>Ga0207421_10001166_pt1 | contig 34223 bp, 42 predicted proteins | sample SodLakKL_010_SED_4_FD_187542 | JGI IMG/M metagenome (GOLD analysis project Ga0207421, IMG submission 187542) | Alkaline sediment microbial communities from Lake Tanatar, Kulunda Steppe, Russia - 8KL_010_SED (SPAdes) (version 2) | ecosystem: Environmental > Aquatic > Non-marine Saline and...
TTAGGCTCTCGAATTCCGCCTTCTTTTCTTCCAATTCTTCTTTCTCTTTCGTTATCTCTTCCCTTTTCTCGTCCAATCTACTTTCTTCTTCTAAAATATCCGACTCTCTCTTTTCAAGTTCTTCGCGTTCCTCTTGAAGAGCCTCTTCTCTCTCCTGAAGCTCTTTATCCAAAGCCATCAAAGGCCCTTCCCTTCTCTCCAATTCTAATTTTCTTTCTTCAAGTTGCGCTCGTTCATTCTCGATTTCCTCCCATCCATGGTCTATCCGCTCTTTCTTTTCCTTCAGAAATCTTTCTCTCTCATCCAACTCTTCTTTCCTATCATGGAGCTCTTTTTTTCTTTGATCTAGATGGGTTTTTCTTTTTTCCACCCTGGATCGATCCATCTCGATCTCATCTTTTTTTTCTTCTAGATTTCGCTCTTTTTCTTCCAGCTCTTCTTTCAACGTTTCGAGCTCTTTTTCCCTCCCCTTCACATCAGATTCCCTTTTCCTGAGAGTTGCGCCCCATCTCTTCAAACGAGTTTCTTCTTGTTCAAGCTCTTCCTCCCGCTCCTGCAGCTTTTTTTTGAGTTTTTCAAGGTAAGACTCGGATTCGTCATACATCGGACCTTTTGGTGTCAAATGATAATTCCTCCTATTGGATAATCTAGAGGGCCTTAAGGATTTCTTCAATTTATTCTATACCTATTATAAGTAACTTATTGCTGTTACTCTTTAATAGATATCCTAAGATTCAAATAATCTATAGTGGAACTCGTAACTTCTTTTAGGAAAGTAGACTTTCCTAAGACATGAGGAATCTATTGATTCCTCAGTGTTTTGAACTAAGTTACGAGCTCCACTGATAGTCAAAGACCCTCCAAGGGAACAAAATTTATTTTGTGACCAAGAGGAATTGACCTAATTCCTCGTGAGTACAAAAAGTCGGGTCATTGACTATAAATGGTATTAAACAAATATGGGGTGCATAAATATATCTTTTTAAAATCCTAAGTTACCCTTCCCAACAATCTATAAAATATAAAAGGAGTAAACACTATTGTATCTTGATAAGATGGATCTGAACGGATTACGAATTTTAGATATGACGAGGCTTTTACCCGGTCCCTACGCTACTATGCTGATGGCCGACCTTGGAGCGGAGGTCATCAAGATAGAGGAGCCTGATAAAGGTGATCACGCACGTAGCATGGAACCTCTCATAAAAGGAGAGGGAGCACCTTTTCTGATGCTGAACCGGAACAAAAGATCCATCGAGATAGATCTGAAAAAAGAAAGTGGTAATGAGATATTCTTAAAACTTGCGAGAGACGCTGACGTTATATTCGAGCAGTTCCGCCCAGGGGTGGTAAAAAAACTGGGAGTAGATTATAAAACCGTAAAAAAGGTGAACCCTGATATAATTTACTGTTCGCTTTCCGGTTACGGCCAAACAGGTCCTTTGAAAGATAAAGGCGGACACGATCTCAATTACGCTTCGGAGGGCGGCCTGATAGATTTAACTCGCTCTATGAACCGCGAACCCGCCATCCCCGGCTTCCCTATCTCAGTAATGACCGCCGGACTCTTTTCCGCCTTTTCTATAATCAGTGCTGTTTTGGACAGAGAAATGAATGATTCTGGTGGAGAGTTCATCGATATATCGATCTTAGACTGCTTGATCTCGCTCTCTGCCGGAATAGCTTGGAAATCTCTGCTTAAAGGCAAAACTCCAAGAGCAAGAGAAACGGTACTGACCGGGGCCTATCCGTTCTATGATATCTATGAGACCAAAGACGGGAGGTACGTGAGCCTAGCCGCCTATGAAAAGAAATATTGGGAAAACTTCTGCGACCTGATAGATAAGGAAGAACTGAAAGACGAGCAATTTTCTGAAAGAGAAGAGGTGAAAAAGATACTGAGAGAGGAATTTAAAAACAAAAAATTCGAAGAGTGGAAAATTTTAGCGGAGGAAAACGACGTGATGCTCTCTCCCGTAAATAACCTGACAGAAGTTTTCAAAAGCTTCCATGTACGGGAAAGAGAAATGCTCGGCTCGTTGGCTTTCGACGGAGAATATATCGGGCAGATCGGCTTCCCTGCAGAGTCCGATAAGGAGATAGACGAATTCAAGAGTCCTCCACCCAAGAAGGGTGAAAACGCATATGAAATCTTGATAGAAGCGGGTTACACGGAAGAAGAGATAGAGGAATTCAGAAGGGAAAAAGTGATTTGAAAGAGGGAGGGGACTGACCGGCCCAAAACAAAAATCTCTAGCGAGGGAGACCTGAGGGGCCGATCAGCTCTCCGGTCGGAAATTATGCAACTTCTTTTTAAAAGTTATCATAATTTATCAAATCTTATTTTTTCCTTCCACAGAGTAAGTCGATTGTATAACAATACAATAGTTGTATGATAATACAAATATCTATATAAAAATGTTTATAAAGGGTTAATATAATGTTACCGTTGCGTAACAACCTCTAGCGAGGGAGATCAAACATGAACGAAAAAGAAGCACCTATCGAGAAGTATGTTAGAGTATACGATGAAGCACAGGATAACGAAGAATGCAAGTGTAATATGGTCGAATCCATGCTGAAAGACGAGATGCTGACGCTGGCAGAGCGGAACGGGATCGAAGTCAGCAGTGCATCGACGAAGGATGAGATCGCAGAGAAACTTGTGAAGCCGGAAATCTATGAGGATATAGTAGAAAAGAAAGAAGAACGTCCGTCCGTGAAAAGGGAAACCGAAGAGCGGAAGAGAAGCGAAGAACCACAGGAAGAACCGGAACCCATCGGGATGAACTTTTTAAGCTCTATTTCCGAGATATTCTCCGGGCCGTCCGTTACGGGCTATAGAAAGACGAGCGAATTATGGCTCGATGGAATCCAAAGCACCCAAGAGAATCTTAAAAGGGTCACGGACGACCAACTGGACAAATGGAAAAAGATCGAGAACGAATGGACTGAAAGAGCTTTAGATTTCCAGGAACAGATAGACGTAGTTAGAAAGAATTCAAGCCTTCCGGCAGAGGAAACGAAAGAACTTTCGGTGATCTGGAGAAATTTCTACAACAAGATGGCCGCCAGGATGACAAGACTCGGAGAACAGACGAGAGAAGTGCAGGAATCATTGAAGGAGATAACGGAAGAATACGCGGATAGAGCGGAAGAGACCTTGAGCGAAGGCACTGATCCAAGAGATTTCGGTAAACTGTTCGGTTTGTGGTCCGATTTTTCAGAAGACATGAGAAAAGAGATGAAGGACTCGATCGAAGACTACGTAGCGGACTACGAAGAGTTCGTTGAAACATGGGACAAATTCTCCAAGAAAACAGACGATCTCTTGGAGGATCTCCAGGAAGAGCAAGAGGCTCAAGTCGAAGAACTCTATGAACGATGGAACTCAAATTTCGATCAAATAGAGGGGTACGTCCGAGAAGATTACCAAAAATACAAAGATTCGTACGAATCATTCCTAAAACAGATAGAAGAACAGAACACTAGGCTGACAGAGATAGCTTTCGAGATGGCAGAAGAGATGGAAGAGAACTATTCTAACATACTAGAAGGCTACATTGAAACGGTCAACAGGGGATATGAAAATCTATTCACCATGCCCGGCCTTTCCGCCTATAGGACTCGAAAAGAAAATGATGTGAAAGACCTAAAAGAGAGAGTAAAAAGATTAGAAGAAAAAATGGAGGAGGATTGAAAAAATGGCAGATCGAAAGAACATATTCGAATCTATGAGGTACCTTTCAGACATAGATTACAGTGGGTTCACCAACATGTTGGAACAACAGGAAAGATATATGAAGACTTTCAACCAGATGATGGGGCAGTCCGCTGATTTTGGAAAGGACGTTAAAGGATTGGTCGAACAGAACAACGAGCAGTACGAGAGACTGAAAAACATATGGGTGGATTTCTCTGACATCTCAGAAGATATGATAGAGAAAAATATCGGCGAAGAATATTCAGAGGCTTTCATGGAATACAACGAAAAGATAAGAGATGATTTGAAAACACTCGTAGAATCCAGCCAAAAGGACGCCGAAGAACTCTATTCGGCTTGGACAGGGATAACGGAAAGTTTGTTCCAGGGAATCAAAGCAGGAACGGGCCCGAATCCGGATGATGTAGTTGAAGCGGTAGCGGATTTTCAACAGACCGCTCTTCATGTAGCCACGAGAAACATGGAGGATAATCAGGAATCTATGAAGAACTTACGGGAACTACTCGATGATCTCGGAGACGACCTGAACAAGCAGATGAAAGAAAACGTTGACACTACTAACGAACGTTACGGGAAATTCATAGAAGATTGGATGAACAGTGTCGATAAGATGCAGGATACCGTTGAGGAATACATGGAAGAGATGGAAAAAAATTACTTTTCCTCGCTCGAACCGTATTTCGGTAAGAGGTCGGTGATGCCCCTTTTCCCATGGGTGCCAAACCGGCGGTTGAGAGAATACGAGAGCGAGATAGAAGAGCTAAAGGAGAAAATAGAAGAACTCGAAAAGAAGTTAGAAGATGGGTAAAACCACCTTCCATTTTTTATTTATAAGGAGGCAGTATAATGGAAGAAGATGTATCATATGAAGATTTAAGAGAACAATTTGTTTCGGCTTGGGAAAAGTTTTACGAAGAGATGGAAGAATATATGGAAGAGTTAGAGAATCAGAACGCGGAGATCTACGAAGAGATGTACAAGCAGTGGAGAGAATACACGGATAACATATCTAGCCAGCAGAAGGCTATCGACGGCTTAGAGTCTTATGCGTCTATGACCGAGATGTTCAATAATTGGGTAAAGATCTCCCAGAACTTTAGAGATATGGTTGAAGAGAACATAGAAGGAGATCTCCCACCGAATTTCAAAAACATCTATTCGGATTACATGGATAACGTGCGTGACGTTTTGACCGATGCGATAAACCAGACCTTGGAAAAACAGCGAAAAGAACAGGAAAATCTTTACGACCTCTGGATAGATGCATGGTCTCAGATGGCCGGTGAAGAGGAAGAGGTACCTCAGATATTCAAGATCGTCCAAGAAAATTGGATGGATTCTTATTCCAACCTTTTCAATATTTGGCAGGAGGGGCTTCAAGAAGAGAAAACAGAGGACCTATTCAAAAAGAGCCAAAACGAGATGATCAAGTCGGCGTCAGAAGCGATGCAGGAACTCATCAGTTCCGAACCCTACGCACAGCTGCAGGGTTCCTATATAGATAACATACTCGATACGAAGATCACACAGCAGGAGTTGATGAACACCTATCTTGAGTCCATGAGCTTACCCTCTAGAGAGGATATGTTGAAGATATACGAGTCTATCCACGAGTTGACCTCACGGGTCAGAGAAGTCGAGAGGAGATTGGACGATCTACCTATAGAAGAATGAAAAGTGATAGGGTGTTCATATGAAAGATATTCCAAAAGAACTCGGAGATGTTTCTACCTTGACAAAGGCTCAAAATGATTTTATGAATGATCTTGTTGAGCACGCTCTCGATATAGACAGAGCGGCTAAGCTTTTACGATCGATGCCCCAAGTTGAGGTGGGACAAACTCCTTCCGAGGTAATATGGGAAAAGGACATAGCGAGACTGCTTCACTACAAATGTGAAGGCGATTTGGAAGATAGACCACCGATCCTGCTGGTGTACGCTTTGATCAACGAACCATATATCTTGGATCTTCAACCGGGCAGATCGGTAGTCGAAACTTTGTTAGATTACGGGCTGGACGTATACATGATAGACTGGAAAAAGCCGGACAAGCGCCACCAGTTTGAAACGTTAGACGATTATGTGAATTATTTCATCGATGTCTGCGTAGATAAAGTTAGAAAATATCGGGATAAAGAATCGATCAATATTTTGGGTTACTGCATGGGAGGCACCTTGTCTGCCATGTACGCAGCTCTTCACTCGGAAAAAGTCCGCACGCTCTCGCTCATGGCCGCCGGACTCGACTTTGAGAAAGATACGGGAAATCTCAAGCTGTGGGCCGACCATGATTTTTTCCACCCGGAAAAAGTGACGGAAGCATTCGGGAACTGTCCCGCTGAATTCCTTGACGGTGCTTATCTATTTTTGTCACCTGTAAACAACACGGTGGGTAAACTTTTGAATTTAGCGGAAAACGTTGAAAACGAAGAATTCGTCGAGATGTTCTTTAGGATGGAAAAATGGATACATGACGGAAAAGACGTTCCGGGTAAAACCTTCTCCAAGTTCGTGAAAGACCTCTACCAGGAGAACAAATTGGTTAAGAACGAACTCAAAATCGGCGGAAAGAGAGTGGACCTGAAAAACATAGATATGCCAGTACTCCTTTTGATGGGAGAATACGATACACTAGTTCCACCAGAAAGTAGCGAATCCTTCATCGAAGCTATAGCAAGCGACGATACAGAGATAATGAAAGAATCGGTAGGACACATAGGTCTCTCAGTCAGTTCTAAAGTACATCCTGGTCTTTGGGGAAAAGTGGCAGAATGGATCAAAGAAAGGGACGAGAAACCCCTAACATCGATCAACGGTATCGGAGAAAAATCAGCTAAGAAGCTGAAAGAGGCTTCGGTCAAGAGTGTTAGCGATCTTTCTATATCCGATGCTGAGGAACTTTCCGAAAAAACGGGGATATCTCAAAAAAGAATCCAAAAGTGGAAGGACAGGATAGAAAAACAAAGGAGGTGATCGTGTTATGATAAAAGCAAATCAAAAAGAAAGCGAACCCTACTCTCTCGAAGGAAAAAAAGCACTAATCACAGGTGCTTCTAGGGGGATCGGCGAACAGATAGCTCTTACCCTCGCAGATCATGGGGCTGAAGTGGTGGTAAATTATAATACTAGTCATGATAAAGCCAGCGAAACCGCTACTACGGTCGAACTGGAAGGCGAAAACAGCTGGATATATCCGGCAGATATAAGTGATCATGAGGAAGTAAAACAGATGAAGGAACATCTAAAAGAGAATTTCGGAGAGATCGATATCCTTGTGAACAACGCCGGTATAAACAGAGATAAATTTTTCGCTAAGATGAAAAAAGAAGATTGGGACAAAGTTATATCAGTGAATCTCGACGGCGTATTTAACTGTACCAAAACTTTTCTTGACGACATACGTGAATCGGAGCAGGGGAGGATAATAAACATTTCTTCGGTGGTTGGCCAAAAAGGAAATATCGGCCAGGTCAATTACGCTTCTTCTAAAGCAGGAATAATAGGTTTTACGAAGGCTTTAGCTCAAGAGCTAGTCAGAGATGACGTTACAGTCAACGCGGTAGCTCCTGGGTTTATAGCTACAGAGATGGTGAAAAACATCCCTGAAAAGGTGCAGAAAAATATCAAAAGTCAGATACCTATGAACCGTTTCGGTGAACCGGAGGAAGTTGCAGAAGTCGTCGCCTTTTTAGCATCTGCAAAATCCTCTTATATGACAGGAACAGTTATAGAAGTAAACGGAGGTTATTACCTATAAATATCCTTAAAAAGGTGTTTTTCATATGACTGAAGAGAAAAATTTCTTTGACGAGATCGAAGGTTTAGATACAACCTGTAGAAGATTGAGTGGTTTAAGCGCATTGGTCACTGGCTGCGCCCAAGGCATAGGTAGAAGGATCGCCCTAGAACTTGCAAAAGAAGGGGCAGATATAGTCATAAACGATCTGAGTTCACAAAAAGAAAAGGCCAACAAGGTCGCCCAATACATCGAGAGCCATCTCGACAGAGAGGCATGGATGGTCGAAGCCGATGTTTCCGACATCGAAGATGTAAAACGTGCTAAAACCCAAGTGGAAGAAAATTTTGGGAAGATAGATATACTAGTGAACAACGCCGGGATCAACAGGGACAACTTCTTCACCAAGATGGAAAAGAAAGACTGGGACCAAGTTTTATCGGTAAATCTTGACAGCGTTTTCAACTGTACGCACACATTTTTAGATCACATACAGGATTCAGCTCAGGGTCGCGTCATCAGTCTATCTTCAGTGGTAGGAGAAAGAGGTAATATAGGGCAGGTGAATTATGCCTCCTCTAAAGCGGGGATCATCGGTTTTACGAAAGCTTTAGCTCAAGAATTGGTGAGAGACGACGTGACGGTAAATGCGGTAGCTCCTGGATTTATAGCTACTAAGATGGTACTTGATATGCCGGAAAAGGTGAAGGATAAGATCAAAAAACAGATCCCTATGGCGCGCTTTGGAAAGCCAAAGGAAGTAGCTCGGACAGTTACATTTTTAGCCTCTAAAGACGCTTCCTACATAACAGGGGAAGTGATCCGAATGAACGGCGGCTTCTACCTTTAAATATTTCCGGGACGCACCCGATTTATGATCTCTCTCCAATAAGATATATGTCTTCAGCTTCCTTTATCTTCACATCTACGTGTTCTCCTATCAATCCCTCCTCTTCTTCTTTCAAAACTACGACCTTGTAGTTGTTCATCCTTGCCTTTAGCGACTCGCGCTTCCCCTTCTCAAGTACGAGTGCCTGAGTTGTTTTTCCAACGTATCCTTCATTTATCTTTCTGCTGATTTTGAATCTCAAATCGGTCATCTCTTTTGACCGCTCCTTCTTTTCTCTCGAGTGTACTTTCCCCTCCATGTCTGCGGCTTCAGTTCCCCTTCTAGGACTAAATCTCGTCACGTTCACTATATCCGGTTTCGCTTGTTCGATCACCTTTTTGGTCCTTTCGAAATCCTCTTCAGTCTCTCCTGGAAATCCCACTATCACGTCGGTAGAGAGGGTGAGTTCCGGGAAGTTCTCTCTGAATTCTTCCGTCAGTTTTTTCCATCCCTTCACATCGTAATTTCTGTTCATCTTTTTCAGTATCTGATCGGACCCGGATTGTAGAGGAAGGTGTAGGAAGGAATATATCCTCTGGTCTTCCATCAGTTCCATGAACTCAACTTTTATCTTTTTAAGGGAATCGACGTTCATCATCCCCACTCTTATGCGGTAGTCTCCTTCTATCTTCAAAAGTTCATAGAGGAGTTCGTTTATATCGGTGGAGATATCTTTTCCATAAAGAGCCATATCCTGACAGGTCAATCTGATCTCCTTGGTCGAGGAGGAGACGAGTTCTTTGAAACGCTTTTTTATCCTTTCGGGAGGTCTGCTGGTCAAGCTACCTCTGGCGATCTTCGTTAAACAATAAGCGCAGTTCCCGTAACATCCTGAAGCGATGGGGATTGTGCCTACGAGTTCCTCTTGTTTTGGCCGCGAGGTAATCTTCACCTCTTGAGGCCGTATGAAGTCCAGCCGTGACTCTGGACAAGTGAGCTCGGCGTCGGATCTTCCAGAACTTTCGTTAGATATGGAGGACAAACATCCGGAGACCGTCACCTTAGAAACTTCTTTCTGCAACTCTTCGATCCTGCGCTTCATCCTCTCCTCAGTTTTCTGTATAACCACACATGTTCCGATCAGAGCTTGGTCAGCGTCCTCCAAAGAATCCACTCTCCGATGACCTTTTTCTTCTAAAGACTCCGCTATCATCTCTGTCTCGCCTTGATTCATGGTGCAGCCGTAGGATTCCACGTAGAACTTCATCAAAAACCAATTTGGATAGAGGGGTATTTATTTTTGCCTATCCTTCGAGTAACTCGGTAAGGCTTTTAAGCTACGTCTCCGTTATCCAAAACGATGCGGGTCTTACATCTTTCGGAAAAGGCGATAAGATATCATACTGAAAAGGAATTGAGAGACCTGGATCGATATTTTGATCCTGATATCACATTAGCATCAGGTTTCGAAAAGAAAAGCAGGAAGAAAGTGAAAGTGGAGAAAGCAACTTCTTACGAAACCATCCACCTGGAAGACGCCGACGGTTACGCTATAAGGGATATTGGTCACGAATCTCTTCTTTTGGTGAGAGACGAAGATGCGGTAAAAGACGCGGTGAAAGAGAATGCGTCTTTCAAGGGTAAAAGGACTCTGGTCTTCACGGACCTGATAAAAGAGGAGATCGACCAGTCAAATTTTGAATACAGGTTGATAAACACCTCTCTCATAGATAGGCTTTCTGACGAACTAGACAATTTTCGCATATTCTCGACCGATATAGAGGCTGGGAAGAAACAGTCACACAGAAACAGATACGTACAAGGATTGGGACCGTGTTTCGGCAGGGAAGGAGTGAAGATACCTTTCCTTTCCAGTGGAAAAGGTTTCAAAGTGAAGACATTCCCTGCGGAGAGGGTTGGACTTCTGGCTATACCGGACCTCGGGAAAAAATTCTCCGATCTTTTGAAAAGAAAAGACATAAAGGATAGAGCCGATCTAAAACAGTGCGATCCTGAAGAATTGATGAAACTGGACGGTGTAGGGCCCTACAGGTGCACCAAGTGGATCTCTTCCGCAGAAGCTATAGAGGAGGAAACGGTCTACAGGATACAGGAAGACGAGCTGAAGGACAAGCACCGCATATTTCTCGACATAGAGACCGATTCTTTAAGACCTTCGATCATCTGGCATATCGGGCTCTACGACGATGAAGAAGAGAGGTATATCTACTTCCTTGAAAAAGAACCCGACAAGAGGGGGAGGATCATCGAGAGATTCGGCAGTTTCCTAGAAGAACATCTTGAGCCGGAAACCGTGCTGCTGGCCTGGTACGGGTCCGGTTTCGATTTCAAGGTATTAGACGACTTCTTTGAAAAGTATGGGCGGGAATTCCTAAAAACCTGGCGCCGGACAGAAAAAGTGGATCTGATGAAATGGGTGAAAAGCCACGCCGTGACTTCCTGCAGGACTTCAAAACTCGAAGATGTGGCTGGCCGTTTGGGTTATGAAAGAGAAAAGGAGAGTATGGAACTCAGCGGAGAAGAGGTCGCCCGCATCTATTCTGACCATATGATAGGAAGTGGTGAAGAACCTGACTGGACTTCTTTGAAAGAATACGCTAAAGACGATGTGTTATCTTTGAAATTTATCTATGACGAGATCAGCGAAGCCCCCATGAAGTACGACCTGAAAGAGATGAAAAAGAGATATAGGAATGTCTGTTTCTAAGGTGGGAAAAAAGTCTGTGTCAAAATCTCCAAATTACGTCGTCTCCCGGCTTGGAATAATGGAATATCTTTGTTTTTGCGTCCCATCCTTTCTCGACCAAGTCATCGATCCATTCTTCCGAGCCGAAGGTATGTATCGGTACGAAATACCTGGGCTTCACTCGCTCTATGAATTCTATCGGACCCGCCCAGCTCGGTAAACGCTCATCCATGTTCGAAAAGGCGATATCGATCTTTTCTTTCGTCAGCGCCTCAACGACTTCATCAAAAACTTCGACATGCTTTTCTCTCTTCTTTTTACTCCATTCGGGCCAATTCCATTTAGCAAGGTCTCCTCCAAAATAGACGTTCAGATCGATAGAACCAGATCTGATCAGGAAAGCTACGCCGGCGTCGTTGCTCTCGAATGTTTTTATCGAAAGATCATCTACCGCATAGGTCGAATCGGGATGAGCTTCTATGAGTTCGTCGTCCGGTCCAAGAGATGGGGTGAAAAACACGTCGCTCGAAAGTATGAAGTGCGTCTTTTCAGCATTCTGAGAGAATTTTACCACATCTGGAGAAAAATGGTCGCCGTGAGCGTGTGAAATGAAGACGTAGAGCTTCTTTCCGCTCAACTGATCCTTAAATCTCTCTTCTACTCTTTTTTCCACGCTGCTGCCGGGATAATCGAAGAGGAGAACATCCCCGTTGACCTCCAAGGAAAAACAACTATGGTACAGGTAAGTGATCTTCACTTCCATCTTTTTCACCGTGTGTTAAGAGCAAAGCTGTATATCTAATACCTCTTGTAGGCTTTTACTTTTTTGTTTCTTTAGAATCAAGTTTCATTCATCTCTCCCTTCTCAACCTTTAAGTAAAGCCTTTTACATCTTGAAGACGATGCTTGATGACTTATATGAGGCTATGAATGAGCTTTCCCAAACTCCAGAAGAGTGGGGCGAACCTTCCTTCAGCCAGGATCAATACTACGAGCCTGTTCCGTTATCCAAAAATAACCTAGATGACTATGATATCCAAGAAAACACAAGAAGTATCTGCTGTATAGATGGAGGGAACAACAAGATATACGAAAGCCCTACGGACAGTATACATCTCATCAAGATCTATTTTAACCTGTTCATGGGGAAAAAAAGGGTGAAGAATTTTGATCCTTTCACAGCCATACTGGTTTCAAGGTCTAAGGGAGAAAAAGTCGAATGTGAGTTGAGACCGCAGAACGATGTTTTGCCCCTTGAAAAGACCTCCTATGTTCTCAAGGAAGACGAACTGGAAAACGGCACTCCAGTGAGCTCCGGTCATACCATCAGGAAGTACATCGAATGGAAAGCTCTTCAGTACATGGTGGAGGAACATCTGACCCCAAAAGATATCGTGGTGAGGGACGGTGTATTACAGACCACGGTGGAAAGGGAGAGAAGATACGCTGAAGAAGCATATGACAGGGTGAAGGAAAACCGGGTCGTCCTGGTGGGCATAGCGAAGACTAGTTCTTTGAAGACCTCCACCAGATATCCCTTGCTCGCTTCGATACGATCCATCGCCCGCGAGGCGGGTAAAGGTGAAGACCGGTGGTATTATCATCCAGTCGCTCATAACTCACATCCGGATCACAAGGGAGAGATGTACGTGGTGAAGTATCATCCTTCTTCGCAGTATGCGTTCCGGACCGAATTTTACAGGGGAAATCATGATGAGATGGAAAAGAAAGAAGTGGAAGAAGTCTTAGGTCATCTCGCATTTCAGGCTAAAGATCCGATCTTCTTGGGTTATCCCTACGGTCTTGTGGACGCGGACAAAAAAGCTAGAGTCACGGACGATGAAGTGGAGTACCTCAGGAACATGGGGGATAACAAGATGAGCAAAACCTTTAGGGACAAAGTGAATGCGGTCAATGCCCACGACAGGTTGAGCGAGATATGAAATATAGGATATAAATAGAGAAGTGATACCATGCCCATAGGCCAGATCGTTGGAGGAGAATACGGCGAAGTTTTGATCAGGCAGAAGAGCGGGAAAACCATCGAGATAGGAGATCTGTTAGCCATAGACGATCTCATACTCCAGGTGCTAGACCTAGAATACGGTTCCCTTTTAGAACAGACCGACATAGAGAGGATGAGCGGGATGGAATTGGAGGGGTATGAAGAAACGTCATTGATGGAAGAAGAGATCAGGAATTATATATACGCTAAAGCTAAACCCCTTGTGAGGATCAAAGACGGGGAACCTAGGATACCAAAGATATTACCTCCATTTTTCGGAAGTCTAGACCGTGTCGATAAAGAAGATTTTGAATTTTTAGAAGAACCTGAGAACAGTCTTTACCTGGGCAGAGTCAGGAGCGGCAGTCAGGTGTTAGATGTTCCGATCCACATAAATGGAAAAGAAGCGCTCTCACATCACATATTGATACCCGCGACCACTGGAAGAGGGAAAAGCAACCTCGTGAAAGTGATGCTTTGGAATCTGATTCCAAAGGATTACGCCGGGCTCATCATAATTGACCCTCACGATGAATACTACGGGAGGAACGAACTGGGGGCAAAAGATCATCCTGAAGCCGGAAAGAAAGTCGATTATTATTCTACCAACCCGCCTCCTGGCGGTTACCACCTGCGGATGAACCTTTCGATCCTAAAACCCTGGAATCTGAAAGGCGTGGTGGAACTCTCCGATGCACAGACCCAGGCACTCTATGTTTACTATGCGCATCACGGCAAGGACTGGCTGGAGGCTCTATTGACCTCAAACCCCGAGGAAGTTGGCAGGTACGGAATACAAGAGACGACTTTGGACGCACTCAAACGGAAGCTGAGGCTCACTTTCGATCTCAAAGTGAAGAACGGAGAAGTGAGGCCCATGGGCAATATATTCGTCAATAAGGGCTCAGAGAGCTTGGTTAAAGATATAGCTAAGGCTGTTGAAGAGGGAAAAAAAGTCATCCTCGATACCAGCTCCCTGCCGCAGAACAAAGAGCTTCTCATAGCAAGCATCATCACCGATCGTGTCTTCAAAAATTATAAAAGTTACAAGGAAAAAGGAGAGTTAGAGAATAAACCTACTGCGGCTATAGTTATAGAGGAAGCTCCTAGGGTTCTGGGCGAAAGAGCAGGGAGGAACGTCTTCCACCAGATAGCTAGAGAGGGGAGAAAGTTCAGGACCGGCCTTATAGCTATAACGCAGCTCTCGAGCATGATACCTAGAGAGATACTGGCGAATATGAACACCAAGATAATCTTAGGGAACGAGATGAAGAGTGAAAGAGATGCGATAATAGGCAGCGCCGCCCAAGATCTATCGAAGGACAGTAAGAACATAGCAAGCCTAGACAAAGGCGAGGCCATAGTGAGCAGTATCTTCACTAAGTTCGCTGTACCCATAAAGATCGATCTTTTTGATAATGTGGTTGAAGAGGAAAAAGGCAGCGAGAAGAAACTAGAATTCTTTGGATAAAAAGGGGATGAATTAGAACGATTCGCCGAACCTATCTGGTGCGTCATCATGCTTGTCGTCTTGTGAGATAGCGCCACCACCTACTTTGAACATTAGAATGATCAACAATACTGTGGGGATCAAAAGAATGCAGAAAACATCCATCGGGTCTCCCGGGATCATATTAAAGAAAAAAAGAACCCATAACATGATGATCGAGACTAAAGAAACGAACATTATCGTAGCCCGGGGGTTCACTTTTGATCCTTTCATATACTCTTAACCCCTATTCGTCGGCTTTTTTCTTTTCGGGATGGAAACTTTCTATAACGTTTACGTATTCTTCAACCTGTTCCATCGAAAGGCCTGTAAAATTCGATATCTCCTCTCTAGAGTAACCGTCTTCCATCAAGTGCTGGACTCTGAGGGGATCTTTTATCTTTTCTCTTTCGATCTCCTCTCTTTTCTTCTTCAACGCTTCTTCTTTCTTTTTAAGAGATTGGTTTCTCTTTTTGGCTTTTTCTATTTTTGCAGAGAGTTCATCTTCCTTTTCCTTTAATTCATCGTTTCTCTGCTTCAACTTTTCTCTACGGGAGGATACTTCCTCTCTTTTCTCTTTTAGATTACTCCTTAGCTCATCTATCTCTTCAGCTTTCTCATCTAATTTCTTTTCTCTCTCATCGAGTTGGACTTTCCTTTCATCGAACCTTTCTTTCTTCTTATCAAGCTCTTTTTCAAACTCCTTGATATCCTGTTCTCTCTGTTTTAGTTCCTTCTTTTCCTCTTCAATCGACCCCCACTCCTTCTCCAACCTCGCTTTACTCTCTTCGATCTTATTCCTCTCTTCTTTTACCTCATCCAGCTTCTGTTCAGCATCTTCCCTTTCCTCTTTTATCTGTTCGAATTTCGTTTCCACATAGTTCTCCCTTCCTTTTAGATCGTTTTCTAGGTCATTTAATTCCTCAGCCTTCTCATCGAGTTCTTTTTCTCGTTGATCTAAAAAGACTTGTTTTTTATTTATTTTTTCTTCATTTTTTAATATCTCTTGTTCCCTCTGGTCAAGTTCCTCTTTGGTTTCTTGAAGTTCTTCATCTAATCCTTCCAGTTCTGACCTTTTCTCGACTATCATCCTTTCCTTCTTTCCGAGTTCGTCTTTCAACTCGCTCAGTTCAGCCTCTTTCCTATCTAATTCTTTACCTTTTTCCTCTATATTCTCTCTAGCCTTTTTGAGGTCTTCTAACTTTCTTTCCATCTCTTCCTCTTTTTTTTCTAATTTTTCTTCAAGTTCGTCTTCGCGTTCTTCCAATTCAACCTCTTTATCTAAAAGGAATTCCTCCTTCTCCTGAAGCCTCTCTTCCTCTTTTTTAATCTCACTTTCTTTGTTTCTTAATCCTCTATCCTTTTCCTGCATCTTTTTTATCTTATCTCGTAGTTCTTGATATTGGCTAGTCAATTTCTCTTCGAATCTTTTGAGCTCTTCTTCCTTCTTTTCTAACCTCTCTTCCTTTTCTTCCAAAGTTTCTTCCTTTTTTTCCTCAGCTGTTATGGCACCGGGTGGAGGTGGAATAGAAACTTCTTTATCATGCTCTTTTTCTACAGCTTCTGTTGTCTCATGTTCAACTTTTCTTGGAGGACGATATCGTGGGCCACCTGGACCTGGGGCTGGCTTGACAACATCTGATTCCATACCATCAAAGTTTTCTTTAGGGGTCTTAGTTTTCTCCAAAGAATTGTTCAGTTCTTGAGGTAAAGAGTCTCCTTCATCTTCATCTCCCTCAGCTCTATCAACGAGATCGGGAGGTGGGGGTGGAAATTCTTCAGAATGCTCTTTTTTATCTTTTTTTATGTCTTTTTTTTCAATATCTTTCTCTAGATATTCTTCCACCGTCTCTAGTATTATCTCAGCTTGTAGAGGGCCTATATCTTCTATTTCCTGTAGAACTTCCTTTGAAGCATTCTCTATATCTTCCAAGGCGTGGTAGCCATTATCATAAAGTTTTTCAGCGATGGAGTCAGGTAAACCATCCACCTCTTTCAATTTGTTGACTACTTCTTCATCTACTTCTTCATCTACTTTCATATCCTCCTTATTCTCTTCTTTTCTATCTACAAAGTCGGGAGGAGGTGGTGGAAACTCTTCAGAAGCCTCTTCCTTTTCTGCTGGGGGCGATTCATCTAAAGAACTGTTGTTATCCTCGCTCATTTCTTCTTCATGTACGGCTTCTGGCGGAGGTGGAATTGGCTCAGTTCCCGAATCTGAAGTTCCCTCCTCTTCGATCATCTCTTCATCACCTTCAGTCGGAGGCTGGGGTATGTTTTCGTGTTCCTCAGAGGATCTTTCAACGGCTTCAGTAGAGGATATATCTTCTTCATCAAATTCTTGCTCAGCTTCTGCTGTCTTTTCTTCTTCTACTCTAGTCTTTTCTTCTAATCCATCTTCAAGCTTATCTTCAGCTAACTCCTTTAGAGCGCTAACTTTTTTGGATGTGACATTTCTGATCTCTTCAAGTTGGGATAGCTCGGCCTCATCAATATCTTTAAAATTTTTGAAACCATGATCATATATTTTTTCAGCAGTGCTCTGGCCTATACCGTTTATGGTTTTTAAATCACCTAAAAAATCCTCTTTTGAGACCTCTTCCCCGTAATCCTCATGATCTTCAAGATCATGTAGATTCTCTCCCGACGTTTGATCCGGTGTAAAAGTAACATCTTCCTCGCCGATACCTTCCATAGTATACCCACAAGATTCACAATGTGCGGAAAAATCAGCTCCTACCTCTAAAGTTTCATTTCCGCAGTTTGGGCATTTTCTTTCTGACGGCACAGTTTCGGTTGGGTCGGGAGTATCGCGGCTCATCGGATTTCCCCATAAAGCAATTAGACTAAATGTATAATAAATTTATCCCGAATATTTTTTATAAGTTTATTTAACATAAAAGTACGCCGAGAAGGGGATTCGAACCCCTGAGGTGCAGAGCACCACGAGATGTCTGGTCTCCTTTTAAGAGAGCTCCAATCTCGCGCCGTACCAGGCTAGGCTATCTCGGCAGAACGTGCTTAGAATCAAAGGGAAGGCATATATAAATCATTTTCTTGGACTCAACCCCATGTCTTTGGATATTCGCCGGTAGGTGAAAAAACCCTGTCAGTCTTAACGACAAGGCCTTTATCTTTATCCAATACATCTTCCGCATCACATAACGCATTCCCTACTGCGAGTCCTTCTCCTTTAACTGAAACAAGTGCTACCTTATCGTCTTTAGTAAATTCATCCATCTCTAAAACTCCAGGTACCGCTAAATCCGATCCGTTCAAGATCGATGCCGCAGCGGTATCCTTTACCTTCACCTTCGGAAAGAGGTCTAAAACTATCTCATAAGGTACTAGAATGTCCTTCAATTTCTTTTCGTCGCCTTCCTTATAAAATTCGTACGCATCCATGACGTCCTGAAGAAAGATAGTCTCTTTTTCCTCAAATCCGCCGGCTTCTGTTCTTCGAAGTTCCATCATATGGGCACCAGTCCCCATCACATTTCCGATATCTTTGCATAACGTTCGAATATAAGTTCCTGATTCACATCTGACTCTCAAAAGATAATCTCTTCCTTGTAAATCTAATATATCTATACTGTATATCTCTCTTTTTCTTCTCTGCCTTTTGACCCCTGAGCGAACAGGTGGCATCTGGTAAATATCACCGATGAACTCTTCAAGGACCTCTTTAACTTCGATTTTATCCACATTATTATGAAACTTCATCGCCGCTACATACTCTTTCGGTGAGAAATGTAGTAGGTCTAAAAGCCTTACGGTCCTGCCGAGGCCCATAGGAAGAACGCCTGTCACATTAGGATCAAGAGTCCCGCTGTGACCCGCTTTCATCTCGAATATCTTTTGCACCCATGCAGAAATTTGATGGCTCGAAGGGCCTTCAGGCTTATCTATTATGATCAGTGAACGCGGTATCGCTTCCTCTAATGATCTTTTAGAAGGATATTCACCCCATTTCGATACCGTGTTGACTTCATCTATCACGTACTTCATGCTTGACACCTTCGATTATCTTGTCAACGATTTCTTCAGGTTCGTTATTCTCTGAATCAATCACTGCGTCGTAAAAAGATGTTTTAAAGAGATCAATACTGTAGTACTCTCTGTACCTTTTCTCTTCGCTCTTTTCCCTTCTAATCACTCTTTCCCTCAAACTATCTAAATCTTCATGACCTTCTCTTTGGGCTATCCTTTTAACTCTGGTCTCTAAAGGTGCTTTTATCCATACTTTGAAAGCCTCCTTATCCGACATGTTTAGCAGATGACCTGTTAACCTTCCTTCCAAGATCATACCTTGAGATGCTTGTTCGACCATCTTTTTGTCTAACTCTCTATCGATCTTTTCGTTCTCTTCGGCGAGAACACTGAAATCTTCCAAAGACATGGCTTTTTTTACGGCCATATCTCTAAATACTTCACCAGCAGACAGTATTTTCATACCTGTAGATTCAGAAAGCTTTCTAGCCGCAGTAGAGGTCCCACTACCTGGAAGACCACTGATCGTGATCATGATCTGTTGAAATATATCAGAAGAAGCTACGTCTCTCCCTCCTTCAGCCGTTTTTTGAAGTCATACATCTTTAAGAGGATCATGAGAACCTGTGTGAAAGGTAGTGATATCAGCATGTAAACTCCTATCCACTGAGGAAAAGGCATGAAGCAACCGGGTATCAACGGGTTGGTCAATGTGGCGTTCAATTCCCAAGGAACTGAATAGCTAACATTAGGAAGACCTCCTACAAACTGCCAGATCCATCCAAATATGGATATAACCACCACCATAGTGATCGCCATGGATTTGAGTTGGGGTTTGAAGGCTTCCATAGACATCTTGGAGATCTCTTCCTGCTGTTTTTCCATCCTTTTTACTTTGGTCTGCTTGTTAGCTCTTTTCGCCTCCATGAGCTCTTTACGGAATTCACTGCTTATCTTCTGATTCTCGGCCATATCCACCCAATCCATAAAATAATCCCTGACCAAAGTGGAAAATGTTATCATTATGATGCCTGCGAACATCAGAGTCAAAATAGGGTATTCACCTCCAAAACCGATCAGAGGATTAAGAACGCTACCCAATGCTTCTCCCATCTGGTATCTTAAGTCTTCATCGAACATTATCATCAGTGCCATCAGCCCCAAAAAGATATAGAGGAACCTACGTAGACTGAAAATAGATTTGTCGGATGATGTGTTCTCCTTTTTCACTTCACCCTCATCCTCTTCATTTTTTTCTTCATCTTCTTCGCTGATGACTTTCACCTCTGTCTTTAATACTCATGCTACTGCTCACCAAAGAAGTCTCTCAAAGCGGGGTGCATCTCCATCATCTGCTCTTTGCCTATCTGCTCGTACAGCTGTGTTAGTATAGAAACCGCTAGGAACAAACTTATGCCTGTAGCTCCTCCTACGGATCCGAGTAGGTCAGAGGCAGCACCGACTAACCCGATGAACAATCCACTGAAAGTAGTAACAGTGGGGATATATCTTTTTAAAACCCTTCTCAGTACTCGTGGATCTCTTCTGAAACCGGGTATCTGCATACCGCTCTCCTGGATCTGGTCCGCAACGGATTCGGCGTCCATGTTTGTAGTTTTGACCCAGAATTTAGAAAACAGTACACACATTACCGCCATGAATGCCACGTGTCCGATCACACGGCCTATAATGCTGATCTTTGAATGTTTCCAGTCTACTCCTTCCGGCGATAATAGGTACTCGTACCTTTCCGATATCAAAGGAAGCAGCCATCCTTGAAGACCGTCCGGACTGCTTATGTACCAGACAGCCCCGCTGATAGGCTCCGTAGTGCCTTCCTGGAATACTCCTAGCCATGACTGCCCTCCCAGTAAAGGAAAGTTTTGGAAGGTGGGATTGGTATAAAACAGCATGGAAAACAAGTTTATGTTAGCTAGAAGAGCATGAGCCAAAATGATGGGTATCACCGACGCATAAATCAATTTGATAGGATACCTACCTCTCGCTCCTCTGGCTCTTCCGTGGGCTAACGGCAACTCGATACGACTGCCTTGAATATATGCAACTATCAATAATATTATTATGGTGAAGATAAGGCCCATAACAGGATTGGGGGGTTGTATCAGCAGTGATTCTAAACCGCCGCCAGCTATTTCTGCGGCAGAGTGTGTTCGTACCGTATGGATTATCCTAGGGATCGTACCTGCAGGAACATCTTCAGCCATCCCTGGGGCCGGCTGCCAATTGAAGAGACCTGTGAAGATACCCTGGCCTACTCCGGCTACGATGAACAGACTTATACCACTTCCTATGCCCCATTTAGAAACAACCTCATCCATCAGGAATATAAAGTATCCTCCGATGAATATCTGTAGGATTATTAACGCTCGTGCCATCAACAGGCCGTGTCCGGAGAAATATCCTCCGAGAACGGAAACGAAACTTTCCGCGGGAACCAGATACCCATATACCTGGGGTATAGCCTGTATCAAGAGCATGATTATGACCAAGAACTTCTGAGTATTCTGAAAGACCGCCTTATCTTCAGGATCTTTCATGTCCAAGTTCACGATCTCAGCGCCCTGGAACAACTGCATGATAATAGATGCGTTGACTATGGGCATGATACCAAGATGAACGATAGATCCCATCTCGCCCGCAAATATAGCCCTGAACTGTTCGAAAAGATCCAGAGATCTTTCAGGGTCCAGACCATAAACGGTCACGTTGGTCATCACAAAATAAGTAATAAGGATCAAGATCAACCAGAACATCTTGCGGCGGAAATGTACATGACCGTCTGGTTTCTTGACTGCGGGCATACGGTCGATCAGAGGTTTCAATTTGTATAAGTTGCTCTTATCTTCGTCCTGGGCCATAAAGATCACGTCTCATCTGTGATTAATTCTCCTCCTGCTTCCTCTATCTTTTCTTTAGCTCTTGCGCTTGAATCAGATATTTTTATTTTCATCTCTTTTGTAGCTCTACCTCTGCTCAAGAGTTTATCAAAACCAGCTTTCTCAAGGTCTACCTCATAGGTTGATCCTTCTTTCTCAGCAAACCCCTGCTTTATGAATTCATCTAACGCCTCTTCGATCTGGTATATGTTTATGACTTTGTCTTTCTCGATGAGCTTTTGTGGACGTGTAAAACCCTTAGGTCCAAAGTAGTCAGGATCTTCGTTAGCTAGAGATGTCCACTTGTGTTTACCCAAGCCGGCTTTACCTCTACCTCCACGTTCTCCTGCTCCTCTACCTTTCTTCGTCCCGCGACCATGACTGCGGGAACCTCTATTTTTTTTTGTCTTTTTCTTACCCATGTATATCAACCTTCTTCAGACGTATCCTGGCTTACATCTGGACCGAGCATCTTCTTCAACAGGTCGTTGATGTTTCGGCCACGATAACCAAGGGTACCACCGGTTTTATAAGGCTTTTTGACACCTTCGTATCCTCCTTCAGGAGGATGCATCCTGAATATGTTATCCAAACCGTTCAGCCCATCGATGGTTATCTCGCCGTTGGAAACGGCCTCTGCGAATTCTTCTATATCTTCGTATGAAGTCTGGTCATTTATTTCTTTTTCCATCGTTTCTACATCTAGATCAGAACTATGCTCCAACAGTTGAACAATGGTGTCTCCATCGACTTCGCCCCAAGTTATAAGATCCTTGACCTTGTTCAACATGCCTTGGTAAGCTGGAGTTTCCGGAACTACTGTACAGTGGTTTATCTTGTTCAAACGCAGCATTTTCAGTGTATCTTCCGTTTTTTTCTGTTTTTTTCTAGGACTTCTAACCCTTAGAACAGCAAAAGTCATGTTTAGCCCTCCTGTTCAGATACTTCATCTTCAATTTCGTGTATACCTGAGATTATGCCAAGTTCCTCGGCCTGATCTTCTCTAACTCTCATCTTCGATGTTTCTTTCAAGGCATCGAAAACAGCTAATGCATAATTCACCGTAGTGCGGGTTTTACCTTTAGAGAAGCCCCACATATCCTCTATCCCCGCTCTAGTAAGTATTGACTTTGCGGTTTCGCCTACAGCGAGACCTATACCGCTTGGCGCCGGCTTCAACTGAATTTTGACGGACCCTGTTTTACCCTCGACTTCAAAAGGGATTGTATGAGGATTACCACAGCCGCACTGCCAAGAGCCGCATCCTCGCCTGATCCTGACCATATTCAATTTAGCATTATCCATACATTTACGGATGGTGGGACCGACTTCTTTGCCTTTAGCGGTTCCTACTCCTACGTAACCGTTGTTATTTCCCACTACACAGGCAACGGTAAATCTAACTCTTCTTCCCGAGTCGGTCATCCTCTGGACCATGTTGACATCGAGAACATCGTCATCAAGATCAGGAAACAGAGCGTCTATTATCTCCGGCTCTTTGATGGGTAAACGTGTAGCTAATGCATCTTCCATCGTGGTGATCTCGCCTCTTTTCACTTTTCTCCCTAGTCTAGTTTTTGGTTCCCATTCATACATCATGATTCCTCCAGCTTGGATTTGATTTCTTCAAAGTCATTAGCAGTTTCCTCACCTATATGTTCTCCCCTGACGCGTTCCTCGGAAGGAAGTACCCCTGGATCGTGTGGAATATCGAGCCCCGCATCGACCATCCCTTTCAAAGCTGAAAATAGCCTTCCACCCTTTTCAGGATGATCTAAACCAATATCTAGAACTGCCTCTTCTATTCCATAGTCCCTTGCTCTTTTGCCTGCAAGAAATCCTACAAGGTAAGATGACGGTATATTATTACCGTGTCCTTCCCATCCTAAATCCTTAAGATGATCGCTAGTCGCTGTCGCTTCCACTTGATCGCCTTCGGGAAGATAGCGAATGAATTGGACTCTGATCTTATTATTAGAGGGTCTGACCACCGCTCTAACTTTACCAGACTTTAGGAGCCTCAATCTTTCCCTATAGTCCGTCTTGCCTTCTCTTCTTCTTCTCAAAGGCATCCTGTAACGTGATCCTTCAGCCATATTCATTCACCACCATTATTTTCCGATCCATAATCTTCATCTATGTGGCCTTCCATCTTTAAGTGAAGGAGCATGTCAGATCTATCTTCAAAGGTTCCTCCTTTAGCTCTGTTGTAAAACTCTCTATATGTAGAACGATCGATGTTTCCGTCATCTCTCAACTTTTTCAGTTCTTTTCTGATGGAACGTATCCTCTTCTTCCATTTGTCTTTTGAGGATTCTCTAGCACCCTTGGTGCCTTTCCTTTTACCGTAACCTCTTCTCCTTCCTTTAGATTTCTGGCCTTTCTTGTAATTTATACGACCTCTTGAGTTTCCATCCTTCGGCAGCTTTTTGATCACTCCCCTGTTTATGAGTTCTCTTACTTCTTCTCTCGTGATGGCTTCTATCACTTCGTCCAGCATAGTATCGTCTATCCAAACACGATCTTTGCCGCAGTCCAAGATTTGCGCTGCCAATCTTTTTTGATATTTTACATCCATGTATATCACCTCAGGATGGATTGAGGACCCTCAAGTCCATCTCTTCCGCTTTTTCCTCAATCTCTATCCTTTTTCTCATGCCTACGCCATGTGCAACTCTAACGGCCTGTTTATCGGGATCAAGTCCTTCAAGGTCGTCTTTGTTATGAACCAGGACCTCTTCGAATCCGGAAGGATGCAGACCCCTAACACCCCTGGGAGATCTGTAACCTACCTTTACATTGGGCGGTCTATACTTTTTGTTCTGTCTTGCCTGAGAATGGATTCCTCTGGGCTTTCGCCACGTACCTCTATCGATCTTCAACCGCCTGAACCATTCCTGTCGAGCGAAGTCGGGTCTTTGGGACTTTATCTTCTCTCTTTTCTTCAGCATCTCCTCCGTCTCTTCGTCAAGGTCAGGTTTTTTCTTTACTTCGTAATCCTCTTCATCTTCCATCTTCAAACACCTCTATCAATCTTTATCTCAAAGGTTTCCCCGACTTTTCTGTTATATAAATACCGTCCTGGAATACCCTCGGATCGGCCTTGGGAATCTTGGTCATCGATTCGATATTTGCCGCAGTTTGAGCGACGGCTTCTTTATCCGGTCCTTTCACGATAACCTGATCACCTTCTATAGTAGCTTTGGCTGAACCAACGATCCTAGCTCGTCTCGGTTTGTTTTCACCTACAAAATTTTTGATCACCACTTCGTTTCCTTCTGAAGTCACTTCCATAGGAAAATGTGAGTAGATGATCTTCAATTTGTAAACAAAATTTTCCTTAGACCCCTTTATCATGTTCTCTATGTGCGACTTATAAGTGCCAGCAAGGGCCTTTTCTCTTTTGCTTGGCTCATCGACAGTCAAAACCACTTCGTCATCTTCTATATCTATATGTATACTAGGATGTTCGAATTTCTTTTGAATTTCTCCGTTTTCACCCGAGACTACCAACTCTTCTTTTCGTTTTTCGACGTTCACGTTTTCCGGTATTTCGATCCTTTCTTCCAATTTTGCTTCTACTGGCATGATGATCCCTCAATAAACATAGGCTAATAACTTCCCTCCGATACCTTTTTGTTTGGCCTGAGAGTGAGACATCACTCCCTTGTTAGTGGTCATTACGAGCAAACCGAATCCCTGGGCAGGGAGATATCTAGATTCATAGTTCTCTATATCGGCATTCGTTACTGACCAACGAGGTTTGACCACACGGCATTCGTTTATGCTGCCGTTCAAAATGATATTGTAAGATCCTCCTCTTCCGTCCTCTACATATTCAAATCTTTCCAAATAACCGTTTTCCTGCATTACCCTCAGAACTCGACCTACAAGCTTTGAGGCCGGTTCTACTTCGCATTCTAACTTACCGCTGTTTTCCGCGTTCTTTATTTTTGACAGAGCGTCATTCAATGGATCATGTTTCATATATTACACCTCATGAATATTTTTCAAATCCTAAGTCCTCAGCTATCTCCCGGAAACACTGCCTGCAGATATGAAGACCGTATCTTCTGATTATTCCCCGCTTCCTACCGCAGCGTCTGCATCCTTCCTTTCTTCCATAATTTTTTTCTGGTTTCAGCCCTTCTTCGTCGCTCATGACTCATACACCTCCAAGTCGAATTCGTTCTCCATGAAATCTATAGATTCTTCCTTTGTCATCTTAAGTTCAGGGGGTATGCTCTTTTTGTTTTTCTTTCTATTAGCTATACGGATTCCTTTTCTTCCTATAACAATAGATATGTCCATACCGAAGACACCTATGTTGGGGTCATAGCTAGCTTCTTTGAAATCAGTGTAATCGTGTATGCCGAAGTTAACGTTACCGTGATCATCGAAACTTTTTTCTGACAATCTATTTTCTTTGACCCAAAAAGCCTTCTCTAGAAAATCAAAAGCTTTTTGACCTCTTAAAGTAACCTTACATCCTACGGGCTGACCTTCCCTTATTCCAAACTCTGCATTGGTGGTGGTAGCTATGGTCTCAACGGGAGTCTGACCTGTTAGCATCTCCAATACGTCGAAAGCCTTACGAAGTTTTTCTCCGCCTTGACCGACTCCTATGTTGACAACACATTTGACCAACCGTGGGACTTTCATCGGGTTTTCGTAATCTTTTGCTAGTGCTGAACTCATACTATACCCACCTCAGGTATCTCTATCACTGGCGTGTCTTTTCCTATCACAAAAACGTAATCTTCGATCGTAGTTATGCCAGATTCGAAATGAACAAAATTTTGCTGTGAACCCCTGATAGTCTCGCATTCTTTTATCTTGCCTATCTCTCCTATGTGCTTTCCCCCTGTGATCAGGGCCATCATCCCTTCTTTGAACTCGTAGGACTCTAACACCTTTTGTGAGGGTATCTCCAGTTTCAAGACATCCTTAGTATCGTATCCGTCCTCATCTTCCCTTTGGATATTCCTACCATCATGTAGGTTGTACTGTGTTATTCCACTCTTCAGTGTGGTTTTATCAACTATTCTAACCAACTTCCATCCTGTTTCGCTTTCATCTATCGCTTTCAATCGTATCTTGCCCTTTTGATCGAAAAGCACTCGGTAATTCTCCATCAGTTCCGGTATAGAAACCACGTCCATCAGTCCGATAGGTCTATTCCTGTCGGTAACGACTTTACCGTCGACCTCGACCTTTCTTTCCGCCAATATCCTCTTAGCTTCTCGAGACGTGTTTGTATAATCCAATATGTCTCTTATAACCACTATTAGAGGTACACTCCTATCTGCAGGATGTGGACCCGCACTCGATTTTGGAGCCCAATGATATTCCTTAGTGGGTATTCCCCACATTTTAGTCGGCGAACCATAACGTTTGCTGTGTTTACTCATCATTTACCCTCCTCGCTTATATTTTCAACTTTTTCTTTTCTCCAAGGGTCTGATAGATCAAGATCTCTTATCTTGAGGTTGGAAGGATGTATCCCATAAGGTTCCTTCGATTCATCAGCCTTTTCTACTGTCACTTTTTCCACGTAAACTTTTTCGTTACGTCTATCAACTTCCGCGACCTTATCTATATGGCCTTTGAAAGCTCCTCTCATAACTTCCACTTCATCTCCTTTGCGAACAGGAAAGCTCCTAGTCGCATACTTTTTTTGGAGATCCTCAGCTAAATTGGAAGACATGATCTTTCTTTTTTTGTGATGAGGGGCGTTCTTTTGCCTTTTCCTCTGCTTCCTTGGTTTTTCACTCATACATAAACACCTCACATTATCATCGATGCGGCGGCTCCGACCCTAGGCCATCTTTCTGCGGCTTCCCTAGCTACCGGACCCTTTATCTCAGATCCTCTCGTCTCACCATCGTCTTGAGTCAGAACCACGGCGTTATCTTCAAACTCTACCATCACACCGTCTGGCCTTCTAAAAGGACGTTTCTGTCTTACGATTACCGCTCTAGTCAATTCCCTTTTCATCTCCGGTGTACCCTTAACGACTGAAGCAACTATTTGGTCTCCGATACCGGCCCGAGGGTATCTTCTATGGACTCCGTGATAATTTATAACGGAAACCACTCTTACCTCTTTAGCACCGGTATTATCTATACACTTGAGTTTGCTCCCTACGGAGAGTCCTTTAGTCTGTTTACCAGCGATCCCCCTCATTCTTTTCCACCTCTCGAGATGACCACGTAAGATTTACTCTTGCTGATAGGTCTGCACTCCATTATCTGTACCTCGTCGCCCTCCTCTATGTCTATACAGGGAGGGAGATGGCTTGGATAATGGCTCTTTCTCTTTTCATACCTTTCAAATTTTGGGATGTAGTGGAAATAATCCTTCCTTACAACCACGGATCCATCCATGTCCGTAGATTCTACGACACCTCTGATGATCCTACCTCTAACAGAAAGAGTGCCATGGAAAGGACAGTTTTCATCCTCGCACCTATCTTCGGGAGCTTCAACGTCAACACCTATATCGCGAGCTTCATTTTCTACCATAATATCATCAACCTAGTTTCTTGATCCTATCTTCGGGGCGGTATGCAATACTTGAACCGTCTAGAGTAATCCAGCGATCGTTCAGTCTGATCTCGAATCTATTGCCTTCTTTAGGGATCATCTTGTCTTCTTCATCCCTGATAACGAAGGTATTCTTCGTCTCGTCGATCACCTTTCCAGTGATCTCCATATAAGCTTCATGGTCGGAGTGAACGACCTCGATCTCGGAGCCGATGTATTCGTAGGCATAAGCCTGATCGTTATCTTCTTTCGCTGTCATTTTATCTTATCTCCACCGAGAATCCTTTTCCTTCAAGATATTCTTTGACCTTTTCGATATGATTGCCCTGCAGTTCTATGCGACCTTTTTTGGTCGTTCCACCTGCAGCGCACTTGCTCTTCAGATCCGAAGCAAGTTCTTCTATGTCTATATCGCTCTCGTCTATACCATCGACTATCGTCACTTTTTTCCCGTATCTTCGTTGGTCCGTGTATATCTCTATCTCCTGCTGTTCTCGAGCGATGTCTTCGCATATGCATATCTCTTTAGGCAACCCGCAAGTAGGACAAACTTCTTCCGCCATCAATTTCCTCCTTTTGATTTATTATTTTCTTCATTTATCACAGTGAGTATCCTAGCGATGTTTCTCTTTATGGTGCTTATACGTCCTGGGCTCTCAGGTGCTCCTCCCATGGCGGCAACGCCTTTCTCGTGAAGAAGTTCGTCTCTGAGTTCTTCTAACTTCTCTTCTCTATCGGACTTATCCATCTTTCTTATCTCTTCAGTCTTGATCAAAGGCATGCTATTCAGCCTCCTCTTCTTCTTCTACTTCTTCCTCTACCTCTTCCTCTACCTCTTCTTCTGCTTCTTCCTCTACTTCTTCCTCTACCTCTTCCTCTACCTCTTCTTCTATCTCCATTTCTTCCACATCTTCCTCTAAGCTGTCTTTTTCTTCACTGGCCTTTTCTTCTTCAGCCTCTTTTTCCTCTTCTTCTTCCTCAACTTCTTTTTCAGCTTCTTCCTCAGCTTTTTCCTCTTTTTCTCCCTCAGCATCTTCTGCTTCTTCTTCAGGGGGTATTATCTCTATCTCATCCGGGAGTCTAGCTTCAGGATCCATGATTCTTACCGTGACTCCAATGACACCTAACTTAAGTTTCGCCTGTGCAAAACCTTCGTCTATCCATTTTTTCTTTTCTTCTCCACAGTACTTTATATGTCCATCCTGGAATTTTTCTACCCGGTGTCTCGGACCTGTCAATTTGCCGGAAAGTATTATCTGACAACCTTTAGCTCCAGAATCAATAATGTTCCTAACAGTTGAGTGTCCTGCTCTTCGGAAGTACCAACCTCTTTCCAAAGAGGAGGCAAGTTTCTCGGCCATTATCTGTGCGTTCAGTTCTGGAACTGAAACTTCCTGAACTTCAACCTGTGGATTATCGAAATCAAATTTTCTCTTTATATCTTCTGTCAGCTCTCTTATCCTTTTACCTTTTCTACCAATCACCAAAGCTGGTCTTTCGGTGTAAAGGGTTATACGAGTTCCCATAGGAGTCCTAGTTACTTCGGCACCGCCGAAGCCCGCTCTTTCCGTCTGAGCTTGAAGGAATTCTTTGAGTTGAACGCGCTGCATCTTTTCTTTTACAAACTTTTTTTCTCTTGCCACTATTACTCCTCCTTTTCTTCCAATATGATCTCGATGTTAGTTCTTTGAGTGTTTTGAGGTGAGCTCCTTCCAAAAGCCCTGGGTCTGAAGCCCTGTATAGGACTAGCCTTGTGGGCTGCTAGATGCTTGATGAGCAAATTTTCGGTGTCTAAACCTTTACTTTCAGCGTTCGCTTTGCACTCCTCTACCAATGCTCTTACCTTTCCACATACCTTTTTAGGATATCCTCCGGCCCCAGTTCCTTTCTGGTGAGCGATACGCTTGTTATGTTTCTTGTAAGGCACCGCTCGGGTACCCTCGATGACTTCATCTAGTATATTAAGAGCTTTTTCTACTTCCTTGCCTCTGATCATGTCGCAGACCTCGATAGATTTTTTTGGAGATATCTGAAATTCACGTCCATAGGCCTTGGCAGTGATTTCTGGATCCGGATCCATAGAGTAACCCATATTTCATCACCTCATTTGAGTGGTATATACTTCGAAGAACGAGTCGCTCCTATACCTGGCCCTGAGTGTTCCACCTGTTTTCTCGTCAGTGCGAATTCCCCAAGATAATGTCCGATCATCTCTGGTTCTATCTTGACGGTCTTGAAATTTTCCCCGTCATGTATAGCGAGTTTCTTCCCAACAAATTCTGGGAGAATAACCATCTCTCTCCTGTGTGTTCTGTAAACGTCTTTATCCTTATTTTCGATCTTTTCCAGCAATCTTTTCTCACCCTTATTCAGACCTCTATCTAATGATCTTCTTGCTCTTGCTGGAAGTACTTCTTTTAGCTCAGACAAAGACATATCCTTTAGCTCTTCAAGAGTATGACCTCGGTAAGTGAACTTCCGTTTATCTCTTGATCCTTCATTAGCAACCATAATACATCACCTCTGTTCTTTCTTCTTTTTCTTCTTATCCTTCTTCTTTTTTTTCGAGGAAAGATTACCTACTTTCCTACCGGGCGGTGCGTTAGCCGAAACAGTCGAAGGCACACCTACGTGCTGATGATCTCCTCCACCGTGTGGATGATCAACCGCATCCATAGCAACTCCTCTAACCTTTCTAGACCTCTTTGCCTTGCTTCTTAAACTCTTGGCTTTCTTACCGGCTTTCACGAAGGGCTGATCGGTTTGACCGCCACCGGCTACGATACCAACAGTTGCTCTACATCTGTTATCTATTCTTTTGATCTTATCGGAAGGAAGTTCTAAAACTGTCTTCTTCCTCTCTTGAGCTATGATCGTAGCGTAACTGCCTGCAGTCTTCACCAGTTTTCCCCCATCGAGTGGTTCCATCTCAATATTGTAAACGAACATACCGACAGGGATCCGACGGAGTGGTAAAACGTTACCTTTTTCGACCTTAGCATCTGGTCCGACCTGGATATCTTCTCCAACCCAAAGGCCGTGATTAGCTATCATGAAAGACTTTTCTCCGTTCTCAAATTTTATTTCTGCTAGCGGAGCCGACCGACCAGGAGCGTGATGAAGATCTACAACTTCTCCTTCTGTTTCCTGAGTTTTTGGATAACCGGGTTTAGCTAAATGCCTGTGACTCGGCGACCTGTAAGTAGAAGATCCTTTTCCTCTTCTTTGAGGTATTATTCGCTTACCCATCTAGAACACCCCTATTCTCATACCTATCTCTTCAGCAGAATATTCATCCGTAAATTTAACCACTGCTCTCTTACCGTTTCCATCTATCCTCGTGTTAATTTTTTCTACTTTCACGTCGAACAGTTCTTCAACGGCATCGGCTATCTGATGCTTATTAGCTTTAAGGTCGCATATGAATTCAAGCTTGTTCTCCTCTTCCATCTCCATCATAGTTTTCTCTGTAACATAAGGATGAAGCACGACTTTGTGAGCTGATTCATATTCTGCCATGATCTACCAATCCTCCATTTGATTTACAGACTTAACACTGAATATGGACAATCTACCCATGTCGCCACCAGGTGAAAGATCTTCTATGGTGAGGGTCTCAGGCGTCTTAACGGTAACTCCAGGTAAGTTACTGAAAGCTCTCAATCCTTCAGTACCTTCGGGAAGGACGACCAAAATACTTTTTGGCCTCCTGTACTTTCGGTTTCTTCTTTTACCTTTACCCGCACGTATCGTTTTTCCTTTTTTAGCCCTATTTACATCGGAATAGACTCCCAGATTTTTGAGAAGGTCGATGGCATCTTTCGTCTTATCTATATCTTCGATACCCTTCTCCACCACTAACGGAAATTCAAGAGATCCATCGTCTATCTCGTGTCCCCTCTTTTCGACGAGTTCTTTTTTCGTAGTAGCCGCAAGAGCGGACCTCCTTGCTTTAGCCCTTTCTTTCTTGTTTATCTTTTTCTTTGGTCGATGTTCGGGTTTAGGTGGGTGTGCTCTTCTACCGCCTCGGGTCTGAGGGGTTTTAGCGGCTCTGCTTCCCCCGTACTGTGTCAGCCTCTGCACTCTAGCCATACCCTGACCTATGCCCTGCATCTCGGTGGCGTGTCTCATACCCGCTTCTTCCGAAGGCCCATAGGGTTGTTTCTTATTGGTTTCCGATGCTTCGACAGCTCTTTTCACTATGTCGGGCCGTATCTCTTCTGAAAAAGCCGCTGGAAGATCCATCTCGCCTTTGGCATCTCCATCGATCTTGTATATCTTTGTTTTCATGGATCACACCCCCTGGTTAGACTCTGTTGATATGTAAGTCAAGTTCGGTTCGTGAACATCATATCTATCATCTCTAACTGGATCCCTCATGATCGTCAATCTTTTCGTCGGACCGGGTATCGAGCCATGAAGTATAACATATCCGTTTTTCACCACGCCGTAGTTCAAGAAGCCGCCGTCCGGTGTTACTTCTTCGCCTTCTTCACCCACTTTAAGAACACGTTTGTTCAATTCCGTCCTCTGGTGATAACCGGTCTGACCAGCTTGAGGTACCGTAGGTCTTGTATAGCCTGGTCTGAAGACACCTGTGGTACCGACGTTTCTTATCGATTTACTGTTCTTATGACGAAGTAGTTTTACGCCCCATCTCTTTACATGGCCTTGAAAACCTTTTCCCTTCGTTATGGCTAGAACGTCAACCATCCTTCCGGGTTCACAGAAGTCTTCATATTCCACCTCTTCACCCAATATCTGTTCTCCGATATCTATCCTTTCTTGGATCGTACCCCCTCCTATCCTTACTTCCATTATCTCAGGGGTCTTTTTCGGTATACCAGAAACGAGCTTGGGTTGAGTATGGATTATCGCTCTTACTTCATCAACAATATCTCTATCTATATCCTGCCACATCTCATCTGTATCATATTGGTTTGGTATGGGTAATCTCTTTTTAAGGGAATCGTCGACCTTGCTCGCCCACACTTCCCCCATAGTCTTTAAACCTTCGTGGGTCTCCTCATAAAACCGTAGTCCGCACACCTTTGCAGGAGGAACTTCCACTATGGTTATCGGTACTCTAACTTCCTGTCCTGATGTCGTGCTCGAAGATCTATAGTCCACAACAAAGGCGTGGCTCATCCCGGCCTTATATCCCGGAAAACCCTGTAGCTTCGGCTCTCCATCCCACTCTGGCCAAGAACGTATCTTAGGCACGATGCTCTTCGCGCGTTTTCGTGGGGAATATCCCATTGAACCTCTTCTCGGATGATGTGTATCTACCATGTGTACACCTCGATATTATCAACTCTGCGTAAAGCCATGGAGATAGAATCCCATGCTTTATACGACGCCCGCAGACCGTGACGTGTCAAGATAGGGATCCTAACTGGATTGCCCCATCACGTCTGGTCAACAGACGATGTAATGGCCTATTACAGAGGTTTGTTATTTAAATCTAACGGTCCAAGAGTTCTTTGAAAAGAAAACAGAAGAGAAAAAAGGGTTTTAAGGATCTCAGTATGAGTTTGTATTCAATCGTACTCTCCTTCGTATCCGTTGTTCGGTTCAGGGACTTCCTCCTGTGGGGGCGGCGATATTTCCTCAGGGGATCCCTCTTGCCCAGTGTTGGTTTCTGGCGGAGGCGTCGGTTCTGGGGGCCCTTCAACATATCGGTCGTCCATCATCTCGTCTTCTTCATCTCCCTTTCCACGTGATGCCAAAACAACAACTAGTATCACTGCGACGATTACGATAACTATCAGTATCAACCACAAGAAGGGCCATCCTTCATCTTCAGGCTCTTCTTCTATGACCTCTTCTACTACGGAGACGTCCACTCGTTCAGTACTCACCAGGTCTTGATCATCGTAACTGCTGATCTCTATCTCGAACTCGCCGTGCTCTTCTGACTGCCAAGAGAACAGTCCTTCGTGTTCCTCATCCGGCTCAAGAGTGACTTCCTCGCTATCTTCCAACACGTCGTCAACGGTGAACTCTATTATCTGTGTACCTTCAAAATCTCCTATGTTCGTAACGGTATATTCGACCTCTACAACTTCACCTTCAGTCACTTCTTCATCGTATCTGACTATCCCCACTTCAAAGAACGGCTCACGTAAAAAGTGCGCGGTTATCTCTTTATCCTCGTCCATAGTTATGGTTATCTCTTCGTTGTCTTCTTCTCCTTCCGGAACGTCTCCGCTCCACTCATTGAAGACCCAGCCACTCTGTGGATTCGCAGTTAACTCTACCTCTGTTCCCTCTTCATAATAATCTTCACCAGGATTTGTT
>Ga0207421_10001167_pt1 | contig 34185 bp, 31 predicted proteins | sample SodLakKL_010_SED_4_FD_187542 | JGI IMG/M metagenome (GOLD analysis project Ga0207421, IMG submission 187542) | Alkaline sediment microbial communities from Lake Tanatar, Kulunda Steppe, Russia - 8KL_010_SED (SPAdes) (version 2) | ecosystem: Environmental > Aquatic > Non-marine Saline and...
ACGCGAAGAGGGTGAGTTAATTTGGGAACTACGTATGGCGAGCTCAACTTTTTCTAAAGGCTATTCAGTCGGTCCGTTGGTAGTGGTGGCAAGTCGGGGTGGTAAGGATCAACCGACGGTCATAGCTGTTGATGCTTCGCTTGGAACGCGAATTTGGGATCGGAATCACCTCGGATCTATTGATTCTCCGGTGTACGAATATGAGAACGACCTGATCCTCGTTGGGCACGCGCAGGTCACACGGCTAAGGTCGATCGACGGGAAAGTGGTTGGTAACTTTGAAAAGGGAGTAGACGGCGATACGTATTTCCGGAATGGCATTGTTTTCGAAGGCGTCCTCTTTTACGAGGTTCGTGATATCAAAAGAGACACAAGCTCTATAATGGCTTGGGATTTGGAAGAAGATTCCCTTCTATGGGAACACCGCCTAGATCACATAGGCACCCACGAGATTGTCGCGAGTAAGGATTATCTCGCTTGGACTGGTGTGCGTTTGACGCCGAGAAAGCGTGTGGTTGTCGTCGCAGATCGGCGGACCGGTGAAGTGCTTCATGAGCGTTCTGCCGAGCAACACGTGCACGGCCTATCACTCTCCGAACACGGGCTGCTCGTGGTCGAGGGGTTGTCGGTGAGTCTCTGGAGTCACGACCTACAGACGAGAATATGGGAGTTTGAGACGCGGTTTGGGGCGTATACTACACCGCTGGTGGTGGGAAACACGGTGCTGATCGGTGGCTATGACGAAGAAGGGTTGATGGCGTTGGACCTTGGCGACGGATCGTTGAAGGCTCGCTATCCGCTTGAGTTGCGAGAGGTTGGTGGGTACTGGGTATCACCGGAGCGAGACTTGTTGGTGTTCGGCGAGGCCGACGACAACCCGGCTCCCGGTCCTCGCAACGTCTACGCGCTGCGAGTCGATCCGGAGTTCTGGGATTGAGCGAGCTGCTGCATGGCGACGGTCAGTTCTCGTCTTGGTCGGGTTCGGGTTTGAGCAGATCGCAGAGGTAGTCGTCGGTGCGTTTTTTGATGCGGGCTTGGTTCAACCGATAGCCTACGCTTCGAAACAGCTCGCGTGATTGCTCATCGTGTGCGCCGGGCAGACGCATGCCGGCTGCCTGCTGCTGCGTTTTGAGCTCAAGCATGCGAACCGAGATCTCGGCCTCGAGCATGGTTCTCTCGGTTGTGGAGACTGCGGCTTCAAGACCTTGGATGCGTGCGTCGAGTTCTTGTTCTGCGGGGAGGTCGCGGCGCGCGGCTTCGAGCGCTGTTCGTCGCTGCTCGAGCGTGTTTCGGAGCTCCGCGAGGCGCTCACGTTCCGCTGCGATGTCGGTATTCTCTACCGCCGGTACCGGTTGATATGCCGAAAGGGTGCCGGCCGTAGCGGTGTCTGCTGCAGGCTCAAGCGGCTCGGTCACCGGGAGCACACCGGTGATGTTGAGGTCTGCCCGCCGCCCGCTCGTAGGAAATGCATCAGCGCCGGTTTGGGCGCTCTCGTGTTCCGAGGCGTTGAGTGATGACCCGAGACGGCCCTCGGGATACAGCAGCAGCGTCAGGACCTCATGCGCTCCTATCTCAAGGGTGAGTGCATTGTCCGCTATCGGCAACGACCGCGTCGGGTTCTCGGCGAGGTTGGTTTGCGTTGCCCGGGAGACGGGAAACCCCGCGATAACGTGTGCTTGGGTTGGGGACGGTGACGGGTTGTGCACGCGAAGGGTTATCGCCTCGCGGTGCTCGCTGAGGGTTAGCGTGCTTAGCCGCACCGCGCTGTTTGGAGATTGTAACTCTATCAAGTTGGAGAGCTGGTCGCGCATGGGATCGACGGCGCCGGCATCGTCCGGAGCGGCTTGGGGTACAAATCCGGGGGTAGGAAGCGGCGCCACTAGCGGCGGCGCCGCGAAGCGGTCGGCGTGTGCTGCGACACCGGCGTTCTGCCAAGAGCCTTCGTAAGGGAAAAGCGCGAACTCAAACACCAGGTCCCGCAGACACTGGGCGTCGGGGGTTGCGATCAGCGGCCCGGCGTCGCCTGTTCGCGAGGTAAGGTCGCCGCGCGCAAGCCAGCCGACCGAGCGTAGCAGTGTGAGCGCTATCGCTCCAGACTCGAGAGCGGCGCGGGCGGTGTACTCGGAGTCGGTTGTGTATTCATACTCATAGAGGCCTCTGGTCAAGATTGCGAGCCCGCAGACCGCACCCTCGGCCGCCACAAACGAACGGAACGGCAGCGTGGTGATGGGGTCCGGCTCGCGCGCGCCGAGAAGCATCTCTTTGAGGTGAGGGGGAATTTCGCCGTCGTGATACGGGCGGGGTACCGCCGGGCGCTCCACGGTGTCGTAGGGGCTGCCGGCCGCAACGCGTTCGGCCGGTACCGGAAACAGTACCCGCAGGCGATGGTCGCGCGCGCGGTTTCGAAGATGAACGCGCGCCTGAAGCGCGGTATCGGTGGCCGCGAGCGTGAGTTCGGTCACAACCGGCACCTCAACCGTGGTGGCGTCGCGCCCGTTGCGAGGGCTGTTCGCGGCGGCCGGAAGCCGCATTACCTGAGTGATACGGCAGCGGCCGAGTAACGGGCCGGGCTCTATCACCTCGAGCGTTGTGCTCTCGGCATCAGCCGACAGCACGAGTTGGTCGTCCGACGGGGAGCAGTAGCTGTAGGTGTCGCCCACGTCGCCGCGGTCCTCGTAACAGAGCAGCCCATGGTACTCAGTTCCGCTTTGCTTGTTGCGGAGATCGACGGTGCCGTTTCCGTGAACGGTAGCGCGGAGATAGGCGTTCTCGAGTGTTGCCGTTTCGGCGTGCTGCTCGGCGCGGGCCGTGGCCGTGGACCGGTCCGACGCCTTGGGGGCATCCGGGGCCTTGGTGTCGCTGGTGTTGGCGTGTTCGTGGTCCGTTGATAGCTTGACGATCTTGAAACCGGTTGGGGGGATGTCTTCTATCGAGAGCGCGAGCCGGCCGCTTGTGAGCCGGCTGCAGGTCACGGGGCGGCCGGAGAGCTCGGTCGCCGTCGGGCAGCGTTCCGGCCGATGCTGGGCGGGCGCGTTCACGATGAGTATTTCGCTTCGAGGCTCCGGAAGCGGGTTGAATACCGTGAGAAGCGAAGGCTCGCTCTCGGGGCCCGTGTGGCCGATGCAATCGCAAAGCAGCGCTTCCGCTCCGGCCCCAATGCGCGCGTAGCGCGCCTCCATATCGGTATGTACGTCGTCTACGCTCACGCCGCAGATGCTGTCGTGCGGGTGGTTGCGGAGCAGTTCTCGCCACAGCTCGGTAAGCTCGTGCTCTGGGAACGGCCGGCCGTGCAGCGCCGCGTGTACCGCTATCGGCTCGAGGTATCGTTCGAGCAGCGTCTCGGCGCGGTGGTTGGCTTGCTTGAGGTACACGCGTGCCGAGAGTACGCCGGGGAACACCGAGATGTAGCGGCCGTTGTACTGCTCGCCGCGGATGGTTGGAAAGCTCGAGCCCGGGCTGGAGTCCGTCGCGCCCGCGGAGCGAACCGCGCTGAAAAACTCTTCGGGCCGTCCCTGACGGATATCGAAGCCCTCGGCTCGAGCGCGCTCGAGCGCAGGGATCACGTCCTCAGGATTCATTTCCTGGTCGTAGCCGTTCATCAACAGCACGTGACCGCCGGCCGAAAAGCGCGCGCCGCGTTCGGCGGCGTACCGCAGGCGCTCGATCAAGATCTCGGGGTGTGCAAGCAACTGCATTGCGTTGCGGTAGGAGTCTATCATGTATACCGCCGAGACCGCTGAGCCGTCGGGGCTTTTCCAGGTGAGCTCGGTTTGCAGTTCTTGGGGGGCGAGATCGAGTCCTCGCCAGAACACGAGGTCAAACAGACCGAACCCGCAGTGGATCTGCGGGCACTGCCCGATCTGCCCAAAATTATCGAGAATCCAGCCGGCTCTCATCGGTTCGCCGAACGCACGCGCGTCGCGGCGGCCGATCTGCAGGTTGCGCACCAACGCCTCGCCCGAGACGAGGTTCCAGTCCGGTTGCAGGTAGTACGGTCCCACCGCGATACGCCCGGCCCGAACGTGTTGCTGTAGGAGATGTCGTGCGGCTTCGGGGTCGCGCACGGTGCGGCTGGAGGGGATTGCGCCGTGCCGGAGGTCGTGCTCGAGCTGGGCACAGTAGTCTTCTATGAGGATTGTTTGACCGTCGAGCGTGAAGCGGTACTCAGGGCGCCGTGCGAGCAGCGCAAACAAAGCCTCGAAGAACGGCGGAAGCCACTCGCGGGTGTAGCGGCTCGGCAGAAACCACTCACGGTCCCAATGCGTGTGCGAAACCAGGTGCAGTGTCATGATGCCGCATTATACCCGGACGGACGGCAGTTCGCAAATCATTTCTGAAAATCCCTCAGGGTTATGAAAATTTCAGAAAATTAGTTGACGGGCTGCTGAACTCGGTTTAGCATCTTGGGTATGAGCAAAAAGGTTTCGGCTGATGAGCGCGTAACAATCGAAACGATTGCACGTGACGCCGGGGTCAGCCAGAGTACCGTCAGCCGGGTGCTCAACCAACCGGGCTTGGTACGCGCCGCCACGCGCGACGCGGTCTACTCGGCGCTCAAAAGGCATAACTACGTTCCGCCGTCCAGCAACCGCACGGAAGAGGATCTCAGCTATACCTTTGCACTGGCGGTGCACGATGTGCGCCTGCCGGTAATCTACGAGGTTATCCGCGCGATAGAGCAAGAACTCGCCGAGACAAGCTACGACCTGTTGGTGGTGAACATGCGCGGCTCGCGTGATGTGGCCGGGTTCTTTCGTGAGAACGATCAGATCAGACGCAAGATCGACGGGCTGCTTGCGTTCTCGGTTGACCTCGATGAGGGCGGCGCGGCCTATTTCCACCAGATTGGTCTTCCGGTTGTGCTTATGCAGTCGCGCTGCACCGCGGCAAAATCCATCAGCACCAACAACTTCCTCGGCGGGCACGACGCCATCGGCTATCTGTTTGACCGTGGCTACGAAAAGCCGGCCTTTGTGGGCTGGCGGCCCGACGACCACCGTGTGCGAGCGCGTTTTGCGGGCTTCAAGAGCGCGATCGAGCAGCGCGGAATTACCTTTGATCCGCAGATGGCTGCGTTTGCCACGCTCTCTACCGCGGGCGGCTACGAAGCAACCGCCGAGTTGCTCGAGAAGTTCGCCCCCGACGCGGTGTTCTACGCCTGCGACACCATGGCTATCGGCGGTTTGAAGTGCTTCCGCGAGCGGGGTATCTCGGTTCCGGACGACATCGGCGTGGTGGGGTTCGATAACCTGGAGGTGGCCGAGGTTGTAGGGCTCACCACAATGCAGCAGTTCATTGAGGTGAAAGCGCGCATGGCGATCGAGCATCTGCTGTCATACCTCTCAAACACGGGCGGAGCGGCTGCGGTACCGGCGGCCCCTATGCGCGATGAAATCTCGATCACTCCACGTATCGTGGTGCGCGACTCAACACGATGATATGTCCCCGGTAGGGGACTAGATTTTTTGCTGAGGGATAAGGAGGCAACGGTATGAAGCAAAAAGCGCTACTCATACTGGTCGCACTTGCGCTGGTGACCGCCGGATTGTACGCCGGTGGCGCGGCGGAAGAAGAGGTGGACGAGCCGCGCTCAATCACGTTCTGGACCACCGAGGAGCAGCCGGAACGTATGGAGCGTCAGGAGCGTATTGCTGAAGAGTTTGAGGCCGAAACCGGGATCTCGGTCGACGTGGTTCCGGTCACCGAGGACGCGATGGGCGAACGCGCCACCGCCGCGTTTGCTGCCGGTGATCTGCCCGACGTTATCTATCATCCTTTGGCGTTCACGCTCACCTGGCTCGAGGCCGGCATCCTCGACAGCATCTCGGCTACCGAGGTTATCCGCAGTCTCGGTGAGGATACCTACACGCAAGGCGTGCTCGATCTGGTAGACCTCGGCGGTGAGTACGCGGCGGTCCCGGCCGACGGCTGGGCGCAGCTGCTGGTCTACCGCTCGGATCTGTTCGAGGAGCACGGTCTCGCTGCGCCCAACACCTATGACGCGATCCGCGAGGCGATCGATGTTCTGCACGATCCGCCCGCTATGCACGGGTTTGTGGCAGCCACAGATCAGAGCCAGATCTACATGATGCAGGTCTTTGAGCATATCGCGCTCGCCAACGGCGCCGATATCGTCGACGAAGACGGCAACATCACGATGAACACGCCGGAGATGCGCGAGGCGTTCGAGTTCTACAAAGAGCTTGCCGAGGTGAGTCCTCCGGGCGATCTCTACTGGCAGCATTCGCGCGACATTTACCACGACGACGGTACGCCGATGATCATGTGGTCGCCGTTTATCCTGCACGGTCTCGCGGGTCTGCGCGACGGCGTGCCGGTGACGATGTTCGATGACCCCACCACCGATGAGCTCGCACGCATCACCGGGTTCGAAACCAGCCTTGCCGGCCCAAGTAATCCCGACGGAGCCGGATGGGCCGATGTTCGGTACTTCGGTATCACGGTGGACGCCGATATTGACGCGGCGCAGGCTTTTGTCGAGTACAAGATGAGCGAAGCGTATCTCGATACGCTCGAGGTTGCAGCGGTCGGCAAGCATCCGGTGCGTCTTGGGACGCGCGACAATCCGACCAAGTTCATCGACGGATGGGCCGATCTCGATATCGGTGAGGATCGCAGCGGCGTGATGAGCGACTTCTATGACCCCGAGGTCATTCAGTCGATCTTCGACGGGCTCGAGACCGGAACTCGTTGGGGATTCGAGAAGGGTTACGGCGATGTGACTGCGATGCTGTACGACACACGCATCGTGGCCGAGGTGCTTCGCGAGTACATCGACGGCGAGCACACCGTAGATGAAGCGCTCGAGATCCTGCAATCCGAGGTTGAGCGGCTGGTGCAGTAACGTTGTCCGCGTAGGCCACGCGTGGAGAATTATGCGGCGGCGGTTCGTGCGAGCCGTCGCCGTTCTCGATAAACCTGGTGTAAGGAGCTCAAGGTGAAGGGCAAGCGATACGCAAGCGTAACCGCAAGGGAAGCACGCCTGGCGTTGTGGATGTTACTGCCGGCGTTCCTCATCGTGTTCGCGGTGATTGTTTTTCCGGTGGTTGCGAACTTCTGGATCAGCGGCAAGTCGGTCAGTCTGGGAGATCTCCGTCCGGCCACGCCGTCGCTCCGGGAGTTCGTTGCGCAAGCGCCGTCCGAGGCCGGCGATGAGCTTGTTCTCGAGTATCGGCTGCGAAACAGCAGTAGAGGAGTGCCGATACAGGACGTGGTTCTGGAAGCCACTGTGCCTGAGGGGCTGAGCCCGGCTCCGAACGATGCGCCTGCCGCGCCTGACGCGCAGCACTGCAGCATCGAAGCCGGGCGGATAGAGTGCCGCTGGGACGAGTGGGAAGGCGGATTCTCCGATACGATTACCTTCACCTTCATTGCCGATCAGGCCTTCTTCGATGCGCAGGTTGATATGCGAAGCCCCACCGAGGCGGATATCAGCGGACGCTCGATCAACGTGCTCACCACGTTCGATTTTACCCTCGATAACTTTCGCTTCGTAGTATCGGCGCGCCGGTTTTGGGAGGTGCTTCGCACCACCTTTGCCTATCCGTTCCTGGGCGCGATCGGCTCGATTCTGCTCGGGCTCACCGCGGCGATGCTGTTAAACCGCAAATTCCCGGGACAGACACTGCTCCGCGGGTTATACCTCTTTCCATACGTTGCTCCGATTATCGCGGTGGCATTCACGTGGGTGTTCTTGCTCGAGCCGTTTCGTGGGACACTGAACACCTACCTGATGAGCATCGGAGTACTCGAGTCACCGATATCCTTTTTGAGCACACGCTCAATCCAAATCGGGGATCTACCGTTTCCGCTTGCGTTAAGTATTGTGATCTTCTTTGATGCGTGGCGCTATTTTCCGTTCTCGTTTCTGTTCATCTTGGCTAGACTACAGGCTATCCCAAGCGATCTCTACGAGTCTGTGGAGGTGGACGGCGGCGGAATGGTCCGGCAGTTCATTTCAATTACGCTGCCGCAGTTGCACAGCGTTATCACCACGCTGTTTCTCTTGCGGTTCATGTGGACCTTCAACAAGTTTGACGACGTGTTCTTGCTGACCGGCGGAGCGGCCGGCACCCGCACCCTCCCGATTCAAGTGTACGATAATGCCTTCGGCCGGGGCGATATTGGAGCGGGCGCCGCTACCGCGGTGGTGCTGTTTCTCTTCCTTGCGGTGTTTCTCATTCTCTATTTCCGTTACGTGGTGAAGGAGGACTAACGATGAGCCGTACCGCTTCCACAGTTCGGCCATTCACGCTCGGCGGCGTAGCGCTTGCGGGTGCGGCGGGCGTGATCGCCACATGGCTCGTCACCTACGTCGGCTACTTCGTGGTCTCGATGCTCAACCCCTCAAATATTCTGCCCAACTTAGGTCCTACCGCCGCGATAGGTCTTGTTCTTGGTGTTGCGCTCGCGCAGATGGGTCCGGCCTTGCAGAAGCAGAAGGGGCTTGCGGTAGGAATAGGGCTTGTCGCCGGCGTGGTCTGGTTGGGGCTCACGATGGCGTTTGGGGTGGCGCTTCCCCTTACGTTCTTGGTTACAACGCTTGCTATGTTCGCGATCGCGGGATTGTCTATTCGTTCGGTGTTTCTCGGCGTTGATGTTGCGCATCTGCGAAAAGATTATGTCGAGGCTGTAGTGTTTCGCCTTGTGCGCGGCATCTTACTGTGCGCCGTGACGTTGGTGGTGGCGTTACCGTTCTTCTTTATGCTCTCGCTTAGTTTCAAGACCCGCGCGGAGTATCTCGGTGACCCCACCAACCTCAGCGTTAACCTCATTCAGCCCATACCGGAGCTATTCTCGGGTTTCATCGAGGTCCTGGTGCGCTTCAATTTCGGAGTATACATCTTCAACAGTACCGCGATCGCGTTACTCACCGTGGTGATCACGGTTACCACCGGCATACTCGGTGCGTATGCAGTGACGCGTTTGCGCTTCCCGGGGAGGCGGTTTCTCTCGAAAGCGATCCTGCTGATCTACATGTTCCCCGCGATCGTACTCGTGATTCCGTTGTACAGCGTTTTCACGCAGCTCGGACTGCGTGACACGCGTCACGGCCTCTTAATCGTGTACTCAGCGATGACGATTCCGGTGGCGTTGTACATGCTCCGTAGCTATTTCCAAACGCTTCCGGCCGACCTCGAAGAGGCCGGGTTGATCGACGGGTGCTCGCGCGCTCAGGTGATCTGGCGCATCACGATTCCCTTGAGCGGCCCGGCGATCGCGTCGGTAGGGCTGTATGTCTTTATGATTGCCTGGAACGAGTTCTTGTTTGCGTTCATGTTCTTAGACACGCCGGCGATCTTCACGCTTTCACGCGGCATGATGGTGCTCGACGACATGGAGGTTCCGCGGCAGCTGCTGATGGCGGGGGCCACGATCATCACGATCCCGATTATGGTGCTGTTCTTTCGCTTCCAGCGCTATCTCGTGGGCGGGCTCACTGCCGGGAGCGTAAAAGGTTAGCGGATAGGGTCGCGTCGGGCCGGTTCGGGCTCAGTCGCGCAGGAAGCGCTTAAGGCGCGTGAGACCCTCGGCGAACTCGTCGGGGGCCTTCAGGATGCTCAACACAAACGCGGTCCCGTCCTCGATACCGTAGAAGTAGCCGGGGTGTAGGTAAACCGACTCGCGCTCGAGCAGCTCAACCGCGAGGTCTTCATCCTCCATGTTGCGCTTGAGCGCGATGGGGTCGAGCCTAAGGATGCAATGGATCCCGCCTTGTGGCGGTTGGAGCGTCACACCGCGAAGCGACCCAAGCGCGTCTGTGAGGAGCCGGCGGTTGCGCTCGAGGTGGCGCCGCATCGCGCGTTGAAACGGGGCTCCGGTTGCAAACAGCGCCGGAAGCACCGCCTGCGAGAATCCGCTGCAGCTGAGGAAGGTGTCGTTGGCGAGCTCGAGCTCGTGGTAGGCGCCTTCCGCAGCTCCCGGCGCGCCGCGCACCGCGATCCAGCCGAGCTTCAGTTCCGGGGCCGCAAACATCTTAGAGACCCCGTTCAGCGTATACACCGTAGCGGCTGAGCGTGCCGCCGCCGCACGCGGCAGTGGCTGCTCGTAGGTCTGTTCGGCAAACACCTCGTCGTGAATCAGTCCAATGCGATGATTTGCGCAGAGCTGCGCGAGCGAAGCGAAACTGTCGGCGTCGATGATCTGCCCCGTGGGGTTGCCCGGCGAGATCACGGCGAGGAAGCGGGTGCGGTCGTCTATCAAGCGGCGAATCGAGTGCAGGTCGGGGCGGTACCCCCGCCGGGGATCCAGGCGATAGAAGCGCGGTTGCACACGGCTGAAACGCGCGATCTCCTCGAACAACGGATATCCCGGGCTCGGGAGCAACACGTTGTCGCCGTACTCGGCGAGCGTACTGAACAGCAGGCTGTAGCTTTCGGAGCTCGAGGCGGTTATGAGGATGCGATCGGCCGGAATCTGAACACCGGCGCGGGCGTAGTAAGCGCTGACGGCTTCACGGGCAGGCTCGGCACCGCGCGAGTCGGGGCGGTAACGTCTCGAGAAAAAATAGGTACGCGCCGCGTGGCTCAGCGGTGTAGACGGGAAGCGAAGCCCGGCATCGTGGAAGCTACTTGCAGCGAGATCGATTAAGGTGTTGGTGCGTTCGAGGCGTTCGCGAGTCAGTTGAAGTCGATTCTTCTGCATCAATGCCTGGTCCGTATGCGGCCGGTTCTCGCTGTCGTACGTTAGCCCGCTTCGCTCGAGCGTGCCCAGAGGTTGATCCCGGAATCAACCGCGTAACGGTCGATCTCAACGAGCTCCTCGGGGCTGAACTCGGCATTCTTGAGCGCATCGAGGTTTTCGTCGAGCTGCTCGACGGTGCGCGCTCCAATCAGCGCCGAGGTTACGCGGCGGTCGCGCAGCGTCCAGGCGATCGCCATCTGAGCCAGGCTCTGGCCGCGTTGCTGCGCGATCTCGTTCAAGCCGCGAACTCTCCGTAGGTTTTCCTCCGAGAGAAAGCTCTCACGCATTATCTGCGGCGCTTGTTTGGCCCGTGATGCCTCCGGTACGCCGCCCAAGTACTTGGAGGTAAGCAGCCCCTGCCCGAGTGGCGAGAACGCGATACAGCCGAGGCCGGTTTGCTCGAGCGCGTCGAGCAGCTCGGGCTCTATCCAGCGGTTGAGCATGGAGTACGACGGCTGATGAATAAGACAACGAACGCCCATACTCTGCAGGAGGGAAGCCGCTTCGCGCGTCTTGCGCGCCGAGTACGAAGAGATGCCGACGTACAGCGCCTTGCCTTGCTGCACCGCGGAGGCGAGCGCGCCCATCGTCTCCTCGAGCGGTGTGTCGGGGTCGAAGCGGTGCGAGTAGAAAATATCGACGTACTCGAGCCCCATCCGCGCGAGGCTCTGATCGAGGCTCGCGAGCAGGTGCTTGCGCGAGCCGAAGGTGCCGTACGGGCCGGGCCACATGTCGTAGCCTGCCTTGGTGGAGATGATGAGCTCATCGCGGTAGGGTTTGAGGTCTTCGGCCAGGATGCGGCCGAAGTTCTTCTCGGCGACGCCCGCAGGAGGCCCGTAGTTATTGGCGAGGTCAAAATGTGTCACGCCGCGGTCGAACGCGCGGTGCACCACCGCGCGCTGCGCCGCAAGCGGCTGCGTGTCGCCGAAGTTGTTCCACAGCCCGAGCGATACTGCGGGGAGCGTCAGACCCGAAACCCCGCACCGTCTGTACGGGATTTCGTCGTACCGAGTAGGGGAAGCTTGATATGTCATAGCATGTACAGCTTACGGCGTATCGATCATCAGCGTAAAGCCCACCCACGCCTGAACCGGGTCTGAGGATAAGCGGGCGCGCGGATAGAGGTCGATACCCGGAGACACCTCGACAAAGAACTCCAGGAAGTTGTCGAGCAGCAGCACCGAGAGTGCCACCGGCACGCGGCCCCCGCCCTCAAACTCGTCGGCGAAGAACTTAGCGTATGCCCCGAGCCCGAGCGATAGGTGGATGTAGTGCCCGAGATGCTGCTGGTTCACGACGCGGAGATCGCCGCTGAGAAACACAAACTCGCTACCTTCGGTGAAGTCGTACCCGAGCTTTAGGTCGAACATGCTTGGGCGAACGATCAGCACGGTGTTCGGCGTGCCGAACCCAAGCCCAATGCGCGGGCCTACCTGCGCCTCGGCCGACTCCACCGGCAGCACCAGCATCTGCAGTCCGAACATCACCGCGAACGCCCCAATAACCGTAAAACGTCTTACGCGCACCTTTCTCACCTCTTGTTAGCGCGGTTGGCCGCCGGCATCAGCAGACCGGATCGCGCGGGTTTTCCTGTGTTCAATATCGGATGATCGCCACCGATGCTGAATGCCGATGCGAGGTGGTTTACTGGTTAACTGGTGGTTAACAGATTCGGTGAGAGCGTGTAGAGTACTGCGGTATGGCTCGCGAGTACATTCTTATGAGCGACTTTCATCTCGGCGGGGACGCCGCGCTGGATGAGTGTGATTTCGAACACGAGCTGATCGGTGTTTTGCAGGAACTTGCCGAGAAAGGTAAGCAAGGCCGTGATCTGGAGCTCATCATTGTCGGAGATACCTTCGGCTTCTGGGAGTTAACCGAGCAGGAAGGGCCCGAGATGCTCACGCATGTCATCAGCCGGCATCGCGAGCTGTTTCAGCAGTTCTACGAAACCGGTCGGCATATCCGCATCACGATCACGCCGGGAAACCACGATCATGACCTCGCGTGTTATCCCGAGTTCAAGCCGATGCTCGCCGAGTACAACATCATGCTCGAGCCCGAGTACGCGATAACGCGCGACTGCGCCGGACGCAAGATCTGGTTGGAGCACGGCAACCAACACGATCAGCACAACCGCATCGAGCGCTTTGGCGACCCACACGCCAAACCGCTTGGGTACTTCATCACCGAGCGACTGGTGAGCGCGGCCGGCGCCAAGTCGCGTCTGGGCCGCAACGACTGGTTGCGGGATATTGAGTCGGTAAGCCCAAGCGAGAACGTTCCGAACTGGCTGCTCTCGAACTACTTCTACCGCGAGATGAATCCGCTTTTGCGATGGTTGCTTGTGCCGTTTCTTCTCCTCACCGGGGTGAGCCTGATCGTGATGGTGGGAACGCAGCTTGAGGCGCTGAACGTGATCCCCACGCGGTTTTTCGGAAACGGTTTGATGTATCGCCCGCCCTTATTCGGACTCGTATTTCGCTACTTCGTGGTGGTGAACGTCACCGCGCTGTTTGTCGCGCTTCTGGTCGCGATCCCGGTTTCAATCTTGATTCGCGATTTCCGGCGCACGCTCGACCGCTACGAGCTGCGTTTTACCCGTAGGCAGCTCAGGGCGAAGGTCGCGGGGTATCTTGCCGCCGCCCGCGAGGTGTTCAGCCGGCACCCCGAGGTGGCGTTATTTATATACGGGCATACCCATCAAACCTCGCTGACCGAGATAGACGGGCGAGTAGTGATTAACACCGGAACTTGGCTCAAGCGCCTGAAGCGGATCGGCAGCCGCCTTACGTTGTTGCCGGACGTGTACTATCCGTCGTTCCGCATCGGGTACTTTCACGTTTTCGAACAAGACGCGCGTATCGTGGTGGAGTATCACGGCATACCGAAGACGGCCCCGATGCATCTAACCCCGGTGGAGCGCTTGATTGCGTTCGGCAAGAGCAAAGTCGGCGCTCACGTCCCGAAACGTTTCGAGATCACACCTCCGTCGTAAGCCTCGCTTGCGGTCTCAATCTCCACCACCAGCCCGTCGTGCGCCGGTTGGATCTCAGTCGGTAGCTCCTCGGAGAGTTGTTCGTGTTCGATGTCGTGACAGATGTGCGTAAGGTAGGTTTGAGCGGCCCCGAGCCTTTCGGCTTCCCTCATGGCCTCCTCCACCGAGAAATGCGTGGGATGCCGGCGATAGCGAAGCGCACCGAGCACGAGTAACTCAACGCCGTCTAAGAGCGGATAGCTCTCCGCAGGGATCGCTTTGCAGTCGGTGAGGTACGCAAACTCGCCGATCCGGAAACCCAGAATCGGGTCGTCGCCGTGCATGATTTGTACCGGAAGAACTTCTATGTCGCGGATCCGGAGCGACCTGCCGGGCGTAACGACCTCGGGCAGTATGCGTGGACGCCCGGGAGTCCATTTGCTGCTGTCTACAATGTAGTCGAAGCGACGTTCAAGGTCGTCTATCGTGGCATCGTCGCCGTAACCGTGTATCGGCTTACTGCAGCAATAGGGCCGCAGATCGTCGAGGCCGTGGGTGTGGTCGGCATGGGCGTGCGTGAAAAGCACCGCGTCTATCGAGGCGATCTCTTCGCGCAAGGCCTGCTCGCGAAAGTCGGGCCCGGCGTCTACCAGCACGGTGGTCTCGTCGCTTTCTATGAGGATGCTGGTTCGCGTTCGCCGGTTCCGCGGGTTCGCCGAACGGCAGACATCGCAGGAGCAAGTGACAACCGGAACGCCGTTTGAGGTGCCGGTACCAAGAAAGGTGATCCGCATAATGTGGTGAAAGCTTAGCATGACTGCACGGCCTCATACCAGCCTCATGCCGGATACCGCCCGGACCCCGCGGACCGCCGCAGGCCGCCGCGGCATTGGCCGATACGCGACGGGCGTGGTACGGTAACGCACTATGAAGCGTATCGCAATTGTGACCGGCGCCTCGGCCGGTCTGGGAACCGAGTTCGTCGTTCAGATAGATCGGCGCATGCAGTTGGACGAGATTTGGCTGGTTGCGCGCCGTGCAGACCGGCTCGAGGCGCTCGCCGGGCGCCTGACGCGCGCGCGAGGCGTAGCGGTGCAAGCCGATCTGGGTGAGAGCGAAGGCGTTGCGGTCTTGCGAGAGCGTCTCGCGGCCGAGCAGCCGGATCTGGCGTTGCTCGTCAATAACGCCGGGTTCGGCCGCTACGGACGCTTCGAAGAGGTGGAGCGCGAGCCGCAGCTCGAGATGATCGATCTCAACTGTCGAGCGCTCACCGCAATCACCTACGATGCTTTGCCGTATATTCGCCCGGGCGGAGCTATTATTCAGGTTGCATCGCTCGCGGGATACGTGCCGATCTCAAACCACGCGGTCTACGCCGCCACCAAGGCTTACGCGCTGAGCTTCGGGGTGGCGTTGGCGGGCGAGCTCGAAGAAAGCTCGGTGCGCGTGCTCACGCTCTGCCCGGGGCCGGTTGCAACCGAGTTTGCCGAGGTGGCTTCGGGTGGAAAACGCAAGAAGACGGGTGGATCGCAATCGGCTGAGCGTGTTGTGCGGGTGGCGCTCGACGACCTCGAGCGCCGTCGATGGATATCGTTAACGACGCTCAACTGGAAGCTCACCGCGTTCGCTTCGCGCATTCTGACGCGCAAGTTTCTCGCCCGGTATACCAACCGCACGCGTCGAGAGTAAGGCAATCGGCGTCGAAACGGGGTAGGTATAGACCGGGCGGACGGCCTAGACCGGGACTATACCGGGTAGTGCTCCGAAGGCAATACGCAGTTCACCCACTCAGGCTGTAGCTCGGCGCCGAACGACTTATAGAACTCGATCGCGCTGGTGTTCCAATCGAGGACCTGCCAGATTACGAGCCGTGAGGCGGTTTCCCGCGCGTAACGTACCGTGCGCTCGAGAAGGGCTTTGCCGATTCCTTCGCCGCGGCGCTCGGCGGTGACGATGAGGTCCTCGAGGTAGAGGCAGCGCCCTTTCCAGGTTGAGTATCTGAAGTAGGTAAGCGAGATGCCCACGATCTCGTCTCGTTCGGTATCCTCGGCTACGAAGCAGTCGAACAATGGGGCATCTCCGAACCCGTCTTTTCGAAGCTGCTCCGGGGTGTTCTCGAGTCGATCGAGCGCGCGCTCGTACTCGGCGAGCTCGCGGATGAGACGGTAGATCGCCGGCACATCGTCCTCGGTTGCGGTGCGGATGCGCCATGGGTGTTGGGTGTCGCTCATCTGGTGGTGTTCCTTTGATGCCGGCCCTTTGCCGTGGTTTCTGTGTTGCGTAGCGACGCGTTCCGTTTAGGGATGCGGAAGCGCGATTGGGTAGATCCGAATTTCGTGTTCACGGGCGGCCTCGAACACCATCTCGCCGGTTACCCTGCCGCGCGGCAACGGATGCGGCGGCGCGTCGCCGATCAGTATAATTGCTCGCTCGGGTGCTTGCCAATCCAGCGAGGTGATCGCGGCGTACAGCCCCTCAAACACCGCCTCCGGAATATCCCCACCGCCTGCAGCGCGCGCGGAGTTAACGGTGCGCTGCACGATCTGCAGGTCTTCCTGAAACTTGAAGTTCCGCGTGAGGTACTCCTCGAAGTAGTCACGGAACAGCACAACCCCGACTCGCACTCGCTCGAGGCGTTCTAAGTGTTCTATGATCGTCGGAACGATGTTTTCGCGTACCGCTCGAATGCTTTCACGCATGCTGCCGGTTGTGTCTATCACGAGCGCCAGTTCGAGGTCCGGGCCCTCGTACGCGCCGATGATCCGGTCTATGTAGTCCGGAAGCTCGTCGGGCTCGGCCGCGAACGCCGTCTCGCCCTCGGTTCCCTCGGCCATCTCGCTGAACGCAGCTACAACCGCCGGCAGGTGCTCCTCAGAAGGCGGGGTATCCTGCTCCGGCAGCCGTTGAGAGACTCGCAGCTCAAACGGATTGTCCACGAACGTGCCTCGGTAGTCGGCGTGCGGAAGCGCAAAGGTGCGGATGTTGAGATAGGTGCCGTCGAGCACGCTGAGCTCGCCCTCGCGCCCCCAGGGGTATCCCCACTCCACGATGTAGGGGATAAACACTTCAAACACCTCGCCGAGCTCGTCGTCGCTCCGCGGTGTGGAGTCTACAAGGAAGTAGAGCGGCGGGTCTCGGTCCAGGAACTCGCCGTCGAGAATGCGACGTTCGTCTCCGTTCATCGGATGGTACTCGGGATTGCGCAGCGCGTAGCTCGGCACCTCGCGATCGGGATCCTCGGTGGACTCGGTGACGAGAACCGAGCCGATCTCGGGGCGTTTGCGAACGGTGAGGACGTACCCGCCGTCCCGCGTCTGTTCGATCGAAACGTCGTCCGGCGATAATCGCAGCGGCGATTCGGTTTGTGTATAGACTGCCGGCACGACGGTACACAGAAGGAGCGCAGCGAGCATCGAACGCGTTACGGCGGTCTGAATCGAGACGGCGACGCCGTGGACGCGCCGCACAATATCACGTGTCCCGTCCATACAGATGATATCGGCAGGTTTTACGGTTTTCGGAACCCATCGCGAGCCAACGGCGTTTCCACGGCGCCCATGGCGGCCATTGCGAACCCGCCCATCGCGAGGCGTCGTTGATTTGCCGGTGAAGTGCGTGATATAAGGCACACCATGAAGCAATCAGTTCGAACGATGGTTGTTGCCGGCGCCACGGCGCTACTGGCGGCTGTGACTGTCGCGGGCTGTCGCGACGCCGGTTCGGCGTCGCCGGTATCGCGAACACAGCTGCTGCTCGGCACCAACTCCACCATAATTGTGCACGGGGGAGACCCGGGCGATGCGGTCTTCGATGCGGCGTTCGGCCGCGTACGCGAGATACAAGACAAGATGTCGCTGCAGTATGACGACAGCGAGCTCAACGAAATCAATCGCGCCGCCGGACGCGAGCCGGTCGAGGTTTCGGGTGAGACCTTCACGGTGATCGAGACCGCGCTCGAGTACGCCGAGCTCAGCCACGGCACCTTCAATATCGCGCTTGGGCCGATCATTCAAGCCTGGGGCATCGCCGGCGATAACCCACGGCGCCCGCCCGACGAGGAGCTGCTCGAGCTGCTCGAGCTCACCGATTATCGCGACGTTGAGCTCGACCGCGATGCGCGAACGGTGTTTCTGCGCCGCGAGGGTATGGTGCTCGATCTCGGCGGTATCGCGAAAGGATACGCGGCCGACGAGGCCGCGCGTGTGCTGGAGGAGCAGGGCGTTGAGCACGGGCTAATTGATTTCGGCGGCGATATCAGAGCGGTCGGGAGCCGACGCCCCGACGGGGAACGCTGGAGAATCGGAATTCAGGATCCGTCGGATACCTCGCGCGGAGCGTTCGTCGGGGTGCTGGGTCTCGACCGGCCTTCGGTTGTAACATCGGGCGATTACGAGCGATTTCTTGAGCTCAACGGGGAAGTGTTTCACCACATTATCGACTCCCAGACCGGCAAGCCCGCGGTATCGGGCCTGCGGAGCGTCACGGTCGAGACCAACGACACCATGAAGGCCGACATCCACTCCACCGCGGTGTTTGTGTTGGGGCTGGAACGCGGACTTGAGTACCTCGAGCAGCTCAACGGTGTTGAAGCGATTTTGGTCACAAGCGACGATGAGGTCTATATCACTGCAGGCCTGGAAGACACCTTTGAGCTACGTGGCGACGGCCGGTATCGATTGGTCGGGAACGCTAACTGAAGAAACTGTGTTGAGATCAGGCGGGCGGCTAATCGGTTGGGGTGTCGCCCGGTTTCACGAACGGCTTGATCTTATCGCCGCCGGACTTACGCTGGAGGGCCGCCTCGGACAACTCTTCGATCAAGGTGACCGACTGAAACGGGATCATGATCTGCTCGGCGTCGCCGAACGCGTGCCGAAGCTCCTCCTCGCTCGGGTCGATGATGATTCGTTGGCCTTCCGAGAACACCAGACCTTTCATCGAGACGAAGTACGGGTGCGTCATGTCTAGACTGCGCGCCTTGATCGAGACGTCTTTGTTTTTCCATTTGAAGTGAAGCCGGTATAGTGACACGCCCTTATACTAACCGAAGTAAGCCGCGCTCGACAATCGGGGAGTTTCACGGGTTCACGGAAAGTTCGCACTGTCCACTGGGTCGGATCTCTGTCGGATCAATCGCTTGCGCGAGATTCGCCGATACCGCTACACTACCCCTCAATGAGTTTCGGCTGCAAATACAATACTGCGGAAGGGTACTGCCGTCGGCTCGACGCCGACTGCAAACCCGGCGTGCCGGGGTGCGTGCTGTACGGGCGGTTCACGTTTTCCGAGGACAATCGTGCCGGGGCGCCGGCCCGCAAACGATCGCGACCCGGTGCAGGCTCAGGTTTGGAAGCGTCGCGCGAGCCCGGTGAGGATACACCGGAGCGCGGTGAGGGCTGATGAGCGGTTTTCGAATCGGCACTTGTAGTTGGAAATTCCCGTCGTGGCAGGGATTGGTGTACTCCAAAGCTCGAAACACCAACTTCCTGAGCGAGTACGCCGCGCAGTACGACACCGTTGAGATAGATCAGTGGTTCTGGTCGTTGTTCCACCCGCATGCGCCGGTTCTGCCTCGTGCCGATACGGTGCATGAGTACCTCGCGTCGGTTCCACCGGATTTTCGCTTCACGCTCAAGGTCCCAAATAGTATCACGTTAACGCATTACTACGCCCGCGAGACCGCAGGCGAGCTGATAGAAAACCCGGATTTCCTCTCGGTGCCGCTCTTTGAAGCCTTTCTGCGTCGGATCGAGCCTTTGCTTCCCTACACCGGAGTTCTCCTGTTTCAGTTCGAGTACCTCAATCGCCGCAAAATGAGCGGTCTTTCCACGTTTCTCGACCGGCTTGGAGCCTTCTTTGACGAGGCTGCGCGTCCCGTATCGGTCGCGATCGAGTCTCGCAATGCTCAATACTTCACCAGTGAATACTATCGGTTTCTTTCGGAGCTGGAGCTGTATCCGGTGTTCGCGCAGGGCTACTATCTGCCGGATATTCGCGAGCTTTATGCCGCCGGCTGCGACTCGACGCCGGGCTTGGCCGTAATTCGGCTATTGGGTTACGATCGAGCGGGTATCGAAGCCGAGACCGGGAAGCGCTGGGATCGTAGACTGCACCCGCACGACGATGAGTTGGGCGGAATCGCGGCGATGATAAACGATATGTTGCGCCGAGGTGCGGAGGTATACGTGAACGTCAACAACCACTACGAAGGCTCGGCGCCGTTAACGATTACGGCGCTTTGCGAGAAGCTCGCGAACGGGCGGTGACGACGGACCCGGCCGCCGGCAGCTTGCGAGACAACAAGGAGAGGGTGAACTATGAAGCTTGCGTTTGTTGGATTGGGTAAGATGGGTGCGAACATGGCGCGACGAGCGATGCAAGGCGGGCACGAGGTTGTGGTGTATGATCTGCGCGATGAAGCAGTGAGCGCGATGGAGAGTGAGGGTGCCGGCGGTGTTCGGTCGCTTGCAGAGCTCGCCGGAGCGCTCTCGCCGCCGCCCGACAAGGGGTGAGGCAGTGTAGGCCCTCCCGGGAGTGGGCATTTCGTGAAGATGGTGCACAACGGGATCGAGTACGGCATGATGCAGGCGTATGCCGAGGGATTTGATCTGCTCGGCAACAAGCGAGAGTTTGATCTTGATCTGCCCCAGATTGCCGAGATCTGGCGCCACGGGAGCGTTGTACGCTCTTGGCTTCTCGACCTTACCGCGCGGGCGCTCGATGAGAATCCGCAGCTCGACGGCATCGCGCCGTACGTTACCGACTCCGGAGAAGGCCGGTGGACGGTGGTGGAGGCGATTGACCTCAATGTTGCGATCCCGATCATCAGCATGGCGCTCCAGCTTCGCTTCCGCTCGCGCGACGAAACGCAGTTCGCCGATAAGCTTCTCGCCGCGATGCGGCAACAGTTCGGCGGTCACGCGGTGAAACGTACGGACTCGAAACACCAAGCGTAGTGTGAGGTGACCACATGATTCCCGATCACATTCAACAGATCTTGCGTAGCGAGGGGCTTCAGGCTCTCGAGTTCGAGCCCGGCAGCACGCCGACCGCGGAGGCCGCCGCGGCTCGAATCGGCGTCGCGGTTGCGCAGATCGCGAAGTCTTTGCTGTTTCGAACAAAGTCCGGCGAGTACGTCATGGTGGTGGTTCGCGGCGACCGGCGCGTCTCGTCTCCCAAACTCAAGGCGCTTGTGGGTAGCAAGTGCTCGATGACCTCGGCCGAGGAGACCGAGCGCATTATCGGCTTTCGCCCCGGCGGAGTGTGCCCGTTTGGAGTCACCGGCATTCCGATCTATCTCGACGGAGGACTCGCCGAGTACGACGTCGTGTACCCGGCCGCCGGCACCGACGCGTCCGGTGTGCCGATGAGCTACGAACACCTCTGCTCGGCCACCGGCGGTATCCCGGCGGACGTGGTATAACGAGCCTTGCGGCGCGCTCCACGAGGGTTACGCAGACTGCGACTTGTCTCTCTGATCTGCACGAGCGTGGCCGTAGTTTGCTCCTCGGGCCGCAGGGCCCCGGGCCCACCGGCCCACCGGCCCACCGGCCCACCGGCCCACCGGCGTAGCCCGGCAGCGTATGCCCGACTGACTCGCCTTCATAGAGAAGGGGGTATCCGCCCGCGGTACAAAAAAAAAGCCCCACGCCCGTGCTGCCGAGTGTGGGGCTTGTTGTCTTCGATTCGATTAGCCGAACCGCCGCGGGGCGGGGCCCACCGATTTTGCGTACTTAGCCGAAGAAGTCTATCAGGGTGGTGATGAGCACCACGAAGACCGCAAGCGGGATAACGTACTTCACAAGCACGCCGTACCAGTTGCCGATCTTGATAACGCCCGGAGGGTTGTTGGTTTCGTCGATCACGGTACGCGCCTTCCAGACGTGGCCCGCGAAGATCGCGGTTAAGGCACCGCCGATCGGCAAGGCGAGCTCACTCGCGACGAAGTCGTAGAAATCGAGGATCTCCATGCCGATGATCGTGATGTGGCTCCAGGGCCCCATACCGAGGCTGGTGGGGATGCCGATGATGAAGATTATGATGCCGATAATGATCGAAGCCTTGCGGCGCGGCCATTGCTTTTCGTCTACCAGCCAGGCGACAACAACCTCGAGCAGCGAGATTGCCGAGGTAAGCGCGGCCACCGACAGCAGCACGAAGAAGATAAAACCGAACAGACTTCCGGCGGGCATCTCGGCGAAAACAGCAGGCAGGGTGATGAATACCAGCCCCGGGCCGGCTGCAGGGTCGTAGCCGAGCGCAAACACTGCCGGGAAGATTGCAAGACCCGCGATTAACGCGATTGCGGTGTCGAGTCCTACCACCCATCCGCCGTTATCGGCGACGTTCTCGTCTTTGCTGAGGTAGCTTCCGTAGGTGATCATGGCACCCATACCGAGGCTCAGCGTGAAGAACGCCTGCCCAATTGCAGCAAGGAATGTACCGGCGGTGACTTCCTCGAAACGCGGCGCCAGGTAGAACGCAATACCTTCGCCCGCACCCGGCAATGTCAATGCACGGAACACCAGCACAATGAGCAGGATCGCGAGCACCGGCATCAGGATCTTGACCCAGCGTTGAATACCCTTAACGACACCTGCGGCGATGATCCCGAGCGTGATCAGCATGAACACCGCGTGCCATGCGATTGGAACGGCGGTTCCGGTGATGTGCCCCACGAAGACATCGGCAAAATCGGTACCGGGCGTGAACCCGGCGATTGCCTTGAAGATGTAGGCTACCGACCACCCCGCTACAACCGAGTAGAACGACAGAATCACGAATCCCGAGAACACTCCCAACGCACCGACGAGCCACCATGGGGTGTTCGGCGCCAGCGCCTTGAATGCGCCGACCGGGTTTTTCTCGGACTTACGCCCAATCGCAACCTCGGTAACCATCATCGGGTACCCGATCAGCGCGATCGCGATCAGGTAGATAATAACGAACGCGGCTCCGCCGTTAGTTCCGGTAACATACGAAAATCTCCAGATGTTGCCTAAACCAACGGCTGAACCCGCCGCGGCCAAAATGAACCCCAGTTTGGACGTCCATTTTTCACGAGCTCCGTTCATTGACAGCCTCCATTAAAGTAAGAAGTTTGAAAAAAGTGTGTCCTACTATAGCATGAGGTTGGCAAGTTATCTACGGGTTTTGTGGCTACATTCTGTAACTGCAGTCTAATACCGAGCGTGATCATCTGCGGCGGTATTAGACACAATCGCGACCCCTGAGCTTGTGCCGAGCCGCGTGGCGCCGGCCTCTATCATCGCAAGCGCGTCGGAGGTACTGCGAATGCCGCCTGAGGCCTTCACTCCGATATCAGCGCCCACCTCACGGCGCATCAGCGCAACGTCCTCGACCGTGGCGCCCCCCTTCGCGAATCCGGTGGAGGTTTTGACGAAATCGGCTCCGGCGTCTACCGCTGCACGACAAGCGAGCTGTTTCTCCTCGTTGCTCAGAAGCGCGGTCTCGATGATGACCTTGAGGATCGGCGCGTCTCGGCCCTCGGCAGCCGCCGCGGCGGCGTGCTTGACCGCGCGAACATCGGCCCCAACGGTCTCGAGATCACGGTCCTTGAGCGCGCCGATATTGAGTACCATGTCGAGCTCCTGTGCACCGTGTTCTATCGCAAGACGCGCCTCGGCCGCCTTTGCTTCGCTCGCGCCCGCCCCGAGCGGAAAACCGATAACGACGGCGAGCTTCACCGGGGTGTTTTTCAAGGCGGCGGCGCAGACCCGGGTCCAGCAGCCGTTTACGCACACGGCGTAGAACCCATAGGTAACCGCCTCTTCGCACAGTTTCTCGACCGCGGCGCGGTTGCTATCGGGTTTCAGCAAGGTGTGGTCGATGTATTTTGCCGGCTGCGCGGCATCAAAACTCGAACGACTGTCTGTTGGCTGTTGCATCTCGTGATCCTACCGCCGGTCGTGCTACTCTTGCAAGTCTGAGAACGGTGGAGTCGGTTTCGTTGGCGGGCGACTGCGTAGCGCCGCACGGGGCCACACACCCACACAAAGGAGGCTCAAACTGCATAGTCTCAAGGTTGGGCTGATTGGGCTTGGGATGATGGGCAAGGAGTTCGCAGGCGCTTTGGCCCGTTTTCCCCATCTTACCGATCTCGAGGTTCGGCCGGAGCTCGTCGCGATCTGCGGCCGACGACTGCAGCCCGAGGTCGAGCGCTGGTTTCGCTCCATAGCGCCCGGAATAGAGCTTGCAACGCGCGACTACCGCGAGATATTGGCGCGTTCGGATATAGAAGCGGTCTACATCGCGGTGCCTCACGATCTGCACGCCGAGTTGTATACCGCCGCGATTCGATCCGGGAAGCACGTGCTCGGCGAGAAGCCGTTCGGGATCGACGCCGAGGCGAACGCTGCGATCCGCGCCGCGGCTGCCGAGCGGCCCGAGTTGGTGGTGCGCTGTGCCTCGCAGTTTATGTACTTGCCGGGCGCGCAACGCGTCGCCCGCATGCTGGAGGCGGGGGCGTTTGGGCGTATCATCGAGGCCGATCTCGGGTTTCTGCACTGCAGCGACCTCAACCCCGCCAAGCCGATCAACTGGAAGCGACGCGCCGAGACAAACGGGGCCTACGGGGTGCTCGGCGACCTCGGTATGCATACGCTGCCGCTGCCGCTTCGCGCCGGCTGGCGGCCGCTCAATGTGCGGGCGCTGCTCAGCGATATCGTAACTCGGCGGCCAAACGAGGAAGGCACCTTGCAGCGGTGCGACACATGGGATAACGCGACGCTCCTGTGCGAAGCGGTGGCGCCCGCGGACGCGCAGGCGCCCGCTCATCCGCCGGAACACGGTGCCGAGCCGGCTGCCGGATACGCCGGCCAAGATGAGGGGGCTGTTCAGCGCTTCCCACTTACGATCAGAGCGCACCGCATCGCCCCCGGCGAGCTCAACAGCTGGTACATCAAGGTGCTCGGGACGCGCGCCTCGGCCGCGTTCTCCACCAAAGAGATCAATCGCTTGTGGACCTTGGATTACGAACCGGGCGGTGAGCAAGCGTGGCGTCGGCTGGATCTAGGCTACGAGAGCTGTTTCCCCGCTGTTTCGGCGTCGAGCTTTGAGTTCGGTTTCTCGGATGCGTTGTTGCAGATGTGGGGCGCGTACTTCGAGGAGGTGGTACGAGGCGGGGTGCCACGCGAGCGCTTTGCCGGCTGCTTCACGCCCGAGGAGACGGCGGTTGGTCACGCGTTGTTCTCGGCTGCGTTGCGCTCTCAGCGTGAGGGGCGCGTGGTGCCGGTCTGACAAGCGGCTGTAGAGAACGGCGCCGCGCGGGATGCGGGCGCCGTGGTCAAGATCTTGTTTCGCTTTCTTCTGGTCTACTTCTTTTTGTAGAAGGTGGGCAGCGGCTCGCCTTCTTTCTTCCAGTGCGCGATGATTTCGTCGGTCTTGCCGGCGCTGTTGAGCATGTGAAGCTTGCGCTTGACCATCTGTTTGATCTCTTCGCGGGCCGGGCCGAGGTACTTCCGCGGATCAAACTCCTCGGGCTTGGTCGCAAAGACTTCGCGGATCTTCGCGGTCATCGCGAGTCGGAGGTCGGTATCGATATTGACCTTGCAGACCCCGTAGGTGCGAACGGCGTTGGCGATCTGGTCCTCCGGCACGCCTTTGGCGTTCGGCATGTTACCGCCGTATTTGTTGACGAGATCGATATACTCTTGCGGAACGCTCGAGCTGCCGTGCATAACCAGCGGCAGGCCCGGGCAGGTCTTCATGATCTTTTCGATGCGATCGAACGCGAGCTTCGCTTCCTTGGTGAACTTGTAGGCACCGTGGCTCGTGCCGATTGCAACCGCGAGGCTGTCGATGCCGGTGCGCTCCACAAACTCCTTGGCTTGGGTGGGGTCGGTCAGGAACTTCTCGAGGTTCTTCTCGTACTCCTCGGCACTGAGGCCCACGACGTCTTCCTCGATGCCGCCCAACTGCCCGAGCTCGGCCTCAACCACTACGCCGGCGGCATGCGCGAGATCAACGGTTTCCTTGCTCAGGCGCACGTTCTCCTCGAAATCATGGTGTGAGCCGTCGATCATCACCGAGGTGTAGCCGTCGTCGATGCACTGTTTCATCAGCTCGATCGTATCGCCGTGGTCGCAGTGGATCGCGATAGGCACCTGCGGGTACTCCTCGACGCAGCCGTCGATGATCTTGGTGAGGAAGCGAATGTTGGCGTACGAGCGGGCGCCTTTTGAGATCTGCAAGATGCACGGACTGTTCTCCTCGGCGCAGGCTTCGATAATGCCTTGCGTGATCTCCATGTTGTTAACGTTAAACGCGCCGATTCCGAAACCGCCGTCGTAGGCGAGGTCGAACATCGGTTTTGTGGTCATAAGAGGCATACGTGAACTCCTTCAACTATACTATGATATGGCAACACGTCCCGAGAACTCGAATTCGTGTTGGTCTCGTGCATAGCTTATCGAACCGAAAGGCTCGATGCAAGTCCGGGCTTCTCCGGACAGCGGCAGGCGGACCGCCGCCGGCGTGCCGAGGAGCGCAGTGGATCATTGCTGATCGGCGCTCTAGGTCTTTCTAAACGCGATGGGTTGTGGTAGCTTCAAACTCATGTGCGCTCGAGAGATCGGGTGTAATCGAACCAACGCAAGGGGGAAAGTATGCAAACACAACTGAAAGCGGCGGCGGCGTTCGCGATTCTACTGTTCGCTGCGGCGGGTCTCGCGGCCGATGAGGGTGGCGAGTCGTATCCGTCCTGGACCTACGATATCGGCGCCGGTAGCGGCTACTCTAGCGAGGGCGGGTTTGTCGAAGGGCAGATCGGCTTGAATACGCACTTCAATCGATGGGTCACCTGGAGAAACTCCGGGTTCTATCGCAATCAGCGCGACAAAGACGACTTCTACGGGCTCGACACCTCCTTGCTCGCAGGCGACCGCATTCGCGCAACTGAACAAATACAGATTTCGTACGAAGCCGGTGGCGGGTACCGCTTCACGAGTATTCGAGAGCACGCCCCGTTCGCCGAGGCCGGGCTTGGGGGGCGCGCCGGCGCCCTGCGGCTGCGCGCGAGTGCGAAGTACTTGTTCTATGAACTGGTGGGCGACGACCGCGACAACGAGTTGGTGTTTAGCCTCAGCATCTCAGGCCGTACCGCCGGACGCTTCTAACGATGCCGCACGAGGACTTGAGTCGCAAGCTGCACGAGCGCCGAGGTTTCATCTGCGATATGGACGGCGTCCTGTACCACGGCAACAGACTGTTACCGGGTGCTGAGGAGTTCGTCGAGTGGCTGAAGCGTGACGAGAAGGAATATCTATTTCTGACCAACTCAAGCGAGCGCTCTCCGCGCGAGCTGCAGCAGAAGCTCGGCAGGCTGGGGATCGAGGTGCCTGCCGAACGGTTCTATACGAGCGCGCTCGCCACCGCAGCGTTTCTCGCGGTTCAGAGTCCGTTGTGTTCGGTTTACGCCGTCGGCGAGGGTGGACTGATCAACGCCCTCTACGAAGCCGGACTTTCTATCAACGATGTTGACCCAGCCTACGTGGTAATCGGTGAGACGCGCGCCTACAGCTTTGAGAAGATCGAGAAGGCCGTGAGACTTATCGGTCGCGGCGCGCGTTTGATCGGCACGAACCCGGACCTGACCGGCCCGTCGGAGGACGGAATAGTGCCCGCGTGCGGTTCGTTGGTGAAGCCGATTGAACTGGCCACGGGACAGGAAGCCTATTTTCTGGGCAAGCCGAATCCGCTGATGATGCGCACCGCGCTGAAGCGTCTCGGATGTCGACGTGAGGAGAGCTTCATAATCGGTGACCGTATGGATACCGATATCATAGCCGGGCTCGAGTCCGAGATCGACAGTATTCTCCTGCTGAGCGGTGTGACGCATGAGGACGATCTATCCACTTTCCCGTACCGTCCGCACTACGTGCTTCCGGGTATCGGAGATATTCCACGGTTGGCAGGAGCGCAGTAATGGGAACCGTCGATAAGCGCGAGTCATCGGAGCTCGAGTTGTTGCGGTTTCTCAGTAGTTCGCCGACGCCGTATCACGCCGCGGCCGGCGCGGCGTCGCGCTTACGCGAGCACGGGTTCACCGAGATCCACGAAACCGAGCGGTGGCGGTTGGAGCCGGGGAGAGCATATTTCCTCCGACGGGCCGGGTCGGCGATCGTCGCGTTTCGAGTCGGCGCCGGTACTCCGGCGGATAGCGGTTTTCGCATCGTGGCCGCGCACCTCGACAGTCCGGCGCTCAAGCTCAAGGTCCGCGGAACCGAGCGGTTTCATGATCTTCTGCGCGTGCCGGTTGAGGTTTACGGCGGGCCAATTCTTTCCTCCTGGCTGGACCGCGACCTCGGGATCGCCGGTCGGCTGATGGTGCAATCGGGCGAGGGCCGGGACGCCGGGCGCGGCTGTGCGGAGTCGGTCTTGGTGAGCACCGATGGACCGGTCGCGATCATTCCGAACCTGGCGATCCATCTCAACCGCGATCTCAACAAGGGGTTTGAGTACAATCCGCAGGATCACCTCGCGGCGCTGGTGAATCCCGCGCGGCTTTCCGAGGCACCGCCCGGGGCACTGTCCGAGGCGCCTGATGGAACGCAGCGGGGTTCGCCGGGTGGTGCTCAGGGGAACGCCCGCCCGCCGCGCGCTCGTTTTCCGAAGGCCGCCGGAGCGTTGGTGGGGGAGCTCGCCGAGAACGCAGGGGTAGAGCTCGAGCGGGTGCTGAGCTGGGACCTTCTGCTCTGGGACACCTGCGCGGCTGAGGCGCTCGGCTCGGGCTCGCGGCTGTACGCCGGCGGAAGGCTCGACAACCTTGTCGGCGCTTGGTCGGCGTTGGGGGCGCTTGTGGGCGCCGAAGCGGGTGAGGCAACGCAGGTCGCGGTGCTGTTCGACGCCGAGGAAGTCGGCAGCAGGGCGGGGCCGGGCGCCGATTCGTCGTTTCTCGAGGGCGTGCTCGGTCGCGTTGTCTCCACGCTCGGCGGAGATACCGAAGACTACTACCGGGCGGCGGCACGCTCGCTCTTGGTTTCAAACGATGCAGCGCACGCGCTACATCCGGGATACGCTGCGAAGTACGACAGCGATTACGCGCCGGTTCTCGGCGGTGGCCCCGCGATCAAGCTCAACGCCAAGCTGCGCTACGCCACCTCGACCTCGGGTGCGGCGCGCGTGGAGGCGGCTGCCGAGGAAGCCGGGGTGCCGCTTCAATACCTTGCGGTGCGTTCTGATATGCGCTCCGGCTCAACGATCGGACCGTTCGGCTGGGCTCGAACCGGCATCGACCCGGTCGATATCGGGGTCCCGATTGTCGCGATGCACAGTATTCGCGAGACGGGCGACCTACGCGACGCGCACGCGCTTGTTGAGCTTCAACGGCATTTGCTTGGGAAGTAATCGTCTTGAACGGCGGAAACGCTCTCAGAGCCCAATGAACGCGAGCGCGAACACCGCAGCCAGGCCGAGCCCCACCGTGACCGCGACGTTTTTGGTCTTCCAGGCGACAAACGCAGTGAACACTCCGGCGATAAGATAGTGATTGCCGAGATGCAGCGCGAGCCTGTCGTCTTGGATCAGAAGTGTCGGTAGAATCAGCGCCACCAGAACACCGACCGGGACGTAGCGAACCGCGCGGCGCAACCACGCGGGCATTCCGGTTAGGCGCAGGACCGCGAACGAGGTGACGCGCGTTGCGTAGGTGATGGCTCCCATTGCGAGGATGAGCAGGACAAACTCAGCGCGCATCGCTGCGCCTCTCGTGGTAGGTCTCGAGCAGCGTTCCGGTAACGGCCGAAGCAACGCCCGCGATCGCGATGTACCAGTGTCCCTCGATGTAGAGTGCCCCGAGGACCGCCGCGATAGCGCCGACCGCGGCGGCGGCGCGCCCGGTGGATGTTCGCAAGAACGGCACTACCAGAACCATGAAGGTTGCCGGCATCACGAACTCAATCGGAAGCGCGAACGGGTCCTCGATCAATCCACCGATCGCGATTCCCACACCGGTAACCGTGAACCAACCGCAGAAAAACAGCAGCCCAACTGCGAGATAGTAACGGAAGCTGAAGCCGGCGCGTTCGGCGCGGTTGATCGTCAAGGCGAAGCTCTCGTCGATCATGAAAAACGCGATCAGCGCCTGGCGGGGCATCGAGAAACGCTCCACATGCGGGGCCAGCGTGGCGCCCATCAACACATGCCGCAGGTTCACGAGCAGCGTTGCGACCATTAGTACTCCGGCCGCGGTTACACCCTCGCTCAAGATGCTCACCGCGATCATCTGAGACGCACCGGCAAACACGGCGGCCGACATCAGCAGCAGCTCACCCGCGGTTAGCCCGGCCGCGCGCCCAACGATCGCGTACGCAAGGCCAAACGGGACGATCCCGAGCATGATCGGAAAGACGGCCGGGGCCGCCTCTTTCAACGCCTCAGTTGATGAGATATCGCCTGAGTTTTCAGCGCGGGGGGCTGTGGAGTCTGTGGTCGTTTGATGGTTCGTCATGGTTACAACTTGTACCGGAGTGGATCAAGCCTCGCCATCATCGCCGAATTTGCCCGAGGTGATCAATAGCCCACCGACGAAGCGGGTGGAACGGCGGGCCGGTAGACCTCAAGCAGTCTTTGCAGTATCGTGGCGACAAGTTTTGGGCGGTATGAAGCAACATGAACGTGAGTTCAGCCGGCGCGGCGGCGCCGGGGATGCCGCCGCCGCCGGCGGCGCAATAGAATACAACGGCGCCGAGCAGTCCGGTCTTGCGCTCCCGGGCGACGACACGTCGGGCTATCTCACCGACCAGCTGATCACGTACATCGGCAACAAACGCACGTTACTGCCGTTGATCGCTCGAGGCGTGCAGGCCTCGACGCGCCGGCTCGGTGTGAACGAGCCGGTCATGGCCGATCTCTTCTCCGGCTCCGGGGTGGTGGCGCGTTTCTTTAAACGTTACGCCGGAGCGCTGATCGTGAACGACCTCGAGCCGTATGCCGAGATCATAAACCGCTGTTACCTCGCGAACCGCGATGAGGTGGACGCGGACGAACTCGGCGCAGCGTACAACGAGCTACGCGCGCAACTCGCCGGCGAACTTGACCGCGACGGCATGATCGCGCGGCGGTACGCGCCGCGCTACGACAGCGCGATTCGGGCCGGGGAACGCGTGTTCTACACAAGGCGCAACGCCCGGTATCTCGACACCGCCCGTCGGCTCATCGGCGCGTTGTCCGAGCGGCTTCAACCCTTGCTCATCGGGCCGCTGTTGTCCGAAGCCTCGGTTCACGCCAACACCGCAGGGGTGTTCAAGGGATTCTACAAGGACCGCGAGACCGGTATCGGCCGTTTCGGCGGTAGCAACGGCGACGCGATGACGCGCATAACCGGGAGTATTGAGTTGCAGCTTCCGATTTTGAGCCGCTATTCACTGCCGGTTGAGATTCACCGTGACGACGCCGCCACGGTGGTAGGCAGTCTGCCGGAGCTCGATATCGCGTATCTCGACCCGCCGTACAACCAACACCCGTACGGCTCGAACTACTTCATGCTGAACTTGCTTACCGAGTATCGAGAGCCGCAACGGCTCAGCCGGGTGTCCGGCATCCCGGACAATTGGCGCCGCTCGGCGTACAACTCGCGCAAGCGTGCGCTTTCGGCACTTACCGACCTCATAGAGCGCATTCCTGCGAAGGTCGTCCTCGTCTCGTTCAACTCCGAGGGCTTCATAACGCACGAGCAGCTGAAAACAATGCTCTCAAGGCACGGGCGGTTAGAGGTTCTCGCGCAGCGCTACAACACGTTTCGGGGCAGCAGGAATCTCAGAAACCGCTCGATCCACGTAACCGAGTACTTGTTTCTGCTGGAACGCTCGTAAACGCGGCGCTCAACCGGTTTTGCGGAGCAGTTGCAGCGACCGGCCCTCTACCGCAACCGGCGTACGCGCCGCAATCGGCGTTACTTCGTCGTCTATGAAGCCGCCGAGCGCGGTATCGAGAAGCGGCTCCCAGTATTTCGCCCAGCGCTTCGCCGGAAGCGAGAACTCGATCGACTCCCAGTACGCGTTCAGTAATAGCAGAAAGGTGTCGTCGGTCATGCGTTGGCCGAATATGTTGGTTCCCGGAAGCGAGTGCCCGTTAAGGTAGATGCCGATCACCTTTGCGTAGCCTTGGTTCCAGTGCCGCTCGGCCATGGGCTTGCCGGTGGGCGTGAGCCACGCGATATCGTGGAGCCCTTTGCCGTGAATAGGCCGCCCTTGGAACCAGCGCCGGCGGCGAAACACCGGGTGAGCGGCCCGGAACTTAATCAAGCGCGAGGTGAACTCAAGGAGTTCGTCGTCGATGTTGTTCCAGTCGAACCAGGAGATTTTGTTATCTTGGCAGTAGGTGTTGTTGTTGCCGCCTTGCGCTCGGCCGAGCTCGTCACCGCCGAGCATCATGGGAATCCCTTGCGAGAGAAACAGCGTGCCGAGGAAGTTTCGCTTCTGCCGGGCGCGCAGCTCGTTGACCTCCGGATCGTCGGTAGGGCCCTCTACTCCGCAGTTCCAGGAGCGGTTGTGGCTCTCACCGTCGCGGCCGTCCTCGCCGTTGTCCTGGTTGTGTTTGTCGTTGTACGACACGAGATCGTGCAGCGTGAATCCGTCGTGCGCGGTTATGAAGTTGATGCTCGCGTACGGTCTGCGGCTGCTGCTCTCGTACAGGTCAGAGCTGCCGGTGAAACGCGTGGCAAACTCCGCCAAGGTCTGGTCCTCGCCGCGCCAGTAGTCGCGCACCGTGTCTCGATACTTGCCGTTCCACTCGGCCCAGCCCGGCGGGAAGTTGCCGACCTGGTAGCCGCCTTCGCCGACGTCCCACGGCTCGGCGATGAGCTTAGCCCTGCGGATCACCGGGTCTTGGTGAATGATGTCAAAAAAAGCCGACAAGCGGTCGACGTCGTGCAGCTCACGCGCAAGCGTTGAGGCGAGGTCGAATCGAAAACCGTCGACATGCATTTCTACTATCCAGTAGCGGAGCGAGTCCATGATGAGTTGCAAGACATGGGGGTGACGCATGTTCAGGCTGTTGCCGGTGCCGGTATAATCCATGTAGTACTGCGGGTCGTCCGCCATGAGGCGGTAATACGCGGCGTTGTCGAGCCCCTTAAACGACAGTACCGGCCCAAGATGGTTCCCCTCGGCGGTGTGGTTGTAGACGACGTCGAGAAACACCTCGATGCCGGCTTGGTGCAACGCCTTCACCATGTTTTTGAACTCGGCCACCTGCGCGCCCGGCCGCTTATCGGCGGCGTACTCGCTGTGAGGAGCGAAAAAACCGATACTGTTGTAGCCCCAGTAGTTTCGCAGGCCGCGCTCAACCAAGTGTTTGTCGTGAACGAAATGATGTACCGGCATGAGCTCTACCGCGTTGATTCCGAGGGTCTTGAAGTGCTCGATCACGGCCGGGTGTCCGAGCGCGGCGTAGGTGCCGCGTAACTGGGGCTCGATTCCCGGGTGCTGAACCGTGAAGCCTTTCACGTGCGTCTCGTAGATCACGAGCTCGTGTTCCGGGATGTTGAGCCTGCGATCGCCGGACCACTCGAAGTGCGGTTGGGTGATTACCCCTTTCGGCATGTAGGCCGCGCTGTCGAGGTTGTTCGGCTCGCCGTTGGGCTCTGAGAAGTGATACGGGAATACCGACTCGTGCCACTGGACTCCGCCGTGAATTGCGCGTGCATACGGGTCGAGTAGAAGCTTGTTGCTGTTGCAGCGCGTGCCTTCGTGCGGCGCCCACGGGCCGTGTACGCGGAACCCGTAGCGCTGCCCGGGCTCGAGGTCCGGGAAGTAGCCGTGGAAGCAGTTTCCGGTTTCTTCGGGTAGTCGTATTCGCTGTTCGTTGTCGTTGTCGTTCTCGTCGAAGAGGCACAACTCCACCGACTCGGCGGCCTCGGAGAACACCGATACGTTCACTCCGGCGCCGTCATATCGCACCCCAAGTGGGTATGACTCACCTGCCCATATTCGCATTACGGCTTACTCGCGGCTGAGATGCGCAAAAAGTTCGCCCGCAAACGAGGCGAGGCGATGATCGTCGATCCTGTCGAGGTCGTTCTCAACCTTCGCAAAGCGCGTCATCAGAAGCCGATCGAAGCGCTTGAGCTTCGCAAGCTCGATTTTGCCGCCCAGATTTGCCGCGGTCGCCGCGTGCGCAAACAGCCATTGTGGATACGCGTTCAACAACTGCTCTCGCGCCCGCTCATCCTGGTATAGGCTGGAGATAAACAGCCCGACGTCGCGGGCGAGTAAAGCCTTGCGGTTGCGCTCGCAGAACCGAGTCAACGCCCGCGGGAGCTTCCCGGCGTAGATTGGCCCGCCGAGCACCACCATGCGTGTGTTTCCAAGCTGCTCGGCGGTCAACTCGCGAGCCGGAACGCACCGGGTCTCGAGTGTGCGCGGGCGATCGACGTTCTGCTCAGCCAAAGTACGAACTTCCTGCTCCAACCGCGCGGCAAGCCCGGCGGTAGTGCCGTACTTCCCGGCATAACCGATAATGAGGTCCAACATATCATTCTCCCT
>Ga0207421_10001168_pt1 | contig 34184 bp, 27 predicted proteins | sample SodLakKL_010_SED_4_FD_187542 | JGI IMG/M metagenome (GOLD analysis project Ga0207421, IMG submission 187542) | Alkaline sediment microbial communities from Lake Tanatar, Kulunda Steppe, Russia - 8KL_010_SED (SPAdes) (version 2) | ecosystem: Environmental > Aquatic > Non-marine Saline and...
GCGAGCCCGACCGGGTTCGCATCCGCAACGTATCGCGCACATTCAACTGTCGCCATTTGGCAATGCTCCCGATCACGGGGGGCCTCCTGGTGCTGGTCCGGAACCACCGTAGAAACGGGCGCCAGCGCAGCGGTCAGGCCCGTGCCCGAGCTTCGGTTTCCGGCACGTCCGGCACCGTGTGATACTCGAACGTAACGCTTCGGGCGGTGGATCGACAGGCTGGAGCCTCCCTAGGTAGCAATGCGCGGGCGGGGGGAAACCGGCCAGACATACCGGGCCAGTTCAGCCCAGCAGACCACGAGCATCCGGCACACCGTCAGTGGGCGTGCGCTCTGGCATCGAACCGATCCTGTGACGCCGACGGAGCCAAGAGCGGGTGACCTGGAAGGCCTTCGTGGACCGGCGTCTCAAGTCGGAACAACCGGCCTTGTTCGACCCGCAGCCTCAGGCTAGGATCAAGCCGATCAGATCAAGACAAAGGAGATGCCACCTTCTCCTGTTACGCCATCTCAAGGCCGCCTGCTGATGATTACTGGTGCTTTTGGTCGTCCGCAATCGCCGCGCGTGCATGCCACGGGCACCTCGTGCCCTTGCCCATCCGGTCCGGAACGTGATGATCTTCGATACCCACACACTGTAGACTCGCGCACTCGGCCTCGGGTCGCGCGATGAACACGACCCGCCCGGCGGGTACGGCTTCAGGCCCGGCCTTGGCTTCGGCGCCGGCCAGTCCCGCGACCCGACCCAAGCGTCCCTTGGCGCTCTCGACTCTGCTGAGCCTGCTCACACTGGCTGTACTCACCCCCTTCCTGCTGTTGGCGGCCTATGCCCTTCATGCGTGGGTGCAAGGCGAACGCGCGGCGGAGATCGACCGAATCGAGGCCATAGCCGAAGACCTGGCGCACGCGGTCGATCGGGAATTGCGCGGACACATCGAAACGGCCGAGGTGCTCGCCGGCTCTCGCTTCCTGCCCAAAGGACTGCTGCACACCTTTTGGGAGCACGCCGAGGACGCCGCAAGCCGCGCCGGCGGGCACTTCATCCTGATCGATCGATCCTACCAGCAGCTCGTGAACACCCGAGTCGCGATCGGATCCCAACTCCCCAGGACCGGCAAGCGTGAGGGGATCGACAAGGTCTTCCGCACCGGGGCGACGGTGGTGGGTGATCTGGGCGTGGGTGCGGTCGCAGAGGAGCCCCTGTCCCCCCTGCTCATTCCGATTTCGTTCGATGGCGAGGTGCACTATGTGCTGGCCCATGTCCCTCGCACGAACGCGTTTCTGGAGGTCGTGCAGGACACGTACCGGCCCGAAGGCTGGTTTGCGGGGCTCATCGACGGGAACGGCTCGATCATCGCCCGCTCCCATCGCCACGAAGACTTCCTGGGCCAGCGCATTACAACGGAGGTGTGGGCGCGGGTCGAAGGCGACCGCGGCCTTCTGGAGACGGTCGATCTGGAGGGACGCCCCTCGATCACCGCCTACCACGCCTCCGCGTCGAGCGGCTGGATCGTCTTCGTCTGGGCCCCAAGGGCGCTGCTCGAAGAGCCGGCCGGAAACGCCCGACGCCTGTTGCTGCTACTGGTGGTGCTCGCGCTCGCCACCTCGCTCCTCGCGGCCTTCGCCACCGGACGCCTGATCCGGCAACCCAACGCCCGGCTTCTGCAGGCGGCGCGGGACCTGGGCGCAGGCGATCCCGTGGCCTTTTCCCCCTCCATGATGCGGGAGGCCAACGTCGTCGGGGATGCGCTGGTGGAGGCTGCCCGTTCCATTCGCACCCGCGAAACCGCCCTGCAAGAATCCGAGGCGCACATGCGCCTGATGACGAACGAACTGTCGCACCGCTCGAAGAACCTGCTCGCCATCGTTCAGGCCATCATCGGGCTGTCACTGCCCTTGTCGCGCGACTTCGCCCACTTTCAGAAGCGAACCGAGGAACGCATCGCCGGCCTCGCACGTTCGCACGACCTGCTCGTGCGAACCGATTGGCGCAGCGTGGCCCTGAGGGAACTGATCACCGCACAATTGAGCACGTTCATCGATCCGAAGGATCGGCGCCTGGTGCTTGAGGGACCCGCGCTCCTGATCAAGCCTGCAGCCGTCCAGGATCTGGGGATGGCGCTGCACGAGTTGGCGGCCAACGCGATACACCACGGAGGGCTCGCGACGCCCTCGGGGCGGGTGCAGATCAAGTGGACATGCCGAACCGATCACGGCGACCAGGAAGAGGTGGTGCTGCGCTGGGAGGAACAGAGCGGCCCGGTCGTCATTGCCCCGCCCCGCAATAGCTTCGGATTCATGGTGATCCAGAAGGTGGCGCCCATCGGTCTGGGTGGCAAGGCGCGCCTCGACTGGCGACCGGGAGGCCTGATTTGGGAACTCCAGGTCCCGGCATCCCGCTTGCTCTGAACCCCGGTGCGGCTGGCAGACGGCAAAGGGGATGCCCGTTTACAACGGCTGTCCTCGGGTGCCCCTATTCTTCGCGATTCTTCGGCACGTTTTAAACTGGAGGGGTAATGGTGGGCCGTGTAGGACTTGAACCTACAACCAATGGATTAAGAGTCCACTGCTCTACCAATTGAGCTAACGGCCCAGGCCAGGGGAACAACAGGCGGGAAAAAGATGGGGTGACCGATGGGACTCGAACCCACGACAACCGGAGTCACAATCCGGGACTCTACCAACTGAGCTACGGTCACCACTGACGTACGGCGCTACTAAACTGCGCTACTAAACTGCGCTACTAAACAGACAACGCTACGGACGAACTACACTGCTACCACTGCGCTGGCTACAACTGCCCTGGGGCGATGGCGCGCCCGGCAGGACTCGAACCTGCAACCGTCGGCTTAGAAGGCCGATGCTCTATCCGGTTGAGCTACGAGCGCGTATGGCTTGGAAACGGTGGTCGGGGTAGAGGGATTCGAACCCCCGACATCCTGCTCCCAAAGCAGGCGCGCTACCAGACTGCGCTATACCCCGAGCTGCCATCCCACGTAAAGCCCAGCACAGCGAGCGGAGGATGATAGCGCCCCCGCCGCCACAGGGTCAAGGTGTGCCCGGTTCTGGTGCGCCCGTGCTGTTGCGGTGGGTTCCTTGAGGGTCCGCGGGCATCGTGGGATGATCGGGTGTTCAACTCGGGAGTGCGTCATGAGTGCCAGGATCATCGACGGTCGTGCCATTGCGGCCACCCATCGCACGCGCATCGCCAAGGAGGTCGCGAGCTTGACCGCCGGCGGCCTGCGCCCACCGGGCCTTGCGGTGGTCCTGGTCGGCAACAATCCGGCTTCGGAGGTCTATGTGCGCAACAAGCGCCGCGCCTGCGACGAGGTCGGGGTGCTGTCGCATTCCTACGATCTGCCCGCCGACATCCCGCAGATGGACCTGCTGGCCCTGATCGATCGCCTGAACCGCGATCGGGCCATCGACGGCATCCTGGTGCAGCTGCCGTTGCCGCCGCACATCGACGCGGAGACGGTGATCGAGAGCATCGCGCCGGCCAAGGACGTCGATGGCTTCCACCCCTACAACATGGGTCGGCTTGCGGTACGTCTGCCGCGCCTGCGGCCCTGCACGCCCTGGGGCGTGATCCAGTTGCTGCAGGCGATCGACGAACCCTTCAAGGGCCGCACCGCCTGCGTGATCGGGGCCTCCAACATCGTCGGGCGCCCGATGGCGCTCGAACTCCTGCTCACCGGGGCCACGACGGTGGTCTGCCACCGCTTCACCCGCGACACCGCCGCCCAGGTCGGCGCCGCCGACGTGGTGATCGCCGCGGCCGGCAAGCCCGGCTTGATCCCGGGACACTGGATCAAGCCGGGGGCGACGGTGATCGATGTCGGCATCAACCGCATGGAGGATGGCACCCTGTGCGGCGATGTGGAATTCGCGGCCGCCGCCGAACGGGCTGCGTGGATCACCCCGGTTCCCGGCGGCGTCGGTCCGATGACCGTCGCCATGCTGCTCGACAACACCTTGAAGGCCCGCGCGTTCGGAGAGAACGAGGCGCCGCGGTAGCCGGCCGTCATGCCGGCAAACTGGCCTGAGCCTCCGACAGGCGGTACCATCGCGAACCCACATCCAAAGGGAATGCCGAATGCCGCGTCTCTTCATCCCCCTGGCACTCATTCTTGCAACCACTTTTTCAGGAGCCCTCATGGCTGATGACCAACCCAAGGTCGCGTTCGAAACCAATCACGGTCGCATCGTCCTGCAACTCGAGGCACAAGCCGCCCCGAAGACCGTAGAGAGCTTTCTGCGCTATGTGGACGAAGGCTTCTTCGACAACACCATCTTTCACCGGGTGATTCCCGGCTTCATGATCCAGGGCGGCGGCTTCGACCCCGACATGAAGCAGAAACCCACCCATGAGCCGGTCCCGAACGAGGCCGACAACGGCCTGAAGAACAAGGCCGGCACCGTCGCAATGGCGCGCACGCAGGATCCGCATTCGGCGACCGCGCAATTCTTCGTGAACGTGTCCGACAACGGCTTCCTCGATCACACTTCGAAAACGCCGCAGGGCTGGGGCTACACCGTCTTTGGCCACGTGGTCGAGGGCATGAGCGTGGTCCGCGAGATCGAGGGCGTGAAGACCGGCCGGGTCGGCATGCATCAGGACGTGCCGCTGGAACAGGTGGTCATCCAGAGCGCCCAGCGCGTCGAGTAGATATGCCCATCGCACCGCCGGTTCTGGTGGTTTCCGATCTCCACCTGGACCGGGAGCCCGGGCCCACGCTGACCCGGTTCCTGGCCTTTCTGGATGGTCCGGCCCGCGCGGCCTCGGCGCTGTACATCCTCGGCGACCTGTTCGAGTACTGGGTCGGCGACGATGATGATCATCCCGCCGCAGAGCTGCTTGCGGCGGCGCTGTCCCGGCTGCCGATGCCGGTCACCTTCCAGCACGGCAACCGGGATTTCCTGCTCGGCACCGCCTACGCCCGCCGTGCCGGGATGACGCTGGCCCCGGAAGAACTTCCGGTCGAAGGTGCGACCGGAACCGCGCCGCTGATGCTGCACGGCGACAGCCTGTGTACCGCGGACGTCGACCACCAGCGCTTTCGCACCCTGGTTCGGGCGCCCGAATGGCAACGGGAGTTTCTGACCCGCCCGCTGGACACCCGCATCGCCGAGGCCGAACGCCTGCGTGCGCTCAGCCGCGAGGCCGGTCGGCTGAAGCCGCGCGACATCACCGATGTGCATCCCGAGGCCGTGCAGGCGGTTCTGCGTCGGCACCAGCGCGCCCTGCTGGTGCATGGCCACACGCATCGCCCGGCGATCCACCGCCTGCAGGTCGATGGCCGCCCCTGCCTGCGCTGTGTGCTGCCGGCCTGGGACGAGCTCCCCGGGTATCTGGTCCTGGACGCGGGTGGGCCGCGCCTGCTGACCCTGGACGGTGAAGCTTATCCGGTGGTCTCGGGCGGAGCCGTCGCCTCGGCCTGAAGCGCCAGGGCCTGCAGTTCCCGCCGGCTGAATCCGGCGGCGAGGCGCGCATCGACGGCGAAGGGCGGACGCACGCGCCCAGGCATGTGCCGCGCCAACAACTCCAGAAAGGTCGCCTCGGGGTCAAGCCCGCGTTCCAGCGCCAGGTGGCGAAACCAGTACGAGCCGATCGCCACATGGCCGATCTCCTCGCGCTGGATCACCTGCAACAGCCGAACGGTTTCGGCATCGCCCGCCGCCGCCAGCCGCTCGATCATCCCCGGCGTCACGTCAAGGCCGCGCGCCTCGAGCACCCGCGGCACCAGCGCCATGCGCTCCAGCGCATCGGTATCGGTGCGCACGGCCATCTCCCAGAGTCCGTTGTGGGCCGCGAAGGCGCCATAGGCACTGCTCAGCTCGGTCAAGCGGCGGGCCAGCATCCGGAAATGCCGGGCCTCCTCCGCCGCCACCAGCAGCCAGTCGCTGATGAAGGCCGCGGGCAGGTCGCGGAAGCGATACACGGCATCGAGCGCGAGGTTGATCGCGTTGAATTCGATATGCGCGATTGCATGCACCAGCGCCCGGCGCCCGCGCGCGCTGTTCAGCCCGCGCCGGGGCAGCGCCTGCGGCGGCACCAGTTCCGGTCGTTCGGGGCGTCCGGGTACCTCGAGGGGGTGCACCGGCGCATCCGCCGGCTCGATCTGCAGTTCGTCCCGACGCCAGGCCTCGAGCAGCCGGTCCACGGCCGCGCATTTGCGCTCCGGGTCGCATTCACGCAGGGCTTCCAAAGCGCGGGCGTGCACGCCCTTGCTCAGGCAGGCAGCATGGCCCGTTCGTTTACCCGGGTCTGGGCCCGGTCGGTTTTTCGGCCCGGCCTGGTCGTACTCATCGGGCTTCGTTCCGACGTCGTGGCCCGTCCGCGCGTCACGGTCCGTCCGACGGCTGCCGGATTCGGCACCGGGTGCCGCCCCGGCCGGTCCCAGCTGCACCAGTAGGATATCCATCACGTTGGTACCGGTTCCGCTGCTCGGGACCGTTTGTCCCCGGTCCTGCCAGAAACGTCCGGTGTCGGCGTCGCGCAGGGCTTGGCGCAGGCTGGCCCGCAGGCCTTCCCCACCCCCCGCCCCAGCGGCCGATTCAACCGGGGGCTGCGCGTCCGCGAACCAGGCACCGGCCGTTCCGCTGTTGCCGTCAACACCGTCGGTCGCTGCGGACAGAACCGCGATGGACCGCGGCCAGCCGCGCGCCAGCCAGAGCAGCAGGAGCAGGGCTGCCAGATGCTGTGCCCGGCCACCACGACCGGGCCGTTTCGGCAGGCGCACCAGGGCCTCGCCACCCCACACATGGATCCCGGCCGGCGCCTGACGCAGGAAGCGCACCAGCTGGGCCGCCGACCGTGCCGCGCTGCCCGGCGGAAACAGGCCGTGATCCCAGACCGGCAAGTCGGCCGCGACCGCAGCGGCCGCAGCCTGACGCGCATCGGTATTGCGCGCCACCAGCTGGTGCGGTGGACAGACGGTGGGCCGGGGCGGTGGCGGCAGTCGACGCAGCAGCGCCTTGAGTTCCGGCCAGCCCAGATCGGGAACCTCCACCGGCTTATCGGCAACGGCGGGCCAGAACGGCCCGGAGCCCACCGCACCCAGATCATCGCCGGGCACATCGCTGATCACCAATACCCGCAGATTGGGGCTTGAACAGAAGGCGCCCGCGCGTCCGCCCTTCAGGCAGGAGAAGCGGGCGCGCAGGGCATTCATCACCCGAATGTCCACGCCGGCGGCGAGCAGGCGCGCGTTGAGCTCCCGCAGTTGGTCCGGCGTCACCTCGGGCGGCAGCAGTTCGGCGAGGCTCGATGCGCCACCGGAAAGCAACACCAGCACCGCATGCGCGGGCGGCACCGCGATCAGGAATTCGGCCACGGCGTTGCCGGCGGCCAGGCTCTCGGGACCCGGAATGGGATGATTGCCCGGCTGCCGACGCACCGGAAAAGGCCAGGGCGGGGCTTCGTCCGGCCGTTGCGGTGACGCACCGGAACGCGCGTCGGGGGTCGGATCGGGGGAACTGTCCGGCGATTCTGCGACCCGCGCCTCGAGGGGTGTGATCACCAGGGCCTGCACCACCGTATCCGGCCAGCCCTCGGCCACGCCCTGCAGCATCGCGTCCGCGGCCTTGCCCCAGGCCAACACCTGCAGCGGCCGGGTGGGTGCCGACATCGTGGCCAGGGCCGTGCGTACCGCCGTGCGACCGTTGACGGCGGCAAGCGCCGCCCGGTAGCCCCGTCGCAGGCGCTCGGCGTCGCTCACCGTAGCCGGTCCAGCCCTCGGGCCAGATCCCCCTCGAGGTCGAGGACGGCCTCGAGGCCCACCGCGATCCGCAGCAGCCCCTCGGTAATGCCCTGGGCCTCGCGCAGCTCAGGCGCCACACGACCATGGGTGGTGGTGGCCGGATGGGTGATGGTGCTCTTGGTATCGCCGAGGTTCGCGGTGATCGACAGCATGCGGGTGGCATCGATCACCGACCACGCCGCCGCTCGGCCACCGGCGACCTCGAAGCTGAGCACGCCGCCATAGCCGCTCTGCTGCTGGCTGGCGAGCGCATGCTGGGGATGCGTCTCCAGGCCCGGATAATGCACGGTGGTCACCGCCGGATGCGCCTGCAGCCAACGGGCCAGCGCGAGGGCGTTGGCGCTGTGCTCGCGCATCCGCAGGTGCAGGGTCTCCAAGCCCTTCAGAAACACCCAGGCGTTGAACGGCGACAGGGTCGGACCGGCGCTGCGCAGGAAACCGTAGACCTCCTTGCCCACCCGCTCGGCGTCGCCCACCACCGCACCGCCGAGGCAACGCCCCTGCCCGTCGAGAAATTTGGTCGCGGAATGAATCACCAGATCGGCCCCGAGCGCCAAGGGGCGCTGCAACGCCGGCGTGCAGAAGCAGTTATCCACCGCGAGCAGGATCTCGTGGGCCCGCGCGCTCTGCGCCAGCGCGGCGATGTCGACCAGTTCGCCGGTGGGGTTCGACGGCGTCTCGCAGAAGTACAAACGGGTATTCGGGCGCGTGGCCGCCTCCCAGGCGGTGAGATCCGACAACGGAACGTAACTCACCTCCACGCCGAAACGGGTCATGTAGTTGTTGAACAGTACGGTGGTGGTGCCGAACACCGAGCGCGAGCAGACCACGTGATCCCCGCTGCGCAACAGCCCCATCACGGTGGCCAGCACTGCCGCCATGCCCGAGGCCGTCGCGACGCAGGCCGCGCCGCCTTCCATCGCCGCCAGACGCTGCTCGAAGGTGCGTACGGTGGGGTTGGTGAAACGGGAATAGATGTTACCGGCCACATCGCCGCCAAAGCGCGCGGCGGCCTCGGCGGCGCTCGCGAATACGAAGCTCGAGGTCGGAAAGATGGCCTCCGAGTGCTCGTTTTCCGGCGTGCGCTGGTAGCCGGCGCGCACCGCCACGGTCTCGGGGGCATAGTCGGTCGGGTCGAAGTCCTGCATCGGGGGGGTTCCGGGGGGTCGCTGGGGTGGCTCGCACGCCCTGGCTGGGCGTCGCGGGAGGTTCGACCCACTATACTGCCTGCGCCAAGCTGCCCCAAGGCACGGGCGTGTCCGATCCATGCCACCCCCGGCCGTGCTCAGGCCGAGGGCACGCGGAACGGAGACACTCAGCCCGGACGGTAGTCCTCGGCCGGCATCGGTGCCCCGAAGAGATACCCCTGGGCGCAATCGCAACCGACGTCCAGCAGGTACTGGCGTTGCGCCTCGGTCTCCACCCCCTCGGCGATTACCGCAATGCCCAACTTGCGGGCCAGCACCAGGGTCGCCTCGACGAAGGCCTGCGCGGCCAGGCGCTCGGGTAACGCCCCGATCACCGCAGCGTCGATCTTCACATAGTCCAGAGCAATCTGCTCGAGGCAGCTCATCGACGCATAGCCGGTACCGAAGTCATCGAGGGCCACCGCCACGCCATGCTCGATCCGACCCTGAAGGGACTGCTCCACCGCGCGCCCGCCCTCGATCAGGGCATGCTCGTTGATCTCGAGCAGGAGGCGTTCCGGCGGCAGACCGAGTGCCTGCAAATCACTCAGCCAGGTGGGTTGCTCGGGATACTGGCACAACTCACGCAAGGATTGATTGACCCCAATACGCAACGATTGCGCCGCCGACGCGTTCAGGCGTTCGACCACCTCCGCCACCTGTTCGAAGACCCAATCGCCTATCTTGCCGATGATGCCGATCTCTTCGGCCAGGACCAAGAAGCGGGCGGGCAGCAACAGACCCTGCTGGGGATGTTGCCAGCGCAGCAGCGCCTCCACCAGACAATGTTCACCCGTGGCCAGATCGACGACCGGCTGCAGATACAGGCGGAACTCGCGCGCGGACAGGGCGCGGTGCAGGTCGTCGATTTGCTGTTGGCGCGCCTGCAGGGCCGACTGCAACTGCACCGTGAAGTAATGGCAGCGGTTCCTGCCGGCCTTCTTCGCGGCGTACATCGCATGATCGGCATGATTCAGCAATTCCTGGGTGGTCTGAGCATCGTCAGGGTACAGCGCGATACCCACGCTGGCCGAGACCCGCACCCGCTCGGAATCGATCTGGAAGGGCTGCGCCAGAACCTGGAGGATCTGCTTCGCCACCACGTCGACTCGGGTCAGGTCACTGAGATCCCCCATCACGATCGTGAACTCGTCGCCGCCGAGCCGGGCGACGGTATCGACCTCGCGCACGCAGGCCTGCAGCCGATGCGCGGCCTCGCGGAGCAAGGTGTCACCCGCCTGGTGGCCCAGGCTGTCGTTGACCTCCTTGAAGTGGTCCAGGTCCAGATACAGCAGCGCCAGGGATCGACGGTTGCGCTGGGCCTTGCGGATCTCCTGATCCATCCGGTCGAGCAACAGGTTGCGGTTGGGCAACCCGGTCAGCGGATCGTAATTGGCCTGCCAGTGCACCTCGTCCTCGGCACGCCGGCGATGGGTGATGTCGGAAAACAAGGCCACGCGGCGCAATACCGCGCCATTCGCGCCAACCAGGGTATGGATCGACAGGGCCTCGAGAAACTCCTCGCCATTCTTGCGCCGGTTCCAGATCTCGCCCTGCCACCGCCCCGTTTCCTCCAGGGTCTGCCACAGGTCGCGATAGAAGGCTGCGTCCTGGCGGCCGGACTTCAGCAGATTGGTCTTCCGGTTCACGGCCTCGGTGGCCGAATAGCCGGTGATCTCGGAGAAGCGCGGATTGACCGAGACGATCCGGTTTTCGGCATCGGCGATCATCACGGCATCATCGATCACGTGATAGACCGAGGCGGCGAGCTCCACGGCGTTCGCATTCGCCGGGACCGGCCACGCCGCAGTCACCATTACCAGCGCCTGCAATCCGGATCCGTCTCGGCGCGCGCCAACGCGCACCTGCTGTACCGGCGGACCGCGCAGGGTCAGGGTGGTTTCATGGGGTTTCGGAGCGGGCGGGCCGGCGAAGATCCGATCCAGGAAGGCACGCCACCGGCCCCGTTCCGAAGACGGCAGAAAAAGGCCCAACCGCCGATGCGTCAGACGATCCGGGTCCACGCCCAGCCGGGTGCTCGCAACCTGACTCAGGGCGACGATACGCCCCTGGCGATCGACCACAACATAGGCCGCGGGTGCCCGTTCAAACCATTCCTGATAGGCCTGCGGCACCGAAGCGCCTCCCGTATCCAATCCCAACCGCACCACGATCCCGGTGGCGCCCCTGTGACGTGCCTGACTGCGGCTCCTGGGAAGGCTGCTGCCCTCATCGGCCGGCGGCGGCACGTCATGCCCTGCTTGATAGGTTCGGCCTTAGGAGTATAGACGCGATACCGGCGCCGTGGGCACGGCTGGTGGGATCGGCGATCGTGCTGCCCCCCTGAGCTGTTCTTAATAGAGCAGGTGAGCGTGCCGGGCCGCTTGCCAGGCCGCCTCGTCGGGCGTGGTGATCGCCTCCAGATCGGCCGGGGTGGCGGCGGGGTCGTCCACCCATTCGCGTAGCAGCGGGCTGCCATTGATGAGGTCAATGGCCAGACGATCGTGCTCGTATTCGTAGGCAAACTCGCGCCACAACGGGTAATCCCGGGCCTGCAGGCGCAGGGCCTTGAAGGCCAGCGCCTGCAGCCGCCAGGGCCTGAAGGCGGCGTGGTCGTAGTGCGTGGGATCCTCCACATGGATCTGGAGGCCCACACAGAGCTCGCCCTGGTGCTTGTGGAAGGTGGGTTCGAAGTAGCATTCGCGCAACACGCAGCCCTGCAACCAGGTCGGAGCCAGGCGGTGCATGTCCTGCAGCAGTCGGCGGGCGTCGATGTCCGGTGCGCCGAACAGCTCCAACGGACGCGTGGTGCCACGACCTTCGCTGAGGGTGGTGCCTTCCAGCATCACCGTGCCCGCATAGGTTCGCGCCATGCTCAGGCTGGCGGCATTGGGGCTGGGGTTAACCCAGCTGCGTTCCACCGCCCAGCCAAAGCCGGGGGCGGCCTCGGGCTGCCAGCCGAGCATGGTGATCACCCGGTAGTCCACCTGCAGGCCCAACTGGGCGATGAACCAATGGCCCATCTCGCCCAGGGTCAGGCCGTGCCGCATCGGCATGGGTCCGGCCCCCACGAAACTTTCCCAACCCGCGCGCAGCGTGAGGCCTTCCACCGGCCGGCCTGCGGGGTTCGGGCGATCGAGCACCCACACGCTCTTGCCGTGGCGGGCGGCGGCCTCCAGTACGTAGCGCAAGGTGGTGATGAAGGTGTAGATGCGACAGCCCAGATCCTGCAGATCGACCAGCAGCACGTCGAAGCGATCCATCATCGCCGGGGTGGGCTGGCGCACCTCGCCATAGAGGCTGTATACCGGGAGCCCCAGGCGCGGGTCGAGGAAATCAGGGGACTCGACCATGTTGTCCTGCTTGTCCCCACGCAGGCCATGCTGCGGGCCGAAGGCGGCCGAGAGCTGCAAATCGGACACGGCCGAGAGGGCATCCAGCGAATGGGTGAGGTCGCGCGTGACCGAGGCCGGGTGCGCCAACAGGGCCAGGCGACGCCCGACCAGGGGCGCGCGCAGCGCAGGATCCTCGAGCAGGCGTTCAATACCCAGTTTCATGGGCAGGTGGGTTGGGGGGATCGCCATCGCAGGTCTTCCTTGGATGCACAGTGCGGCAGCGGTTGCATGCTGGTGTTCCGCTGCGCTCCGCGCTCGAACCTGCCAGCTTCGAACCCTGGTACCGCTCTAATCAACATGCAGCAGGCCCCACAAGGGGGCCTGCTGCATGTTGGCTGGGGGACCAGGATTCGAACCTGGGTTGACGGAGTCAGAGTCCGTAGTCCTACCGCTAGACGATCCCCCAAATGGGTTGGCCCTGGGGCCATGCCCCGGGCCTGGACTCAACGCTTGGAGAACTGCTTCGCGCGGCGGGCCTTGGCCAGACCGACCTTCTTGCGCTCGACCTCGCGCGCATCCCGGGTCATGAAACCCGCTTGGCGCATGGGCGGACGCAGGGCTTCGTCATACTGGACCAGCGCACGGGCGATGCCGAGGCGAATGGCGCCGGCCTGTCCGTTGGCGCCGCCACCCTTCACCGTCGCGATCACGTCGAATCGATCCGTGGCCTCGGCGGTTTGCAGCGGCTGAAGCACCACCATGCGCGAGGTCTTGCGACCGAAGTAGTCATTCAGCGACTTGTTGTTGACGATGATATCGCCCTTGCCGGGACGCAGGAACACGCGCGCGGAGGCGGTCTTGCGGCGGCCGGTGCCGTAGTTCTGGGTTATTGCCATGAAGGGGGTTTCCTTGACGTGTTCGGGGTGGCCAACGCTAGAGTTCAAGCGGCTGCGGCTGCTGCGCGGTATGGCGGTGCTCGGTACCGGCATAGACCTTCAGCTTCTTGAACATCGCCCGGCCCAATGGATTCTTGGGCAGCATTCCCTTGACCGCCAGCTGCAGCACCCGTTCCGGTGCCCGCTCGATCATCTGGCTGAAATTGGCCTGCTTCAGCCCACCGGGGAAGCCCGAGTGACGGTAATACATCTTGTCATTGGCCTTGTTGCCCGTGACATGAATCTTTTCCGCGTTGACCACGACGATGTAGTCGCCGGTGTCCACGTGGGGCGTGTAGACGGGCTTGTGCTTGCCGCGCAGACGACGCGCGATCTCGGTGGCGAGCCGCCCGAGGGTCTTGCCGTCGGCATCGATCAGATACCAGTCGCGTACGACTTCGGCCGGCTTGGCGCTTATGGTCGTTTTCATGCCTGTTGCTCCGAATACAGCGCTGCTGAGAAAGCGCGCAAGGATAGCGAATAAAGCGCCTTTGTTCAAGGTGCGTGTCCAACGAACGTCCTACACGGCGCCAACGAGAAGGGCCGGCCCCTGAGGACCGGCCCGTGTTCCGGCGAACCGGGACAGGCTGTTACATGCACCCAGCTACGTGCATCGGCTCAGCGCATACTGCCCCATGCGTCGATTACATGCGCTCTTCGGCCTTCTGCTGGACCTGCTGCATCAGCTCGGGATCCTGCTGCAAGGCCATGGCGACCTCATTGTACTCCTGAACGCTCATGCCTTCTTCCTCGACCGCGCGCATCATTTCTTCCTGGGCCTCCTGCTGCATCGCCTGGGCCTGGGTCTCGTCGGCGGCTTCCTGAAGGCGCTCGGCGAAGTCCTGACGGATCTCCTGCACGGCCACGAAGGCATCGACGAAGGTGTCGACCGTCTGCTCGGTCAGCGCCATGCCCGGCGTGGTTGCAGCGGGCGGCGGAGCCTGGCCGGCCGCGCCCGCTTCGGGGCCGCCGTATTGGGCGACCGCCGTGCCGCCGACGGCGAACAGGGAGGTCAGGGCGAGGGTCAGTACTGTCTTGCGAATCGTCATGGCATGCTCCTATCGGTGACGAGTTAAGTGTCACGAAACAGGATGCAGCAACTGTGCCAACATGGAAGAGATCGAATCGATTCCTTATTGATCAACACTTTGTCGGTACCTCCCAGGTGTAACCCCGAGGTTCACCGGGCGCCCGGTATCGACTTGGCACGGCGCATTCCGCGCCATGGGTCAGAATGACACGGTCCCGACGGGCGCCGCCTACAAGCGCTTGCGCGCGCGTTCCTCGATCCGCTGCATCAGCTCAGGGTCCAGCTGCAGCACGACGGTCGTCGCGTTGTATTCCTGGATGGTCATGCCCTGGGTCTCGACGGCACGCGCCATGTCCTGCTGTGCCTGCTGGCGCATCGCCTGCAGCTCGGCCGCGTCGGCGGCCTGGTCGAGGCGGCTGGCCAGGCGCAGGTGGACCTTCTGTACGGCGACGAAGGCATCGACGAAGGTATCCAGGGCTTGGTCACCCATACTCAGTCTGGCCGGCAGGTAGGCCATGTCGGCGGTACCGGCGTCTGAACGAGCCTCGGATTGCGCCTCGGACTGCGCCTCGGACTGGGCGGTGGCCACACCACCGAAGGCAAACAGGCACGCCAGAAACAGAGAGGCCCGGGTGAAGGCCATTGCGGTAGTACGGGTCGTCATCGGTGGTTCCTTGCGGGGGCCGTGACCCGGCGGTCATGGCCCATGGGCGATGACTGGTTTATACCGCATTAATCCCCATCGTTTTCGGAAACAGATCGCAAAATTAGCGTATCTTCCGGACCTAATTGCGTATATATCCCCTCATTTGGCGTCGGCAACCGCTCTCAGGTGGCGTCGTCCAATTTGCGGTACAGGGTCTTGCGCCCGATCCCCAGGATCCGGGCCGCCCGCTGCTTGTTGCCCTCGGTGAAGGCCAGCACCTGGCGGATGTAGCGACTCTCCAGTTCCTCCAGCGTCTCCCATTGCTCCTCGCGCAACCGAACTGCGACCTCCCCGCCCGGTGCCGCCGTGTCGCCGGCCGGGTTCGTACGCACTCGTTCCGGCAGGTCCTCGATGCGGATGGTCGCGTCCCGAGCCAGGGTGGCCGCCCGCTCCACCAGCCCGGCGAGTTCGCGCACGTTGCCGGGAAAGCGGTAGCCGAGCAGCTGCCGCAAGGCCTCGGGTGCCAGATGGCGAACCGGGGTCTTCTGGGCCAGGGCATGGCGGCGCAGAAAGAAATCCAGCAGATGCTCGATGTCTTGGCCACGCTCGCGCAGGGGCGGCACCTCGATCCGGAAGGTTTCGAGCCGGAAGAACAGGTCCTCGCGAAAATCGCCCTCGGCCAGCAAGGTCGAAAGGTCCCGGTGGGTCGCGGCAACGATGCGCACCTCCGCGCGCACCTCTTCATTGGCCCCCACCGGGCGCACCTGGCCGTCCTGGAGCAGCCGCAGCAGCTTGGTTTGCATGGCCGCCGGCATCTCGCCGATCTCATCGAGAAACAGCGTGCCACCGTCGGCCTCGAGGAACAGCCCCTTGCGCGCCCCGCGGGCGCCGCTGAAGGCACCGGCCGCATGGCCGAACAGCTCGGACTCGAGCAGGCTCTCCGGAATTCCCGCGCAGTTGATGGCCACGAAGGGACCGCGGGCGCGCGGCGATTCCTGATGCAGCGCCTGCGCCACCAGTTCCTTGCCGCTGCCCGACTCGCCGGTGATCAACACACTGCCATCGGAATGGGCGATGCGCCGGATCAAATCGAACAGGCGCAGCATCGCCGGGCTCTTGCCGAACATGCCGTGAAACCCACGCTCGACCAGGACCTCCCGGTACTGCTGCACCTCCGCGCGCAAATGGCGGACCTGCAACACCCGGGCTGCCGCAAGGCGCAGGTGCTCGAGATCCACCGGCTTGGTCAGGAAATCGTCCGCGCCAGCCTTCAAGGCTTCGACCGCCTGATCGATGGTGCCGAACCCGGTCAGCATGATGAACCCGGGCGCCGGCACCAGGGCCCGCACGCGTTCCAGCACCGCAAAGCCGTCCGCCCCCGGCAACCGAAGGTCGCTGACCACCAGGACAAAGGCCCGTTCGGCCAGTTGCACCGCAGCCTCTTCGGCCGTGGTGACGGCGATCACGGCGTGGCCGGCATCGGAGAGTTCTTCCTGAAGCAGGGCCCGGTGTCCCGGGTCGTCCTCGACCACCAGCACCCATTCATGCCCCCGCTTGGGGGCGCCGCTCGTTTTCCGCTCCCCGGCCGACTCCCGATCCGCGATCGGCTCCAGGTTCTTGGGGTCCTTCAGGTCTTCCGATCGCGATTCGCTCATCCGCCGGTAACCTCCTGCGGCAATACGGGCAAGGTGATGGTGAACCGACTGCCGGGCGTCCCGTCCCGATCCAGCCGAAGGTCGCCGCCGTGGTCCGCGATGGCGGCCTGGGCCACCGCCAGGCCCAGGCCGGTCCCCTCCCCGCCCGGTTTGGTGGTAAAGAAGGGCTCGAACAGACGATCCGCATCGGCTGCCGCCACACCGGGGCCATCATCGATCACCGCAATCTCCAGCTTCGGATCGGCCTCTGGACCGATCGGCCCATAGCGCACCCACACCTGCTCGCGGGCCGCATGGATCGCATTCTCCACCAGGTTACCCAGGGCCTGCTCCAGGCGCAGCGGATCGACGGAAAGGGTTTGTTGCGCCGCGGCCTCCGCGGTCCCTACAGCCTCGATGATGACCGGGATCTGTGGCCGACGACTGCTCATACGCACCCGACTCACCACATCGGCCACCAATGCGCCGATCGCCACCGCGCGCCGATTCAACGGATTGCGACGCGCGAAGTTCAGCAACTGGCGCACGATGTGCTCGACGCGACCGAGCTCGGTCAGCAGACTGTCCATCTCCGCCGCGGCACGCGCATCCTCCGCCACCCGACGCCGCGCCCGCTGGGCACGCCCGGCGATCACCCCGAGCGGGGTGCCCAGTTCGTGGGCGACACCGGCCGCGAGTTGCCCGATCGCCGCGAGTTTCTCCGACTGGCGCAGTTTCTCCTCGAGTTCGGCCTGTTGGGCGCGTTGCGTCTCCAGGGCGCGGTCAGAGTCCTCCCGACGGGCGATCATCGCGTTCATTGCGGTGGCCAGGTGGCGCAGCTCCTGCGGCCCCTGTTCCGGTGCCCGCAAGCCCCGCTCGCCCTGACCGACGCGATGCATCGCCCCCGCGAGTCGGGTGACATGCCGCCCCACCGCACGGTGGTGGCCGATCAACACCACCAGCAGAAACACCAGGGACAGCAGGCCGATGGCCACCCCGCCCTGCCAGCGCATCTGGGCGAGGTAGGCCTTGAACCGGGTGACGTCGCGGGTAATCTGCAGCAGACCGATGATCCGTCCGCCGGCATCGCTCAGGGGCAGAAAGAAGGAGAAGACCTCGCGGCCGTGGCGGTCGTCGAAGGCCCCCTGGCTGCCGGTGGCGGTGATCAGACGCGCCTCGTGGCGGCGATCCAGCGAGGGGCTGCGCGGGCCGCTCGTGGCCACCAGATCGCCACGGGCGTCGTAGACGTAGACGCCGAAGACCTGTTCGAGCTGGAAGGCCGAATCCAGTGCCTGCTGCACATCGAGCGCGTCGCGGCGAACCATTGCAGTCGAGATCGGCAGCTGGATGGATCGCGCCACCAACTCGATGTCCTCCTGCATGCGCAGTTCCATCTGCTGCTCGAACTCGCGCAGCGCGAGCATGCCCAGCGCCACCAGCACGCCGAGCAGCGGCAGCAGGACGAAGGCCAGCACAGCATTGCGCAGGTTATTCAGGGACATCATCATCGTTGGGGGGCAGGTCTCCTCGGGGGTGCAAGCGCTACAGGGTAGCGCGAATCATTCCCATTAGGGCGTTGAGCCGCCCTGCCCTCGGGAAATTGCAGGCAAAAAAAAGCGCGGACCGAAGGCCGCGCTAATAAACCACCAAAGGAGGATGGAGGAGTCACGCCGACCGTTGCGGGGGGGCAACGATCAACGTGTCACTATTTTCTAATATACCCATTGTCCTGTCAACACCTCCGGCGTCCTTATCCTTCGCGCACGGCACCCGAGTCGGGATTTGGCCCCGGACATGGCCCAAGACACTCGGCAAAGAAAACGTTCTGAGACAGTCGGGGCGAAAAAACCCGACAAAAGGACAGGGAAATACCAGCGACGCGGGACACGGCGAATGGGGTGGAGGCCGATCCGGCCCTCTGCAACAATGGCCTCCTCCGCGGCCTGTCCTGAAGGGCCGCCCCTACCCCGGGAACACGCTCATGCTCGGATTCCTCACCCTCCCCGTGACCGCCTTCGAACAGAATGCGACGCTGATCTGGTGCGAGGAGACCCGCGAGGCCGCGTGGGTCGATCCCGGCGGCTCGCCGGAACGGCTGCTGCTCGCGGCCCAGGAAAAGGAACTGGATCTGCGCCAGATCCTGCTGACCCACGGCCACCTCGATCATGTCGGTGGTGCCCGTGCGCTGGCGGATCAGGCCAGGATTCCGATCATCGGCCCGGCCGAGGGCGATCGGGTCTGGCTGGAACAGCTGCCGATGCAATCCCAGATGTTTGGCGCACCGCGGGTCGAGCCCTTTCTGCCCGACCGCTGGCTCGCCGATGGCGAACAGGTGCACGTGGGCCAGGCGGCGCTGGATGTCTACCACTGCCCCGGCCATACGCCGGGGCACGTGATCTTTCATCACCCTGAGAGCCGCCTGGCCCTGGTCGGCGACGTGCTGTTTGCCGGAAGTATCGGCCGCACCGACTTTCCGATGGGCAACCACCAGGATCTGCTGACCGCCATCGCCCGCAAGTTGTGGCCCCTGGGGGACGACACCCGCTTCATCCCCGGCCACGGCCCGATGTCCACCTTCGGCGAAGAACGCCGGAACAACCCCTTCGTGAACGACCGGGCCCTGGCTGCCGCAGGCCTGTAACCTCCGCTCCAACGTGCTCCTGAGCCTCCAGCCACAGGGTGGGTGGGTGGCCGTGCCCGAGCCGTGCGGGGTATGCCCGGTCCGGACACGCTCAAGTCGTCCATGAGCGCTCGGAGATGGCCATCCATGGCCATCTACGGTCCGGACCGGGCATACCCCACACGGCTCTTCAGCGCTTTGCGAAAGGTCAAGATCAAGCGTGAGCGGCGCTTCACCCACTCTACAACTCAACGACTCAGTGCATCGCCTTCAGGGCCATGATGCGTTCCTCGAGCGGCGGGTGGGTCATGAACAGGCGCTTCAGGCCGGTCGGTACACCGCCGCGGATCCCGAAGGCTGCCATCTGATCGGGCATGTCCACCGGGCGGCCGGAGGCGCGTGCCAGGGCCTCCAGTGCGCCGATCATCTTGTCGCGGCCGGCGAGGTTCGCACCGGCTCGGTCGGCCCGAAACTCCCGCTGGCGCGAGAACCACATCACGATGATCGACGCCAGGATTCCGAGCAGGATCTCGGCGACGATGGTCGCGATCCAGAACCCCGGTCCGTGGCCGCGCTCGTTCTTGAATACCACGCGATCGACGAAATGGCCGATGATCCGCGCCAGGAAGATCACGAAGGTGTTCACCACGCCCTGGATCAGGGCGAGGGTCACCATGTCGCCGTTCGCGACGTGCCCGATCTCATGCCCCAGCACGGCCTCGACCTCGCCCTGCGACATGCTGCGCATCAGCCCGGTGCTCACGGCCACCAGCGCATTGTTGCGGTTCATGCCGGTGGCAAAGGCATTCGGATCCGGAGCGTCGTAGATGCCGACCTCCGGCATGCCGATCTTGGCGATCCGCGCCTGACGCTGGACCGTCTCGAGCAACCACTGTTCGGTGGCGTTGCGCGGGGTCTCGATCACATGGACCTTCATCGTCTTCTTGGCCATCCACTTGGAGATGGCGAGCGAGATGAACGCGCCGCCGAAGCCGAACACCGCGGCGAAGATCAGCAGCGCATTGAGATTCAGCCCGACGCCCTGCTCATCGAGGATGCGTTCCACGCCGAGGATGCGCAACGTGATGCTGAGCACCACGATGATCGCAAGGTTCGTTCCCAAGAACAGCATGATCCGTTTCATCGTGACTCCGAAGGCTCCGTGAGCAAGGGTTGATCGAGGCCCGCCGGCGGGGCCTCCACTATGATGGGGCCGGACAGCGCAAATTCAAGCACTCGGCACCGATTCATGGTTGGCATGGAAGGTCCAGGATCCGGGGAGCCTCTGAATCGGAACCGAGGCCGGGTCAGGCCGTAGATGCAGGTCAGGCCCGGGCCGGAATCCGGCTCAGGGCTGGACCTCCAGGCGGTCCACCTTCTGGTAGCCGCGCGGCAGCCGGTGCCCCCGGCGCCCACGCTCGGCCTGGTAGTCCGACCACTCCGCCGGTGCCATCCCCTTGAACCGACGCCCGGCATGAACCAGCAGGGTCGCCCCCGCGGGCAGCACGGCCAGCGCGAGCACCCGCTCGAGCCCGCCCTTCAGACGGCCCGAGGGGATGCCGATGATCCGATTTCCCTTGCCGCGAGCCATCTCCGGCCACTCGCGCGCGGGCACGATCAACAGGTAGCCGTCCGTGGTGACCAGCGCGATGCGGTCCTGCTCCACGTCCAGGATCCGCTGCGGCGTGAGCACCTGTGCACCGGACGGCACACTGAGCACCGTCTTGCCCGCCTTCTGGCGACTGTAGAGATCGCCCAGGCGCGCGATGAAGCCGTAGCCGTGATCGGTGGCGAGCGCCCAGCGCTCCTCCGGTGGCCCGGAGAGCAGGCCCACGAAGCGGCCGCCATCGGCGGCGGTCACGCGCCCGGACAAGGGCTCGCCCTGGCCGCGCGCCGAGGGCAACGTGTGGGCGGCCAGCGTATACGCGCGGCCGGTGGAGTCGAGGAAGGCCACCGGCTGATTGCTGCGGGTCGCGAGGGCGGCCAGAAAGCCATCGCCGGCCTTGTAGCTCAACGCGCCGGCATCGACATCATGCCCCTTGGCCGCGCGAACCCAGCCCATTTTCGACAGCACGACGGTCAACGGCTCGGTCGGCACCAGCGCGCTCTGATCCAGCGCCTGCGCCGCGGCGCGCTCGACCAGCGGCGAACGCCGGTCGTCGCCGAAGGTTTCGGCATCGGCCCGAATCTCGTCGGCGACCTGGCGCTTCAGCCGTTTCTCCGAGGCCAGCACCTGCTCGAGCTGCGCGCGTTCGGCCGCCAGCGCATCCTGCTCGCCGCGGATCTTCATTTCCTCGAGCTTCGCGAGGTGGCGCAGCTTCAGCTCGAGGATCGCCTCGGCCTGGATGTCGGTCAGCCCGAAATGCGCCATCAGCACCGGCTTGGGGCGGTCGTTCTCCCGAATGATGCGGATCACCTCGTCGATGTTCAGGTAGGCGATCAGCAGGCCGTCGAGCACGTGCAGCCGGGCCAACACCTTGTCCAGGCGCCACTGCAGGCGCCGGCGCACGGTCTCGACGCGAAAGCCGAGCCACTCGGTCAGCAGGGTGTGCAGGTCCTTGACCCGCGGTCGGCCGTCGAGGCCGATCAGGTTCATGTTCACCCGATAGCTCTTCTCGAGGTCGGTGGTGGCGAACAGGTGCGCCATCAGCGCCTCGACGTCGATGCGCTGGCTGCGCGGCGTGATCACCAGCCGGGTCGGGTGCTCGTGGTCGGATTCATCGCGCAGGTCCTCGACCATCGGCAGCTTCTTCGCATTGATCTGCGCGGCGATCTGCTCCAGCACCCGCGAGCCGGAGGCCTGGTAGGGCAAGGCGGTGACGACGATGTCGCCGTTCTCGCGTTCCCAGCGGGCGCGGGCGCGCACCGAGCCGTGCCCGCTCGCGTACAGCTTGCGCAGGTCCTCGCGCGAGGTGATCACTTCGGCTTCGCTAGGAAAATCCGGACCCAGAACGTGTTCCAGCAGCGCATCGAGCGTCGCCCCGGGGTTCTCCAGCAGGTGCACGCAGGCCGCCGCCACCTCGCGCAGGTTGTGCGGCAGCAGGTCGGTGGCCATGCCCACCGCGATGCCGGTGGCGCCGTTCAACAGCACGTTCGGCAGCCGCGCCGGCAGCACCTTCGGCTCCTCCAGGGTGCCGTCGAAATTGGGCACCCAGTCCGCGGTGCCCTGATCCAGCTCGGTTAGCAGCACTTGTGCATAGCGCGACAGTCGGGACTCGGTGTAGCGCATCGCCGCGAAGCTTTTCGGATCGTCGGTCGAGCCCCAGTTGCCCTGCCCGTCGACGAAGGGATAACGGTAGGAAAACGGCTGCGCCATCAGCACCATCGCCTCGTAGCAGGCGCTGTCGCCGTGCGGATGAAACTTGCCCAGCACGTCGCCGACGGTGCGCGCGGACTTCTTGTGCTTGGAGGTCGCCGACAACCCGAGCTCGCTCATCGCATAGATGATGCGTCGTTGCACCGGCTTCAGGCCGTCGCCGATATGCGGCAAGGCCCGATCCAGGATCACGTACATGGAATAGTCCAGGTACGCTTTCTCGGTGAAGTCCTTCAGCGGCAGACGCTCGGCGTCGGCGAAATCGAGCATCAGGTTCTCGGCCATGGGGTGCGACGTCCTCGTACGGGGAAAGGTTTTAGGGTCAGCAGCCGTTGGGCTTGGCACCTGCGTTGGCCCGGCGACCGTTGGCCCGGCCCCTGTGTGGACTCGGCCGCGGTTTGCCCAGCGACCGTTTTGCGCAGCGACCGTTGGCCCGGCGATTGTTTGCCCGGCATCGGGCCCCGCCGTACTGTAGCCACTCTTGGCGCACCACGCCATCGACGTCCGGCCACGGAGGCTGACCTTGGATCTGGAGACGGGCTGGATCGCCAGTGCCATCGCCGCGGCCGTGCTCCTGCTGGCCATCGCAAGTACGGTGCATGCGCTGCTGCATCGCCGTGAGACCGGTGCCACCATCGCCTGGGTCGGCCTGATCGTGCTGCTGCCGCTGGGCGGCTCGGTGTTGTATTGGTTGTTTGGCATCAATCGGATCCGGCGCCGGGCGCGTTCGCTGCGCGAGGGTCACATGCCGACCTCCCCGGAACGCCCGAGTCCGGCAGTCGATCCCGACCTTCGCCGCCGCTGGCGCGGCCTGCTCGGTTCGGGGGATGCCCTGAGCCCCTTCCCGACCCGCAGCGGCAACCGCGTCACGCCGCTGTTCGACGGCGACCAGGCCTTTGCCGCGATGCTGCAGGCGATCGATGGCGCGCAGTCGCACATCGTGCTGGCCACCTACATCTTCGACAGCGATCGGGTCGGTCGGCATTTCGCCGAGCGCCTGCGGGCGGCACGCGAACGTGGTGTGGCGATCCGGGTCCTGATCGACGGCATGGGCGCGCGCTACAGCCGCCGCAGCATGATTACCCAGCTGCGCCGCCTGGACGTGCGCTGCGCGGCCTTCCTGCCCGTGGTGATGCCGCGCAGCCTGGTTGCCTTCAATCTGCGCAATCACCGCAAGCTGTTGGTGACCGACGGGGTGATGGCCTTCACCGGCGGCATGAACATCCGGCGCGGACATTGTCGGAGCGATCCGGGCCGGCACCCGGTCCAGGACCTGCATTTCCAGATCGAGGGGCCCGTGGTGGAACAGCTGCAGCGGGTCTTCCACGAGGACTGGGCCTTCAGTACCGGAGAGGCACTTCCGGAAGCCGACTGGATCCCGGCCGAGCCGGCCGCTTGCGGAACCGCGGTCTGCCGAGGGCTACCGGACGGGCCGGACGAGGACTTCGAGGTGCTGCCGTTCACTCTGATGGCGGCTCTGGCAGAGGCCCGTGAGCAGGTGACCGTGGTCACGCCCTACTTCCTTCCCGACGTCGGCCTGCTCAGTGCCCTGAAGACCACCGCCTTGCGCGGGGTGCAGGTCGATCTGCTGCTGCCCGCGCGCAGCAACCTGCGCTTCGTCGACTGGGCGAGCAACCCGCTGCATGAGGAACTGGTGGAACGTGGCTGCCGGATCTGGCTGACACCACCGCCGTTCAACCACAGCAAATTGATGGTGATCGATACCGGCTGGGTGTTGTTCGGCTCCGCCAACTGGGATCCGCGCAGCCTGCGCCTGAACTTCGAGTTCAACCTGGAATGCTACGACGGCGACCTCGGCCGGGATCTGACCGGCTGGACCGAGGCGTTGTGCCGGCGTTCGCACCGGTTGACCCTCTCCGAGGTTCGAGCGCGGTCGGTCGCCTCACGGCTGCGCGATGGCGCGGCACGCTTGCTGACGCCGTACCTGTAATGGCGTACACCGGAGCGGCGGAATTGGCGGGGCTATCCGGCTGAAATCGCGTTTGGGAACCGAAGGCGATAGGCTTCACGGATGCCAATGAACCGAATCCGTCCCCGGACCCCCTCATTCCGTTGTTGCGGCCCTTGTTGCCGGCACGGGCGACCATGATCTTCGACTTCTTCCAACGCAAGCCACTGCTCGAGGAAACGACTCGCCAGTGGCTGCATGCGGTCTTCGCCTGGGCGCTGCGTCATCAGGGCGAGGAGATCTTCTTCAGTGCGACCGATCTGGTGCTGCCGACACCGGAGCACTTCCCCGGTCGGGCGACCAGCGTGCACGAAATGGCCCAACTGATGTTCGAGTCCGTGCGCGAACATGCCGGCCTGCATCATTGGCCGTGCCAGCTGGTGGAACCCGGTGCGCTGGCGCCGCAGCCGTATCCGCCACAGCCGGTGGCACCACCCGTCCGCCAACCGCATCGGCCCGGCGCGGCGCTGACCGCCACCGGAACGCCGGCCCTGTTCACCTACCCGCCGGAGCTGGTGAATAACCCGGAGGCGCTGATTGCGAGCTTCGCGCGGGCCTTTGCCCACCACCTCGCCGCCGCCGCGCCGGAGGCACCACCCGGCGGGCAGGAGAACTGGGGGCATGTCACGGAGTTGGTCGGGGTGTTCCTGGGTTTCGGGCTGATGTTCGCGAACACCGCCTTCACGGTGCGCGTGAACTCCTGCGGAGCCTGCCAGGGACCGGCCGCGGAACGCGAAGGATTTTTGTCGCAAGCCGACCTGACCTATGCCCTGGCCTTGTTCTGCCGCCTGAAGAAGATCCCACCCGCCCACGTACGCCGTCACCTGAAGTCCACGCTGAGGCCGTTCTTCCGGCGCGCCCTGCGCGAGATCGACCGCCACCCGGAGGATCTGGCGCGGGTGTCCGGCGCGGCCACAGCCGCCGCACAGCCGGCCCCCTTCGGCGGCTTCACCCAGCCGTTCTGACCAGGGAACGCCTACCAGGAAAGCGCTGTAAAGGGATCAGGGCCTTCACAGCGCACGCTGCACGCTCACCAAGGGGGCATCAAGGTGCTTCGTAATTCGCATCGTAGACCAGCCAGGCCGCGTAGACCTCGTCCGGCCAATGGCTCTGGAACCAGGCGATCACCGCGTCGATCTCGGCCTCAGAGAGCGTCCCCTCAAAGGCCGGCATGTCGCCATGCGCCGGGTCCGAACCCTCGCGAATCTGCTGGCGCAGCTGCCACAAGGGATGATGCCAGGCATGGGCCGTGCCGTTGAGCGCCGGCGCCGGCCAGCGACCATCCGGCAGCCGGCGGTACCAGGCCTCCGCACCTTCGGCCTGAGCGCCATGACAGGCTGCGCACTCGCGCGCGAACACCGGCGCACCTCGGGCAACCTGCTCAACGCTGTACCAGCGCCCCGTCTGCGGATCCTGCCGTTCCGCCTCGCGCGGCGCCTCCCCGCAACCGGCCAAGGCAACCACGGCCACCAGCGCAGCGAAGCACCCAAAAATCCTGCTGCAACGCATCATCAACGACTCCCCAAATAGCCCGGCCAAAGAGCCCGGGTTGTGATTCGGCCATCCTTACGAGCAGCGGATCGAGACCTGGATCAAATTCCGGTCGGAATCTTCACCCCTTGTGCTGTCGTTGACTACACTCCGGAATACGCGGATGCCCTGTTGCATCCTCACCTCTGTAGCACTCGTTCTCAAATACCGACATGGACGCCGTCGAAATGAAATGACCGGCCACCTTGAACCCGTGGCCCATCCGGCCTCAGGCCCCCAATCCAAGGAGACCTCCATGACCGATTCCCTAACTCACACAGCAACCCAGATCACACGACCCATGGGTCTGCGCGGTGGCATCGTCGCGAGCGTACTTCTGATCCTGAGCCTCCCGGGCCTAGCGCACGCCAACGTCGACCGTACCGTAGCAGACGCCGGCAACACCGTTTCCGATACGCTGACGCAGCTGCGGGAGGAACGAGACTCCCTGCTGGATGCGATGGCGGACCTGCAGACGGCCCATGCCCTTCAAGAGGCGGAACTCGAGGCCGCTCGCCTCCGGCAAGCAGACCTGAGCGAGCAGGCGGCCTTGCTGCGCGCGGACGTCCAACGTCTCGAAACCGAACAGCAGACTCGACATGATGAACTGACCCAGCTACGCGAGGAACGGGATTCCCTGCTCGAGGCGCTGGCGGACCTGCAGGGTGCCCACGCCATGCAGGAAGCGGAACTCGAAGCCGCCCGCCTCCGGCAAGCGGATCTGAGCGAGCAGGCGGCTTTGCTGCGCGCGGACGTCCGACATCTTGAAACCGAAGTCGAGACCCTTCGTAACGAATTGGCCGCCAAAGACGAGGAAATCGCGACACTGAAGGCCGAGTTGGAAGCGGCTCAAACCGCACAGAACAACGCCCGAAACCAGATCAGCGCCCAGCGCGATACCATCGCCGCACTCGAAGCCGACGCCACTGAGCTGCAGGCGCAACTGGATACGGCACGGGCCGAAACGAGCGCGACACAGAACGAGGCGGCGGCCCAGCGCGACGCGATCGCCGCACTCGAGGCCAACACCACCGAGCTGCAGGGCAAACTGGAAGCCGCGCGCGCCAAAGCGACGGCGGCCAGCGACGACGCCGCGGCCCGGGCCGAAGCCATCACCGCACTCGAGACCGAGCAGGCGGAACTCCAGCGGGCGAACGACGCACTGGATGCGGCGCTGAATACGGCCCGCAGCGAAGGAAAGGCATTTCGGGCGCAACGCGACCAGGCCCGCGGAGAGGCCGTAGAACTCGAATCCCGGTTCTATGCCGTCCAGGCCGGGCTGGTCAACGCGCAGGGCGCGAACGACGCCCTGGCGGCCGAACACGCGAGCCTGCAGGTGGCGCTTGCCGACGCGACGGCGCAGGAAGGCGCTCTGAAGAACAACGTCGCCGATTTGCAATCCCACCTGGAGGCGACGCAGGCGCAATTGGTCGAGGTACAGCGGGAGCGGGACGCGAGCGAGCAACGCCGAGTGGCCAGCGAACACGAACTGGAGACCCTGCGGGCGGCATTGCCGGCCGATGAGGGCGGCACGCTCGATCTGACTCTGGCCCAGACGGCCGCCGGCGAGACCGCTCAACTCCTGCGCGCAGCCTATCGGGGCTTGCGTCCGGGAAGCGAGACGGAGCCGGTGCAACGCGCCGCGATCGAAGAGAACGCCCGGCGGTTGCAGCAGGAACAATCGCGCGTCGCTCGCATCCAGGGGGGCACACTCTACCGGGTCGAACCCGGCGACACCCTGGGAAGTATTGCGGCCCGTTACTACGGCAATGCCAATGCCTGGCCCCGGATCCATCAGGCGAACCTGCATGTACTGGAAACGCCGGACCAGGTCTGGCCGGGTACTGCCCTGATCCTGCCCTGAGGCCTGATGGACCCAGGGACCGGCCGCGCGGCCGGTCCCTCAGACCCGGACGCGGCTCAGTGCGACCAGCGCGATGGCCAGGAACAGCCATAGCGGCGCGCTGGCCGCAAACCAGGGTGGCAGGTCATAGACCAGCCCCAAGTGGGTCATTGCGCGCATCACGATCACGAAGCCGGCCCCGAGCACCACGCCGATGAACAAGCGGCGCCCGGCCCCGCCCTCGCGCTGGGGCCCGAACAGAAAGGGAATCGCCAGCAGCAGCATCACCCAGGTACTGGCCGGCAAGGTCAGACGCTGCCAGAAGGCCACCTCGTAGGGGGCCGATTCCAGATGATTCTCCTGCAGGTAACGGATATAGCGACCCAGGTCCTGCGCGGACATCTGCCGTGGCTCCACCACCAGCACATCGAAGTATTCCGGCGCCAGCAGACGATCGACGATCTCTTCCGCCGGCCGCTCGGCCTGCACGCCGTCAGGGGCGAGCTGCGACCGGGCGATTCCGGACAGCCGCCAGCGACCCTCCTCGTAGGCCGCCCGTTCCACGGTGCTCAGCGCGACGACCTCCCGATCCGGACCCAATTCGATGATGCGCACCCCGCTCAGCCGGTTCCCCGGCAACAGGGTCTCCACCTGAACAATCCGATTGCCGTCCCGCGCCCAGAGCCCGATTCGCCCCACACTCAGGCGCTCGTCGAAGGCGAAGGTCTTCAGATTCTGCCCGCGCGCCTCGGCCTGCGGCGCCACCAGCTCACCCAGCGCGATCATACCGAGCACCACGAGCAACCCCCCTTGCAGCACCCAGAACACCAAACGGGCCAGGGTGACACCCGCGGTGCGCATCGCCGTCAATTCACTGTTGGCCGCGAGATTGCCAAGCCAGAGCAGACTGCCCAGCAGCGCGGCGGTGGGCACCAGTTCGTAGACCCGGCGCGGCAGCGTCAGCACGACATAGGCGACCGCATCCCAGACGCTGTAGCGCCCACGCCCGACGTCGCCCAGCTCACCGATCAGCGCGAAGACCACATCCAGCGTCGCCAGCAGCAACAGCGCGAACAGCGTGCCCACCAGCACCTGGGCGATCACATAGCGGCCCAGCACCGTCGTCATGTCGCTTTCACCGGCCGGGTGTGCAGGAGCGCCGGGCGCAGAATCTTGTGCCAGGAGAAGAACAGCCAGACGGTCAGCGGGATCAGGTGGACCCACCACAAGCCGAGCCACAGCGGCAACTGCCCGGCCGTCAGCCAGGATTTGCCCATGATCAGAAAATTCGCGTACACAACGTAGACGAGGATGGCCAACGGAACCCGGGCATAACGGCTGCTGCGCGGCGCCACCAGCCCCAGCGGCAAGGCGATCAGGGCCAGCATCAGCACCGATGCCGGCAGCGCCAGGCGCCATTCCAACTCCGCCCGAAAGCGGGCGGTATCCCGCTGGGCCCAGAGCTCGCCCATCGGCAACCCATCCAGGCTGCGCCGCGGCTGGACCAGCGTCGGATCCGGCACGCGCATGCGCAGGCGCTCGAAGTCGAGCATCTGAAACGCGCCGTCGCCGGGCGTGCCCACATAGCGGTGACCGTCCTCGAGCACCAGGTAGCGGGCCTCGTCCGCGATCTCGGCGATCGCTCGACGCGCCACCGTCACCTCGGCCTGGTCGCCGCGTTCGTGGTAAATGAAGACATTCTCCAGGGCCTCCCGGTCGGCACTGAAGCGTTCGGCAAAGAACACCTGATCGCCGACCCGCGAGCGCAGAAAACGACCGGGGGTGATCCCCACCAGATCGGAACGCTGATCCGCCCGATCGCGCAACTGATCGATCAGGATTTCGATCCGGGGCACCGCAAAGGACATCAGGAACAGCAGAAACAGGGCCGCCGGCGCCGCCACCAGGAACAGCGCCCGGTACATGCGGGCAAAGGAAAACCCGCCGGCCTGCATCGCGATCAGCTCGCTGTCGCGCTGCAGGCGCCCGAGCACCAGCAGAAAGGCCAGGAACAGCGCCACCGGCCACAGCAGCATCAGGCCCTTGAACGAGCCGAAGGCCACCAGCGCCGGCAGCACGTCCAGTGGAATACGGCCTTCAGCGACGTCCCGCAGCGCGCGGCCGACCACCGTGCCGACGATCACCAGCAACAGCACCACCGTGACCGCGGCCTGCGTCACCACGATCTCGCGAATCAGAAAGCGCTCGAGCAGCCCGGGGCGGATCATGCGCCCCCCCCTGCAACAGCCGGGACTGCAGCCGGACGGCGGGACCGGCCATGGGACCGGCCATGGGAACGGATCGCGATCGCCGGGTCGGAACCCGGCGTCTTGGTGGTTTTTCTCGTCACACTGCTAAGATTACCGTTCAATTCCCATTTCGTCCCGCGAGGTTCCCGAATGCACTTCACGATCACGACGTCCCCGGTCGACCAACCCAAGGCCGGCCTGCGCGCGGTGGGCCTGTTTCACAAGCGCAAGCTCGGCGCCCAGGCCACCGTTCTGGACGAGGTGACGGAAGGGCGGCTGACCGGCGTCGTGAAGGCCGGTGAGCTCGAGGGGGACGCCGGCAGCACGCTATTGATTCCCTCGGCGGCCAAGGGCCAGGCCGGCAGTCTGCTGGTGGGGCTCGGATCGCGCAAGGCCTTTTCGGCGAAGAACGCACGCAAGGCCTGGAGCGCACTGGCCAAGGTGCTGGTCGCTCGCCCCGTCGACACCGTCGCCATCGGCCTGGAAGATCTGCTTCCCCCCGATCAGGACATCGGCTGGCTGGTGCATGGCCTGGTCGCCGCCATCGGCGATGCCGCCTACCGCTACGACACTTACAAGCGCAAGGAAGATGTGAAGCCGATCCGGCTGAAGACGGTGCACCTGTGCGTGACCGCGGAACAGGCTTCGGCAGCCGAACAGGCATGCACCGAGGCCACGGCCATCCTGGCCGGCGTGAACCACACCCGCGATCTGGGCAATGCGCCGCCGAACGTGCTGTATCCGGAGGCGCTGGCCGAGGCCGCCCGCGAGCTCGCCCAGCAGCATAAGAAACTCAAACTCACCGTGCTCGACGAGAAGGCCCTGGAGAAACTCGGCGCCAACGCCATCCTCGCGGTCGGCCGCGGCTCCGAACGCCCGCCACGGTTGATCGCGCTGGAATACAGCGGCGGCGACAAGGACGCCGCCCCGATCGTGCTGGTCGGCAAGGGCATCACCTTCGATACCGGCGGCATCTCGCTGAAGCCGGGTGCGGCGATGGACGAGATGAAGTACGACATGTGCGGCGCCGCGACCGTGCTCGGAGTGATGACGGCCGTCAGCCAACTGAAACTGCCGCTGAATGTCGTGGGGGTGATCACCAGCGCCGAGAACATGCCGGACGGGCGCGCCTGCCGCCCCGGCGATATCGTGAAGACCTTGTCGGGTCAGACGGTCGAGATCCTGAATACCGACGCCGAGGGTCGCCTGGTGCTCTGCGATGCCCTGACCTGGGTCGAGCGCTTCAAGCCCAAGGCGGTGATCGACATCGCCACGCTCACCGGCGCCTGTATCATCGCACTCGGCCACGAGACCAGCGCGGTGCTCGGCAACGACGAGGGCGTGATCGCTGCCCTGAAGCAGGCCGGCACCACCAGCCACGACCGCACCTGGGAACTGCCGCTGTGGGAGGAGTACCAGGAACAGTTGAAGAGCAACTTCGCCGACATGGCCAACATCGGCGGACGCTCGGCCGGGACCATCACCGCGGCCTGTTTCCTGGCGCGCTTTGCCGAAAAGTATCCGTGGGCGCACCTGGATATCGCCGGGGTCGCCTGGAAGAGCGGCAAGCAAAAGGGCGCCACCGGACGTCCGGTCCCCCTGTTGATGCGCTACCTGATCGACCAGAGCGCCGCGTGATTTCAGAACGGCAGGCAGACGCACCGTCATGACCCGCGTGGTGTTCTACCTGCTGGCGGCACAGCAGGAGCTCGCGCGCCAGCGCTTTGCCTGCCGCCTGGCGCGCAAGGCCAGCGACCAGGGGCATCGGGTCCACATCCACACGCCCGACGCCGAAACCACACGCCAGCTCGACGGCCTGCTCTGGACCTTCGAGGACATCGCTTTCCTACCGCACAGCACCGACGTATTGGACACCGACAGCCCGATCACCCTGCACGAGACCGCGGCGCCGGAGCAGCATTGCGAAGTCCTGATCAATCTGGCCAGCGCCGTACCCGCCTATTTCGGCCGTTTCGAACGCATCGCCGACGTGGTCGGCGGCAACGAAGGCGCCCGAGCCGATGGCCGGGAACGCTGGCGTTTTTTCAAGGAACGCGGGTACCCGCTGGAGCACCATCAGATCACCGATTGAACCGACGCGCGGGGCTGGTTGGCGCTGGGGAATGCTACGCGTGCCAAAGGCCCTGGGTTCACCCTATACTCCTGGCAAATTCCTATCGATAGGGTGGCCATGTCGGACCCCCGGATCACGCCCGATCAGATCGTCGACAGCGCCATCCTGCTGGCCGAGGGCAGCAGCTGGGAGGCCGTTCGGCTGTATCAGGTGGCCGAGGTCCTGGGCATCACGCTGCCGGACATCCAGCGCCATTTTCGGGAAAAGGAAGACCTGGTCGAGGCCTGGTTCGATCGTGCCGACGGCGTGATGCTCCGGGCGGCCGAGACCGCTGCGTTCGACACCTGGCCCTCCCGTCAGCGGCTTCAACACCTGATCATGGCCTGGCTCGATGCGCTGGCGCCGCACCGCGCAGTGACCCGCCAGATGATCCTGGGCAAGCTCGAGCCCGGGCACCTGCATATCCAGATCCCGAGTCTGTTCCGGATCAGCCGAACGGTGCAATGGATCCGCGAGGCCGCGCATCGCGATGCGGTTGCCGTGCGCCGGACTCTGGAGGAAACCACCCTCACCTCGATCTACGTGGCGACCTTCATCTACTGGATGAGCGACGACTCCAGCGGCTCGCAGAAGACCCGCCGGTTCCTGGACCGCAGTCTGGGCGCGGCAGAGCGTCTGGACCGGCTCCTCTTTTCCCGTCCCGGCCGCCGGCCCTCACCGTTCAGGACCTCCGCCCCGGAATCGCCCATCCAGGAATCACCGGTCAAGGAAGGGCTCATCAAGGAATCGCCCCTGAAGAACGCGCCGCTGAAGGAACCGCCTTTGAATCCCGCACGCTGATCCCGTTCGATGGACACCCTCACCCATGCCCTGAGCGGCGCGTTGCTCGCCGGGGCCACCGCGCCGTTGCGGCCGCAACCGGGCGCCTTGTCGTTACGGACGCGTCTGGCCGCCGGTGCCGCCGCGGCGGCCTTTCCGGATATCGACTTCGCGATGCGGGTGTTCGGGACTCTGCCCTATCTGAACGCGCATCAGGGCCTCACCCATTCCGTGGTGATGCTGCCGTTGTGGGCCCTGCTGCTTGCCGTGCTCTTTTCCTGGATCAGCCGTGGAGCGTACCGCTGGCAGGCTTTCTTCGTCGTCGCCGGCCTGGGCATTGCCATCCACATCGTCGGCGACCTGATCACTGCCTACGGGCTGATGCTCTTCGCGCCCTTCTCCAGCGACCGGTACTTCCTGCCGCTCGCCTTTTTGATCGATCCCTGGATGACGGCGATCCTGATCGCCGCCCTGCTCGCGATCCGCTTCCGGCCCCATGCCCGTGGACCCGCAATCGCTGGGCTGGTGGTGCTCACCGCCTATGTCGGCCTGCTTGCGCACCTGCATGTCCGGGCCCTCGAAATTGGCAGCGCCCATGCGCAGGATCGGGACCTGACCCCAGCCGAGATTCAGGCCCTGGCACAGCCGCTATCGCCCCAGAACCGTACGATCATCGTGCGTGACGGCGATACCTACCACATGGCGCGCGTGGCCCTCTGGGGCGGGGCCGCCTGGCGATCCTGGCTGCTGCCGGAGATGGCCGCCGCCTACCGTCCGATCCCGGACATCGAATGGAAGGTGATCCACCGTTTCGGCGACAGCGCCGAAACCGCCGCCTTCGCCCGCAAGGCCTGGTGGCAACCGGACTTCGCCCCGGTGCGCGATTTCGCCTACCTACCGGCCCTGAGCCGCATGGAAGGCGACGCCGCCGCGACCTGCGCCTGGTTCGAGGACCTGCGCTTCAAGCTCCCGGCTCTGCCACCGTATTTCCAGTTCGCCTCCTGCCGCACCGCCGACGGATCCTGGCACCGCCAGGAAGCCGGCGACCCCTTCGCGTTACGCTGACCCGCCCGGGCTGTGGATCCCAGCGGTGGATCCCAATGGAGGGCGCAGCCCTGTCGGGTTGGGGTGGATCCCAGCGGAGGGCGCAGCCCTGTCGGGGGGACGCCGTAAATACCTCCCTGTAGGCTTGACGACAGCATCCCTGCTGTCGACACCCCCCCCCGACAGGGCTG
>Ga0207421_10001169_pt1 | contig 34171 bp, 33 predicted proteins | sample SodLakKL_010_SED_4_FD_187542 | JGI IMG/M metagenome (GOLD analysis project Ga0207421, IMG submission 187542) | Alkaline sediment microbial communities from Lake Tanatar, Kulunda Steppe, Russia - 8KL_010_SED (SPAdes) (version 2) | ecosystem: Environmental > Aquatic > Non-marine Saline and...
ACGCCTATGGGCGTCTGATCGCGGCCGCCCTGGGCACCGGCATGGATCCGCAGGCCCTGGGCGCCGATGTGCTCGAGCTGGTCCCCTCCGACCCGGATCACGCCGGGCGCCTGCTGCGCACCGAGACCCTGCCGGATGGCGTCCAGGCCGACCTGGCACAGACCCTGTTCCCGCTGGATCACGACGAGGACACGGCCCGATTCTTTCTCGACCGGCTCGCCGAATTCGATTTCCTCGACGACGTGCAGGCGCTGGACTATGTCCGATCCCATCGGGCGCTGGCAGGCGAGAATAGCCAGTCCATCCGAGCCACTCACAACCTGCTGGCCGCCATCGGCACCGAAGCGGCGCTCGATCTTGCACTCGACATCAGCGGGACCGCCGCGGTCGACGAACCCCGCTTGGTCGGCCAGTTCGCGCAAGCGAAAATGGGGGTACCGCGGGCGATGGAGCGGATGCTGCAGGCGGCCATGGCGGCCGACACGCCGCAGGCCATCCAGGCGGCCACCGATGGCATGGGGCGTCTTACCCAAGAGCTTATCCGTCCGTTCCGTGGCCGTGCACCGGAACCGGGAACCCCGCAGATGAATCTCGAGGTCGTGCACGATCTGCATATCGGCGCGCTGACCCGATTGATCCAGGAAGGCCCGTCCGAGGCGCATCAATCGCTGGGTGTGGAGACGCTCGGCGACTACCTGCGCAGCAACCGGGAGGTTCCCCCCGATCCCGCGCTGGACCCGATCTTCGCGATCGCCTCCAACCCGGAGTACGGCCGCGAGGCGATGCTACAGGCCCAACAGACGTTGCAAAGAACCGTCACATCCTTCGGCGGGGCCCTCGAGCGGGATCCGGAATATGTGTACACGCACAGCGTTCGGATGCTCTGGGCCGGATCCGATGCCGAGACCACGGAGGGGGCGCAGCGAATCCTGTTAAATGCGCGGCGTTCGCCGGAATACGCGGCGTTGATCCTCGATCAGCTCGATCGCACCCTGCCCGCGCATCTGGAGGACTGGGCCGTAAACCCCGCCGCGGTCGTGGCGTTGAATCTGGCGAGCCTGAAGCCCTTCGATCATCAGCCCGCCCGAGAACAAGGCAGCATCGTGGTGGGGCAGCTGATCGCCGGCGAACAGGCCGATCTGGATTTTTTGAACCGCGCCTTGCACCAGAACATGAAGGCGCTGGAGAACGCGGACACCAACTCCGCGGCTGGCCTGATCGGCCTGTTTGGGCCGACCATCTTTGTCGAGCACCTGGCGCTGCACCGGGAGTTCTTTCCCGCGGAGTTTGCCCAGGGGATGCTGCAACAACCGGCCTGGATCGAAGACGACCCCGCAGCGGCCACGCAGTGGCAGGACTTCCTGCAGAAGGTGGTCGCGGCCGACCGCGAGCACTACAGCGCCACGGCGCAGAAAGCGCTGGACGCGCTGTAGGAGGCGAGCCCCCTCGGCGACCTTCGGCCTCCGGGAATTCAAGAGCATCGCCGAGGGGGCTCGCCTCCTACAGGGGCATCTGCGAGCGGGAAGCCATCGCAAGACCACACAGCAAGAGGACATTTTCATGTCGATTCCTACCGCATCCTTCCGTCCCCGCCGCCCATTCGTGGCTGCGGCCGTCCTGCTCGTTGCAACCGGAGCGCTGTCCGCGTCGGTGGCCGCGCAGGGCATCCAGGGCATGGCCTCGCAGGACATGCGCAGCATGACCGCGCTGGGTTCGGTGCAGGCCCGGGTTGAGAATCACACCCAGGAGTGGGTGACCCTCGGTGGCGAAGTCGATGGCAAGAATCTGGCCTCGGCCAGCTGGCAGCCCGTCACGATGCCCGAAAGCCCGATGGCCCGGATGATGGCGACGATGAATGAACAGCAACGCCAGCAGATGGAACAGGCCATGGGCGCGAGCGGCATCGGCGTCGACCGGCGCTATGTCCGGCTGCGCATCGCCGGCTTCGATCCGGAATCCGAGCAGGTGGAACGCGCGGGCATGCTCTCCATCGAGCTGGGGATGCTCGCCACTCACGACATGGATGCGGTGCATGCGGGGCAACACGAGGCCGATGTCTCCTATTTCATGAAGACCGATGGCGGCACCCGGCTGCTGGTCGCCGACACCCGGTCTGCCGGGGCCACGACGAGCGTCGAGTTCGATCGGCTGGAGCTGAACGACAATGACGGTTTCGCCGAGGGCCGGTTCACTGCGGATCTGTGCCCGATGCGCCAGGTGATGAACAACACCATTGATCCGGCGAGCTGCCTGTCCCTCGAGGGTGAATTCGCGACCCAACTGGCGACCGAGGAAGCCATCAGCGCGATGGGCCGATAATCGAACTCAGCGCGAGGCCGAGGCTTTGAACGCGCAGGTCTTCGCGGGGCTCGGCATCGCCCGGTCTTCCCGGGTGCCCACGCGAAGCCTTTCGCGCCTCAGGCGACCTGACCGGCCGCATGGCCGGAGGCCCAGGCCCACTGGAAGTTGTGGCCACCGAGGTGGCCGGTCACGTCCACGACCTCCCCGATGAAGTACAGGTTCGGCTGATCGCGCAACGCCATCGTGCGGGATGACAGCTGGCGGGTGTCGAGGCCGCCGAGGGTGACCTCGGCCGTCCGGTAGCCCTCGGTCCCCGACGGCTTTACCCGCCAGCGGTGCGTCATCTCTGCGATGCGTTCGAGTTCCCCCTTCGTGAGGCGCTCGATCGGTTTGTCCGGCAACCACAGCTCGCACCAGCGCTGGGCCTGGCGCTTGCTCCAGCGCTCGGCGAGCACGGTCCGCAACGCGATCTTCGGACGCTCCCGGCGCGCCTCGGCGATGACCTCGGCAATCTCCGCACCCGGCCACAGGTCGAATTCGACGCTATCGCCCGGCTGCCAATACGACGAGATCTGCAGCACGGACGGACCGCTGAGGCCGCGGTGCGTGAACAGCATGGCCTCGCGGAACTGGCCTTCGTTGCAGGAGGCCACGGCATCCACCGAGGTGCCGGACAGGCCCTCGAGCTGCTCGAGCGGCTTGCCGCTGAGGGTCAGCGGCACCAATGCCGGACGCGTGGGCACCACCTCGAGCCCCAGCGAACGGGCCAAGTCGAAACCGAAACCGGTCGCACCGAGGCTCGGGATCGAATAGCCGCCGGTGGCGATGACCAGCGAGTCGGCCTGTACTGTCTGCGCGCCGATACGCAGCCGGTGCGGGCTGCCGACCTCGATCGAGTCCGCCGGCGTCTGGATGCGCACCTGCACACCGGCCGCGGCGCATTCCTCGCTCAGCATCTTCACGATCAACTTCGCGCTGACGTCGCAGAACAGCTGCCCCAGCGTCCGCTCGTGCCAGGCGATGCGGTGCCGGTCGACCAGCTCGATGAAGTTCCAGGGGGTATAACGGCTCAGCGCGGACTTCGCGAAGTGCGGATTGGCGGACAGGAAGTTCTCGGGCCCCGAGTACACGTTGGTGAAGTTGCAGCGGCCGCCACCCGACATCAGAATCTTCTTGCCGGCCCGGTTGGCATGGTCGAGCACCAGCACCCGCCGGCCGCGACCGCCGGCGGTGAGCGCACACATCAGGCCGGCGGCCCCGGCCCCGATCACCACCACGTCGAACTGTTCCACGCCTGCCCTCTCGCCTCGCTGCAGCGCGCACCCTAGCACGGGCTTCATTGCACGGGGCACCCCGCGACGGGGCCGACTGCGACGGGGCCGACTGCGACAGGGCCGACTGCGACGGGGTCCATTGAAACGAGTACCGTGAATCGGCGCACGGTGACACCGGTCACCTCGAAGCAGACCGTGGGGACATGGCACCGGCGCCTGCGGTCACCCGCGACCGACCAAGGCGTGCGGTTCCGGCCGATTCGCTACTGCAGTGCCCGCACCTTCAGGCGCCGCCCCTTGATCTTGCCCTCTGAAAGAACCTGCAGGGCCTTCTTGCGGATGCTGCGATCGATGGCGACGTAGGCCACATGATCGAAGATGTCGATCTTGCCGACCTTGTCGGCGGGCACCGCATTGTCTGCGGTCAAAGCCCCGAGAATATCGCCCGGGCGCAGCTTCTCCTTGCGCCCGCCATCGATGGCCAGGGTGATCATCGGCGCGGTCAGGCTGAAGCCCTCCGGCAGGTCGAGGCCCTTCAGGCGCTCCAGCTTCACCGGGCTGCCCTGGTAATCCTCGATGGCGCCGACGCGGGCGGCCTCGGAGGCGAGGAACAGGCTCAACGCCAGCCCCTTGTGCCCGGCCCGTCCGGTGCGGCCGATGCGATGCACGTAGCTCTCGGCATCGCGGGGCAATTCGTAGTTGATCACCGCCTCGATCGCCTTGATATCGAGGCCGCGCGCAGCGACGTCGGTGGCCACCAACACCGGGACGCTCCGATTGGAAAACCGCACCAGCACCAGATCGCGGTCCTTCTGCTCCAGATCGCCGTGCAAGGCCAGCGCCTGCACGCCGCGCTGCTGCAAGGCCTCGGTGACTTCCTGACACTGCTGCCGGGTGTAGCAGAAGACCACCGTCGAGCCCGGGCGGTATTCGGCGAGCAGGGCCGCCAGCGCCTGGGTGCGCTGCCCCTTCTCCACCTCGTAGAAGCGTTGCTGGATCGCCCGTTCACTGTGCTGGGCCTCGACGCTGACCTCCACCGGATCGCGCTGGAAGGCGCGGCTCAAGGCCCGAAAGGCGTCCGGGTAGGTCGCTGAGAAAAACAGCGTCTGGCGCTGCTCGGGTGTGGCCGAGAGGATCGCGGCCATGTCGTCGTAAAAGCCCATGTCCAGCATGCGATCGGCCTCGTCCAGGACCACTGTCCGGACCGCCTCCAGGGTGAGCGTGCGCTGGTTCAGGTGCTTCAGAATCCGCCCCGGCGTGCCCACCACCACGTGGCCGCCATGCTCCAGCGAACCGACCTGCGGGCCGAAGGCGGTGCCGCCACACAAGGTGATCACCTTGGTATTGGCGCTCGCCCGCGCCAGCCGGCGCAGCTCCTTGGCCACCTGGTCGGCCAGCTCCCGGGTGGGGCACAGCACCAGACCCTGCACCGCAAAGCGCTCCCGATCCAGCCCCTGCAGCAGCCCCAGACCAAAGGCGACGGTCTTGCCGCTGCCGGTCTTGGCCTTGGCGATCAGATCCTTACCCGCGAGCACATGCTCCAGGGCCGCCGCCTGGATCGGCGTCGTCTGGCGATAATCCAGTGAATCCAGGTTGGCCAGCAAGGCCGGGTCGAGATCAAATCGAGAAAAATCCAGGTTCACGTGGGTACTCGTCGGCTGTCGCAGAGAGGGCTGTCACCGGGGACAGGTCGATGCACACTGTCGCACACTCCTCCATAGACGGTGCGGAATGACCACCGTTCCCTGTAGGAGGCGAGCCCTCTCGGCGACCGTCCTTCAGGAACCCGGGTTCTTGCCGTCCTTCATGAATTGCGACCAGAAACTCTGCAGCTGCTCGAGGCCTTGGGTCTGCGCGGGTAGCCAGGTCTTCATCAGCATTTCGGGCTGCATCGACTGGAGCGAGGTCATCATGCGGTCCTGGATTTCCTGCATCATCGCGTCCTGCATCGGTTTGACGTCAGGCAGGCCGAGGAACTCGCGGGCTTCGTCGGCGCTGCAGTCGACATCGATCGTGATCTTCATGGTCGGTCTCCACTCAAGGGCTGTTTCTCCCGGCGACTGCCGCACGGCATTCCAAGTTAAGGCAGCCCGGCATCCCGCGCAACCGACCCGGCATCACGGTATCCTGGAGTGCGCTGCACCGTGCGCCGTCTCGACGGAACGCCTCCTGTACGCCATCCAGCACCGCCCCCGCGAACCGACGTTTCCAGCCCAACCGCAAGGAGAAGGCCGATGAGAGGAAAACGCCTGCGCCGCACCGTGGTAACCGCGATCACAGGCCTCGTTCTGGGGCTGTCCGGGGTCGCCGGAGCCACGAACGGCTATTTCAAACAGGGATACGGGACCCAGAACAAGGCCATGGGAGGCGTCGGCATGGCGCTTTCGCAGGATGCCTTCGCGTCGGGCACCAATGCCGCCGGCATCGCCGGCATGGAATCCCGGCTCGATGTAGCGCTCGCCTGGTTCCGGCCCGAGCGCAAGGTCGACATCGGCTCTTTGGCTTCGCCACCCGGCGAGGGGGCATTTCCACTGCCGCCCGGCCGGGTTCAGAGCGATCGGGAGGATTTTTTCATTCCATCGTTCGGCTTTGTCCACCAGATCGATGCCGACCGTTCCTGGGGCCTTGCGATTCTCGCCAATGGCGGGCTCAACACCGACTACCCCGCGGTTGCGAACCCCTTCTGCGAGCAGGATCCGCAGGCACCGGCCGATACCGGCCTGTTCTGCGGCGGCAGCGCCGGATTCAACCTCGACCAACTCCTGATCATTCCGACCTACGCGCAACGTTTTGCCGACGGGCGACTGCGCCTGGGCCTGAGCCCGGTCCTCGGCTACCAGCGCTTCAAGACCAAGGGCATCGCCGCCTTCGGGGCCTTCAGCACGGCCCCGGAAGAACTGAGCGATCAAGGCTCGGACACCGCGTTCGCCTACGGCCTGCAGGTCGGCGTCCAGGCCGACCTGAGCCCGTCGGTTTCGGTGGGCGCCAACTACCGGTCCCGGCTTCGCTCGGAAAAGTTGGACGACTACCGGGGCCTATTGGTGAATGGCGGCACCTTCGACATCCCGGAGACCTTCGGCTTCGGAATGGCCGTGGACATCACGCCCCGGGTAACGATCGCGGCTGACTACGAGCGCATCAACTACTCCGGTGTCGATGCCATCGGCAATCCCTTCGAAAACCTGTTGGCCGCCCTGCCGCCGGCACCGGACCCACAGGCGCGCCTTGGCGGGGCGCGCGGCCCGGGCTTTGGTTGGCGCGACATCGATGTGTGGAAACTGGGTGTACAGATCGCCGGCCCCTCCGGCTGGACCTGGCGCGCGGGCTACAACCGCGGCCAGAATCCGGTGCCCTCGTCGGAGGTTCTCTTCAACATTCTGGCGCCGGCCGTGGTGAAGGATCATTACACCGCCGGGTTCTCGAAGACGCTGACGGCGCAATCCGATCTGCACGTCTCGGCGATGATTGCCCCCAGCAACAGCGTTCGGGGAGACAACCCACTGGCGGATCAGCCCATCCGGATCCAGATGCGGCAGTACGCGCTGGAGGTCGGATACAGCTACCGCTACTGATGCCGGCGGCTCAGGCATCCGCCCAGGGCTTGAACAGAACCTTGATCGCCGCATCCTGGCGCTTCTGGAACATCTGATAGGCCCGAGGCCCCTTTTCCAACGGCATCACATGGGTGGCCAGATCGTGGACGCCGAGCGGATCCGCCTCGTCGGCCACCAACGGCATCAGATCGTCGATCCAGCGCTTCACATTCGCCTGCCCCATGCGCAACTCGATCTGCTTGTCGAATAGGGTCAGCATCGGCAGCGGATCCGCCATGCCGCCATACACCCCCGAGATCGACACGGTTCCGCCGCGGCGTACCGAATCGGTGCCCCGGCCCTCGGTGACCGTACGAATGACGCTGGCGATGTCCTCGTGGTCGTCCAGGTTCAGGATTTCAATGTGGTGCCGGCGCGCCATCTCCAGCCGGGCCGGCACCAGATCGACGCCGATCACGCGCGCACCGCGATAGCGGGCGATACGGGCGGCCATCTGGCCGATGGGGCCCAGACCAAAGATCGTCACATTGCCGTCGGGCGGGATATTGGCGTACTCCACCGCCTGCCACGCCGTGGGAAGAACATCCGACAGGTAGATGAAGTGTTCATCCGGGGGGCCTTCCGGCACCTTGACGGGCCATAATTCGCATTCGGCACCCGCAGATACTGGGCCTGCCCGCCCGGAACCTGCCCGTAGAGCTTGGAGTAGCCGAAGATGGCGCAGCCCTTGTCGAAGGCGCGCACCTGCGTGGTCTCGCATTGCGACTGCAGGCCACTCGTGCACATGAAGCACGCACCGCAACTGATGTTGAAGGGGATGACCAAGCGATCGCCGCGTTGGATATGGCTGACCCCCCGGCCCACTTCTTCGACGATGCCCATCGGCTCGTGGCCCAGGATGTCCCCGGGATCCATGAACGGCCCCAGAACCTCCTACAGGTGCAGGTCCGAGCCACAAATGGCGGTGGTGGTGACCCGAATGATCGCATCGGTGTCCTCCCGAATCACCGGATCGGGGACGTTGTCGATACGCACATCACGTTTGCCGTGCCACGCCAAGGCTCTCATGGGCGTCTCCTGAAGAGGTTCGTGTGGAGCATCCAGATGCAGGCAGGGACCGCCTCTGATTCTGCGCCGTCGGCGCCAGGTCGGTCGGGACGAACTTCCCCCTTTGACACCCCGTCGGAGTCGGGTTCCCCGAACCTCGATCAGGTCCCGGATTCGCGGCTCGTGCTCGCGGCCGCCCGCGTTCGCTCGACGTGTTCGATCAGCTCGTCGGTCGTCTCCCGGAGCAGCTCCAACTCCTCCAGCGAGAGGTCCTCCAGTTGCTCCAGGTTGTATTCGATGGTGTCGATGATCTGTTGTGCCGGACGGTGCAGGGGGCGCATGAAATAGGCGGTCACGGTCGCGACGATCGCGCCGAAGAACAGCATCGATCCCAGCACGATCCAGACCGCGCCAATCAGTTGCGCCAGTCCGCTCGCCGGCGTGTCGGCGATGCCCGCGGTGGAAAAGGCCGCAACACCCCAGTACAGCGCTTCGCCGTAGGATTGGAGCTGCGCGTCGGGCGCGTTGCGCTCGGCCAGGTACAGCGCGCCGGCAAACAACAGCCACAATCCGAACAGCAGGAACACCAGGCCGAAGAACGGCGTGTGGGTCCGCACGTTTCTGAAGAATCGGAACAGCCTTGCACGGCGTCGAAGCTTCATGGTCCGCCCCCGTTCAGAGATGCGCCACAACCCGGGCCTCAGCAGCCCGGGCCTGAAAGCGCCAAACCTAGAAACCCAGGGCCTCGAACTCCATCGCCTGGAAGATCAGCGCGGCGTTTCTACGCGAGAGCTCATGGAAGGTGTCCAGGTGGGCATAGGCGGACTGGTCGATCCGGTAGGCCTCGTTCAGGCCGCCGCCGGCATCCAGGATCTTGCCCGCCTCCTCGCGCATGTACACCAGGTAGTCCCGCGTGTAGCGGGTCACCTCGTCATAGCCCTGCACCGGGCCACCATGGCCGGGAATGATGACCTCGGCGCCGAGATCGACGAAGCGGTCCCAGGTCTCGATCCAGCCTGCGGTATCGGTATCCTCGAACACCGGCAGCATCCGTTCGTGAAAGGCCACATCGCCGGAGATCACCACCTTGCGCTGTGGCAGCCACACGACGATGTCCCCCGGGCTGTGCGCCGGCCCCAGGTTCAGGACCTCGATGGTTTCGTCACCGAGCGTCAGTTCCAGCCGATCGGTGAAGGTCTGGTCGGGCACTCCGAGGCGGGTACGGAAGGCCTTGTCCCGGCTGCGCTGCTGCAGCCGGGCGAGCAAGGCGGAACCATTCTTCTCGATCTCGCGCGCCGCATCGATATGGGCGATGACCGGCACGCCCTGATCCTGCCAGTAGGTCATCCCGAGCATCGCGTGGCCCTGGCCGTTCTCCAGCACCACGTACTTCACCGGCTGGTCGGTGACCCGCCGAATCTCGTCGTGCAGGGACTGGGCGAGCAGGTAATTGTCGCCGGCGTTGACCACCAGCACACCGCCCTCGGTGATCACGAAGGAGAGGTTGTTGTTGTGCCCGGAGTTCTCGTAGGTGTGCGGCTGGGTCGCGCCGATCGCCGACCAGACGCCCGGGGCCGCCTCCTGCGGCTTGCTGTAGAGGAACGAATCGGGCGCCTTGTCGGCCACGTACAGGGGCAGCCCGGCCTCCTTCCAGACGAAGAAGCCCTCGGCGTAGTTGTGCACGTTGGTGAAGCCCATTTGCGCCAGCGTGTGGGCCGCGGGCGGACTGCGCAGGTTCTGTCCGCAATAGACGACGATCGGTGTATCCGGATCCAGGGCCTGCGCGCCAATCTGGAATTCGAGCCAGCCGCGCGGCAGATTCAGCGTTCGGTGCGAGCGGATCATGCCCCCGGTCAGTGCCACTTCCGTCTGCGTACGCACATCGATCACCACATGACGCGGGTCGTTCAGGATCAGGTCGCGCACGCCCTGGGTGTCGATATCCGGCACCGCCGTGGCGGCCGCCTCCAGCAGGGTGTCGGGGGTCAGGTCCGCCGCGTATGCGGGCGCTCCGGCCAGCACGAGCAAGGCACCCAGGATTATCTGACGCATCAGCAGCACTCCAGTTGATTGGACCGTCGGTATCCGTATTAGACGCAGCGGCCGTTCGGGCCATTCCGCCGACTCGACAGCGGGCGGCGGACCGGGCCGCTGCCGTCGGGGCAGGATCAGGGTGGCGGCGCATCCGTCGGCGCTGGCAACCGTTGCATCCGCGCGAGACTGACGTTTTAATCGTGTCCCGCCCGAAGCAGCGAAGAGGAGTACATCCGCATGAAGATCCTGCACAAGAACCTGATGTCCACCGGCCTCATGGCCGCGTTACTCATGACGGCGTCCACCACGGCCTTGGCTGCGGATCCGTTGGTCACCACGGTCAATCGCCTGCACATGGACGTCGCCGCGACCATTGCCACCGCGACGGTGGCGGCCTGCCGCGATAGGGGCATTCCCATCGGGGTGACGGTGGTCGACCGCAGCGGCATCACCCAGGTTCAGATGCGGGATACCACCGCGCCGCCGATCACGCTGAACATCAGCAAAAAGAAGGCCTACACCGCCATCATGTTCAATGCCAAGGGCTCGGAACTGCAAGGTCGGGCCGACAGCCCGCTCGCCACGCTGGGCGAGGGACTCGCCTTCATGCCCGGATCGGTGCCGATTGCGGCCGGCGGCCGAGTCTACGGCGCCATCGGCGTTAGCGGCGCACCGGACGGCATGGTGGACGAGGCGTGTGCCGAGGCGGGCCTGGACGCAGTGCTGATGGATCTGGAGATGCTCTGACCCGCGCCGACAGGGAATCGATCATCACCCCCGCAGGCCCGTGCGCCGCGCACGGGCCGTGGCCGGCGGCTCGGCGTAGCGTGGCCCGGTGCGTCGCATCACTTCAACAGCGGATGGTCCTTCGGCAACTGCTTTGCATACCACAGGGCCAGCTTGTGCCGCATGCTCTGCTGCGAGACCTGATCCTCCGGCAGCGGCTGGATTTTCTGGTCATGCACCAGCAGACGGTAGATGTATTGAATTCTCTCGTTGGCCGAATCGGTCGGCTCGAATTCCACCGCACCGCGGTCCTCGCCGTATTTCATCCCGGCCAGCAGCGCTGCCTTCACCAATTCCGCTTCATGCTTCAGTTTTTTCAATGCACAGCCTCCTACGTGACCCTGAAAAGAGTACACCCTGGGCCGTGAAGGGTCGCCCTCAGCGTGTCCGCGTTTCTGGATTCCCCCGCTTCCTCGGCTGTCTAACGGGGGCATCGAAGGGGGCTACGGTGCGATATCCAGTTTATTGATCACGTTGCGCACTCCGGGCAGGTACCAACAGTTCCGTTCCGCGCGTTCCCGCTGTTCAGCACTGACGGCGACCCCGCCCATCGTCACTTCCCCCTCGCGCACCATCAATTGGATCTCGTCGTGCTGCAGCGCCGGATCCCTGTCCAGCACCAGGTTCAGGGCGTCCAGGATCTCCCCATCATCGTCCTCTTGTGGCGGGTCGACCTGCAATTCATTGACGACCCCGGTAGTGCCCGGGATCCACCAGGCCATGACTTCCGCCAGCTGCCGATGATTGACGCTGGGAACGACGCCTTGCAGGCGCACGACGCCGTCGTGCGCGCTCAGCACCATCCAGGCGCCTTGCGGTTCCGACTGGGGTGCTTCATCGCGGCCAATGGCGATGCCCTGAAAATCCCGATCGCCACGCAATACTTGATCCAGGGTCGCGGTCAGATGATCGTCGCCTACCTGCGCGTCCGGGCGCAATTGCAAATGGTCGTGGACTGCTTCGCCACCGGCTGCCTGCACCGCGACCTGCAACGCCCGCCGTTTGGCGGCGATCGTCGAGACCGCACCCTCCAGACGAATGCCCTCCTCGCCGGTCACCACACGAATATCGTCCTGATGCACATTGACGGCCGGTTCCCGCTCGAGGCCCGCCTGAATCGTTTTGACGACATCATTCATGGGATACCCCTCTGACGATCGAAATGTGTGGCGCATCGAAGCGGGCTTGGGCATCACAGACGGTGACACTGCGGCCCGTACCCGACCACGGCTTGGATCCAACGAAGCTCACACAGTCTCCGACTTCGCGGCAAGGTCGGAAAATACCCTGCGTATGCACGCCTGATCGACGTTCTGGGAGTGCCTCTCGGGCAAGACCGTTGCCGTGTGATAGGGTAAAAAGGCCGGTCCAGACCGAGGCGGATGGCCGGCTTCCGAGGAACCATCGAGGATCGTGTCGAAGTGATTCGAGCAGAGAATGTGAGCAAGGTATTCGGCTCAGACCCCGAGGCGGCACTGCCGCTGCTGAAGCAGGGCAAGAGCAAGGACGAGATCCGCGAGGAAACCGGCCAGACGGTCGGCGTGAACAATGTGAGCTTCGACATCCAGCCGGGTGAAGTCTTCGCGATCATGGGCTTGTCCGGCTGCGGCAAGTCGACGCTGATCCGCTGCGTCAATCGCATCATCGAGCCCACGGCCGGGAGCATCTTCTTCAAGGATCCGGAGCAGGGCGAGCAGGACATCACCGCGTTGAACGCGAACCAGCTGCAGATCCTGCGCAAGCGGCACATGAGCATGGTGTTCCAGCATTTCGCGTTGTTTCCCCACCGCACGGTCCTGTCCAACGCCACCTACGGCCTGGAGATTCAGGGGCGGTCCAACGACGAGCGCGCGCTTCGTGGCCAGCAGGTGCTCGACATGGTCGGGCTCGGCCAATGGGGACCGGCGTACCCTTCAGAACTCTCGGGCGGTATGCAGCAACGGGTCGGGCTGGCACGGGCGCTGGCAACCGAAGCCGAAGTGCTGCTGATGGACGAGCCCTTCTCGGCGCTGGATCCGTTGATCAAGGTCGACATGCAGCAGGAACTGAAGAAGATTCAACGGGAACTGCAGCGCACCGTGCTGTTCATCACGCACGATCTGGACGAGGCCATGCGCATCGGCGACCACATCGCCATCATGGAAGAGGGCAAGATCGTGCAGATCGGGAGTCCGGAACAGATCCTGGTCAATCCGCGCACCGAGTACGTGGCCAAGTTCGTGGAACACGCCGATCCGACCGGGGTGATCACGGCCGGAACCATCGCCCTGCCCTTCGAAAGCGACGCCTTCGAGCCGTCGGGTGAACGCGAGGGCATCCGCTATTCGCACCACCGGGATCATCCGCAGATCCGGTACGGCCGGGACCGTGATGGACGCCTGCGCGGAGTCACGATCGATGATCGGGCGGTTCCGCTGAAGCCACTCGAGCAGGTTCTGGACGCCGCCGAGGGCACCGCGGTCTCGAGGTTGCGGGATGAGGTGGCGATCACCTGTTCGGAGGAAACAGTTCTACGCCGGGTCCTGCGCGGTCGTCTGCATTCGACCCTGCCCGTGATCGTGACCACCGCCGACGGCCGCGCGCGGGGACTGATCGACGACCCCGAACTGATCAACGGCATCCTGGAAAAACGGGGCTACACCGTATAGGGCTCCGAGCCACGGGTGGCCCCCTGCTGCCGCCCTTACGTCGTTCGTGTGCAGTGCGGGTTGGGACCATCGCCGGCGGAAAGCACGGCATCCACCATCGAGAACAAGGGTACAAAGCATGGGCGAATCACTGGAGTTCCTCCGAACCCTGATGAACGATCCGTTCGGTTTTCTGGATATTCCGATACGCCAGATCATTACCGACATCGTCAACTGGATCGTCGCCAACTTCCGCGACTTCTCCAGAACCTATATCAGCCCGCCGGTCCGTGGCGTGATGAACGGCGTCCAGGCGGCGCTGAGCGCGATTCCCCCGGGCATCTTCCTGATTGGCATCTTCCTGCTTGGTTGGTGGGCTGCCTCCTGGCGCGTCGCGGTCTTTTCCGTGGTCGCCTTCGCACTGATCGGTTTCATGGGCGTGTGGGACCAGATGATCATCACGCTTTCGCTGGTCGTGACCGCCGTCTTTTTCTGCGTGCTGTTCGGTCTTCCGCTGGGTATCCTCAGTTCCCGCAGCGACCGGTTCTACGCCATCCTCCGGCCGATCCTGGACATCATGCAGACCACGCCCCCGTTCGTGTACCTGGTGCCGGCGGTGATGCTGTTCAGCATCGGGAACGTACCCGGCCTGATCGCGACGATCGTTTTCGCCATGCCGCCGGTCATCCGCCTGACCAACCTCGGCATCCGGCAGGTGAACAGCGAGTTCATCGAGGCGGCCGTGGCCTTCGGTTCGAGCCAACGCCAGATCCTGTGGAAGGTGCAGTTCCCGCTGGCCATGCCCACCATCATGGCGGGGCTCAATCAGACCATCATGCTGTCGCTGTCGATGGTCGTGATCGCCGCCATCATCGGCGCGGGCGGACTGGGGCTGGAGGTTTATGCGGGTCTGGAGCGCCTGAACATCGGACAGGCCTTTGTCGGCGGCATCGGCATCGTCCTGCTGGCCATGGTCCTCGACCGCCTGACCCAAGGCCTGGGTGAAAAGGCTCCCGGCGTGCGGCACAAGGCGGACTGATGGGCGCTCTTTCCAGAGACACATTGACCAAACGAGGAGGTGATCGACACCGCTGAATACACCAGGAGAGATCGCAGCGGATGCTGGGTGCGTAGCACACCTCGCGCGACCGTACAGCGGAAACCGCATGATCCAACCCCACAAGAGGATAGAAAAATGACAGGAATCGAAAGCCATACCGGCAAGAAGCTGAAGACCCTCGCCCTGACCTCCGCCATCGCGCTCGGTTTGGCGGCGGCCTCAGGTTCCGTCCATGCGCAGCAACAACCGGGCGACGGGGTTACCGTGCAACCCGCCGTCGCCAGCTGGACCTCTGCCGTACCGGTCAGCTGGGTCTTCGTGGAGCTGCTCGAGGAACTCGGCTACACCGTGCAGAATCCGATTTCGCTTTCCAACCCGGTGGCCTATCTGGCGATTTCCGAGGGTGACGCCCACTACTGGCCCAACGGCTGGTTCCCGCTGCACGAGCCCCAGTTGCCGGACCATTTCGATGACGTCGGCACCCTGTTTGATCCGCTCTGCCCGGCTTGCGGCATCCAGGGTTACCTGGTCGACGCCGCGTCGGTCGAGCGCTACGGAATCACCAACATCACGGACTTCCAGCGCGACGACGTGCGCGCCGCCTTCGACGCGACGGGAGACGGCAAGGCCGACCTGTTCGGTTGCCCGCCCGGATGGGGCTGCCATGAAGGGATCAACGCCATGTTCGAAAAGTTCGAGCTGAACGACTACATGAACCATATCGACGCCGGGTATGCCGCCAATTTCGCCGAGGCCCTGTCGCGGATCCAGGCCGGCGATTCCGCCTTGTACTACACCTGGGGTCCGAGCGCCTGGTTGCTGGCACTGACGCCCGGCGAAGACGTGATGTGGATCAACGCCCCGGGCATCGTCGAGGACGAGGCCGAGCGTACCGAGGGCGTTCCTGGTGCGGTGACCGACCCGATCGAAATGGGCTTCGTGGCCGCGGACATTCAGGTCGTCGCCAACAACGAATTCCTGGAGGACAACCCGGCAGCGGCCGAACTCTTCCGCCGGGTGTCACTGCCCATCGAATGGATCAGCGAGGTGGACGCAACGATGGGTGAACAGGATCTGACCGATCCCATGGTGCGCCCACTGGTCCAGGAATGGATCGCCGCGAATCGCGACACCGTGGACGGCTGGCTCGAAGCCGCCAGGGCCGCCGCACAATAAGACCCGCCCGCCCCCAGCCATCCCCCCCGACAGGGTGGGTGGCTGGGGGTTTACAGCGTGGGGGAAACGCAACGCACCCATTGACCACCCTCAACCTTGCCCCTAATGGCCCCGCGCCCACTCCACGGCGCCTTGTATCGAGTCGGACAGATCGCGACACTGGACCTTCATCCGGCTCAATCGGCACAAAGGTGCAGTGTGTCAGGCCAGATAAGCGACTTCAGGTTTCCGGACAGGAGCAGTTGGATGGCAAAATCCGTGGTGGGTTTGATCGGCACCGGTAATGTGGGCGTGGCGGCCGCCTACGCGCTGTTCCAGCGTCAACTGGCCAGCGAAATCATCCTGGTCGACAAGAACCACCAGCGTGCCGAGGGTGAGGCCATGGACCTGATGCACGCCCAACCGTTGGTTGGCCGTGTGTCGGTTCGCGCGGGGGACTACCCGGATCTTGCGCACTGCCAGGTGATCGTGATCACCGCCGGCGTGAATCAGAAACCGGGGGAATCCCGGCTCGATTTACTGAACCGCAACGCCGCCGTGTTCCGCGAGATCGCCGAGGCGCTCGACCGCCATGCACCCGAGGCGATCCTGGTGATTGCGACCAACCCGGTCGATATCCTGACGTATGTGATGCAGCAGTTGAGCCAGCGCCCCGCGCGCCGGGTGATCGGGACCGGCACCATGCTCGACACCTCGCGCTTTCGCGCGTTGCTTGGCGACTACTATCAGGTGAATCCGCGCTCAGTGCATGCCTACATCCTGGGCGAACACGGCGATTCCGAGGTACCGATCTGGAGCAGCGCGATGATCGGTGGCCTGTCCATCATGCACCACACGATCAACGACCGACGCTTCGAGCCCAAACCCATGGATGCGCTGTTTCAGCGCGTGCGCACCGCCGCCTTCGACATCATCTCGCGCAAGGGCTACACGAACACCGCGATCGGTCTGGTCATTGCCTATCTGGTCCGGGTGATCCTCGAAGATCAGCGCAGCGTCCTGCCGGTTTCGGTCAATCCCGACGGCGATTACGGGCAACGCGACGTCTGCTTCAGTGTGCCCTGCGTCGTGGGTGCCCATGGCGTCGAATACCGCCTCCCGCCCGAGGCCAGCGAGGTCGAACGCCAAGGGCTCGATGCCTCTGCCCATATCCTGCGCACCAGCCTGCAGGACATGACCATCGACAGCTAACCGGTCGGGTGGGTGAAGCGCAGCGCACCCACCGCCCTGGATCTTGACCTTGATCTCCGGGCACTCCTGGTGGGCCCGCTGCACTTGGCCCTCCCTACGCTTGGCGCCGATTGGGCCATTTCTGCTCTCGTTTTGCAAACGAATTGCATTGCTATTCCGGCAATGATCGAATAACACGATGACAAAGCCCACCCCCCCATCGACCGGCGCCCGCGACCACCTGAAGGGCGTGGGCGCGCGGGCAACGCCGGCGCGACTCGCGGTGCTGGACATTTTGCTCGCGAGCCCCCGCGCGCTGTCGCATCAGGAGATCGAGCAGGCCGCACACGATCAGGGACAGGATATCGACCGGGTCACGCTCTACCGTGTGCTGGACTGGCTGGTAACGCAGCGGCTGGCGCACAAGATCACGGCCGAGGATCGCGTCGGGCGCTTCAATGCAGCGGACCGCGAGGCGCACGGGCACGCCCATTTCCACTGCACCGAATGCGGCCAGGTGTATTGCCTGAACGAACTGCAACCGGTGCTGGCCGTCACGCTACCGCCCGGTTACCGGTATCAACGTGCGGAGCTGACCATCCAGGGCCAGTGTCCCAGCTGCAGCCCTTGACCGACGCGGCGCGGCACCGTTGAACGCGGCCCTGAGCCCTCGGGCGCACCACCCCTCGATGTACGATACCCACCGGGCACACATTCACCCGGGCGCGCACCCATCGGTTGCACTGACAGCGCAGAGCCCCAATAATGCAACCTAGTTGCATATACATGCCGGCGCTACCGGCGCTGCGTACCGGAGTGTCGATGAACGCCGTCCTTGCTGCCGCCGTGCCTTCGCAGAAGCCGCCACCCCACACCTGGATCGCGGATACCCTCGGTGGGCTGACGCATATCTTCGATCCCGAGGTGCAGATCGCCTACTACCGGCGGGCACCGAACCCCCGTATCACAACCTATCTCGCCACCTGCGCCGAACAGCTCGGGGTTGGCCAGTCGCTATCGGTTCCCGCGGACGCGCCCTTGCCCGGTCTCCGGCTCCCGGCCGGACCGCACCAAGAGGCCCTGCTCGAGGACATCGCCTGGAGCATCGAGGTGTATACCCAGTTGCTCGATTGCCCCGCCGTCGCACTGCGACTGGAGGTCCTGCACAAGCCGATGTGTCCGCGCTTTCATGTCGACCGCACCGGCATCCGGCTGGTCTGCACCTGGCACGGTCCGGGTACCGAGTGGCTCGACGACGCCGGGGCCGATCGCACCCGCCTGGGACCCGGTAACGGCGGCCTTCCCGATGCCGAATCGGGTTTGATGCAACCCGGCGCCGAGGTCGGACAGGTCCCGCCCTTTGCGCTGGCCCTGCTGAAGGGCTCGCTGTGGCAAGGCAACACCGGACGCGGCCTGATTCATCGCTCACCCGACGTGGCCAACGAACACGGACCCCGCGTGATGATGTCCCTGGACGCCCTCTGGGCGTCCTGACCCCGACCAGACCCACGCCGACCCGAGAGACCCACCCCGGCACGCCGTTGCCCGAACGACCCGACGCCACGGCCCAACATGAACCTCGAGCACCCCGGCACACCCGCGCCGAGGCGCCACGCCACCAGCCTTCGGAGCCACCCATGTCCCCAGATCACCGCCTGCCCGTCACCGTGCTGTCAGGCTTTCTCGGTGCCGGCAAGACCACCGTGCTCAATCACATCCTGAACAACCGCGAGGGCCATCGGGTCGCGGTGATCGTCAACGACATGAGCGAGGTGAATGTCGATGCGGCATTGGTACGCGACGGCGGGGCCGCACTCTCGCGCACCGACGAGAAGCTGATCGAGATGAGCAACGGCTGCATCTGCTGCACCCTGCGCGAGGACCTGCTGATCGAGGTCACCAAGCTCGCCCGCGAAGGCCGCTTCGACTACCTGGTGATCGAATCCACCGGGATCTCAGAGCCGCTGCCGGTGGCGGAGACCTTCACCTTCGAGGATACGGACGGGGTCTCGCTATCCCAACTCGCCCGCCTGGATACCATGGTCACGGTGGTCGACGCCTTCAACTTCCTGCGCGATTACGGCTCCGAGGACGACCTTCAGGACCGGGGGCAGTCCCTGGGGGACGCGGACGATCGCACGGTCGTCGACCTGCTGATCGATCAGATCGAGTTCTGCGACGTGATCGTGGTGAACAAGGCCGATCTGGTCGAGCCGGACGATGTGACGCGCCTGATGTCGATCCTGCAGGCACTGAATCCGCGGGCGCGGATCGAACTGGCGCAGTTCGGCCACGTGCCGCTGGATCGGCTGCTCGACACCGGCCTGTTCGACTTCGAGCAGGCCGCCACCGCGCCGGGCTGGCTGCAGGAACTGCGCGGAACGCATGTGCCGGAGACGCTGGAATACGGCATCGGGAGCTTCGTGTACCGCGCCCGGCGGCCGTTTCATCCACAGCGCTTCTGGGATCTGGTCCACAGCGAATGGCCCGGCGTGATCCGTTCCAAGGGCTGGTTCTGGCTGGCTACCCGCATGGCGATCGCCGGCTCCTGGTCCCAAGCCGGCGGCGCCTGCCGACACGGAGCCGCCGGCCTGTGGTGGAGCGCGGTGGACGAAGAACACTGGCCGGAAGACGAAGCGTATCGCTCCAGCATCACCGAAAAATCGGACGCCGAATGGGGCGACCGCCGCCAGGAACTGGTGCTGATCGGCATCGACATGGACGAGCCCGCGCTGCGCGCCCGGCTCGATGCCTGCCTGCTGACGGAAAACGAGATGACCCTGGCACCGGAAGGCTGGACCGGCTTGCCCGACCCCTTCCCCGCCTGGGCACAAACCCCGGTCGAAGCCGCCTGAACAATTCGGTGGGCCCGCTGCGCTTGGCCCATCCTACAGGGACCGGTCCCACCGGCCGGAGGCCTGTAGGGTGGGTGCAGTGCAGCGCACCCACCGCCCTCGCCCTGGACCTATTTGATGAACAGCAACTCCCGGTATTTGGGCAGCGGCCAGAGTTCATCGGCGACTTCCATTTCCAGTTGGTCGACCTCGACCCGCACAGCATCCATCAACGGACGGATCTCATAGGCGCAATGGTGCATGTGCTCGTTGACCGAACTGAACTCGTGTCGGGCCATGGCCTTCGACAGCGCGGTGACGCCCTTCATCATCGCATCCACCCTGGCGCTCACGGACCGTACCGTGTCGTCATCGAGGGCAATGCCGAGTTGAGACAGGTTGAGGCTGGTGGCCGTCAGCGAGGATAAGTACTGCATGGCCGCCGGGTAGAACTGCGTCTTGACCATCTCCACCACAAGCTTCGATTCCACCTCGATGGACAGGATGTATTGCTCGGAGTACACCTCGAAACGGCTTTGCAGCTCGACCGGACTGAGGACACCGGTATCGGCGAACAGCGCGATCACCTCGGGGTCGCACAACGCCGGCAGCGCATCGGCGGTGGTGGGGATGTTCTTCAGGCCGTTTTCCTCCACCGCCTTCCGGTGCCATTCCGCCGAGTAGCCATCGCCACCGAAGACCACATTGCCGTGATCCTCGATCAACTCCTTCAGCACACTGATCACGGCCGCCGTCTGATTCACCGAAGCCGGCAGGGTCTTCTCCAACTTGTCGGCAATCCAGTTCAGGGAATCGGCGAGCATGGTGTTCATCGCAACCAGCGGCCCGGAGACGGAGGCCGAGGAACCCACCGCGCGGAATTCGAAGCGATTGCCGGTAAAGGCGAAAGGCGAGGTCCGGTTCCGATCGCCGGGATCGCGCTCGAAACGAAGGATCTGCGACAAACCCAGATCCATCATGCCGCCCTCGGCGGCGGCCTCCAGCTTGCCGGCCTTGATGTCCATGAAGACCTTTTCCAGCTGGTCGCCCAGATACACCGACAGAATGGCCGGGGGTGCCTCATTGGCGCCCAACCGATGGTCATTGGCGGCCGAGGCAATCACGGCCCGGAGCAGCGGTCCAAAACGGTGCACGCCGCGGATCACTGCACCACAAAAGAGCAAAAACTTCAGGTTGTCGTTCGGGGTGCTGCCCGGATCGAGCAGGTTGCCCTGGGTCGCGTTGCCGACCGACCAGTTGACGTGTTTACCGGAGCCATTCACGCCGGCGAAGGGCTTCTCGTGCAGCAGGCAGAGAAAGCCGTGGGCCTTCGCGGTGCTCTTCAGCAGGGTCATCATCAGCTGCTGGTGGTCCGCAGCGACGTTCGCCGCCTCGAAGTACGGGGCAATCTCGAACTGGCCTGGGGCCACCTCGTTGTGGTGGGTTTTGGCCGGGATCCCCAGACGGTACAGCTTGTCTTCCAGGTCCTGCATGAAGACCTGCACCCGCTCGGGAATGGCACCGAAATAATGGTCGTCGAATTCCTGGCCCTTGGCCGGCGGCGCGCCGAACAGCGTGCGTCCGGCCAGCAGCAGATCCGGGCGGCTATTGGCCAGCCCGGCATCGACCAGGAAATACTCCTGTTCGGCGCCACAGCTGGAATTGAGTGGCGCGATATCCGTCTCGCCCATCAGGGCCAATACGCGCTGCGCGGCCTTGTTCATCGCGGCGTTGGAGCGCAGCAGGGGAATCTTCTTGTCCAGGGTCTCGCCGGTCCAGGACATGAAGACGCTCGGAATCATCAAGGTGGCGCCGTTTGCCGTGTGCATGATGAAGGCCGGGCTGGTCGGGTCCCAGGCGGTGTAGCCGCGGGCGGCGTTGGTCATCCGCAGGCTGCCGTTTGGAAACGAGGAGCCGTCCGGTTCGCCCTTGATCAGCAGGCTGCCGGTGAATTCGGTCATGGCCCCGCCGTCGGCATTGGTGAGGATGAACCCGTCGTGCTTCTCGGCGGTGATGTTGGTCATCGGGTAGAAGATGTGCGAGAAGAACTTGGCGCCTTTGGCCATCGCCCATTCCTTCATCGCCGCGGCGACGACATCGGCCGTGGCGGGGTCCAGAGGGCCACCAGTTTGCACGGTATTCTTCATCGCCTTGAAGGCGCTCTTGGACAGCGACTCTTCCATCCTGGCCAGGCTGAACACGTCGCTCGCCCAGATTTTACTGAGTGGCAGCGGCAACTCGACCGCCATGGGTTGACGGCTGGTGATGGCGGTAATCGCTGCGGCCCGAGTGGAATGTGCAGTCATGAGGTACCTTCCTGTTGGTGGGAACCCGTTTCCGGGTCCGGAAAATCGGTTAGGCTGGGGATTAAGCAAGATTCCGGCCAGTGGCAGCGCGTCACCCGCCGGGGTCCCACGGGTGCGTTTGAATGGCCCCGGCGAGATGGGCCTTTGCGGCCTCAGCGCTGATCTCCGCTCCCTGTTCGGCCGCCTTGCACGCGCATTGGCGTGAGGCCGCAGCCGCGAACGCGGCCACGACCTGCCCCCTCCGCGCGCACCATTACGGTGCACTACCCGGCTTCAGGTGGATTTGTTCCGGCGTCGGTAGGCCCGTTGGGCGCACCCCATCCACGCATGGCAATCTTGGGATCTGCGCGCTGAGCGGGCGTTCTAGTCCTCGCGGTCCCGCTGGGCGCGCCAGCGCTGGTACTGCGGCCAGTCGCGAAAGGCCCCGCTGGACACGTAGTCGAGCCGCGCGAGAAAGGCCTGGAGTAGATCCTCCCGGGTGGCGTCCGGTAACTGGCCCGAGTGATCGATCAGCCAGGTGCTGTCCATGCGGAAGGCCTCCTCCCCATCCTCGCTATAGAACACGAGTCCCGGCCGGTGGGTCAGCGCCAGTTCCCCGGCCAGCACCCCGGCAGGCCCGTGCTGGCCGTCCGGCAGCACCGCGATGTCGGGGTCGTCGGTATTGAGGCGCAGTGTGTGGAAGCCGACGAGGACCTCCTGCACCGCCGGATGCTCCAGGATCTGCTCGCCAAGCCGGCGGCATTCCTCGCAGCCGCCGCGCTCGAACAGTACCAGCGACGGGCGCGGATTGGCCCTACGCTGTGCCGCAAGATCGGCCGGCGGCTGCTGGAAGCCGGCGATGGCGGTCGCGGACACCGCGGCCCCAGGGGCTTGCGCCACGGAACCCGCTGGCGACGGGGTTTCTCGTTCTTCCTGCACCCGTACCGCGAAGTCGCGCAGGGACTCCCGCTGCCAAGCCTCGGATTCCAGATAGTCCAGGATCACGTGCATGCGCTCGGCATCGACGAAACCGACGTGGCGCAACATGCGCTCGCCGGTGCGATCCACGAACAGCAGCGTCGGGGTGAAGGTCGCCCGCTCGTGCTCGGACAGGTCGCGGGCCCGGATCATCTGACCGTCCAGCCCGACCATCTCCACGTCGCTGAAGACGTCGACCGCAATCACGTCGAACTGGCCGGACAGGCGCTGCACGATATCCGGGTCCTGGAAGGTGCTGCGCCCCATGGCGACACAGTGCAGGCAGGTCTCTGCACTGAAGAACAGCGCGATGCCCCGCTTGCCACGCGCCATGGCGTCGTCGAGATCGCCCGGCAGGTCGTAGAAGCTCTGCGTGAACCACTCCGGGTATTCCAGGCGCTCGCGCGCGTCGATCGGTGTGGCGACCAGCAGCGCCGCAAGCACCAGCATGGCCATGCCGAATCCAGATCGGGGCACTACCAGACGGTGACACGCACGGGTCACGGCGCCGGGCCGGCAAAACCAAGGCGTGAAACGCATGGCGGAACTCCATGTTTGGGATCAACAGTCAGACGTACCGGGACACCCGGAAATTCCGGCCCGATGCGTGCGTACCGGAACAGGGGATCGCGTTGGACCACACTGACGCCGTCGTCGCTGCGCACCGCGGCTCCATCAGCCACCGCGTCCGCGCCCCTGGTCCGCGACCGAATCCCGGTCCGCCGCGGGCTGTGAATGCGCCTCGGGGAGCATTTGAAAAGGAAACGGCGGGGTCGCGGCCCCAACATACAGCGTGCGGTGGGGAAACGGGATTTCGATACCACGCTCGTCGAAGGCCAGCTTGATGCGGCGCAGAAATTCGCGACCGGTCGCCCACTGGCGAATGGGTCGGGTCTTGATCCGGCCCTTGATCACCACCCCGGAATCGTCGAATTTATCGACCCCGAAGACCTCCATCGGCTCGAGGATCGAGGGACCGAACACGGGATCCTGCTGCAGCTCCGCACCAACGGCCTGGATGACCTCGATCACCCGATCGGTGTTCTCCTTGTAGGCGACCCCCAGTTCGAACACATAGCCGGACCATTCGTTGGTCATGTTGCTCAGCGAATCGATGGCGCCATTGGGAAAGATGTGCACCGTACCGGTCAAATCGCGCAACACCAGGGTGCGAAAATTGATCTCTTCGACCAGCCCGCCAGTGCCGTTCACAACCGCGACATCCCCACGGCGCACCTGATTCTCCAGGATGATGAAGAAGCCGGCGATGATGTCGCGCACCAGGGATTGGGCCCCAAAGCCCACCGCCAGCCCCACCACCCCGGCACCTGCGAGGATCGGACCGATCGGCACCCCCAGTTGGCTCAGCACCACCAGCACGACCAGGATCAGCACGATCAACCGACCGCCCTGATGCAATAGATGCGTCAGGGTATCGATGCGCTTCTGAGTTTCGGAGGGCGGTTCATTGGCCGCATCGCTCTTCTGCGCCATCACCCGGCGCAGGCGGACAATGCCCCGGTCCAGCAGCAGCAACGCGATCCAGGCCAGAAGCAGGATCAGAACGATGTTCACGACCGCTTGCATGATCGCGTTGTAATCCAGCGCCGGCATTCAAGCCCCCAGTCCGTCAATACTAATTAGCGTGAATTCAGTGATCTAGCGAACAGTATCCGGCCCTTCTGCGTCATGGGTCAAGGTGCTGGTTACGTCTGGTGATCCGGCGTTGATCGCCCCGCCAACCCACCCATCTCAAGACTCGCACGGCCTCGGCCCTTGCATCGGCGAGCTTTCTGCCCGGATTTGCGCCTAACACAACGGAGTGGCCCACACCGACCGGTTGCAACAGCGCGATCGGTGTCAGCATGCCGGCCCGACCCGTTGGCATCACCATGGGCGTCAGCGCCGTCTCAGCAGCTTTTTCAGGTCACTCCAACTCCGAGTGTTCAACACATCGTCCGCTTCAAGCCAGCCGCGCCGCGCCTGGTCGATCCCGAACCGCAGAAACTCGAAATCGGTCTTGCTGTGGGCATCGGCCGAGATGGCCACCTTCAGCCCCTTCTCCTTCGCCAACTTGCAATGGGCGTAATGGAGTTCCAATCGATCCGGTTGCGCATTGAGCTCCAGGTAGCAGCCGCGATCGAGTGCGGCATCCATGACGTTCTCGATGTCCAGCGGATAAGGACCCCGCTCGTTGATCAGGCGCCCGGTGGGATGACCCAAAATATGAAAGCAAGTGTGGTCCATCGCCCGGATGACCCGGTCGGTCTGCCGCTCCCTGGACAAATCAAATTTTCCATGAATCGAGCCGACCACAATATCCAGTTCGCTCAACACGCCGTCTTCGAGATCAAGAGAACCGTCTTCCATAATGTCCACTTCGATTCCCTTGAGAATGCGGATGCCGCCCACCTCGGCATTGAGCCTGTCGATCTTTTCCATCTGTTTCCGCAGCCGTTTTTCGTCGAATCCCTTGGCTATCGCGACGGCTTTCGAATGATCGGTAACAGCCAGGTACTCAAGTCCGAGTTCCTTGGCAGACTCGGCCATTTCCCTCAACGTGTATTTGCCGTCGGTGTCACTGGTGTGTGTATGCAAATTGCCTCGCAGGTCGTTACGTTCGATCAGCTTCGGCAGCGCGCCCTTTTTCGCGGCTTCGATTTCGCCACGATTCTCGCGGAGTTCCGGCGGGATGAACGGCAGGCCCACCTGCTCGAAAACCTCCTCTTCGGTCGTGCCGGCGATGCGGTCGTCGCCCTTGAGCACGCCGTATTCATTGATCTTCAGGTTCTTTTTCTGCGCGATCTTGCGAACGGCGATATTGTGCTCCTTCGACCCGGTGAAGTAGTACAACGCGGCTCCGTACGAAACCTCCGGAACGACACTCAAATCGACCTGCAGGCCCGATTGCAGGATCACCGTGGAACGGGTCTCCCCCAGTTCGACCACCTCATCGACCTCGTCGTAGCCGACAAACCGATCCATCACCGGGGAGTTCTTCCTGCGGGTGATCAGGATGTCCAGGTCACCGACCGTTTCCTTGCGTCGCCGAAAACTACCTGCGACCACGACTTTCTTCACGCCATCGACCCGGGCAAGGTAGTTCTCGAGCGACCGGGCAATGGGATCGACCTCGGAAAGCTTTGGCCGTTGCTGGCGATCCTGCTGGCGTTCGATTTCCCGAAGGATTTTCTCTTCGGTCTTGCCGCCGAAGCCCTCGAGGTGCCGGATTTTGTGGGATTCAGCCGCTTGCTGGAGTTGGCGAATCGAGTGGACACCCAGCGCTTCGTGGATCGCCTTCACGCGCTTCGGCCCGACCCCGGGAAGCTTCATCAGATCACTGAGTTCCGAGGTCGTTTGCCGCTCCGTCTCTTCCAGCAGCGACAACTCGCCTGTCTTCACGATCTCCTCGATCTTTCCGGCCAGGTCAGCGCCAATCCCCGGCAGTGTTGAAAGGTCCTCGCCGTCTTCGAGCATTTCCTGAGCGTCGCGAGGGAGCGATTCGACGGTCTGCGCGGCCGTCCGATAGGCCCGTACGCGAAACGGACTCGCCCCCTGGATTTCGAGCAGGTCGGCCAATCGGTGGAACTTCTCCGCAACCTGTTTGTTGTGAATCGGCATGGCGGCCTTCCGTCAGTGGTTACTGCGTCTGGCACTTCGGACAAAAATAGGTGTTCCGTCCTGAGACCATCGTCGCGGCGCACCTCGGCATTCGCGATCGGCTGATGCAACGACGTCGCGTTGAGATACTCTTTAAAGACCTGCACGTCGGGAAGTTCAGGCATGTCCGGCACCTGTCACTTGGCAAGTCAATCGCCGTTCGGAGGGCTCGTTGGCAATGGCCTGGTTCTAGATTGGGCACAGATCCATCCCAATCGTTCCTGCTCAATGCTCCTCTCCACGCCCTTGTGCCCGTAGAGTGAGCCGGTGCCCCCGGAGGACGTCCAGAAAAGAACAAACACCCTCGCCCGGAATCCCAGGAATCGTGCTAGGCACCACGGGCACGGCTCCCACCGCCACCAGCACGGCATAGGGATTCTCAGCCCTCACCGTCTCCGGGGTCGCCTGCGTCTTCAGGCGCGTCTCGACACCCAGCCGGTCCAACTCTCCGACCAGGTAGTCCTTGTACCAGGCAATGGATTCCTTGCCCGGCGGCATGCAGCCGGGCACGAGCTGCCCACCCAACTCGCTCGCCTTCTCGAAGAGCACGGGGGCATAACCGCGCAGGGCCAGGACCCGAGCGGCCTCCATGCCACCGGGACCGCCGCCGACGATCGCCACCTTTCGTCCCCGCAGCTGATATCGAGCGCGGCCACCCCGATCGACTCCAGGTGGCGTGCAATGGCCGTGCCTTCGTCCAGCGTGATCCCGCCCACCACGAACTCGTCGGCGCTGTAGCGGACCATCACCGGGAAGTCCTCCCCGCAGCGTTTTCGGATACCTTCCACGATCTCCGTCATGAAGCGGAGCCGGTTCTCCAGGCTGCCACCGTATTCGTCCTCGCGGCGGTTGCTCCGGGGGCCCAGAAACTGATTGATCAGGTAGCCATGGGCGCCGTGCAACTGCACGCCGTCGAAACCGGCGATCTGGCACCGCAGCGCGGCGGCGACGAACTTCGCCACCAACGCCTTCACCTCCTCGCCAGTGAGTGCCCGGGGCTCCTCGCCCACTGCCTCGTTCGTCACCGCGCTCGGGGCAACGATCTGCTTGCCGCCGGTCATCTGGCTGTTGGACTGGTTTCCGGCATGGTGCAACTGGCCGAACAGGCGGGTGGGGTACTGACGAATCGTCGACGCCAGCCGGGCGAGCCCGGGGATGAACCGGTCGTCATCGACGCGGGTCTGGACCGAGACCGCCCGGCCCAGTTCGTTCTCCACCGCCAGAACCTCGGTGACAATGAGCCCGGTGCCGCCCCGGGCTCGCTCCTCGTAATACGCGATCTGGTCCTCGGACACGCTGCCATCGGCATGACACAAGACCGTGCCCATGGCCGGCATGACCACGCGATTCGGGATCGTGCCCGATCCGATTTCCCGGGGGTGAACAGCTGTGGGTATGCCATCGTCTGGGCCTCCGTAGCGGGTTCTCGAGCGGTGGCGGGGACGGTGCCGGCGCGACAGCCTTATCTACTTTGATCCGGCGGCGGGAGAGTTGTTCCTGCCGCGTCAGGCAGCTGACCCTGGCTGTCGGGGCCACACTGGTGGGCCCGCTGCGCTTGGCCCACCCTACAGGCGACGGTGGGCTCCCCGATGATCGCCTGCCTGTTTGGCTGGGGCGGTGGCGGTGAAGACGACGGAGCTGGCAAGATGCCGTACAAGGACTGGCCTCAGCGGTTCGGGATGGACTGACGCCGAGCCGTGGAAAGCCGGGAGTCGCAGTTCGATCGGACTTCGCGAGTCGCAACCCTTCCCCCCCACCGGCAGGAGGTCTTATGCGCATTCTGGTTACGGGTGGCACCGGCTTCATCGGGCAGGCCTTGTGCCCAAAGCTGACCCAAGACGGTCATGACGTCATTGTCTGGAGCCGCCGGCGCAATCCGGAGGTCGCTGCAGGCGTGACGACCATCCAGCAGCTCGACGAACTCACGGGGCCGAACCCGGATGCGGTCATCAATCTGGCCGGGGCGTCGATCGCGGACGGCCGGTGGACGCAGGAGCGCAAGCGCGTCCTGGTGGACTCACGCCTGCACATCACCGGCAAACTGGTGGACTGGATGCGGGCGATGGAAACCCCGCCCAAGGCTCTGATTTCGGCCTCGGCCGTCGGCTACTACGGCGAGCAGGGCGACCGCATCATCACCGAGGACACGACACCGACGCCCGGTTTCACCCATGATCTCTGTGTCCAATGGGAGAATGCAGCACTGAAGGCGAAAGCCCTGGGGGTACGGGTCGGCCTGGTGCGCACCGGCGTGGTGCTGGACCGCGACGGCGGCGCCCTGGCGAAGATGCTGCCGCCCTTCAAGATGGGTGTCGGCGGGCGCCTGGGCTCCGGGCAACATTATTTTCCATGGATCCACCGGGCCGATATCGTCGCCATCTACCAGTGGCTGGTGGAAAACGAACAGGCCTCGGGACCCTACAACGCCAGCGCTCCGAACCCGGTCACCAATGCGGAATTCACCCGCGCACTGGGCAGCGTCCTGAAACGCCCCACGCTGCTGCCGATGCCCGAGCCGGTGCTGCGCCTGCTGTTCGGCGAGATGTCCGAACTCCTGCTGGTCAGCAACCGCATGATGCCGACGCGCCTGCTGGAGGAAGGCTTCGAATTCCGGTATCCGGAACTGAAACCGGCGCTTCAGGCCATACTGGGGTAATCCAGTGTTGCCGCTGATAGAACGGGTCCACCGAGCGCTCCGATTTCCTAGCCACCCGATGCACAGGGGATGCCGTTGGCGTTAAAGCTGCGCCGGGTATCTCCTCCCGCGGAAGGGCGCGTTCAACGATGCCCCTTTTAACGCACCGACGTGAGTGCCTCAGCAACAGGCGCTCCCCGTGCCGCTCCATGGTATTTCGCCCGAGCCGGGATGACGTTCCGGATGCCGCCCCGGGGGTCCTCCACGTCGCCCTCGTAGCGCGGGAGCAGGATCACGTGCAGGTGATCGATGCTGCGTCCCGCCGCCCGGCCGTCGTTGTTGCCCACGGTGTAGGCGTCGGGCCGGTTGCCCAGGAAGGGCAGGTTCAGCACCGTTTCGATGTGGTCCTTCGGTCGCTCGCGCAGGTAGTCGCGGTTCAGCATGTTCCGATAGAGGTCTTCCATATCGGTCGATTCGATGACTTGGCGGACCCCGTGAACGGCGTCGAAGTAATCCGACTGCTCCGTTTCGTCGAGCTCGAACAGGGAGACCACATGCCGCCGAGGAACCACGAGCGCATGCCCCGGATTAACCGGATTAGTGTCGAATAGGCCGATGAACGAGCGATTTTCAAAGATGAACGGGTCGGCCAAGCCGGCGGAAACACGGCAGAAATAGCAGTCCTGGTCGGGTCGGGAACGGGTCATCGGATGTCCTGGCGGGCTCGCATCGGCGTAGAGGCGCCCGATTCTAATGGATTCTCGCGCCGCTTGTGCATGCGGGAATTGGGTGGCAGACCTTGAGGCAGGGGATGCGGCAGATGGCCAGGATGGGGATATCCACAGATCATGGGGGCAACCTTGTCGATAAGCGGACTGGGCCGGGAAGGCGACGCGACGGAATTGGCTGATGGCGGCCACCTTCTGCCCGCCGGAGTGCCCTCTCCTGTTGCACCCAGAAAGGGGACGCGTTTGACAACGATCTGTAGCGGGTTGAGTATGCAGTTATGTACCGGACGATCTAGATCGTATCGGCTGATTAAAATCCAGGGACATAGACTATGAATGACCTCAAGCATCTCGCTCAGTTCGTTGGATTGGGGGTCGCCACGTTGGGCCTCGTTGCCTGCGGCGGCGGTGGTAGTAGCACCGACAGCGGCACCGGCTTGATGAGCCTAGCCGTGACCGATGCGCCCATCGACGACGCAACGCGGGTGGTTATCCGGTTCACGTACGTCGAGCTGAAGCCTCAGGACGGCGACAGGGTCGTTATTTGTCTGGGCACGGACGGGGCATACCTCGCAGAAACAGCATCGTGCCCGAGTACAGAGGCACAGGAGATTAATCTCCTCGCATTCCAGGGTGAGGACTCCGCGGTCCTGTTCGAGAACATCGAGATTCCGGCCGGTGAATACGATTGGATCCGGTTCTATCTGGAACCTGAATCGGGTGCCAGTGCGCCACCCCTCTCGAATTTGGCCACCAGCTCGTTCATCGAATTCGGCGACTACACCGAGAACTTGATCATTCCAGGCGGTCTTAACGCTGGACTGCAGCTAGTCAGCGGATTCACGGTCCCTGTGGGTGGGTCCGCGTCGTTTACCGTTGACTTCGACTTGCGCAAAGCGATTCGCAAGCATGACCGGTTCGAAGGCTATCACCAGATACGGCGCGCCCTGCGGATCGTCGACAACAACGCGGTCGGTGTGATCACGGGAACCGTGGATCCTGCGCTGTTCCCGACGGACTACACCTGTACCGCGAGTCAAGTCGTTTGTCCGGGACTATCGGTCTTCGTCTTCGAAGAGGACGACCTGACGGATCCGGTCGCCGCGGAGGGTTCATTGACATCTGCGAACGTACGGTATCTTCAGGTCGAAGAGACAGAGGACTGGGAATACCGGTATACCGTGGGCTTCCTGAGCGAAGGTGCGTACGACCTCGCGTTAACGTTTGAAGCGCCTGAGGATGAGCTCGCAGTTTTGGGCAACGCCGTCGATGGTGCCTCCGTGGTTGCCGGGGAAACGACGGTCGTGGATTTCGAATAGCCGAGACAAACGACCACGTCACAGGGACAAGGAATGTTCGAGGAATTCCATGACACGGCCAACCTGTCCACCGAGGAACTCGAGGCGTGGCGGGACAACGACGCCTCCCGATCGGTCGGCCAGAAACAGGATGGGGAAGAGTCCATCGGGCAGGCGTCCGGTCGTTGAATCGTCCCGTTGTTGCGAACACCTGAAGACGAGTATGGCGACGACGACATCGACCACCTGCCCAAGGTGGCCAAGATGGTCGGGTACGTGCATCGCCACCAGGCACAGCGGCCATCCGGTGATGTGTCCGACACCGCCTGGCGCTACTCGGTGATGAACTGGGGTCCACTTTAGTCTTGCCGGGTGCTGCATGTTGGGCCGAGCATGTGGCGAGTGGAGGTAGAATTCCGCACACGACATCCAGCGGCACGTGGCACCCCGCTTCGCCGCTCTCGGCCACGGCGGCCTTCACCCGAATACGGCTGACATGGGCGCGCTCGTTGATCGTGAACCCCTCATCCGACACGGTCACGTCAATGGGGCGGTTACCCAGCATCGCGGCCGTGGCCTTCAGCTGACGGTCTGGGCCGAGCACCGACATCAGTGGCGTCCGGGTCTCCTCGACCAACGACTGCAAATGCCGGGGTGCGCGCGGGAGGTGCTCCGTGCTAACCCCGACCTGCTCGGCCACCTCAGCCAACTCGGGCAGTTTGGCGATCGATTCGCGGATCTCCTTCACCAGTGCCTGGTGGGCCTCGCGGCTGAGATGGTCCTGCTCGGAGAACCCTTTCACCGTCTCTTCCATTCCCGCGATGCGTCGATCCAGCGACTGCACCCGGCGCAGCACCGCCGGATCATCCCGGATCTGCACCCGCCGGTGGTCACTGGCATTCGAATGGTTTCGCAATGGAAACAGCGTCAATTGCACGGCTTGGTTAGCTGGACTTGTAGACAAGCTTCCGGTGACCCACCTTCACAACCGTCACGATCAAGAGATCCTCGGCCACCTCGTAAAGGATTCGGTACGCACCCTGCCGAATCCGGTATCGCTCTTGCCCGGAAAGCTTTTCGCTGCCGACCGGGCGGGGATTCTCCAGCAGTTCCTCTATTCGTTGAAGAATACGAGCAACATCGTTGTTTGGAATTGACTGAAGATCTTTTGAAACGGATTTCTTGAAAACAAGTTTATATCTTGCCATGAGCCTTCAGATCATCCAGGAAGGCCTCATAGCTCATTACTGGTTCGGAAACCCGTTCCGCGAACGCCGCCAGGTCTTCCTGGTCCTCAGCCAATGCTGCACGAACAGCGTCGTTGACAATATCGGATAGGGAACGGTGCGTATGGGCGGCCTTCAGTCGTAACGCAGCGTGTAACTCAGGATCAAAATAAACCGTAGAACGCTTCGATGCTTCGCTCATGGCATGCTCCAGGTATCGTGACACGGAAACATTATAGCGTCACAACGCCAAAGCGTCTATCGTCGGTTTGGCGACCAATCGACCCGTTCGCGGTTTGGACTCGCCCGGGTTGGTGATCTCGATACAAGCATCGAAAATCTCCACCATCGGCCCCGCGCCGGTCACGAAGAAGTCCCGGTGGATCCGCTCGTTCGCGACCAGCTCACGGACAGCGAGCTCAGGGAACATCGGGACCCGGCGGCCAGATCTAGGTGGCGATGCCGGTGTCGTGGAAGAGGTTCAGCGGCACCGTGACGATGGCGTCGAACCAGTCGTACTCGATCAGCCAGCGGCGGATCTTGCTCTCGCCCTGACCCGCATCGTCGATCAACAACGACGAGCCGTTGTGGACCTCGGCGCTGCGGCTGCCCAGCGCCGAAGGTGGGTGTCTCATCGTGTGGCCGCTCTTTCACCAACTACCGATACGACACATTGTTGGCTTCCAGCCAGTCCTTCGCGATCCGCTGGAACGCCGCGTCTCGATGGCGGTACCAATCTTTCTCGATGCCCAGACGCTCGATCCTAGACCGGAAATTGCGAAAAGCGCCCCGCCCCCGCAATGCGTCCAGAACCTCTGCCCGTGACTCCTTGTTGGTGAGGCCATCGGCAAAGTCTTCCATGATCGACCACTCGTGAATCTCGAACGATCCCGGCAGTTCCAGGAAACGGTCCGACTCCAGGGCCTCCCGAACCTTGGGCAACGTTTCGGCCTGCCAGTCTGGCAGATCGTCCGGATCGACACCGTCTTCGACCAGACGTCGATCCTCATCTGTCACCGTGACCACCTCACCCGTGTCGACGTTGAGGTATGAATCCCAATCATCGTTCGGAAGATCGATCGCGTCCACGATATCCTGGATCTCAACTGGCAAAGCCATGTGTTGGTCCTCGATCTCTTTGTCCATGTCGCTAACGCAAAGCCCGCGGTTTTCGGTATTTTCAGGGAGAGTACTTCTAGTGTCCACGTGCACGCCAGGATGTCGGGTGACGCTGCGCTTTTCCGCCCTACACCGCTACCCCGTTCCCGGCTGAACGGTGGGGGTGATGTCGGTGCGGGGGAAATCATCGCCCTTGAACAGCAACGACTGCCCATTCGCGCGCGCCAGCGCATAGGCGAAACAGTCGCCATAGTTCAGGCCGGCGCGGTGCCGATCCTTACCGAACTGGCTGAAGGCCCGGCGCGCCTCCTGGATCTGCCAATGACGGCAGTAGCTGTTTCTGGAGGTCCCATCACTGCCGGGTGACGGATACTCCTCC
>Ga0207421_10001170_pt1 | contig 34145 bp, 27 predicted proteins | sample SodLakKL_010_SED_4_FD_187542 | JGI IMG/M metagenome (GOLD analysis project Ga0207421, IMG submission 187542) | Alkaline sediment microbial communities from Lake Tanatar, Kulunda Steppe, Russia - 8KL_010_SED (SPAdes) (version 2) | ecosystem: Environmental > Aquatic > Non-marine Saline and...
TTACACGGCGACCCGACCGATCCAGACCTGCTGGCCGTGGAAGGCGCGCACGAGATGGATGCGTTCCTGTCAGTCACCGATGATGAAGAGTCCAACATCATCTCCGCCATGATGGCCAAGCATCAGGAGGTAAGCAAAACGGTGGCGCTGGTGTCGAAGCCCGGCTATGTGCCGCTGATTCACGCCCTGGGGCTGGACGCCGCTGTAAACGTGAAGGCCTCGGCTTCCGACGAAATCCACCGCCATGTGCGCAAAGGAACGATCGTCACCGAGAAGGCGCTTCGAGGCATTCGGGCGGAGGTTATTGAAGTAGAGGTCGGGGCGCATGCCCCCGTCGTGGACACCCGCGTTGATGCCTTGAACCTACCCGAAGGCTGCGTGCTTGGTGGCATTGAGCGCTTTGGTGAGGTAGAAATCATCACCGGCGATACAACGCTCCGCCGCGGCGACCACGTGATCGCGTTTGCTCTTCGCCAATCCATTGACCGTGTCGTCGCCCTCTTCGAATGAATACGCTACGAGCCCACAGGCACCGTCCCCGCATTGACACGCGTCTTGTCACAGGTATTCTCGGCGGCCTGATCTTTTTTCTGGGCATTGCCCTGTTGCTCCCCATGCTCATCGCGCTGGGGTATGGCGAGGCCTCCTGGAGCGCCTTCGCTATAACCAGTGTCGCTTCGATATTCGGCGGTGGTGGACTATTCCTTCTCTTCAGGCCAGAGGAGGAGCTCCGCATACGGGAAGCCTTTCTGATTGTCACCCTTACGTGGGTGCTGGCATCCCTGATCGGAGCGCTACCGTTTGTACTCTCGGGTACGCTTCATTCTTTTACCGATGCTGTATTTGAGACAGCCAGTGGATTCACGACAACGGGCGCTACCATCCTGGGAGGCATTACAAGTGATGGAATCCAAAACCCAGAAATAGAAGCACTGGACAAGAGCCTGCTTTTCTGGCGCTCGCTCGCACACTGGCTCGGTGGCATGGGGATTATCGTGCTGACGTTAGCCCTGCTGCCGCTTCTCGGTATTGGCGGGATGCAACTGTACAAGGCCGAGTATTCTGGATCCACGGCAGATAAGTTGACTCCGCGCATCCGCGAGACGGCCAAGCTGCTCTGGAGTATTTATGTAGGAATGACCGTCGCGCTGACGCTGTTACTCTGGGTTCACCCGGCAATGGACTGGTTTGAAGCCGTAAACCACGCGTTCTCTACGATGGCAACGGGCGGCTTTTCAACCCATAACGCGTCTGTTGGCGGCTTCGCGTCGGTCTATATTGATGTCGTGATTATTGTGTTTATGATCCTCGCGGGAATAAATTTCGCGATGCACTTTCGCCTGTTCACGGGCGACATCCGAAGTTTCTGGGAGAACCGGGAAGTGCGGTTTTATGGGTTGCTCCTCTTTCTCTTTTCGCTGGCTATCGCGGCGGCCCTTTGGAGTCTCGACGGATACACCCCCGGAGAGGCCTTGCGATACGGCACGTTTCAGGTAGTCTCCATTCTGACCACTACCGGCTTCGGGACGGATGATTATGCACTGTGGGCGCCCCTGCCGGCCTTTCTCTTGTTGTTGTTATTTTTTACGGGCGGCTGCGCCGGCTCCACGGGCGGGGGTATCAAGATGGTCCGCATCCTCATCATTCTCAAAAACATCGGCCGTGAGTTCAAGCAGCTGATGCACCCCCAGGCCGTCTTGCCGCTTCGCCTGGGTGATAAAGTGGTTGATCGAAAAATCCTGAAGCATATCCTGGGCTTTCTGGTGATGTATCTGGTTATCTTCGCTACAGGAGCGCTGGTGATGGCCGGCTTCGGGTACGATTTCGTCTCTGCCATGGGTGCCAGTATTGCTTCGCTGGGCAACATTGGGCCGGCCTGGGGTGCGTTCGGACCCGTGGAAGAGTACGCTGGTGTACCATATCCCGGCAAATGGATGCTTTCTCTGCTGATGATCATTGGCCGCCTGGAGCTATTTACGGTACTCGTGCTTTTCGCTCCGTATTTCTGGAAAAATTGAGTGGCGGGCGCACCCTTAACAGGGGGGCTACTTTTGCGTTAGTGCATCGCTTGTGATGCACCCACGAGGTGTGTATGCTGAGTCCCTGTCAAGCGACATCTATTCCCACCTATGCTGCTGCTGTCCGCATGAAATTTACTTTCTCCTCCGAACTGGCCTTCTTTCTGAAGGACAAGGAAGCCAAGCGTAACCTGTTTGCGCTGTTTCGGTACCTCGCGTTCTTGCTTGCGGTGATGGCGCTGTTTGGCGTCCTGTTTCAGGTCATTATGGTGCAGGTGGAGGGGCAAGAGCATTCGTGGCTCTCCGGCTTTTACTGGGTGCTGGTCACCATGAGCACCCTTGGCTTTGGCGACATCGTGTTTCAGACAGATATCGGCCGAGCCTTTAGCATGACGGTGGTCATATCGGGCATCATTCTGCTGCTGGTGGTGCTGCCCTACGCATTCATTCGCTATTTTTATGCTCCATGGCTTGAGGCGCAGATCCACGCACGCGCGCCCCGCGCTCTGCCGAACGACGTGCGTAACCACGTGATCATCTGCTCCTACGACAGCATTACCCCCAGCCTTATCGAACGACTGGAAGATGAAGATCAGGCCTACGTAGTGTTGGAAGGCGACCCTGAAAAGGCGTCGCGCCTCCACCTGGACGGCGTCTCTACGATGGCAGGTGCGACGGATGACAAGGACACCTATAAGGCAGCCCGGGCAGAGCACGCACGCATGGTGCTGGTTAACCAGTCCGACGAGCAAAACACCAACGTTATTCTCACGATACGAGAGGTAGCGCCCAATGTACAGGTCGTAGCGCTGGCCGAACGCGAGGCTTCTGTGGACATCCTTGAGATGAGTGGCGCCGATGACGTCATTGCTTTAAAGAAGCGCCTCGGGCAACAACTGGCCAACCGCATGAACGCGCTGCACGCATTTGCACACCCCGTCGGGCACTTCAAGGACCTGCTGATTGCGGAGGTGCCGGCACACAACACCCCGCTGGCAGGCCACACCATTCGGGAAACGCGCCTGCGGGAGAATACCGGGGTCAGTATCATCGGCGTATGGGAGCGGGGGACGCTCAAAGCGGCGCGGCCCGAACTCAAACTGTCCAACGCCAGCGTGCCGGTGGTCATGGGTACGGAGGAGCAACTGGAGACCCTGAACGAGTTGCTGCTCATCTACGACGTAAACCCAAACCCGGTACTCATTATTGGCGGCGGCGAGGTTGGACTGGCGGCCGCGCGGGTCCTTGAATCAAAAGGCATTGCCGTACACATGGTGGAGAAGGATAGAAACCTTGAGCCGCGGCTCCGCAACTCCTGCACGAAGGTCTTCACCGGCGATGCTGCAGAGTATGAGATACTGCACGACGCGGGCATCGTGGAAGCGCCATCCGTCCTTCTTTCCACGCATGACGACGCCACGAACGTCTACCTCACCTCCTACTGCCGCAACCTGAACGAGGACCTCCGTATCATTAGCCGAATCACTTCGCGACGCAACATTGAAGCCGTTCATCGAGCAGGGGCGGATTTTGTGTTGAGCTACGACTCGCTGGGGGTGGAGGCGGTGTATGCCATCCTAAAGGATCGGGATGTCATCATTCTGGGGGAAGGCGTGGACTTTTTCTCTATCGACCTCCCTGAAAGCCTGCGCGGCCGGACGCTGGCCGAGTCGAACATTGGCGCTAAGACGGGCCTGACGGTAATCGCCGCTGAGTACGGGGGCGAGACCCTCACCACGCTGCCCGCTGACTTCGCGCTGAAGGACGGCATGGAGTTGCTCATGCTGGGCGACCATGACCAGCGACATACGTTTATGGAAATCTTCGGGTAACCCCCGCCGGGCTACAGTCCGTGCTTTTGCCGCTTGCGCCAGAGGGTCGTCGGGTCAATCCCAAGCACCCGGGCTGCCTCCTCCAAGGTGTCCGTCGCGTCGATGGTGCGGACGATATGCGCACGTTCCAAGGCGTGCAGCGTCACCCGCTGACCAACCTGCACGGGCTCCGCGGCTGTGCTGCGCTCGGTAAACGGAAGCTGTGCAGCAGAAACATGAGGCGACGTCCCCAGGATGATGGCGCGTTCAATCGCGTTTTGCAACTCGCGGACGTTGCCTGGCCACGCATGCCGCTGCAACGCCTGCACGGCATCCTCGGTAAAGCCCTCCACCGGTCGGCTGTATTTGCTCCCCAGGGTACGGGCGAAGTGCCGGGCCAGCGGTAGAATGTCCTCTGCCCGCTCACGGAGCGGAGGTACCGTCAGTTCAATCACATTGAGGCGATACAGGAGATCCTGCCGAAACGTCCCCTCATCCACCATCTTCGCCAAGTCCCGATTGGTAGCCGCCAGAATGCGCACGTCCGCATACCGGGTATGGGGGTCTCCGACGCGCTCGTACGCTTTTTCCTGTAGAAAGCGAAGCAGCTTCGGCTGCAGGGCCAGCGGCAGATCACCGACCTCATCAAGTAGCAACGTTCCTCCTTCGGCCTGGGCAATGCGCCCTGGATTGGCCCGCACCGCCCCCGTGAACGCTCCCTTCGCATGGCCAAACAGCTCGCTTTCCAGTAACTCGGCAGACAACGAGGGTGCGTGTACCGTAACGAAGGGCGCCCCTCCCCGTCTACTCCATTCGTGGATTCTGCGGGCAAGCATCCCTTTGCCTGTCCCACTTTCACCGCGCAGGAGCACCGTTACATCGTTGGGGGCCACGTGCCGCGCTTCCTCCAGCACTTTTCGCATCGGCGGGCTCTCGCTACCAAGCAATTCATTGGGCTCCGCGCGCTCAAGGTCCGACTTCAGTAAATCAACCCGGTCTTCCAGCGCCTTCACCTCCACAACCTTGGCCAGCGCCAGGCGAATCTGCTCCGGTGAGAAAGGCTTCGGGAGATAATCGGACGCGCCGAGCTTGATGGCCTCCACCGCCGAATCAATCGACGCATGCGCCGTGATGACAATGATTTTGAGTTGCGCTTCCTGCGCCACCAACGGCTCGATATAGTCGAGTCCATCCTTTTCTTGCAGGCGCAAGTCCAGAAAAGCCACATCGAAGTGCTCCATCTCAACCTGCGAAAGAGCCTCGTCAGCCGTGGAAACGCAGGTAACCCGATGCCCGTCGCGCTTGAGGCATTGGCGGAGTACCTGCCGAATGCGGGGCTCATCATCAACCACCAGAATGTGGAGCGACCTCTCAATGGCGTGTAGCGATGATGGCTTGTGCTCAGTGCTCGTGGCCATGGGCTCTGATTGATAGCAAAAAGTCGTGCGTAAATCTTTAGAGGCTTCGAGAGGTTTACCCATCGGCGCAGGCGCTTGTGTACCGAACAGTTCGCTCATGTACTGCTGTTGGGGACACAGGCACCCCTATTACTGAATGCCTCAAGCGATGAAATGGACGTTGCGAAAAAAGATCCTCGTGGGCTACGGACTTGTGCTGGCCCTACTCCTCTTCGTTTTCAGTTGGGCGTTCCTCAGCCTGACATGGCTGGGCGGCGCGTCTGATGCCATGCTCACGGAAAACTACGACAGCATCCGCGCCGCTGACAAGATGATTGGTGCAGTCGAGCGACAGGAGAGCGGGCTACTCCTCCACTGGAACGCTTTTGAAGCAGAGGGGATTGCTCAGTTTCAGGAGAATCAATCCGTGTTTCTACAATGGCTTGCGCGCGCGGAAGACAACATCACGATAGATGGTGAGCGGGAGATCATCGACCGTATTAGCGGCGCCTACGCCGCGTATACGGCCGGGTTTACGTCCGTACTGCGTGACGGACTGACCGCAGAGCAGGCGTACCACGAACGGATGCAGCCCACATTTCAGGAGGTCCGGCAGGCGTGCCAGGACCTCCGCCAGGTCAACCTGGAGACCATGCAGGCCCAGAGCGAGCAGACCCAGGCCCTTGCCGATCGAGCGATCTGGTCAGTTGGAGGGGTCGGGCTGCTGGCCATATCGCTCGGCCTTCTCTTTAGCGCCCTCCTGTCCAAGCGAATCGTTCGGCCGATCAAACAATTACAGGAAGCCAGCCAGGCCCTGGCCGCAGGTGACTACGACGCCCGCGTGGATGTGCAAAGCCAGGACGAACTCGGAGCGCTGGCCGAGCAGTTCAACACCATGGCCGACCGACTGGGCGCCTACCAGGCGCTGAACGTGGAACGCGTCATCGCCGAAAAACGAAAGAACGAAACCATCATCCAGAACATGGCCGACGGCGTGCTCATCGTACACGCCGACGGCACCATCGACACGGCAAATCCGGTGGCAGAGGACGTGCTGGGGGAGCCGCTGGCACGCATGCAGGGACGTCCGCTCAGTGAAGCCTTGCAGCATGAGCCGCTGCGCAAAACGGTGCAGCGCGCTCTCGATCCGCCCCAATCATGCCCTCAGCCGAAACCAGCGCAACCCCCGTCCGACCGGCAGATTGAGCGCTCCCGCAACGGCACCACCCGCCATTTCGACTATGAGGTAACCCCGCTGCACACCGGACATGCGGACGAACACGGCGGAGCCGTGGTGCTCTTTCGCGACGTGACGCACTTTAAGGAGGTCGACCGGCTCAAGAGCGAATTTGTGGCTACCGCTTCCCATCAGCTCAAAACGCCGCTCACCTCCATTGCTATGAGCATTCGACTGCTAATGGAGAGCAGTGAAAGCACGTTCAGCCCCGATGATTACGAGCTGCTCGAGGCCGCGGAAGAAGACACCGTCCGACTACGCAAGCTCACACAGGATTTGCTGGACCTGTCGAAGGTAGAGTCAGGCAGTATGGAGATGGACCGGCAGTCCCTGCCCCTACAGCTCCTCTTCGAAAAAACCCATCAAGTGCTTGGGGGGCAGGCGGAGGCGAAAGGAATCGCGCTTGACGTTGATGCACCGCCCGACCACGCGACGGTGTTCGCTGATGCCACGAAAGTCACCTGGGTGCTCACCAACCTGGTCTCAAACGCACTGCGGTACACCAGCGGAGGCGGCACCATTGCACTCGGGGCCGATGTAATCGGCGACAAGATCCACATCAGCGTGCGTGACGACGGCGTTGGCATTCCGTACGAGCACCAAGCTAAGATCTTCGACAAGTTCGTGCAGCTAACGGGCACCGGCGAAACAGGCGGTAGCGGGCTGGGCCTGGCCATTAGCCGGGAGGTCGTGCGTGCGCATGGGGGCACCCTCTGGGTCGATTCTGCCCCCGGCGAGGGCAGTTGCTTTACGTTTACGCTGCCATTGTCTTCTGCACGTACGTCCTGAGATCGCCTATGTCATCCGATCGAGGAGCGTGTGAATTACGGACGGCGTATCGTCTGGCGGACCCTGTGCAATGAGTACGGTACCTTCGTACTGCGCAGCCACCTCGTCGGTTAGCGAACCGAACAGGAAACGGGCCATTCCTGACTGCTTGTTGGACCCGAGACAGAGGGTGTCGAAGGCGGCAAGCGTCTGGCGCAGGGCCTCCAGTGGACTATCATCGAGCAGCACGACGGTATCCACCTTTTCAGGAGGGACGCGGGCTTCGTTCAACATCCGGTTCAGGAATCGATAGCCTTCGTCAAAGTCGTCCTCGGGGGCGTCTGCCTCTTCCGCTGTCGACGGCGTTCGCGTGTGAAGGATCGTGAGCCGTGCCACACCGGCATAACGCGCAAGGGCCCATGCGCGCCGGACCGCCCATACCGCGTCGGTGCCTTCTTGCACGAGGGCCACTATCTCTCGCGGGGCGAAGCCCTCTGCCTGCTTAACGAGGGTGACGTTCGTTTCCGCTCGCCGGGCGAGGCGCTGAACCGCAGCGGCCGACAGCCGCCGTGCGGCCTCTTCATTCCCTTCCCACGAAAGCAGTAGGTGTGACGCCTGCTGAGCGTCGATGAACGACAGTAACGCATCTACCGCGTTGTGCGTCCAGATCGTCTTCTTCCGAACATCCAACGAGAGCTCTTCGGAGGCCCGGTCCACCGCGTCCATCATATCCGCCTGCCAGGATACGGAGGCCTTATCCCAGTAGGTCGCCTGCCGCAGGCTGAGTTGGAACGGCACTTCCACAGGACAGACCGCGATCAACTGATCCGTGTTCGCCTCGGCGGCCATTGCCGAGCCGATGCACAGCAGGCCCTGGACTGCATTTTTATCGGAGGCCACCACGAGAACGGGCGCGGCCTCCTCATGCGCCCGCGCTGGGGTAGCTTCCAGAGTCCCACGTTCCCCCCGCTGCTGGGATGCCGCCCGGAGCACCGCACGCCTCACCCGGTCCGGTGAGAAAGGTTTTTCGAGAAAGTCCACCGCGCCGCGCTGAATGGCCTCCGCGGCAACCTCGGGCGATGCATGGGCGGAAAACACGATAATGGGAAGCGCCGGCGCCACGTGCTCCAGTTCGTCGATCAACTCCAAGCCCGACATCCCGGGAAGCCGCAGATCAAGCAGCAGAACATCGAATGCGTCATCTGCGATGCGCTGAGCAGCCTCGGGGGCATCGGCTGCTACTTCGGACACGGCTCCGGCACGCTGCAAGGCCTGCTGAATGGACTGGCGAATGTTGGGCTCGTCGTCCACCACCAGTACGTGGAGGCCGCGAAGCGACGTCGTGGGCCTATTCATTTTCACTGAGGGATAAATCCGCGGAGATACGAAAGCGAAGGGTGGCGCTCGGCTTCACGGCCGGAAGGGGCAGCTGCTGGTCCGCGCACTACCCATGTTCGCGCAAGCGGGCTTCTGCCGATGTAAAAAGCTGCAGCACGTCCGTGGGGTCTCTACAGTGGAGCAGGTGTTCCAGCACCGGCCGGTAGCGTAAGACACGGGCGATGTGCTTAAGCAGGCGCATCCTTCGCTGGGCCCTTGCCTTCGGAACGGCCAGCAGAAACAGAAACCGTGCGGGCCTCTCATCGACCGCATCAAACGGAACCGGAGGATCGAGCAGCGAAAAGGCCCCGATCGGCCCTGTCACCCCGGCCGTGGATGCATGCGGCAGAGCCACGCTATGGCCGACACCGGTCGACATCTTTCGTTCGCGCTCTATGATATCCTTTTTTACCGTCTCAAAAGACTGCACTTCTCCACGGCCCTGTATCCCTTTGAGCGTACGGTCTATGGCCGCCCACTTATCCTCGGCCGTGACGTGCAGCTGAATGCTCTCTGGCACCAGTAAGGACGCAATCTCAATGTTAGTCGTCGTCATCAGAACCTCCATCGCGTGTAGAACGAGCCGATAGACCGTACAGGGCGGCCCGGTGCTTATGCAGGCCTTCATAAGGAGAAAATCATACCACCGCGGTCCTCATGCCCGTATTCGCCCGGAAGAACGCTGGAACTGGGGTCGCAGGCATGGACAAACGTGCATTGTGCAAGGTCGCGAGGGGCTCATCCTGCAGAACGCAAGGGGACGTGCGCGCACCAATCCAGTAAGCTGCGCATCGATTCACGCCTGAACACCGGCAGATAGCGGCCTGCAACGCCTTTTATCGTCGATCTCACAGGCGCGTCACGAAGATTTGAGAGGTGGTGGAATCGGGTTTGCATCGGGGGATTGTCCCTGCACGCGCACGGTGCCGTGCAGCCTCTCATTTCGAATGCACATCTCCACATTTCTCCTATGTACATCATCATAGTGGGCGCCGGTAACATTGGCTCGAACCTTATCGACATGGCCTCTGGCGACGGTAACGATGTCGTGGTTATCGAAAAAGACAAGACGCGCGCGAACGAAATCGCCTCTTCGTACGACTGCATGGTACTCAATGCCGATGCCACGAGCGAAGGCACCCTTTCGGATGCTGGCATCAGCCAGGCGGAGGCCGTGATCAGTACCACAAACCTCGATACCGTTAACGTGATGGTGATGCTGCTCGCCCGCGAGCACGACGTGCCCAACCTTGTCACGGTCGTACATGACCCGCTTCATATTCCCATTTTTGAGAAGATCGGCGTCCACATTGTCGAAAATCCACAACGCCTGATTGCTGACCACCTCTACCATTCCGTGCGCTACCCGGCCATTCAGAACTTCATGCGGCTGGATGATAACGCTGAGTTAATCGAGCTACAGCCAGAAGCCGGCGCCTCTATTCTGAACGTCCCGCTGCAGGAGGCCCGGGCCCGTGGACTATTGCCGGCGAGTGCACTTGTAGCCGTGATCAAGCGAGGCGACCGCGTGATTACGCCCTCGGGGGAGACCGAAATTCGGCGCGGCGATCGCGTGACGGTGCTGGCTGGCGACTCATCCATCAAACACGTGCTGAAGGTCTTTGGGAATGGCCAACGCCGGGGGTAAGCCCCCCACGCTCCCTTACCCATTCCCTACAAGCCTTTATAACACCTCATGACTACCACTGCAACGGTCGCCCGGGATGTCGGGCGTATTCTCCAAGTTGTTTCCCTGATGCTGGTGGCCTCCCTGCTTGTCTCGCTGCTGGTTGGTGAGTACTTCGCAGTGCCCGCCTACGTCGCGTCCACGCTTGTGATGGCAGGCATTGGTACGTGGCTCGTACGGCGCTACCCTGACGCCCAGCCACCTACCAAACGTGAGGCCATGATCACGGCGGCCACGGCGTGGGCCGTACTGGCCATCCTTGGGGCCCTGCCCTTTTTGCTGATCGCATGGACCATCGTCCTCAACCCGTTTCCAGCCTGGGCCAACACACCTGCGCTGAATGAGACGACCGCCGTCTTTCGCCTGCCCATCAACGGCATCTTCGAAAGCATCAGTGGTTTTACCAGCACCGGCCTCACCATGGCCGCTGTGGAGGACGACCTTCCACAATCGCTGCACTGGTGGCGATCCTTCACCGAATGGGTCGGGGGCGTGGGCGTGATTGTGCTGACGGTGGCTATCCTCGCCCGGCCGGGGAGTGGCTCCCTTACGCTGTTTGAAGCAGAAGCGCGGGAAGTGAAGAGCAAGGTCCGTCCCAGCATTCTCTCCACGGTCCGGGAGATCTGGACCATCTATCTCGGATTTACCGCGGCGGCAATTGGCCTCCTGGTGGCCGTAGGGATGCCGCTCTGGCCGGCTATCAACCATGCCATGACCGGCATTGCGACGGGTGGCTTTTCGGTGCATGCCGATTCCATTGGTGCCTATGGCCCCCTTATACAGTACGCTGTGGTACCGATTATGGTGGCCGGCAGCATTGCTTTTCCCATTCACTACCTTATCCTGAAGGGCGAAATCCGCAACCTCTACCAGGACATCCAGACGCGCTGGGTCTTTCTCTGGTTTACTGCAGGCACCACTATTTTAACGGCTATACTTTACGCCAACGGCCAGTACGATACCTTTGAGGAGACCTTTCGCATCGGCCTGTTTCAGTTCGTTTCGGCGACCTCCAACACAGGCTTTGGCACGGCAACGATCGGGGGAGGCACCGAGGTCGCATGGTCGGCTGGCGCCACTCTGTTCGTCTGCCTCGGGATGCTCACCGGGGCAGCGGCTGGCTCCACCGTGGGCGGGCTCAAACTGATTCGCGTGCTTACGCTCCTGAAAGGGACGGCCTGGCATATCAACAGCCTCTTTCTACCCGCAACTACCGTACGGCGCCTGCGGATGGGCCAGCGAACCTTAGACGAGGCGCAGGCGGAGCGCGAATATACCGAGGCTACCGTCGTATTCGTACTTTGGATTGTCTGCCTCATCGTGGGGATCGGCGTGTTGCTGTGGGCGCTGCCCTCCGGGTATCCACTGGAATATGTGATCTTCGATGTAGTGAGTGCGCAAAGCAATGTGGGGCTGGATGCTGGAATTACCGGGCCCTTGATGCCGGATCCTGCCAAGGCGATGCTGATGGTGAACATGTGGATTGGCCGGCTGGAGATCATCCCGGTAGCCGTGCTCATCGGCGCCGGACTCCGGTACTTCAACCTGTACACGTAGGCGTTTGCCCACAACCCTGCTTGCATTCTGCACGGCGATGATCCAGCGATCGTGCAGAATGCAGTACGAGACCACAGCTCCCCTCAGTAGCTGCTGGGTCATCCGTTCTTCATGATGGGCAAGAACCTCCACGCACGTGCCATAACGGATGATATCCAGCATGCGACGAAGACGCCTGCCGCCATCAAAGACGGGAGTGGAATTAGCTTTGCGGTTAGATCTATGGCTGCGGTATGTGCATACCGTGGCTCCCCCGTACTTTTCAACAACGCCCTTCAACCTGCTTCATGTCAGAGCCCACTCAGGAGCTCGCACGCGATCTCGGTTTTCTGGAAGCATACACCATCGGCGTTGGCACCATGATCGGCGCCGGTATTTTTGTACTTCCCGGCATTGTAGCCGGTATGGCGGGCCCGGCCAGCATGGTTTCGTTTACCATTGCCGGTGTGGTGTCTCTGCTGACGGCGCTTTCACTCTCCGAACTTGCCACCGGCATGCCCAAAGCCGGCGGTAGCTACTACTATGTGAACCGGGCCATGGGCACGTTTTTCGGCAGCATTGTGGGCTGGGCCATGTGGTCTGGGCTCATGTTCGCTACCGCCTTCTACATGCTGGGCTTCGGGCAATACCTGACGTACTTCTATGGCAATATGCCCATCGGCATCGCCGCGCTCGTGATGTCGGCGCTACTGGTTGCGCTTAACTACCGTGGCACGAAAGAGACGGGCGCTGTGCAGAATGTGATCGTTGTGCTATTGCTGGGATTCATTCTGGTGTTCGTCACGTTCGGCGTATTCAACGTGGACTGGGATACACTCCGTCCGTTTAATCCCGAGGGTTGGGGTGCTGTAGCAAGTACGGCAGCAACCGTCTACGTGACCTACATCGGGTTTGAGGTGATCGCGACGAGTGCGGAGGAGATCAAAAATCCGGGACGCAACCTGCCCCTCTCGATGATCGCCGCTGTGCTGACGCCGATGCTGTTTTACGTCCTGGTGATGCTCGTCAGTACGGGGGTCCTTCCCATTGCCGAGCTCACCGACTCCTTTATACCGGTGGCCGACGCAGCCGCGCAGTACCTTGGGACTTTCGGAGCTCTCATGATGGTGATTGGAGCCGTGCTGGCCACCATCTCCAGCGCGAATGCGTCGATCCTCTCCGCCGCCCGGGTCAACTTCGCGATGGGGCGCGATCACATTCTGACCGATTGGCTCAACGCGGTACATCCGACCTTCCGCACGCCGGGGCGGGCCATTCTTGTGACAGGGGCGGTGATCCTGCTACTGATCATCCTGGACGTGGGCATCGACACGCTGGCTGACGTGGCCAGTTTCTCCTTTCTGGTGACGTACGGCCTCGTGCATATCGCGGTCATTGTGATGCGCCGGGCCGATCCTGAGGATTACAACCCAGACTTCAGGTTGCCTGATTGGTCCTACCCCGCCGTACCGCTACTGGGCGCGCTGGCCTGCTTTGGAATTGTGTTGCAGATGCGGCCCATCGTTCACCTGGTAGGGGGGCTGGTTATCCTTGTGGGCATCGTCTGGTTCGTGTTGTACGCACGGACACACACGGATGCGGTCAGTCTTGTGGGCGAAGCGATTGTGGGGGCGCCGCAGCATGTACCGAGCAATGGACGCTACCGTGTGGTGGTGCCCGTGGCGAATCCTGAGACGCAGCGCCAACTCTTACGCCTTGCTGCTGCTACAGCGGCCGGCCATTCCAATGCTGAAATTGTGGCGATGAACGTAATTCAGGTTCCTGAGCAGGCCACCCTGGGGCAGGGGGCTGCTCACGAGGAGGAGCGGCTTGAGCGGCAGCAAGAACTGCTGACCAATGCCCGGGAGTACGCCAACGAGTTAGGTGTGGGGCTTCGCACGCGCGCAATCGTTGGACGCGACGTGTGGCGCGTTGTGCTTAACGTAATCAAGGAAGAGCAGGCGCAGCAAGTGGTGCTCGGGTGGACTGGGCAGCGGAAGCGGCTTGGCTCCGTCCTCGGCTCGAATATTGACCAGATCGTCCGCCAGGCCCCGTGCGAGGTCGACCTCGTCAAGGTCGGCGGCAACGAGGCCGGGAAGGTGGTCGCCCTGATTGGAGAAGGGCCGAACGCCCCCCTTGGAGCGCGCCGTGCAAAAGAGTTCTTTGATAGCGCCGGTGGCACCTCGCTTACGCTGCTCACCGTTCAGTCACCGAAAGAGACGGAAGCAGGGGATGCTCAAACCCGTGGCACCGTATTGATCGACAGCGTGGCCAATCAGATCGGCCTGGAGGAGTACGCGCGAGAGGTGATCGTAAGTGACGACGTCAGAGGTGCCCTGCTCGAAGCCGCCCAGGGGTACGATACGATTTGCATGGGCGCTACCCGGAGCACCGCCGTTGCGCAGGCGCTATTTGGGTCCATCCCGGAAGAGATCGGCGCACGCGTATCCGGCACCGTGGCTATCGCCAGTACCCCGAGCTACCGTCCACGCACCATATCTCAAGCCGTGGTCGAGCGGCTAACGCGGTAGCATGGGTCATAGCGCGGGGCACCTTACGCCTCGGTGGACACCGGTGCATGGCGTTCTCTCTTATCGAAGCGTCTCATCAGCAGCCGGAGCCCCTCCCGCAGGGAAGGCAGGGAGGGATCGGCTGCACGCACGATCGCTACGGTAGCCGTGGCCCGCTCGGCCACCCGCTCGGGCAAAGCCCCGAACAAGGCCTGCTCAACCCCCGAAGAGCGGGTGGCCCCTATACACACCGTCTGGTACTCGGAAGCAAGCCTGGGTAGGCTATCCCCCACATTGTCGGTCAGTACGACACGGCTGACATACGCATCGGGCGGGACGCCCGCGGCTTCCGCCTTCTTGGCTATGAGGGCCTCCCCGGCAGACTGCTCATCATCGGGTACACCGTTGCTGCCTCTGGACTCCACGGTAACGAGGGTGAGGGTCGCTTCGGGCTCACTGGCCGCAAATTCTCGGGCGCGCTGAATGGCCGTGACGGTGTGGGGGCCGCGTCCAACAAAGACAGCAACGTCGCCAAACGAATCGTATCTTGGTTTCACAAGCGTAACCTCACAGGACGCCTTTTTGACGACGGGGTCGAGCGTTGTGCCAAGGATTGCGTCCCGTCGGTTGCGTTTCCCCTTCCAACCAAGGACGATTTCGTGCGCTTGCTCCTTCCGGATCGTGTTCAGGAGTACGCGGCTAACGTCGCGGCCAACAATAGCACGGGTTACGTAGGCCACCCCGAGCTCGTCGGCGTACTTGGCGGCCCGATCTAATAAGTGATGCTGCTGGGCCATCCGGTCGGCTTCTACCTCCATCTCCTGCGCCAGGGCTGTTTGTTCGGGGACGGTCACCACGTTCACCAGAATAAGCAACGGCTCGTCATGCGGAGCCGCACTCGCAGCTGCAGCACGGATCAGGTCATGCATGGTTTGTTCGTTAGCCACGGGCACAACTACCCGGTACGCGCCCGTGGGCTCGGGCGTCAGGTCCATTTGCTTCGCAATGGCTTTTCCTACCATCCCTTCATCGGCTGCATAGTGGCGGCCATAAGCCAGGTACCAGGCCGACCCAATCACAATAATCGCCACGCCGCCAATCAGGGGAAGCCAGTCCATCACCGAAAGAATACCGATGCCTGAAACGATCCCAAAAATTTGCACCCAGGGGTACAATGGTGCGCGATAATCCGGATTGTACCAATCAGGATTTTGCACCCTGAACACAATCAGTACCGCGTTGACAAGGATATACACGATGATCTGAAACGACCCGGCCGTTTTAGCAATGTCTTCCACCGGAAGAAAAACCACGATGGCCAGCATCGCACCGCCGGTAATGGCAATGGCCTTGACGGGGGTACGTAGCCGCGCGCTGACGTCTCCAAAAAAGGCTGGAAGCAGTTTGTCACGGCTGAGCGCAAAGGGGTAGCGGGAAGCCGTCAGAATGCCCGCATTGGCCGTGCTAATGAGAGCCAGCATCGCGGCAATCACAATAAGCACCGCACCGATGTAGCCAAAGAAGGGCTCCACCGCATCCACCATCGGAATGTTGGACCCGGCCAGCGCCTCTCCGTCGATGATCCCCACAAGGATGAACACAATCAGCGCATACAACACCGTGGTGATACCCATCGACAGCAGCAGGCCCAGCGGCAGGTTGCGTCCGGGATTCTCAATCTCCTCGGCCACCGCCACAACTTTTGTCACCCCGGCGTAGGAAACCAGCACCATGGCCGTAGCGGTGAGCAATCCGCCGGTGCCCCCACTAAAAAACGGCTGATACTGTGGCCCCTGAACATTGAGGATGGTAAACGTCACGAACAACCCCAGGATGGCCACCATCACGACCACCATGATGGTTTGAAGCCCTCCCGTCTGCTTTACCCCAACGATGTTGACGACGATGAGGATGGTCCCGATGATAACCGCGACCATCTCCACATTAGGGAGTGCAATCAGAACTTCCAGGTAGAACATGCCGCCCACAAGCGCCAGTGCTCCCTTGAACATGAGCATCAGCCACGTGCCCAGCCCCGCGATGGTCCCGGCCGCGGGTCCCATGCCTTCTTTGATGAAGACATAGTCCCCACCTGCCTCGGGCATCGCCGTACCGAGCTCAGCGATGCTAATGGCCGCAGGCACCACCAGTACAGCTGCCAGCACAAAGGCCAGAATCACAGCCGGACCGGCTTCCGCCATGGCCAGCCCTGGCAGAATGAAAATGCCGCTGCCGATCATCGCCCCCATGGCGATGGCTACTACCGACGTAAGGCCTAAATCGCGCTGTAACTCTGTTGAGGATGCCAAGGTGGTGGGTTTGTGATTACAACAATCCGAGCGGCGCGAACCAGTGTTTCGGCAAAGTGATCCACGGAAGCGGCCCGGACGCCGCGTGGCCTGGGCGGGCATACCCCCTGTTTCTCGGCGCTGCTCAGTCAGGTGCAGGCCCCGGACGAGGTCGCTGCCGCACCGTGTTCGGGTCCATATTGACGAACGCACGTACGAACAAAAGAAAAAGCGCCCAGCCCAAAGGGGCCGGGCGCTTCGTAGAGACATGGGGCGAGGCGTCACAAATGCCTCAACCCGTTATGAAGCAGGCCTTACTGATTGCCTCCTCCCATGTCCATATTCATACCACGCTCTTCCTGCTCTTGCTCAATCAGCGCCAGCAGTTCGTCACGCAGCTCGGCATCCGTCTGGGTGGCTCGGATGGCCTGGTCGTAAAGCTCAAGGCTGATGCCATTATCTTCTATAATGCCCTGCTGCTCCTCCTGAAACTGCTGCTGCACCTGCTGTGCTTCTTCCGGGTCTTGCAGGTCAGCAAACTCTTCACGGTACTGCGCTTCCAGCTGCTGCAGGTCGACGTACGCTGCGGCGACGGCTTCCTTCTCCTCATCCGTCAGTTCCACATCTACAGGCTCCGGCTCCATGTCCTGCGCTGTGGCGGGTACAGCAAACAATGCCAGTACAACGAAAATGCTAAGTCCTTTGGCCAAAAACCGCATGGGGTGTGTTGGGTTGATCACAAAAAGTCGGTTGGTGTGGCAGCCACGCATCCTCCGTCACTGCACCCTCAGCTAAAGCACACCCCGTGCCAGCCTGCTCGAAAACAGAAGACCCAGAGCGCACCCCCCGGCACATGAGCGCTCAACCCCGAATTTGCCCCAGATGTTAACACGGCTTTCATGTCCGCTGCGACACCCGCCGATCAAACCACCGACTGTGCGTGTAGGAGATTGACACATGTGCTTTTTTCACTCATGACGACAGCCCTCCATGACCGAACACGTTGCGGGAACGACGAGCCTTCGGTTCGCCCTTGTGCTGTTTGTGGTCCTTCCCCTGAGCCTCCTGCTGATTGCCGGCACGTATAGCGTGTTGCGGGTGGTGGAGTCCCAGGCTGAGCAGCGCATGAAGGATGATGTAGAGCTTGTGGCGCGCACCTTGCAGCAGCCCCTCAGCCGGGCGCTGGAGCGCGACCGCACCGGAACGGTAGAGGAGGCCCTCGCCTCCGCGTTTCAGATTCGCCGGGTGTACAGTGCCCACGTGTACGATGGCACAGGCAACACCGTGGCCCATATCGGGCGGCGCGAGCTGTTCGTGGACAGCGACCGCGTCTCTGACTTGGCCGGGGAGCGCAGTCGCGTAGGCGAATACGAGGAGATCAGCGGGCAGGCGGTGTACTCCTACTTTGCGCCGCTCACGAGCTCCGGGGGGCGCAGCCTTGGTCTGCTGCACATCACGCGCCATGCCGGGGAGATGGAAGCCACCATCACGAGCCTCTGGTGGCAGGGCGGCGGGCTCCTGGTCCTTGCCGTGCTGCTCATGACGGGGTTCGTGCTATTTGGCCACCACGGCGCCATCGGGCGGCACCTCAACCGGCTGGCCCGGAGCATGGCCACGGTCGAAGAGGGCAACCGCAGCCACCGGGCCCCCACAGGCGGTCCCCGTGAGATCGCCCGGCTCGGCGAAGCCCTCAACACCATGCTGGACAGCCTTACGCGCGTGAAGCAGGAGGTGGAGGAGCGCCGCGTGGCGCAGCTGGCGCTGGAGCAGCAACTGAAGCATACCGAGAAGCTGGCCGCCATCGGGCAGCTCTCGGGCGGAGTAGCGCACGAGCTGGGCACGCCCATGAGCGTCATCGACGGAAAGGCCCAGCGTGCCCTGCGCACGGAGGACTTGCCGGCGGATACCGCGGAGGCCTTCGAGGCCATCCGGGCCCAGGTACGCCGCATGGAGAAGATCGTGCGGCAGCTCATGGACTTTGGGCGCCGCCACACGCTGCAGATTCGCGAGATTGGCGCGAATCAACTGCTCCGCATGGCCGAGGGGGTGGTACAGCAAGAAGCTGCCCGGCACGACGTTGCCCTGGAAGTGACACCGACCGATGATGACGTCACCTGCGCCTTGGACCCGGCCCTCATGGAGCGGGCCCTGACCAACCTGCTGCGCAACGCCATTGAGGCTACCCCGGGCGGCAGCGTCCGCCTCAGCTACACCGCCGCAAACGGCACCGTCACCTTCTGCGTAGACGATGACGGCCCCGGCATTGACCCGTCTATTCAGGATCGTTTGCTGGAGCCGTTCTTTACAACCAAGGACACGGGCGACGGCACGGGACTCGGGCTGGCGGTGGTGCATGGCGTGGTGGAGCAACATGGGGGCCGCCTCGAAATCGGCGAAAGCCCCCAGGGCGGCGCCCGCTTTAGCCTGCACGTCCCGCAGCGCGTATCGGCCGACGGGTCCGCCGCTGCAGGCAACACCCTACCGGCCAATGGCGGCCCCTCATCCACCGTGTCTGCTCCGGCGCACTCCGCATAGCGGCTCCGATGCGTCTACTTTTCTCCTCTCTTCTGCTCGCTGATCCCCCTGTCCATGGCCCACGAATGGGTTCTCATTGTTGAAGACGACGACGGGCTGCGGTCCCTCCTGAATGACGAGTTGCAAGATGCCGGACTGGAAACGCACACCGCGCCGTCAGCCGAGGAGGCCAAAGCCGTCTTAAAGCAGCGGCGCCCGGCCCTCGTCATCAGCGACATCCGGCTGCCCGGCGCCGATGGTATGGCGCTGCTGCGCGAGGTACAGCAGCAGGACCATGCGCCGGCGTTCATCATCATCACCGCCTTTGGTAGTATCGCGCAGGCTGTTGAGGCATTGAAGGCCGGCGCTGACGACTTCCTCACCAAACCGCTTGACCTGGAGCACCTGCGCCTCAGCGTTCGCCGCACGCTGGAGAACCAGCGGCTCCGGCAGCGCGTGGAGGCGCTGGACGCGGCCGTGGGCGAAGCGCCGTTTCATGGGATGGTGGGCCGCTCCAAAGCCATGCGCCAGCTCTTCGATACCATCGCGCGGGTGGCGCGGGCCAGCGGTCCGGTACTGATTGAGGGCGAAAGCGGCACTGGCAAAGAACTGGTGGCCCAGGCGGTGCACAAGGAGAGCCCGCGCGCTGACGGTCCGTTCCTGGCGGTCAACTGCGCCGGCGTACCGGCTGACCTGCTGGAGAGCGAGTTCTTTGGCCATGCCAAGGGCGCCTTCACCGGTGCGCAGCAGGCGCGCGATGGGCTGTTCGTGGAAGCCAGCGGCGGCACGCTCTTGCTGGACGAGATCGGGGAGATGCCGGTAGCGCTGCAGGCCAAGCTGCTGCGCGTGCTACAGGAAGGCACCGTGCGCCCGGTGGGTAGCAACCGGCCAGTAGCGGTCGACGTGCGCATTCTTGCCTCCACCAACCGCACCCTGCGCGAGGAAGTAACCGCTGATAATTTTCGGGAGGACCTGTTCTACCGGCTGGAGACGTTTCGCCTGAAGGTGCCGCCCCTGCGCCAGCGGGGCGATGACGTGGAGCGCCTGGCCGCGTACTTTTTACAGCACTACCGCCATGAAATGGGACGCGGCGAGCTGCGGCTGGCACCGGAGACCCTCCGCACGCTGAAGCAGTACGCCTTTCCCGGCAATGTGCGCGAGCTACAGAACGCGATGGAGCGCGCCGTGGCCTTCAGCGAAGACCACACGATTGCACCGCAGCACCTGCCCGAGCGTATCCAGCAGCAGACTACGGTGCCGGACCCTTCGGGCGGAGCCAACGGTGGCATCGCCGACGCTATCCCGCTCCCCGACGACCCCGAGGCGCTGCTGCCCCTCCGCGCCATTGAGCAGCGCTACATCCGCCACGTGCTGAACGCCGTCGACGGCAACAAAAAGCGCGCGGCCACTCTGCTGGGCATCGGGCGCCGTACGCTTTACCGCCGGCTGGAGGAAGCGGACGCGAATGTATAGGCTTCACTGGGCGCTTTCTCGTTCGTTTCGTCCGAGCTCGGCCAGGTCGCGTGGACTTGTTGGGGCGGGCGTAGAAGGCTTGACGTGAGGCACTCCTCGCTCTGGATATCTCCGTTGCCCCCCCCGACTGACGCCGCAGGGAGCTTTCCGCGCGCATGGGAAGGGCTCAGAACCGGTGCGTGTACGTCAGCTTGGTGGTGAACTGACTTTCGAGGGATTGCAGCCCACCGGTCAAGTCCTGCCAGTTGTGCGTGTAGACGACGAACAGGTCGCTGCCCGGCTGGATCGTCCATCGGAGGCGACTAAACAGCCCGACGAGCCCGGAGAGGTTGTCGTACTGCAGTTGATTGGCGAAGGCAATGCGCGGCGTCAGGTCGATGTCCGCCTCCCCGCGCACGAGGTGTACATCGAAGCCCCCCTGGGCCAGCTGCACCTGCTGATGGTCCCAACGGCTGGTGATATTCACGCCCGGAAACGGGCGCACGGTAAGGTCCAGGGCGATGCTGTTGCGGTAGCCGGTCCAGAAGTCGCGGCGTTCGAGAGTCGCCCCACCGGCTACGCGCCGATAAGACGCGGACCGGAAGCTGGCGCTGCCCCTCCATGCAGTGTACGCGCCGGGCTCAATCGGTACGTCCTGAATTATGTTGAAGCCAAACCGCAGCCGCTCGAAGCTCCGGTTGATGGATGCACTCACCCGGTCGCCCGATTCGAAGCGCAGGGTTGGCGCGAAGGTCAGCCCTTCGTTGAGCCGCTCAAAATCAAGATCCATGAGCCGCTCGTAGCGCAGCCCGAGGTCGAGCTCGCGCAGCCAGCCGCTGTCGGGAAACAGCAGGGAGTAGCCCGTGGAAGGCTGCAAGCGACGAAAGCCGTTGCGTGAGGTAAAGCCGAGAGCGGGGGCAAACGAGCTGCCGAACTCGCGATAGGACATATGTCCGTACCACGGCCGGTTGGGGAAGTTGACCCGTATGCCCCGCGCGGTCCGGTCGAAAAAGTCGGATGTGCCATCCGTGCGGGGGCGGTTATGCCCGACGAAGAAGGCCTGAAACAGAAGGCGGTTGCTGCCCCGAAAGCTCGACGTGCCCAGTTCAAGATCCGTCCCAAACGTGTGGCGGTCCTGCAGCGTCGGGTCGTCGCCATGAGAAGCCCGCCGCGTGTAAATGGCTCCGATGGTGCTCTCTGAGAGGATGTTTGCCCGCACGCGCCCTACGGTAAAGTCCTCGGCCGGTGTGGTCACCGTCTGGTCTTCAAGCGTCGTCACATCAGCCGACCCTGTGCGTGCGTGGACAAATCCCACATCGAACCGATCCACCTGACCCGTTAGCCGGGCGGCCCCACGGATGGGCACGTCGGTAGCTCCAAGCTCCGTCTGCACCAGACCGATGTTGCGGCTGAAGTACGGCGTGACGCCACTGGCTGGCGCGAAGCTGAAGATGTTGGAGCCTTCGAGGAAGAACTGGCGCTTCTCGGGGAAGCGGAGCGGGAACCGGGTCAGGTTGACGCGCCGGTCGTCCACCTCGGTTTCGGCAAAGTCGGTGTTGATGGAAACCGCGCTGCGGAGGTTGGACGTGATGCTGTAGTTCAGGTCGAAGCCGGCGTCGCCCTGCGTGCTGGTGGAGAGGTTGCCGTCAGGCTGCTGCCACGCGTTGTCGGCGCGGCCGGTGACGTACGGCACAACTTCCAGCCCCACCCCCTGCGTCATGCCGGAAAGGCCGGAAAGACGCCCGGCCTCTGGCAGGCGCAGGAGCCCGTCGCTCCGGCGGTGGCTGGTCCAGAGCACCTCTTCGTTGCTCCGGCGAATGGTGCGCTGGAAGTTGATGCCCCAGGCGGTGAGGTCCGGGTCGAAGTTGAGCGTCCGAAAGGGAATCCGGATTTCAGCGGACCATCCGTGGGAGCCCCGGTGGGTCCGCACGTCCCAGATGCCATTCCAGTCGCGGTCCAGCGTCGTACTTTGCCCGACCGACACCACGCCGTCGCCCCGCAGCCCTGCCGGGTTCGTTTCGAAATAATACGCCGTGCGCCCGTCCCCGAAGGTATCGAGGATCCACTGGAAGCGGTCGTCTGTGTCCAGCGATGCATCCCGCCGCCGCTGATGCGCCGTGATGCGGTCGGGCTGGCTGTCGTACATCACCGCGCCGATGTACAGGTAGTTTTCATCGTATGCCACCCGCACCACCGTCCGCTCGGTAGGCGTGCCACCCTCGCGCGGCTCCTGCTGCGTGAACTGATCGATCGGCGTGGCTTCTTCCCAGAACGGCTCATCCAGGCGCCCGTCCAGCGCGACCGGTGTATCGGGGGGCAGTCGGTACGCGAGGAGTTCGGGGCCATACGCGTTTCCGTCGGCATATAGCGCCGCCACGTTCCACAAGAGAAGACAAACGATAACCGTCCAGCAGCGCACAAGAGGGGAGATTGAGAGGGTGGGGGCGATGGAGGGGGCTACAGCCGCGACCACTCAAAACCGGGCTAACCGTACGGGGGTTCGGATACTCTCCTGTGTCGTTGGTTAATCTGTGTCGAAAAGCGCTTCCGGGTGTCTCGGCCGTGGTTCGCCGAAGGGGCGCTGCGTCTTTCCTCCCGCTCAGCCTCGCCCCGGCGGAGCGTTACCTCCGCGCTGGATGCGATGATCGAGTCCGGCAGGGCTACACAATACGGCCTTCTTCGGGCGCAATCACGGGCCCGCGGTAGCCGAAGACCGTTTTGAGGAAGCGCGTGAAGAGGGGCGACTGCTTCTGCGCGTACCACTGATCGGCGGCGCGGCGGGCGGCCTGTCCGTACGAGGGGTACGGATAGATGGTATCGGCGATGGACCGCAGCGTGACGCCGTTGCGCATGGCCAGCGCATACTGGCTGATGAGCTCGCCGGCGCGCGCGCCCAGTACACTGGCGCCGTAGATCTTGCCGTCCAGCGCGCGGGCGTGCACCTTGATGAGGCCCGTCGTGGCGCCGTCGGTAATGGCGCGGTCTACCTTGCTGTAGGGGAAGCGGTACGTCTGGTACGACGCCCCTGCCTCCGCAAGCTGCGCTTCCGTGGTGCCCACATGCGCCAGCTCCGGATCGCTGTAGGTGACCCACGGCACCCGGCCGGTGTCCATCGACATCGGCACCTTCAGCAGCGCATTGGTCACGGCCACCTTCGCCATGTGCTCGCTCATGTGGGTGAACTGGTAGCGGCCCGTGACGTCGCCTACGCCAAAGATGTGCGAGACGTTGGTGCGGCAGCGGTCGTCTACCGTGAGGCCTTTCGGCGTGTACTCCACGCCAGCGGCCTCCAGGTTGAGCGTTTCCACATTGGGGCGCCGCCCCGTAGCCAGGAGCAGCGCATCGGTCGATAGGGCGTCCTCTTCCCCATCTGCGTTCAGCAGCACCTGCAGCCCACCGTTAGACGGCACAACGCCGGCTGCACGCGCACCGAAGTGGTACGTCACCCCTTCGCTTTGCAGCACATCCAGCAGCTTGCCGGTGAGTTCGGGATCGTCATTGGACAGGATGGCGTCGCCCATCTCCACCACGGTGACGTCGGTGCCCAGCCGCTGAAACGCCTGTGCCATCTCCGTGCCGATGGGCCCCGCCCCGACGATCGCCAGCCGGTCGGGTTGCTCGGTCAGCTCAAAAAGCGTGTGGTTTGTCAGGTACGGCACCTCATCCAGGCCGGGAATCGGGGGCACGAAGGGGCGCCCGCCGGTGCACACCACGATGAAGCGCCCCGTCACGTAGCTGCCCTCGAGGCTAACGGTGTGCGGATCCACAAAGTGGGCATCACCAAACCGCACGTCGATGTCCATGGCCTCAAAGATCTCCGGCGCATCAGCGTCTTCGTAAATCTCCTCGCGCAGATCCCGCACCCGCTGCATCACCGCGCCAAAGTCAATCTCCGGTTCTGTCGCTTGCAACCCGTAGTGATCGGCGGTCCGCATCTTGTGCGCAACCTCCGCGCTCTTCAGCAAGGCTTTGGACGGCACGCACCCCGTCCACGTGCAGTCGCCGCCGAGGCGGTCGCGCTCAATCATAAGCGTTTTGGCGCCCAGGTTCGTGGCAATGCCCGCCGACGTCAGGCCCGCGGCGCCACCGCCAATCACGAGTACATCATAATCGTAGGTCATGGGAAGATCATCAGGTGGGAAAGAGGGGTACGGTGCCCCGTGTCAATGCTCGACAGGCGTAGTGGTCGTTGAGGACGTGTCAGCGGCCGTCTCCTCCACAGCTTCGTCGGGTTCGCCCGCTTCGGCTTTGGCTTCCACCACTTTGGTTTTCACATCCCGGTACGAGGCCCAGCCGCCGTAGGCCACCATCGCGGCCAGCACGCCGTACACCCACCACGGGATGTTTTCGCCCGCCACGGCCAGGTACAGGTAGGCCGACACGAAGAAGAACGACGCCGAAAGCACCGGCAGCACGATCGATTCGCCGCGGCGCGCATTGCGCACCAGCCAGCCCACCGACAGCATGAAGAACGGCACCGCGCCTACGTAGATGGCGCCAAAAATGAGGGGGTTGACGCCGTACTGCACGCCCAGATTCATGAACCAATCTATCAGCGGTTGCAGCTCCATAGCAGTATGCCTCTCCAGTGATCACGGTGCGCGCTACTCGGGGGCAGGCGCGCGGCGTCCTTGATGGTACGCCCCTACGTGCCGTGCTGCTCGTGCCTGTTACACACCGCTGCTTTGGCCGATCCTACGGCAGCCGTACCGCTGCTCCTCCACGCCGCTCACGCCTGCTGAAACCACCGCACCAGGTCCCGCAGCGACGGCTTCTTACCATACATCAGGATGCCCACCCGGTAGATCCGCGCACTCACCCACACCGCGCCTACGAAGGTTACCATGAGCAAGCCGTACGACAGCGCCAGTTGCCAGAAGGCCACGTCCGTGATGGCCGCGCGCACCACCATCAGGATCGGAGAAAAGAACGGTACGAGCGAGAGGCCAACAGCCAGGGTGGAGTTGGGGCTATCGGCGACGGGCACGATGAACAGGATGGGGATGATAACGAGCATCGTAAGCGGCAGTGAGAAGGACTGCGCATCCTGCTGCTGCTCCACCGCCGCGCCCACCGCGGCGTACAGGCTGGCATAGAGCAGGTAGCCCCCCAGAAAGAACAGCACAAACCATACGATGAGGCTCGGCGCAATCGAGGGAATGGTGATGCTGGCCGCTTCGAGCAATGCCTCCTGCGAGGCATCGGCGCCCAGATCAAAGTCGCTCGGGTCGATGAAAAAGGCGGCGACCGAACCGGCGACCGCTGCGCCGCCCAGGATCAGCACGCCCCACGTGGCCAGTTGCACAAGGCCCATCGCGCCAATGCCCAGGACCTTGCCCATCAGGAGGTCGAACGGCTTTACGGACGACACCATGACCTCCACCACCCGGCTCGTTTTCTCTTCGATGACGCCCATCATCACCATGGAACCGTAGATGAGCACGGCCACATAGATGAAGAAGCCCATGATGTAGCCCACGAGCGTGTAGACGAACGTGCCATCGGCCGCGGTGCCTTCATCGGTGAGCGTCAGCAGCTCCACCGACACGCGCTCCTGAAAGATGCGCTGCACTTCGGCGCCCACGTTCTGGTCTTCCAGGCGTTGCGTCTGCACCGCGTTGCGCACGATCCGGTTGATCTGGCTTCCGAACGCCAGCCCGCCCGACTCGGTTGCGTAGTACGTAGGCTGCCCCTCACCGTCCCGAAGCTCCGCTGGCAGCTCCAGCAGCCCATCGAACTGCCCGCTGCGAACGGCCGCGCGCAGCTCGCCCTCCACCGCTGCGGCCGGCGTAAACACGAACCGCTCCCCGGCCTCGGCCTGCAGCCGTGGCAGTAGCACTTCGGTGGCATCATCCACCACCACCGTCTTGGTGTCGCTATCGGCGAGCATAACGGTTAGCAGGCCCGGCAGCACAGCAATCCCAATGATGAGCACCGGGGCGAGCAGGGTGATCACAATGAACCAGACCGAGCGCACGCGCCGGATGAACTCGCTCTTGAGGATAATCCAAATGTTGCGCATGGGCCAGAAAGTGGTGGAACGCAGTAAAGGGGAAAGTAGGGTAGAAGGCCAGATCAGGCTGTGGCTTCCGCAGGTCGAGGGGCCTCATCGCGCGCCATCTCCTCTGGGCGCTTACCCACGAGGCTCTTGAAGATCTCGGCGAGCGGTGGGGTCATCACCTCAAAGCGGTACACGTCCTCCACGCCAGCCAGCGCCGCCTCCAGCACCTTTCGCGGTGGGGTGCCCTGTAGCAGACGTACTTCCGCCCGCTGCTGCGTCTTATTGATGATGCGGACGCGCTCGGCGGCCACCAGCGGATCCAGAAACGCGGGGCTGCCGGCAAACTCCAGCAGCACGGTGTCCTTCCCAAAACGCTGCTTCACTTCCCGCAGCGGGCCGTCGACGACCACCTTCCCCTCAGCCATCAGGCAGATGTCGTCGCAGAGCTGCTCCACCTGCTCCATCCGGTGCGATGCAAAGAGGAGCGTGCAGCCGGACGCCTTCAGCTCCAGGATAATGTCCTTCAGCAGCTCCGCGTTGATGGGATCGAGCCCACTGAACGGCTCATCCAGGATGATGAGGTCGGGCTCGGGCAGGATGGTGGCAATGAACTGCACCTTCTGCTGCATGCCCTTAGAGAGCTCCTCCGTCTTCTTATCGAACCAGTCGGCGGCGTCAAAGCGGTCAAGCCAGTGCCGAATCCGCGCACGGGCATCGTTCCGCGCCAGTCCCTTCAGCTCGGCCAGGAGGAGCAACTGCTCCCCTACCTTGAGCTTCTTGTAGAGGCCGCGTTCTTCGGGCAGATAGCCCATACGCCGCTGGCTCCACGGGCCGACGGGCTGCCCCTCAAACAGCACCTCGCCTTCGTCCGGCGTGGTGATGTAGGTGATCATGCGGATGGTGGACGTCTTTCCCGCGCCGTTGGGGCCAAGGATGCCCAGAATACGCCCGGCCTCGGCGGAAAACGACACGTGATCTACCGCGGTGACGGTGCGGTAGCGCTTGACGACATCGCGGACCTGGAGGGTGGCCATGGGTTGAGGCTTCGGGGAAGAGGCAGGCGTGAAGGCGCTATACGCCACGTCCCGGGCGAGGTTACGGCCGCTCCCCGACCTGCTACAACAGCGACAGCTTCGACTTGGGAATGGGGATCAGGTACTGCGGCTCAAAGACGTCTTCGTGTACGCCAAAGCTGCCGGTCCCGCGGAAGTCGACCGCCACGTAGCGCTCCAGCACCCGCTTGACTTCGCCAATGCCGTAGTAGTCAGGTTTAGGCCCGTAGTACACGAGTTGCCCCCGCTCAAACGCACGCTCTTTACGTGCCTTGCGGTTATAGGCCGGGACGGCCGAGAGGAGGTCGAGGCGGTATGGACTGCGGGGGCGTGTCACTGAATGTAGTACGCGTAAACCTTTGCATTCTGGCGTGTTAGACTGGGGCGGTGCTACGCGAGGCCGCGGCCTATGGTTCAGCACCCTGGGAGCTTACCGCCGCCGCTTCCGACCGCCACGCTTGCGTTTTTGCTCGGCATCGCGCATCCGCACGACCTCCTTGACCTCTTCCTCGTCCAGCTTACCGTCGCTCATCAGCGCCAACAGGTTGGCCACCTTTTCATCCTTGAAGCCGGCCTGCTTCCATTCGGGATGGGCCTGCTCCACGATGCTGATGAGGATCCGAAGGTAGGGGTAGCGATCCTCGGGCGTGTCGAGGGCGGCTACGGCATGGGAGAAGAGCTCGGCATTGCGGCCAACCTCGCGGTCGATGATTTGTCCGTCGTCTGGCATACCAGGATGGGGCAGGCGTGAAGGGTATGGCGGTAACGTAGGGGAAAAACGGGATGAACGCCAGTGGGGCAATAGATGCGCGGCGCAGCGTTAGCCCTGCCGGTCAGGGTTGGCGCGGAGGAAGCTGGCCCAGTCGGTGTGGCGCTGCGGCGCATCGGCCGTGTGGCGGTGGGCGTGGCAGAGCGCCACCGCGATGGCGTCGGTGGCATCCAGCCCGAGCGTATCGGTTTGCAGCGACAGCATCGCGCAGACCATGTACGCCACCTGCTGTTTGGAGGCGTTCCCATTGCCCGTCACCGACTTTTTCACGGCCTTCGGGGTGTACTCCGTAACGGGGATGGCGCGGTTTAGCGGGGGCAGCATCGCCGCGGCCTGCGCGCGGCCCAGCTTCAGCATCGACTGCGGGTTACGGCCGTACACAGGCATCTCCACCGCGCAGGCATCCGGCAGATGTTCGTCGAGTAGGGCTTCGACTTCACGGTAAATGGTTTGCAGGCGCTTCTGGTGCGAGGCATTGGTATCGAGGCGGATGGACCCGCCGGCGTCGTACGTCTCGGCGGTGCCGTCGATGGTGATGACGCCATAGCCCATCACCCGGGAGCCCGGGTCGATTCCCAAGATGCGCATGAATAACCTTCAGCCAACAAAAGCGAATGGGATAGGTGGGCTACGCTGGCTCCTCGGCCGGCACAGCGTCGTCGTCGAGCGTGGTGTAGAACTCCTGCACATCTTGCTGCTCGTCCAGTGTTTCGAGGAAGGACGCGACCTTCTGCGCGGCGTCTGGCTCCGGGGCTACGGTAGTGACGGGCAAGTAGGCCAGCTTCGCTTCCTCGATGGGCTCGTTGGCCTCCTTCAGCGCGCGTTCCACCAGATCGAATGCTTCCACCGGCGTCGTCACGATGAACTGCTCGTCGGCCTGCTCCAGATCCTCAGCGCCGGCTTCCACCACCAGCTCAAACAGCTCCAGCTCGTCGCGCCCCTCCACCGGCAGCGTGATGCGCCCCTTGCGTTCAAACAGATAACTGACGGAGCCACTCTTGCCCAGACTACCGCCCGCCTTGTCGAAGAGGTGCCGGAGGTCGGCTACGGTGCGGTTGGTGTTATCGGTCAATGTTTCGATGAGCACGGCCACCCCATGCGGTGCGTAGCCTTCGTAGAGGGCCTCCTCGTAGTCCTGCCCTTCGAGCTCGCCGGTGCCGCGCTTGATGGCCCGCTCGATGTTGTCCTTGGGCATGTTCTCTTCCTTGGCCTTCTCGATGGCCTGCGCCAGCGACGCGTTCATCTCCGGGTCGCCGCCGCCCTCACGGGCCGCCATCGCGATATCCCGCGAGAGGCGCGCCCAGATCTTGCCCTTTTTCTTGTCCGCTGCGGCCTTTTGCCGCTTTATTTTCGACCATTTATTATGTCCAGCCATGGTACCTGCCTCTGATGGAGAGCCTGACGTGGGGGGCTGCCGAAGCGGCTTGGGGACGGGGGTTGCATCCGTCTATGCCGACCAGCCCCTGATCTATACTTTTGCGGCGGGCATGGTGTTCTTCCGGCACGAAGGCGGCTTGTGAGAGAACGCCCCACAGGAGGATCTGCGCTTTGCTGCACAGCATCTTTGGGGACTCCGCATAACATCCTACGGGCACGGCGCGTACACTATAATGACAAGAGCAAAAGATGAGGCGCATGGTATGCTACGTGCCATCAGCCCCACCCGTCACTCATACAACCCGACCTCCCATTGCCATGGATACGATCCGAAAAATAGTCCTTGCTCGCGATTTTTCCCCCAGCTCGGTCCCGGCGTTGCGCCATGCGGTGCATATGGCTACAACGTATGAGGCGGAGCTTCACATCTTATACGCCAACGTGCTTCATGCCGACCCTTTCGGCGGTACGCACGCGGCGGAGCGCACGGATGCAGACATCCAGCAGCGCATGAAAGAGGAAACCGAGGAGAAGCTAACCTTTGACGACGTCGATCTGGAGGCCTTGTCCATCACCTATCATGTCCAGCGTGATGTAGCGCCTGGACCTGCGATCCTGACGTTTGCGGATGAGCATGAGATGGACCTTATCGTGCTCGGCACGCACGGCCGCCGTGGGCTGCGGCGGATGCTGCTCGGGAGCGTGGCCGAGGAGGTGGTGCGCCTGGCGTCTGCCCCTGTTATCACCGTGCCTGCCCACAGCCGCAACACCTTGCCGTTCCGCTCCATCCTGGTGCCAATCGACTTTTCCGACCACTCGCAGAAAACGCTTGAGGTGGCTAAGGGGTTGGCCAAGCGCCACGGCACCGCCCTCACGCTGATGCACGTGGTCGAAGATCACCTGCCGCCCTCCTTCTACACGGGGAGTGTGTTCTCGGCACAGCGGGAAGAGGCCTCGCTGCTGGAGAAGACGCGGAAGGAACTGGCCCAGTTTGCTGAGGAAACCAACGGCCCCGATGGCCTGGAGATGACCTTCGTGGCCGAGTCGGGCCATGCGGCTGACCGCATCACGCAGTACGCCGCTACGCAGGACATTGACCTCGTCTTACTGGCCACGCATGGGCGCACAGGGCTTGCCCGGTTTGCGTTGGGCAGTGTGGCGGAGAAAGTGCTCCGCAACGTGTCCTGCCCGGTACTCACGCGGAAGGCCTTCCCTGAAGCCACCCGCAAGCGCCGCGAGGAGGACATGGCTGCGGCTCGCGACGCGTAGTGGCACACAGCCCCGACGGGCTGTCACCCGACGCGCCAGCAACCTAAGCAAAAGCGCCCCGCCCTGATAGCCTCAGGCGGGGCGCTTTCTTGTGATCGACACTGTACCCTTGTAGGGAACCGGGCCTCAGGCATGCTCCTGCGACATGTGCCAGAGGATGTCACGCGTGGTGACAATGCCCACCAGGTCGCCGCCTTCTTCTACGACAGGCAGGCTGTTGATGCCTTCTTCGAGGAGTGTGCGGGCGGCTTCTCCCAGCGATGCTTCCGGGCGGATGCAAAGCGGGTCCTCTTTCATCATCTCGCGCGCTGTGCGCTGGAGCGTGCGCACGTCCCGCGGCAACTCAGACAGCGTGTCGACAAACGGGCTTACCGAGCGCAGCACGTCACGGTCGGAAAGAATCCCGACCAGGTGCCCGTTTTCTTCTACCGGAAGATGGCGTACGCCGTTGGCACGGAAGATGGCATCGACCTCCATGAGCGTCTCGTCTGGCGTGACGGTGATAAGATCGGTGGTCATGATATCGCGGATCGTCATAGCATCGGGCGGTTGATGTAGGGAGCGGGCGATAAGCCGTAGCTGGTGGGCTGGGGCTAAGCGGTTGCGTCGGTGGGCGCCATGTACGTGGCAAAGTCTTTCGCTGAGAGTACGGGGCAGGGCGCCCGGGAGATCACTTTTTCGGCTACACTACCCATCAAGAAGCGTTGCACACCACTCTGCCCGCGCGTGGGCATCACAATGAGGTCTACCGCGTGTGCTTTGGCGTAGTCTTCTACCATAGCCGCTGGGTTGCCTCGCATCACCGTCGTGGTTACCTCACTCGTCATTTCATCCGCCATCTCCTGTAAGGCCTCCTCTACGGTAGCGTCCAAGTCGCGCGGGATGAAGGCGTCGGACGTGATGCCATAGACATCAGGCACGGAGAAGGTTTCGACAGCGTGGAGCAGCGTTACGGAGGCGTCCAGTGCCTGGGCCAGCCCATCAGCGTAGCGCGCGGCATCAGCGGAAGCGGGCGAGAAGTCCACCGGCACAAGCAGATGCGTGATCCCATCGGCTGTTACATCGTGCGTGGGGCGCACGGTAAGCACGGGGCACGGCGCGAGGCGCACCACCTCCGTGGCTACGCTGCCCAGCAGCGCTTTCCGCACCCCGCGGCGGCCGTGCGTGCCCATCACAATACAGTCGATAGCGTTGTCTTCCGCATAGCGCAAGACGGCCGGCCCGGGGGCCGCATCACGGATGACCTCGTGCTTCATGCGCACATCGTCCGGGTCGTAGCCCGCCGTTTGTATGGTCTCCTCCGATCGCTGGCGGAGCCGCATGCGGATGCGATCCAGCGGCGTGGCTGGCGTCTCGGGCGGATCAAACGGGTTGGGCTCCAACACGTCGGCAAAGAGGGTATGGACTTCCCCGTCATGCGTACGGGCCAGCGTAAGGGCCAGCCGCAGGGCCGGGTCCGATCCGGAAGAGAAGTCGCGCGCGAGGAGCAGGCGTTGTAGTTTAGCCATGAGCACTGGAAGACTTGATGATGTTATGGAGAGTAAAGGTATCAGGCCAATGCGTGGCCTCTTGTATGCTGCGCCCGGGGTTGGGCGTGCGTCATGGGCGCGTCTGCGTGTGCGTGATTTCCCCACGCCCGGGGCCGGTGCACAAGCGCCCTGCTACCCGTGCGCCCGGGCGTCCACCGCGCACCGCTCGGTGGTGCCGTCAGGGTGCTGCAAGGTAAACGCCTCTTGCGTACCCATCGTCACGCACGCGTGGTTGGGCACGATCTGCACGCGGTCGCCCACCGCAATGGCGGCGTCCCCGTCAACCTGTACCCAGCCATGCTCTTCGGAAAGCGCCACAATGGTAGCCCGGGCAAGCGGCGTCCGGGCCTCTGGCGCGCGCAGCAGGAGGCCGTGGCCACGGGTGTGGGCTCCCGTGTCAGTCGTCAGCACCTTTTTTCCGGCGTCCAGGTAAAGGCGCGTGACGTCGCCCTCCGTGCGGCGGCTTACGACGGTGGCAAGCACCGTCAGCGCGCAGTCATCCAGGGCTGCGGCGCCGAGGGTGACCTGCATGGCATCGTACACCACATAGTTGCCCGGGCGCACCTCGGTGATGCGGAAGCCTTCCTCCGTGCGATTTTCGAAGACGGCCATGGTGGGCGTAGAGCCGATGCTCAGCGTCACCTGCCCGGGCACAACGCCTGCCACGCCGGCGGCGCGGAGGCGGACGGCCAGCGCCAGGAGGCGGTCCCGCTCGGCCGTGCTATGCCGAAGCAGCGCCGCTTCGGGCGTCTCGTTGCCGGTCGGGCCGTGGTACGCCTGCCCGGCATGCGTAAGCAGGCCGGCCAGCCGTAGCCCGGGCTGCCGCGTGATGAGGCGGGCCAGATCTACCGCGGCTGTGCCGTCCCACGCGACCCCGCACCGCCCGTGCCCCACGTCCACCTCCAGCAGCACGTCTGCCGTGCGATTGTGGCGCGCGTAGAACGTGGCGGCTTGCTTCATGCCGGCGGGGGTATCCACGCAGAACGAGAGCGTGACGCCACGCTGCATGAGGGCCAGCAGCCGTTCATGCTTTGCCCGCCCCACCGTTGCGTAGGCCAGGCAGAGGTCCGTGAAGCCAGCGGCGGCAAAGACCTCGGCTTCACGGACGGTGGCGACGGTCAGGCCCACGGCGCCGGCGTCTCGCTGCCGTTGGGCAATAGCTACGGACTTATGCGTCTTGATGTGCGGCCGCAGCGCCACGTCGTTGGCGTCGGCACGGGCCTGCATCCGGTTGATATTGCGCTGCAGGCGTGCGGCATCGATGAGGAGCGAGGGCGTCATGGGGCTTTGGCTGGCGGCGAGAGGCGCGGGGGTTGGTTAAGATACTGACGACGCCGGGGATTTGCGAAGGGAGCTGGGGATTTGGGTGTGGGAGTTTGGGCGTATGGGGGTGTGGGCGTGGGGGCGTGTGGGCGAGGGGGCGTGTGGGCGAGGGGGCCGGGGTGGCTTTGGGAAGAGCTTGTGCAGAGCGTCGCCCAGGCTTTACGCCGAGCGATAGAGTCCGTATGTTGCCGGTCGTTTCGTCTCCGCGTCGTGCGGAGCCCGCTGTTTTT
>Ga0207421_10001171_pt1 | contig 34140 bp, 34 predicted proteins | sample SodLakKL_010_SED_4_FD_187542 | JGI IMG/M metagenome (GOLD analysis project Ga0207421, IMG submission 187542) | Alkaline sediment microbial communities from Lake Tanatar, Kulunda Steppe, Russia - 8KL_010_SED (SPAdes) (version 2) | ecosystem: Environmental > Aquatic > Non-marine Saline and...
GGACTTCGAATCCGAAGGTTGGAGGTTCGAGTCCTCCCGGGCGTATTCTTAAATCTTTGGCCAGCAAGAGTTTATGCTTGCTGGCCATTTTTATTCCTGCTTCAAAAAGGCCGGTTTAACAGCATTGCAACAGAATCTGGCTTTGGCCACGCATCAAAAACGGCAATGGCGCGGTCAACTATGTTGTTGCTTACAGCCAGATAAAATTTTCTGGTGGTTTGAAATTCTGAATGGCCGGTAAACTCACTCAAGAACCATCTGCCGGAAGCTGAACTTAGAGGTAAGTTTTGCGCGTTTTGAACAGGTTATCCACCGTAATGAAGTTTCTGTCTGCATGCTTATACAACCTGTTAAGCCTCAAAAACGGCGATTAAGTAAAAACCTTACTGTCTTTTAGTATTTCCCTGAAGCTAACTTTTCTGCCATAAGTCCCTTTTTTACAGGCATTTACATAATCCCCTGTGGGCGAGGTATGCATTTTTTTGCCTTTTGAGCAGCTAAATCAAAGCATTTCATACTAAAACGATGTTATTTACAAGGTCCCGCCGCGCTGAAGACCAAAGTTATTAACAAGTTATCCACAATCGCATGGCCGTGATGAAAACCCATTGACGACAAGGGTTTACTGTTGAAATAATCCTTTACATCAGGCTGAATTTGACATAGAAAATAGGCTGGATTTTTTGAAAGGGTAAATTATGGCAGAAAAACTGATACAAGTAGGTGAATCAATACACGCGTCCATACCGGCGCCCGGAAAAGCGATGCGGCAGCTAATCGACCTGGGACAGGGAGCTTATGAGAACTCCTCAGAGCCGCTGGACTACATAATATCGCTTATCGAGTCCCAGGCCGAGGACGGCGCCGACTATATCGCTGTAAATGTTGACAGTTTCGGCGAGTCGGATCCAGGGCTGGCCGGCAAACTTATGAAAGAGTATGTTCGACTGGTGCGCAAATTCGGCAAAGGTGTGCCCGCCTGCATCGATAGCAGTGACGATGAAGTCCTCATCGCCGGGCTAAAAGAATGGTACGGTACAGAACAGCAAGTCAAACAGCCTCTGCTGAACTCCATAAAAACCTATAACGCCGACCGGCTGCTGCCGCTGAAAAAAGATTACGACTACGCTTTCATCGGTCTGCTTGTAAGTGAGGAAAAATCCGCTGAGCCGCCGAGTGTCCGGCAGCTTGTAAATATCGCCGAGCGGATATTCGAAAAAGCTGTTGACGGATATGGCTTCAAACCCGATGAAATCTTTTTTGACTCGACAGTCTTTCCGCTGGCAATAGATATGCCGATGGAGCCGGACACCCCGGGCTATACATATCGAGCTTTCCAAACGATAAAAACCATAAAAAGCCACCCGCGATTAAAACAGTGCCACTGCTCACTGGGCATAAGCAACTGCGCACGCGATCTGCCGGCCAGGCGAATCGGAATATGCCGGGCGTATGTCGCTAAGGCGATGGAGTACGGGCTGGACGCGGCCATAGTGAATGTAAACCACAAATACGGCCAGAAAGAGCCTGATCCTAAACTGCTGGAACTGATAGACGCATACGCGCAAATGGATGGCTCTGCTGAGAAAATGACCCGGGCTATGGCGTTGATGGGCCAATTCTGTCAGCAAAGCAAAAAATGATGAATTTCTCCCTCTTTTATCCTTGTCGCCGCCACGGGTTTGTGATAAATAAAAAACCAGCGAGTAACCATTTTTCCTTAATTCATGAAAGGTAAGGCAGATGGACGCCGAACAAAAAGAAAACCAGCCCCAGCAGGATCAACCTCAAAACGAAAGCGCACAGCAACAGCCGGAACAGTCGCAGGCAGCCTCTAAGCAAGAACAGGCCCAGCCGGAGCAAGCCCTGACCTCTGAAGCGAAGAATATGGCGATGCTCTGCCATATTCTCGGTCTGGTCGGGATTCTCGGGCCTCTTATCGCCTGGATAATCGTAAAGGACAAGCACCCCTTTGTTGACAGCGAAGGTAAAGAAGCGATCAACTTCCAGATTTCAATGCTGATATACTGGTTCATTGCCGGTCTGCTGACAGTAGTGGCAATAGGTGTGATACTTATGCCGGTGTTGCTGTTGCTGAACTTAATCTTCGTGATACTGGCGGCCGTATCGGCAAGCGGGGGCAAGCCCTACCGCTACCCGATTGCCATTCGTTTTATAAAGTGAGTTTCTGTAATCTTGCAAAATCCGTCGGTCGCGGCTATGATGTCCGCTAAATGGCGGCAAAGAAAGACAAACAGGACAAAAGCTCTCAAAAGGCCGTAAACAAAAAGGCCTACTTTAATTTCGAGCTTATCGAAAAATACGAAGCGGGTATCGTGCTTACCGGCAGCGAGGTAAAATCGCTGCGCAACGGCAATGCCGACCTGCACGGCTCATACGCCCGCATCGAGCAGGACCATTGTGCTCTTCTGGCCGCGACAATCGCCCCATACGATAAAGCATCACCGACCCGCCAGCACGATCCGACCAGAAAACGGAAGTTGCTGCTGCACAAGGCTGAGTTGCGGAAGCTCCGCTCTAAGCTCGAACAGAGGGGTTTTACGCTCGTACCTTTACGGATATACTTCAACAATCGAGGCCTGGCAAAAGTCGAAATCGCACTTGCCAGAGGAAAGAAGCAATACGACAAACGAGATACAATAGCTAAAAAACAGCAGAAACGCGACATCGACAGGCAGTTAAAAAAATACAAACGATAACCGCGACCGAAAGGAGTCTCAAAATGGCCGAAAACGAAAAATCCGAAAAAAAACTGATTATCGATGAGGACTGGAAAAAACAGGCCCAGCAGGAAAAGCAAAAGCTCGCAAACGAAGCGCAAAAAGACCAGAAACAGGCTCAACCTGAAGAACAAGGAAAACAACCTCTGCCGCCGGCTAATTTCCATTCTCTGGCCAGCATGCTTGCAACACAGGCGTTTTATGCGATGGGCCTGCTTCAGCTCGAAGGTCAGGAGCCAGTAAAAGACCTTAATATGGCAAAATATAACATCGATCTGCTTGAAGTGCTGCAGGAAAAAACCAAGGGCAATCTCTCCGACGAAGAGTCCAAGGCTCTGGAAGACACTCTTTCCCAGCTTAAAATGGCATATGTTAAAATAGCCGGATAATGGGTTCTTACAGTGCAGACAATACTGCAAACTATAATAGAGAACAAACAACGGGAACTACAGCATCTAAAGCCCAAAACGAGCATAGAGCAGTTCCGCGAGAAAATCGCGCAGATGCCTCGCTGCCGAAACTTCTACCAGGCCGTAACAAAAAAGAACCCTCGCGCGATTAATGTCATCGCCGAAATCAAAAAGGCCTCGCCCTCGGCTGGTATTATCCGCGCGGACTTCGATCCGGTCGAAATCGCCAAAATCTATCAGGACTGCGGCGCCGACGCCATAAGCGTTTTAACCGACGAAAAATACTTCCACGGCCGACTCGAATATATCCAACAGGTAAAACAGGCGGTAAATTTACCCATACTTCGCAAAGACTTCATTATCGACCCGTGGCAGATTTACGAAGCCCGCGCCGCCGGAGCCGACGCGATTTTGCTAATTGCCGAAGCCCTAAAGCCCGGCGAGCTTATGGATATGATTATAACAGCTTCAGAGCTTACGCTGACAGTGTTACTGGAAGTCCACGAGGCCGACTCGCTGCTGGCGGTGCGCAGTCTGATCGATTTTCCCAAGAGCGGCTCAACGATACTCGGCATTAACAACCGCAATTTGAAAACTATGGAGGTTGACCTTAAAACCACCGCAAGGTTGATTGAACTTCTCGAGGAAAAAAAGCCGGTCGTTACAGAAAGCGGAATACGAAACCATCGCGATGTAAACAAAATGAAGAGATTCGGCGTATCTGCTATACTGATAGGCCAGAGTCTATGTCAACAACAGGACATCAAAGAAAAATTTACAGAACTTTTCGAGATATGAAAATGCAGACCATAATTTTATGCATTTTGATTGGCCTGATGGCCGGGATCCTCAGCGGATTGATAGGAATCGGCGGGGCGACGATTATAATACCGGCTCTGGTCTTTATTTTCGGATTTTCGCAGCATATAGCCCAGGGAACGACCCTTGGGCTGATGGTGCCGCCGATAGGACTGCTGGCCGCATATACATATTACAAAGAAGGCTTTGTTGACATAAAAATAGCCGCGCTGATATGCCTGGGGTTTTTCATAGGGGGGCTTATCGGGGCGAATATCGCGATAGGAATACCCGAAGAACACCTGAAAAAATTGTTTGGCGGATTTTTGCTGTTGGTAGCCCTTAGAATGATTTTCTCAAAATAACAAAGTAAAAGCAATGAATACAACCGACAACAGAAAATTCAACGCAATGGATATTATCCTGAAAATTCTGGCAGTTATCCTGCTGGTCTCTGCGGTGCTAAAAGGCTGGGAGCTGCTGACGCTGCCGATGGCAGAAATTGACATTTGGAGTAATCGCCCGTTTCAGATTTTCGTTGTTCAATTCGAAATCGCGCTGGGAATCTGGCTTATTTCGGGAATGTTTAAAAAAGCCGCCTGGGTTGCCGCACTGGGCTGTTTTACCGTATTTAGCGTTATGACTGTTTACCTGGGGCTTACAGGCGCCGCTTCCTGCGGATGCTTCGGGCCGGTAAAGGTCAACCCCTGGATAACGCTTTTTGTAATTGATGTGCCCGCTGTTATATTTTTGCTGATTTTCAGGCCTAAGCTCGATATATTCCGAGACGGCATGAACATTAAATCCCTGATAAATTACTTCCTGTTCCCGCTGCCCTCGCTGAAGAAATTCCTGGCATACGCCATACCGGGCGTTGTCATAATCGCCGCCTCGACCGGTGTCCTTATACTGAATGAGCCGCCGGAAGAGACCGATGACTACATCGTGCTGCGTCCGCAAAACTGGCCGGGGCAAGAGCTGCCGATACTTGATAATATCGACCTTGGCGGCGAGCTTCAAACCGGCAACTGGTTCGCGCTTCTCTATGACCACACCTGCACTGAATGTCCTCCGGCGATTGAACGAGTCGAGCAAATGGCCATAGAGCTTCAGGGAAACGAGGAATTTCTGCGATTTGCCTTTATAGAAATACCTCATGAAAAACAATACGGCCCGGCCGATTATGTTCCGCAGGCTGCACAGGACCTGTCGCTGATGGCTCAGCTTGACAATGTGCGAGACTGGATAGTCCTGACCCCGACAGCGGTTCTTATGTCAGAAGGACAGGTAAAAGACACCTGGCCCGGCGAGTCCCCAACTGTTGATGAACTGCTCGAAGATATTTACGGTGGAAACATTCCCGGATTTCCATAATAGAAACCCGATATAATCTAGTCTCTGCTGATTTCTATGTGTTTTTGGAATTGGCTGGATTTTTCGGGATAATCCTGACGAAAATGTACGCCGCGTGATTCTTTCCTCTGCTGTGCCGCTGTTGCCATCAGCATAGCCAGCGTAAGCATATTCTGGCACTGCCAGCCGTCGGGCCTGGCAAAAATCTTATCCATCACATAACGCTGCCAGAAACGGATTATCTCCTGTGCCTCGGCCAGCGGTTTTTCCCTGCGAGTAATGCCCACATTCCGCCACATAAGTGCTCGCAGCGAGTTCTTGACATCCGAAATATCCAGACGAGTCCGGTCGGATGACGGTATGTTGTATTCTATAGGCGGAATTTTTGTCCGTGTAGCCGCGGCTGATTCGGCGTTTTGGGCCGCTGACTGACCGGCGATTTTGCCGAAAACAAGTCCCTCCAGCAGAGAATTGCTCCCCAGTCGATTAGCCCCGTGAAGTCCCGTAGAAGCTACCTCTCCGCAGGCGTAAAAATTCCTGATATTTGTACCCGCAGAGGAGTCGGTCTTTACGCCGCCTATCATATAGTGAGCCGACGGACGCACCGGGATAAGCTCTGTAGAAGTATCAATATCGAAAGACTCGCATATTTCACTGATTCGTGGAAAACGCTTTGTCAGAAACTGCTTATCAAAATGTCTCACATCCAGATAAACATGCGTTGAGCCTGTCTTGAGCATCTGCGAAAGTATAGCCCTGCTGACAACATCACGAGGCGCAAGCTCGGCCTTTTCGTGGTATTCTTTCATAAATTCCTCCGCCTCGGAATCGACCAGTTTCGCTCCTTCGCCGCGAACTGCTTCTGTAATCAGCGCCCTGCTTGCACCGGCGATATAAAGTGTCGTTGGGTGGAACTGCATAAACTCCATATCACGCAGCATTGCACCTGCTCTATAGGCCATAGGCAGCCCATCGCCGGTGGCAATTTCGGAGTTTGTAGTCTCACGATACAGCCTGCCGGCTCCGCCCGTGGCCAGTATCGTTGACCCTGCCCAGATAATCTGTCTGCCCTTTGATCCCTGTCCAATAACGCCCAGGCATTGATTATGATCATCGGTTATTAGGTCAATGGCGTAAAATCTCTCAATTATGCGGATGTTCGGATTACTCTTAGCGTATTTTATCATCGTCTCGGCAATAACCCTACCGGTCTCATCACCGTGTGCGTGCGCAACGCGAGAATGGCTGTGTCCGCCTTCAATGGTTACAGCTATGTCTTCACCGGAAAGGTCAAACTGAACTCCCCAGTCAAGCAATTGTCGAACCAGCTCAGGACCCTTGCGGACGACAAGCTCCACAACTTCCGGCTCGCATAAACCGCATCCTGTATTCAGCGTATCTTCGATATGTGACTGGAAACTGTCCTGGCTTTTCAGCACCGAAGCGATACCCCCCTGTGCGTCCCAGGTGTTGGATTTCTCAATGTTGTCCTTGCACACCACTATTACCTTGCGGGTTTGCGCCGCTTCAATTGCCGCACGCAATCCCGCGATACCGGTGCCGATTACAAGACAATCTGTAAAAAGCTGATTTGTCGATATCGAGTCGATATTAACCAGATACCGTCTGAACTCTCCCTGGGTGGTCATTATCGTTTCATGCTCCGTCAATTGTCATTGTTGTTGCCGTTGTCCGGCGGCTGGTCGGTTTGTTCTTCCTCGGGATCGGGAACTTCCACTCGCTTTAAGACCAGTTCATTCGGGAAAAGGTTTTCCGTGTCGGCCTGAGCCAGGGCGAACTGCTGTAATTGCTCCGTCTGGGCGGTGAGAATCACTCTGCCGTTACGCTTTTGATAGTCTATAGCGTCGGGGTTTTCCTCGAGGAATTCGGCAAACTTTTCATTATCCGTCATCCGGATTGTAAGCTTTTCATCCATAGAATCGACAATAGCGAAACTATTACCCGGAATGATAAACGCGGTGTTATAAGGCCAACGCAGATTATTCGGATCGTCCCCCGCCGCCGGTTCAGCTACAACAAAATTTATAAATCGCTTACCCTCCAGCTCCAGCATATTAGCGTTGAACAGCCCCTCATAGTCGTCATCATCCGTAAAAACCAGTCGGTAAGAGTTCGGATCATCAGGATGCACCGAAAAATCCAGCGTAAGAGTTTCCTGCTCGTTTATCCATTTTCCCACCAATTCTTCCTCAAAAACGACATCCTGATCCGTGTGAAGCGGATTCAGCGAAAGAATGGGCAGGCAGCCTGCTATAACTACTAAAACAAGAATCGGAAGATATTTAATTGTTTTCATTTTCGTTGCCCTTTCTTAACTTTACCTGCCGCTAAAGCCTCAATCGCGCCGCAAAAACCCACAAAAAATAACTCAACTCCGGCGCGATACCTATAACTTAACTATACCCAATTATCCAAAAGCTCAGCCGCGGTGTCAACGCTCGATTGCGTTATTGCACCAAAATCCCTCCTCCAGCCGGAAGATAAATAAAAAAAGCAGGGCGTTAAAAAACACCCTGCTTTGACAATTTCAATGCAAAATCACACTTAATGAGGCATCTGCATGCCGGGCATTTCCTGCTCAGGCTGCGGCTGTGGTTCCTTGCCTTCAGGATACTCGATTTCAGCCTGTTCACGAAGCTCACCGATATAAACTTCGGCGATTTCTGCCTGCTGCTGCTGGCTGAGCATTTGCTCTATTTGAGGCTTTGCCTCTTCAAACGGCTCAACAGAGGCTTCCTGACGGCCTTCGACCTTGATAATATGGTAGCCGAACTGTGTCTCAACGACATCGCTTACCTGGCCCGGCTCAAGGGCAAACGCTACCTGTTCAAATTCCGGAACCATCTGGCCCTGACTGAAATAACCCAGATCTCCACCCTGCTGGCCCGAAGGACAGGCAGAATGTTCTTGGGCAAGCGCCTCAAAATCGGCGTCCTGCTCGACAATCTGTGCCCGAATCTGCTCTGCCTGCTGTGCGGCCTCGGGCTGTTCGTTGTCTATCAGGATGTGCTTTGCCTGAATCTGGTCAGGAGTGGCGAATTGCTCTTCGTTTTGCTCATAATACTGCCTTGCTTCGTCTTCGCTTACCTCTATCTGGTCTTCGAATTGCCTTTCAAGAAGTATCTGCGGACCAAGCTGGCCTTTGATTTCTTCTACGACATCATCAAAATCCTGACCCGATGCGGCGATAATCTCACGGATATCGTCCAGTCCCATCGGAGGCTGCTGCTGACTGCCTATCATCTCCAGATGATCCAAAGCGTCCTGGCGGTCGGCCTGAATGCCTTCTTCCTCTGCCTTTTCCTGTAGCAGTTGCTGAGCGACTAGCTGATCAACAATCTGTGCCCGAATCTGCTGTTTGTACTGATCGAGAAATTCCTCGGGCAGTTCCTGCTCCTGAGCCTGCAATTGCTGCAATTGCGGCTGAAGCATCTCCTGCACCTGCATTTCAGGAATATCAACGCCATTTACGGTAACCGCGACTTCATCAGGATCAACATCCGGAGTCTGAGGTTGCGGCGGCGGATCAGGCATTGGCTGTCCCTGTTGACCTATTGCCAGACCGGACAGAACGATTGCAGCTGTTAGTAAAATTACCAAATACTTTTTCCTACCATTCATACTAAACCTTTCCTTTCAATAAATAAAATTCCAAAAACAACTTACTTAAAACTACTTGCTTGCTAAGGTGCCTTACGACAATACCTGTGAGAGGTTTGCCCAATTTTAGATTATTTTAATGAACTGCCGGGCCTTGTGCGGGACCTTCGGACGGCAGATTTTCCTGTATAACAGCCGCGGCCTCGTTGTAAGTATCCACAAGGTTATTTATGGACGAGGCAAGTTCGCTGACAGCGTTCTCGAGCTGCGCACCATCGGCCTGCTGAAGCTGGCTCAGGTGCTCGCGAGCGACTTGCAGTCCTGCGGACAGTTCCTCGTAGTAAGGCTCGAATTCACTTTCGACTTGCAGTTGGGACGCAATCTGCTGCAAATCGCGCATGGCATTTTCCAATTCGGCAATCTGCTGCTGTCCCTGGGTGACATACTGCTGCCTTTGGGCATCATCTGTGGTGGCCGCCCCAAACTGATCGTCCGGCTGCTGCTGGTGCTGTTCCTGCTGCGGCTGAATCTGCTGGTCCTGAGGCTGAACCGGCTGCTGTTGTTGCTCCATTGGCTGTTGCTGCTGCTGCATTGGTTCCTGCTGGGGCTGTTGCTGCCACTGCGGTTCTTGCTCCCAGGGATCCCGCTGCTCCTGACAACCGGCCAACAGCAAAAAAGCACCACCGGCCAAAAATGGTAAAATTATTTTGAGTTTCTTGAGTTTCATAAAAACCTCCAATTACCTGTATAACTGACTCGAGTAACTCATTCACTTAACTTCTTGAATTCCATGTAAAGCTCTGCAAAAACAAATCGTAGAACCTCTGCCGACACAGCTCAGAGCCTGCAACTTTGTCGTTTGCAAATACGGATGTTCAAAGTGGCCATTCGAGCCGAATAGGCCACTTTGAATTGTTCCGTGTTTTTCAAATTTGGAGTAAATTGTAAAATACGCTCAATAGGCCGGTTACAAGTCCAACTCTTCAAGATCAGGCTGCATGTGCGACCTGACTTCTTCGGAGGCCTGCTGATACAGTTCGATAAGTCTGTCCATCGTTTCGTGGAACTGCTCATGTTTCTCCGGCCAGGTTTCGCGGCTGGCCTGTTCGACCTGCTCGAGCAACATTTTTGCCTCTTGCAGCTTTTGCGTTATTGCGTCCCGATGAGCGGCAAATTCAGCCTGTATGTCACGATTTTCTGCTACCTCTGTAAGGCTTTCCAGAGACTGTTCGAGGTCATCAATCTGCATTTGTCCCAGCGAAATAAAAGATTCCTTTTCCTGCTGGAAGTCAAATTCGTCGATAGGATCGTCATCGGCATCCTCATCGTAATCATAAGACTGCTCGTCTGTCTCAGCATCAAAGTCATCCGACTGGTCAAAATACGGCTCTTCGTCCGTGAGAATATCATCCTCAAACGCCGTATCATCTTCACAGCCGACCAACAGTAAAGCCGCCATAAGAAAAACAGGCAATACACTCCATTTGAATTTTTTCATTTGCGATGTATCCTCAGTTAAAAGTCGAAATCATCGTCCGGAAAGTCTCCATTATCCGGCGCCTCGTCGATATCATCGTCGGGCATTTCAAAGGGATCCGGCTCAACAGGCTCCTCTGTCGGCGGTTGCTCAAACTGGGGATCTTCCTCTGGACAACCGGCGACAAACAGAATGCCGACTATGAACAGTGGTAAAATCATCGCAATTAGCCATTTGTGAGTTTTCATATTTGTTCTCCTTAAGAAAAAATGGTTAAAAGTCGAAATCATCATCCGGAATGCCTTCATCATCCGGCGCCTCATCGAAATCATCATCGGGCATTTCAAAAGGATCCTGCTCCATAGGCTCCTCTGTAGGCGGTGCATCAAACTGGGGATCTTCCTCACAACCGGCGACAAACACAAAACCGGCTATGAACAGTGGTAAAATCATCGCAATTAACCATTTGTTACTCTTCATAATCGTTCTCCTTAAAAAACAACATTTCGATTTCCTAAAAACCGTTACATTAAACACTAATGAATTATTCCCCGCCTGGCAAGAGATAATTAACGAATGTGTAATATGCGCAAAATACTGTTAAGACAGTTTTCGGCATATGGGGAGTGGATCAAAGCAGACATAACGCAGGCGGAGGAAACTTTCGCGTATTAGCCGTTAAGTTCGGATAAACCGCCAATATCGGCTAATACTCGTTCGTTTTATTCAATTTCTCCAAGAGCGTTGGGCGACTTTTATAGCTGCCCGTAGTGCCGATGTACGGCCAAGCTCCGGCAAGGTTCATTAATTGCCGATTTTTATGCAATTTATGACGCCGGCGCCTTTTCTAGCTGTTGAAATTTTTCAACAGCCTCTCGAACCGAACCGTTCATCCCGGGAACGACTCGTATTTTGTATTTATCCAGTCTTTCGCAGGAGCTGCTTTCCTGACCGCCGACCAGGATAGTCCCGGCCTCATTGTCGGCAAGCAACTGCTTCAACAGTTTTATCGCCGCCTGACGATTAGGACTTAACAAAGGATTTTGAATCGCCTCAAATTCGAGGCTGTCGCAGTCAACGGTCAAAAGGTAGGGGCATTCATCAAGCCGCTGGCCCACACAGGCATCAAGACTGCGCCCGCTCGAGGCGACTGTAACTTTCAGAGAACTCGTTCCTTCGGGTTTTTTGTCCGGCTTTTCCATAATAATAGGAGCATTAACTCTATTAGTCTCGGCCTTATCTGTTCCATACCGACCCCTGCCGCGGGACTGTTCAGTTTTTTTCCGGAAAACTACAAAAAAGCCAAAAAACTATCGGCACGCTTACAGATATCACCCCGAAGCCTGTCCTTTTAGCCATTGCGAAACCCATCCTATTTGTCGTCCCGGAATCCGTCCCTTTTGTCATGCCGGACTCCGATCCGGCATCTACAAACACAAAAAACTCAACCAGCCAAAACCCCTAATGTCACGGAATGTGTTTCCCTGTATAGAAAAGCCATCGTTCAATTATTTTAACTATCGGCTTTGACTAATTGCGCCGGGGGATTTAACATATCAGCCATAAGCCGCCTTCGGGCGGTGTGGAAATTCTGATAACTCTAAATCAATGCAGCACAGGAGCAGTAATGGGTATATTCTCGAAAACAAAGGATTTTTTCGCAAGCAGACTCGGCAAGACACGCAAAAAGATAACCGGTTCGCTGGCTTTTCTGGTCGGCGGGCGCAAAATTGACGACGACATAATCGACCAGATAGAGGAAATCCTCATCAGCGACGACATCGGCATCGCGACGACTCGGAAGATAGTCGAGGACCTGCGAACGGCCTACCGAAATAAACAAATCACCGAAACCGAACAGATAATCCCGTTTCTAAAAGAGGATATGAAGCGATACTGGCCGCAGCAGGACAGACAGCTAAAACGCGCCCAGCAGGGCCCGACCGTGATACTCGTAGCCGGTGTAAACGGAACCGGCAAGACCACCAGCATCGCCAAACTTGCCTACACCCTCAAGCAAAACGACAACAGCGTTATCGTGGCCGCCTGTGACACTTTCCGCGCCGCGGCTGTGGAGCAGCTTACAATCTGGGCAGAGCGAATCGATGTCCAGATTGTCAAACACCAGATGGGCGCAGACCCGGCGGCGGTGGCTTTTGACGCCTGCCAGGCCGCTTTGGCGCGAAACGCGGATTATCTGATACTCGATACCGCCGGCAGACTACACACGCAGAAAGACCTGATGAAACAGCTTACAAAAATACGGGATGTCGCTGCCAAGAAAATCCCCGGCGCTCCGCACGAGGTCATACTCGTACTCGACGCGACCACCGGCCAGAACGCCATCGCACAGGCCCAGCTTTTCACCGAGGCGATAAATGTAACCGGCATATTCCTCGCCAAGCTCGACGGCACAGCACGCGGCGGTATAGTAATCGCCGTCAAAGACCAGCTCGATATTCCAGTCAAATTCGTAGGCCTGGGCGAAAAACCAGAAGCAATCGCCGAGTTCGACCCCGATAAATTCGTCGAAGCGCTTTTCAGCACCGAAGAAACCGCCGCCGAGACCGAAACATAGGCACAAAAAAAGCCCACGACACGAAGCCGCGGGCTTTTTATAATCAAATAACGCTCAAAAACCGCTATTTGCAGCTTTTGCCGCAGGTTTTGGCCTTGCAGCAGTCACATTCACAGCCGTCGCAGGTGCATTTTTCATCGCCACTGCAACATTTTACACAGGTGCAGTCATCGCAACTGCAACATTGCGCTTGCTCGACTGAACAGCCCTGACTCACACCGACAGCCTTATCGCAAGGGTTGGACGGTGCTTGTTCCGGCGCCGGGCAACATCGGGACAATGCTGTACCGTCTGTCGCCGTTGCCGGGCTGTAAACGGAAAATGCTGTGGTGATAAGAATAAACGCTGCTACTACTGTCAGAATCATAATTGTTGATCTCATTGGAAATCTCCTTGATTTTTAAGGTTGTAATTTTCAGAATTTCAAAAAAATGCGCAGGAAAGTTCCGGATCAACACAAGAAAACGCATATAAAAGCGTTTAAATCCTCGGCGAGTACTTGATATCTTGAAAAAGCGAGTTTAACGGCGATGGGTTTAACAAATTCTAAGCTATTGTTCGCAGCGATTGGCAGGTTTACTTGAGGCACAAGCTGTCGGATTTCGACAGTTGCCTGAACAGGCTTTTCCGTGTTGCAGAAACAATGGTCTCCGTCCGGCCTTTCGCCGCAGCAGGAACGCTCCATCTCTCGATAACAGCAGGGACTGGCAGCTTCGGTGCAAGCCTCAACAACAGGTGAAATACTGCCAAATAATACTAATATCGCCGCGGACACCCTGAACATAAGTCAAACCTTTTAATCTCCTTGCCAACCACCAAACATAGCAAACCTGTAGGTTTGCAATTAAATTAATACCCAAAAAACTTTTGGAAGTTCAAAAAAAACCAAAAAGCGCATAAAAAAAGCCCGCGACAATATCGCCGCGGGCTTTGAATTGTTGAAAAAATCCCGAAAATTTATACTTTTGCGTTATTCGCCAGGTAAACCGTTTTGGGAAGCTCGCCGATAAGCGGGGCGGCGTATTCAACAAACGCCGGCGTAATATCGTTGCCCTCGGCGTTGATAAATTCATCAGGCATCGATTTTGTCTTTTCGGCGACATTTGCAAGCTCCGTGCGGAAAAGCTCGACACCGTAATTGGCGCCGTTGCCGGTGCGTTTCATCGCGACCGAACCGCTTTCGTATTCCATCGCGTATTCCACAGCCCTCCGACCGCAGGCCCGCGCCTCTGCCGCGTCGCTCGGAGACTGGAAACCAGCGAAACTTCTTTGCAGATAGCCGAAGGTGTCCGCGCGTACGCGCTTGGCAAAGCCGGCCTGTTTGACCTTACCTGCCAGATAGTCCGCCAGATCGCCGCTGCCGGAAAGCTGGATATTGCCGTGAGCGTCCTTTTCGCTGTCTTCTTTGATTCGGGCAGCCCAGGTTACGCCGTTTTCATCGCAGATGCCCTCACTGACCGCTACTGCGCAGCGACCAAATTTCTCATAAACTTTTTCAATATCCGAACAGAATTTCTCCATCGAAAAACCTCGCTCGGGAACATAAATCAAATGCGGCCCGTCATCTTCTCGAACTCTTCCAAGCCCTGCCGCAGCCGTCAAAAAACCGGCGTGCCTGCCCATAATCACATCGATCTTGATGCCTGGCAGAGCCCGATTGTCAAGGTCATCGCCCATACAAGCAGAAGCGACAAACCTGCCCGCCGTTCCATAGCCCGGACAGTGATCGGTAACCAAAAGGTCGTTGTCAACCGTCTTGGGAATATGGAAAGCCCGCAGGTCATAGCCGACCTTATCGGCCAGAGAATTGATGATATGGGCCGTGTTGGCCGAATCGTTGCCGCCGATGTAGAAGAAATAATGAACATTACGCTTTTCGAACACCTCGAAAATCTTTTTGCAATACTCCTCGTCCGGCTTATCCCTGCTCGAACCAAGCGCCGACGAGGGCGATGCTGCCAGTAAATCCAAAGTCTTGGCGTCCAGCCCCTTAAGGTCAACAAACTCATCCTTAACCATACCCTGCACAGCGTGAACCGCGCCGTATAGATTTTCAATTTCCGAATGTTTTACCGCCTCTTCAATCACCCCTGCCAGCGAAGCGTTAATTACGGCCGTAGGACCGCCGGACTGACCGACTACCGCGTTTGCTTTTGGTGCATTTGCCATTTTTGATGCTTCTCCATAAAAAACTACCAAATTTCATTTCACAATAATATATCGAGAGCGAGTATTATACACGCTTAGAACCGACAGACAACTCAAAAACTCCTTGGCGTTGACATAAAGAACTCGCCGTAAACATATTGGCATTTTCCCGTCACAGCTTGCATCGGCAGCTCTCGTGATTCGCCGAACAATCGGCAATTGACCTTTGTGCTAAAGAAAACTACAATGTAGCTTGAGATGACCAATATTTCCAGACAAACAGAGTTTTGGCTTAAAAGCGCCGATGAAGATTTTGATGCGGGCAGGCATCTTGTTGAAGCTGCCAAGTATCGCCATGGATTGTTTTTTATTCATCTGGCATTGGAAAAAATGCTGAAGGCACATTTTTGCAAAAATAACAAAGCACTGCCGCCAAAAATCCACAATCTCAGCAGGTTGTATGAAGTGGCGGGACTTGATGAAAACGAAGAAAAACAAAACATTCTGGCAGCGCTTAACCGTTTTTGTCTGGAAGGCAGATACCCTGAAGATTGGCCGGCTATGCCGGATGACAAAGAAGCTAAACGATATCTTGAAATGGCTCAACAGGCGGCAAAATGGCTCAAGCAGCAATTATAGAATCTGTTCGAAAATATTTGAATCATCTCAGACAGAACGGCTTTAATGTTAGTTTTGGTGTTGTCTTTGGCTCGCAGACCGCCGGAACCGCTTCCGAATTAAGCGATATAGACCTGGTAGTGGTTTCTCCGGACTTCGACAAAAAAGTTGAATGCTGCACCTTGGACAAACTCTGGCAACTTGCTGGTCGCACCGACAGCAGGATTGAGCCGATCCCTTGTGGTCTGGAGCGGTGGCAGAAAGATGATTATTCACCGGTAATTGAGATAGCGCGAAAACAAGGCTCAGTGGTGAAATTAAATTAGAACCTTATTAGCCTTGCAGCGTATAATTTATGGAAAAATTTGAGAAATCTATAATTTTTTTAAACTTTTTCAAGTTCTTCTCGTATAATTGACGAAAGGACAGTAAGATAAAAAGAACTTTAACAAGCTTTTTCATTCTCTCTCCTCCTCCGACAGCCTGGCCAATCACCGGTCAGGCTGTATTTTTTTAGCCCCTTGAAAGTTAAGCACAGGTTGTTATACTATTAGCTTTTGTGAACATAAACAGCCCGCATGAGGTTTTGAAGCTGGGCATACAGAGAAATCGAAATTTAGACAGGAGCAATATAATGGGATGTAATCTGGCTATAGCCGGTGTAACCGGCGCCGTAGGACAGGAAATGTTATCGATACTCCAGCAGCGTAATTTTGCGTTCGATTCGCTGAAGATGCTGGCCAGCAGTCGTTCCGCCGGCAAAAAAATATCGTTCCAAGGCAAAGAATATACAGTAGAAGAGCTAACCGAGAACAGCTTTGACGGCATAGATATCGCGATTTTCAGTGCCGGAGGCGGCAGAAGCAAACAATTCTCGCCCGCCGCGGTAAAAGCAGGCGCAGTGGTAGTAGATAACTCATCAGCCTTTAGAATGGATACCGATACACCATTGGTAGTGCCGGAAATCAACGCACAGGCTATAAACAGTCACAAGGGCATCATTGCCAACCCGAACTGTTCGACCATTATCGCCCTTGTTCCGGTCTGGCCGCTGCACAAGGCAAATCCCGTAAAGCGAATGATAATAAGCACTTACCAGTCAGCAAGCGGGGCCGGAATGGCCGCTATGCTCGAACTTCAACAACAAAGCCGAGATATCCTTGATGGCAAAGAGCCTGTCTGTCAGGCTTTCCCATACCAGATCGCGTTTAATTTATTCTGCCACAACTCTCCGACCGAGGATAACGGCTACAACGAAGAAGAGATGAAAATGGTCAACGAGACCCGCAAGATTTTCGATGTACCCGCAATGGCCATCACCTGCACCTGCATACGAGTGCCGGTAATGCGAGCGCATTGCGAGAGCATAAATCTCGAATTCGAAAAACCGATAACTCCTGATGAGGTTCGTGAAATATTAAGCTCGGCCCCGGGCGTTTCGATTCTTGATGACAGGCAGAAAAACCGCCACCCGATGCCGCTGGACGCATCCGAGAAAGACGACATCTATGTCGGACATATCCGTCAGGATGAGTCAATCCCCGACAACAAGGGTATAAATCTGTGGGTCGCCGGCGATCAGCTTAGAAAAGGAGCGGCGCTGAACGCTGTTCAAATTGCCGAAAAACTGCTATAAAAGCGGTAAATGGCGCCGAAAAAGATCAGACTGCATATCGCTTACGACGGCAGCGGCTTTCACGGCTGGCAAACCCAGCCCGGCCTGCGAACCGTTCAGGGAACGATTGTTGACTTCTGTAGAAGTTTTTTTAACGATTCCAGCGCGCGTATCCACGGTGCAAGCAGAACCGATGCCGGCGTAAGCGCGCTTGGCCAGGTTGCCCTGCTCATCGTGCGAACGCCTATACCGATAGATAACATCGCCAGGGTATTGAATGAACACCTGCCCTGGGACATCGCCATAGTCAGTGCCCATGCGCCGCCGCGAGAATTCGACATAATCGGCGGCGTCAGGAAAAAACTATACCGATACAGCATCTACACCGGACCGGTCAGGCCGGTACTGCATATCCGCCACTGCTGGCATCTGCCGGTCAATCTGAATATCGACGAGATGAATCGTGCCGCAGGTCATCTTGTGGGAAAGATGAACTTCATATCATTCGCATCCGCCGCCGACAAGCGAAAGTCAACCGTTCGCACCGTTTTTCGCTGCGATGTCACACGCGAAGATGAATGGGTGCATGTCGATATTGAAGGTGACGGCTTTTTGCTTCACATGGTGCGCAACATTACCGGAACGCTTACCGATATAGGCATGGGCAAGATGTCACCGGACGATATGCCCGAAATAATAAAAGCAGAAGATCGCACAGCCGCCGGGACAAAAGCTCCCGCCGCCGGCTTGTGCCTGATGTGGATAAAACATTGAAAATAGTACACATAATAACAAGGCTAATACTCGGCGGAGCGCAGGAAAACACTCTCATTACCTGCCGACTCCTTGCCCAAAGAGGCCACGAGGTAACTCTGATAACCGGACCTGCCATCGGCCCGGAAGGTCAGTTGTTCACGCAAGCAAAAAAAGACCCGTATAAGATTATAGTATCGGCAAACCTCGTCCGGCAGATAAACCCGATAAAAGACCTGCTTGCCTACTGGCACATAAAAGGTCTGCTCCACGGCCTGGAGCCGGACATCATCCATACCCACTCGGCAAAAGCGGGCATACTCGGTCGTTACGCCGGGTGGTCGCTCAAAGGCAAATACGACCAAAACCACATCCCCGCAGTCATTCACACCGTCCACGGACTGGCGTTTCATCCCTACCAAAGTCGGTTAAAAAACAAACTATACATAGCCGCCGAAAAAGCCGCCGCCAAACGCACCGATCAGTTCATCAGCGTAGCCGACGCGATGAGTCAACAGGCTATAAACGCCGGAATCGGAAAACCCGAACAATTCACCACCGCGTATTCAGCAATCGACGAGGATATGTTCCTCAGCCCAGCACCACCGGAAAAACTCGCCGAATTTCGCCGACGACATAACATCCCCGCCGACGCCGTGGTAATGGTAACGATCGCCAGGCTATTTGAGCTGAAAGGCCACGATTACATAATAGAATCGGCAAGGAAACTTGCGCAAAAATTCCCAAATGCCTACTGGCTTTTTGTGGGCAACGGCAACCTTGCCGATTATTACAAAAAAACTGTAGCCGGCCTTGGTCTGGCAGAGCGTTTCAGATTTACAGGCCTGCTGCCGCCCGAAGATGTCCCCCTGGCGATACAGGCCTCAGACATACTTGTCCACTGCTCGCTGCGGGAAGGACTGGCAAGAGCATTGCCTCAGGCATTGCTCTGCGCGAAACCGGCAGTGTCATTCGACCTTGACGGTGCAAAAGAAGTAGTAAACGAAAACACCGGCAGACTAATTAAACCCAAAGACATACAGGCTTTAACCGACGCTTGCGCCGAACTTATACAAAACCGACAACTGCGCCAACGACTCGGCCAACAGGGACAAAACTTCGTAAAAGAAATGTTTGCACCGGATAAAATGGTTGATACCATCGAAGCAGTGTATGAAAAAGCAATGAATTGTTAATTTGGTAATACAAAGGACGAAAATGAAGACACTTACAAAAGAAATCTGGATGAATACGCCCACTCGCCGGGCGATTGTTTCAATTCATAATGAGGTTGAGCGTCTGGTTGACGAAAGCGGCGTCCAGGAGGGTTTTGTACTGGTTAACGCGATGCACATTACCGCATCGGTGTTCATTAATGACAATGAATCTGGCCTGCATCACGACTACGAAGTATGGCTCGAAAAACTCGCGCCCGAGAAACCACACAGCCAGTACCGGCACAATGGCTATGAAGATAACGCCGATGCGCATCTCAAACGCCAGGTAATGGGCAGAGAGGTAGTCGTTGCTATCACAGACGGCAAGCTGCACCTTGGCCCATGGGAACATATCTTCTATTACGAGTTAGACGGCAAGCGAAAAAAACGCCTGCTCGTAAAAATAATCGGCGAATAAAAAAGGCTAACTATCCAGTTGCTCTTCTTTGGGCTTTGTTGGCTCCTTTATTGACAAAATATCACGGACGGTATGGTTTTTCAGCACTTGCCTTTCGCTATCGCTGATTTGCCTGAGAGTATCGCTTTTTTCCATAACATGTTGACCAAAACCGGCTGAGTCGAGAACTTCGGCGATATCCGAAAGTAGAATGTCACTTGGGTCGCGAGCCGGCAGATATCCGTGGCGAGGCTCGCTGGCCTCTGCCAGTATTCCGGCATCAACCAGCCCTGCGGCGATTTTCTCGCCGAACTCTGCCGGTATGTCCAACTTGGTGCAGATACTCTCAAGGCCGGCAGGGCCTTTTTGCTGCTCGAACCACTCCGCTATTTCCCGAACGATACCTATTACAGTCATGTCGTTGGCCAGAAAATAATCGCGTTTCTTTTTGGCGGCCTTGACATCGGCTTCGGTGAGGCTTTTGAGGTGTTGAACCGTGAAAGTAAGCTGCAAGCCAAACAACACAATCAGCCAGGTTACATATATCCAGAAAATACCCAAAGGAAACAGTCCCACCGCTCCATATATCTCATGATACGGTAAAAACTCTGTGACATAGATCCCAAAAAGCCATCTCGTAATCATCCAGGCCAGAGCCGCTATCGCCGCTCCCCACAGAGCCGCTGATAATTGAACCGAAGTATTGGGCAGTACAAAATAAAGCAAAAAAAGCACCGCCACCGTGAAAACATAAGTAACCACCTGTGAGCCAATATTGAGCAATAAAGTATCTTCAATATAGTTTACTGCCAGATATTGAGTAGTTACATAAAGGCCTATGCCTATTATCACCGGCCCGAGCGTCAACACCGCCCAGTAATTAACCATCCGGTGAATGAGATTTCGAGAATGTGTAACATGATAAATCTTATTAAATGCCCGCTCTATTGTAAAAAGCAGAACAAGCGCTGCTACAATTACAACCGCAAGAGAAAGCACCGTAAGCGCACCGGTGTCTATACCTTCGACAACTCTGTCGATAATCTGGTCAAGATGGTCGGTCAGCAGCAGTGTTTCCTCGGTGTCGGGGACAGTATATTCCACAGCTGTAAGATTCATTTGAGTGTATATAAAATCACGCGCACGATCGCCCATATCCTCGTAACCGGGCAGAAACTGAAAAACCAGCAGAACTATTACAGCAAAGGGAATTAGTCCGAATATCGTGCTATACGCCAATGAGGCCGCTACTTCAGAAGCCCGATTCTTTTCAAGCAACCTAACGCAATACGCCCAGACATTACCCTGATTGACCAGAAAGCGCCTGCCTCTGCCGACTCGCCCTCCAACACGGCTGAACATTCCTTCACTCATATTACCGGCCTTTCGTAAAACCTGTTTCGTTCTGATTTGGCTATAAGCTAAAACAATCGCTCCAGCCCGCGCCTTAGTGTATCTTCGATGACACCTCTGCCAATTGCTCCGGCTACATCTATATCTGGGTCGTCGATAGTACCCTTGAGCGGAATCGTGATGCGCGTGCCTTCATACGGCTGATCCACACGCGCAGTTTGCCCTCGGGTCGTATAAGGCAATACAACATCCATATCGAGCGTGCCGGCAAGGACATCTACGCTGCCGCCAAAGTTCACCGGATTTCGGCCTACATCTATCTGCATATCATCGTATCTTACCCGACCGTTTTCAAGCATAAATCGAGTCGGGTGCAGTTGCATAACCCTTTGCCCCGGGTCGCCTATCGCCGTAAATATTAACTGCAAAAGCCCCGAAGCACCCAGCCGCATCTGTTCTACAGAGAAAGTCCCATCCAGCACGGCCTGGTCAAAATATTCCATATCTAAAGGAAAAACCAAATCATCACATTGAAAATTAGCCCGCCCGTCTGCTCGCACGGTTCTGGCGAAAATCGGGTTCACATATTGCAGCAATTCGCTCGTGACCCGTTCATTTATAGCGATATTTTCAGCTACACGCATCGGTTCAGTAAGCCTAACAATTGCCGGACTTTCACGAAAATCCGCAACGCATCCAAGTCGAAGCGTTCCCTCATTGACTGTAGTCTCAAAAGGCTCAATTCTCATTACGCCCTCGGAAAAATCAATGGGTATATCCGTAGGACCTGCCTCAAGTCCCATATAAACCGCGCTGTCAAAACCAACCCTCCCTGTCGTTGAAAAATTCGATAGCAAAGCTCCCTCTACATCTACAGGATAAATACTCGAAAACGAATAAGAATCCTCCCGCCGACCAGCGACAGTAAGCCCCTCCGGCCAGTAAGGCCCGGCTAAACCAGCGACCATATCCCAGTCATAGCTTAAATCGGTCTGACCTTCCATACTAATGGTGTCATCCTCGACCTCGCTGAAAATCCTGCCGCGCGTGCTAATCTGCTGACCTGCTATATCCCAGCTTACATCGTAATCGCCGGTTTCCGGCTTAAAAAGTCCCTCAAACTTAATATCGACGCGCTGCTCGACAACAGGCCTGCCCTCGGCGGCAGCGACTCGCATATCTTCTACAAAACTATCATCCGTGACAATCCTGACATCACCATTGGCCGAACTTACCGCCAGACGCGAATCAATAACACCGTCAATATCCATATCATCAGGCCATAACTCGAATAACTCAACCCACTGCTTTGCCTGTCCGATATCGACCCGCGTATCGACAGATAAATCCAAATCTCCCGTATCCATATCAAAAGGAACCTTCGCATTGTCCACATTTATTTGCCCGAACTGACCCTCTAACAAAAAGCTGTCCAGCCTGGCGAGCTGTTGTTCGGTATCAATAGAAATCTGATGCCTGCCGGTTATATCCGGCTCCTCGGCGCTTCGCTGGCCTATACGAACCGCCAAATCCTGCACCTGCAAATCGCCGTCCAGCGTTATTATCTGTCCAATTCCAGCCTTGCCGGCAGCGGAAAATTTTCCGGCAAGATCAAGCTCGTCGGCCCATATAAACTGGCCAAACTGTTCCTGCATCGCGGCTAAATCAACATCTGCGCTGTAATCAAGCGAATCGAATGGGCCGCTTGCGAAAACATCCGCAAAAGCAGACCGCACGCTTATCTCGTCATAAGATATAACATCCTCAACAGCCGAAATCCGCCCTCTGGCCTCAATAGGTTCAGCCAGAACAACCTCACGCTCATTGACAACGCCTCGCAAATCAGAAATCTCTGTTCGCCCCTCGAGCCTTCCAACTCCTGCCTCATAAACTTTTTCCGCACCGCCGGATATGCGACCGGCTGTAATTTTAACTTCCTCACCAAGTCCGAGAGTGTTCGGCAATTGTGAAGCAAGGACCGCCGCGTCAGCTTCAAAATCAGCACTCAAAGTTGCCTGCTCACTACCGATAAACTCCTCCAGTGATTCAAGTGTCATCGGAACCGTCCCCGCGGCGTTCGCACTGAACCAGTCGCCTCGCAATTCAAGCCGCTCAACATCAATTAAGTCCTCGGTTCGTCCAAGCCCGATGTCAATGCTCAGCTGCTCGGTGCTGAATACATCGCCTTTTAAAATCGGACCGCCAAACCGAATACCACTGCCGGTAAAATTGCCGTTGACATTTTCAACTTTACCCTGCGAAATACTGCTTTCGATCTGACCGTCAACAACGCCGCCCATTTCGGCATCGATGCCCGCCATTGCCAGAAACGGCTTCATCGTTTCCATATCCACACCATTGACATCAACGGTAAACTCACCCGATGCTCTGGATAAGTCCCAGCGACGGCCTTTGCCGCCTGGCGTAATCGTTGCCTTACTGTTGACAGTTGAAGTCTGTCGGTCTGAACCGCTGATATTTGCCGCCAGCGAAAAGTTGCTCTCACTGCCGGCAGGGCGAATGTGAACTTCAGAGTCTATATTGCCTGCTCTGCTTACAAGCTTTTCATTCTGTTGAAAACTTACATCGCCGTCTTTGACAAAAAGGTCTATACGACGAATAGGCATATTAAAAATGCCGTCATTGCCTTTGGCGTTAACATCCGGCGGCACAACCACCGGCACCGGCGGCGGAGCCTCCACCACTTTCAAAAGCACGGTTGGCTTGAGAATAACCGTTCTGCCAAACGACAAGTTTCCCGCCAGAAGTGATGAATAATAAACATCCGCCTTAACCTCTTCGACATTTACCAGAATATCGTTGTCATCACTTTCAAAAGTGAAGTCACGGACATAAACTCCCTTTCGCCAACCGACTGAAAAGTCAGTGAAATCCGCCTTGCCCGGTACGCGTTCATTTATCTGCGAAAGAACTATCTGCTGGCCGGGCTTGCTGCTGATTAAGCTCGGCAAGAGCAGAAGCCCCGAGATAAGTAAGACAACCACTGCCAAAAGCACATAGAGAAGCGTTCGATGTGTTCTTTTGGGGGCATTGCTCGGTGATTTGTCATTATCCATTGTTTTTCCCCTTCCAATAATAGTTATAACTATATTATTATGCGCAGCTCCATTACGCATCCCATCCGCTTCGGTGCGGACACAACACTATTATAGAACAGTTTAAGGGGAAACAACAAACAATTTAACGAACTAACTCGTCATTATTTCTTCCGATTTAGCCTCGATCATTTTATCGGCGTCGCCGCTGAATTGCTTCGTAATATCGTCTATCTGCTTTTTGCCGAGGTTCAGGTCATCTTCGGTGATAACGCTGTCTTTTTCCTCTTTTTCCAAATGCTTGATGGCGTCTCTTCGGACATTGCGAACGCTGACCTTTGTCTGCTCGCCAAGCTGTTTGGCCTGCTGGGAGAGCTGTTTGCGTCTCTCTTCGCTCAAAGGCGGCACATTAAGACGAATCATCTTGCCCTCGACAATCGGAGCGATGCTCAAATCGCTGGCTTTTATCGCCTTTTCAATATCATGTAGAGAGCTGGGGTCAAAAGGCTTGATCAAAATCGTATCACCCTGCGGAGTCGCGAGCGTCGCAAGCTGATTCAAAGGCGTAGGGCTGCCGTAATAATCAACTCGGATGTGCTCGACAAGTCCCGTAGATGCTCTGCCCGTACGCAACCCGCGAAGCTCCTCTTTCAAAATATCGATTGCCTTGGACATCTTGCTTTTGGATTCTTTTACTATTTCCTTTAGCGGCATACGAACCTCCGTTCTAACTTACAACCGTTCCGACCTCCTCACCGAGGGCGGCCTTAATAATATTATCATCCTTAAAGATATTCACAACAATTATAGGGATATTGTTCTCTCTGCAAAGACTAAAAGCAGTCTGATCCATCACGCGAAGATTTTTACTCATAACTTCGTCATAGCTTAGCTTGCTGAAAAGTCTGGCGTTGGCGTCTTTTTCAGGGTCCCTGTCATAAACTCCATCAACCTTTGTCGCTTTTATCAGCAAATCGGCATCCAACTCCGAAGCGCGAAGCGCAGCGCAGGTATCAGTCGTAAAAAACGGATTACCCGTTCCGCCTGCAAGTATGATAATTCGGCCTCTATCGAGATGACGCAAGGCACGCCTGCGAATGAACTTTTCGCACATAGCGGATACCTCGATAGCGCTTAAAACCCGTGTGGGTCTGCCCGTTTTCTCAAGTGTCTCCTGTAATGCGCAGGCGTTAATTATCGTTGCCAGCATGCCCATATAATCGGCTGTGTTCCGTGGAATATGACTTGCCTTGCTAAAATGCTCTCCGCGCAGATAATTGCCTCCGCCAACGACAACGGCCACCTGGGCCCCGAGCTCATAAAGCTCGGCAATTCTATCAGCCAGTCTGTGCAGCTCATCGCCGTCAATACCGAAACCGCCTCGTTTGCAAAGACTCTGCCCCGATATCTTCAGCAACACCCTTTTGTATTTACTCTTTGTCATTTTCAATATGGCCTTTCAGAACATACAAAAAAGGCCGAGCAAAAAACTTTGCCCGGCCTGAAAAACCGTTTAACCAATATCGAATCGCACAAACCGGCGAATTTTAGCATCACCTCCGGCGGCCTTGCCGGCCTGGGCGACCATTTCACCGACTGTTTTGCTGTCGTCTTTAACGAAAGGCTGAGAAATCAGGCAATTATCCTCAAAGAACTTTCTCATTTTACCTTCCAGTATTTTTTCAACAACCTGCGGGGGCTTGCCTTTAAACTGTTCGGATGCAATTTCCTTTTCCTTCTCAAGGATAGAAGGGTCTATCGTACTTTCATCCAGCCCCATAGGATTAGTGGCAGTAACATGCATAGCCGTATCCATTGCCGCTTGTCTTACCTGCTCCGAGCCGGCGGTGGCATCGCTGTCGGCGTCAATCTGCACCATTGTTCCTGCCTTATGATTGAAGTGGATATAGATTTCAATTACTCCCGGGCCGTCAAGACGATATTTCTGATACTCGCCTACTGCTGTCTTTTCCCCTGTCTTGCTGACCAGATCCGAGAACAATTGGCTGAATTTAACTCCGTCCAGCTCTGTTTCCATCACATTATCGGCGCCTTCGTCAGCTTCACAGGCAAGGGCATAGTCGCCCAGCTTCTGGGCAACTGCAACAAAGTCCTCGCTTTTGGCAACAAAGTCAGTCTCACATTGCAGGGTCGCCAGAATGCCTGTCTTGCCGTCGTCACTGAGATTGCCTACCACCACACCTTCACTTGTTTCACGGTCGGCTCTTTTGGCCAGAGTGGCGGCGCCTTTCTTGCGAAGCATATCCATCGCTGCTTCGGGGTCTCCGTCGCACTCCTGAAGGGCTTTCTTGCAGTCCATCATACCCTGACCGCTCATTTTACGAAGTTTCATTACCGTTGCCGCAGATATTTCCGCCATTGTAAAACTCCTTATTGTTGCAGTTAAATTACTGCCCCTGCAAGCGACTTATAAAATCCCGACAGGGGCAGTTTATCTTCTCATTAATTGTTTATAAACTCTTATGGCCAATTAAAGCCGCTAAATTTCACTGATTCTGGGGTTGATTTTCAGGTTGTTCAGCCTCGGCAGGGGCTTCCTGCTCTTCATAAGAACTGTCCTGGCTTTTAGAGTCTTCCTCAGCACGGGCAAGAACCCGGCTCGAACGGGCACGCTTGGCCTGCTTTTCATCTTCCTCAGTGCTGACCCCGGCCATCGTCTTGCCAATAGAAACCGCATCCGCAAGCTCGTCGAGTATCAACTCGATAGAGCGTATAGAGTCGTCATTGGCAGGTATAGCCACATCGACCATATCCGGGTCGCCATTGGTGTCGATTATGCCGACCGTCGGAACATTCATCTTGCGAGCTTCCAGCAGGGCGATTCGCTCTTTTCGCGTGTCAACAACCACAACCGCGCCCGGTATTCTGTTAAGTTCACGAATTCCGCCAAGGTTCATCTGGATTTTTTCCTTTTCCCGGCGAAGACGGGTAGCCTGCTTTTTGCTTTCGGTGTCCATCAGACCCTGAGACTCAATATTATCAAGCTCTTCCAGGCGTTGAAGGCGAGACCGAATCGTGCGAAAATTCGTCAAAGTGCCGCCAAGCCATCTTTCGGCCACATAATGCATACCGCATTTTTCAGCGGCACGATTAACGGCCTCTTGTGCCTGTCTTTTGGTTCCTACAAACAAAATATCTTTGCCGGCAGCAGATACACCGGCCAATAATTTCTTTGCTACTAATACACCCTCGAGCGTCTTGCGGACATCGATTATATGAATCTTGCCACGCTTGCTGTGGATGTAGGGCGCCATCTTCGGATTCCATCTGCTGGCCCCATGTCCGAAGTGAACGCCGGCGTTAATAAGTTCTCGTGCCAGTTCTTTGCTCACAAATTGCCTCCAACTGCGTTTTAGCTGTTGCGTTTATTCGATAAACTCACAATTAAACCAAAACTGTACCGCTTTTGCAACCCCCTGTCAATATTTTTATTGCACAAAAAACCCGATAAATGCCTTCAAAATCATAATCAAGTTACTTTTATCGCCAGATTTTGGGTTTTGGTTCATTTTGAGCTTGCCAAAAGGCATAAATGGGCGGTTTTGTAAAAATAAGGTTTGTTGTTTGTCGGAAGTGATTAACGGCCATAAAAAAATGCAGAGCCGGTATATGTCCCAACTCTGCATAAGCCTTACGCTATGTTTTTCACGCCCAGCCGCGGTACCAGGCAGTGTCTGCTATATTACCCCGGCCAGAATACCTCTTGATTCCTCAACAGGGTTGTTTTCCTGCTCTCCGGGCTTGAAAGGCAGTGGTGAGGCGAACTGAACAGCTATCCGACGAAGATAGGTATTGAACTGCTCAACCCTGCAAACCGTGCCCTGCCTCGTAAAATTAGCCATTTCGAAAGATTCACCAAGCCCAAACCGTGGAATGCTGAAACGAGCCGTTAACGGCTGACCTTCAGCCGGACTGACTCCCTCCGCCGGACAGGTAAAAGCGGCTCCATTGCTGGAAACATCCACCATCTGACCCTGGCAAAGGTCGTTCGCGAAATCCTCCGCGAACCATACAGGCCAGTTATACCTGAGCCTCTGTTCTTTTCTGCGATCTTGTATTCTGTCAATCATAATGGTTTCTCCTATTTGCGGCTTATTTCAAAATCCGTATCGGCCTTATCGCGATTGCCCTTAAGCCCTAAATCACCCATTTTTACAGATAGGATGCTCGTCAGGATAGAAACCTATCTTTTCAGGCCAAAACACTCGATCCTTATAACCCGCAAAACCGAAATATTTTCAGTATTTGCTCAAAAATAACCGAAACGCCCGATAACTATGCAAAAGCCGCTGCGCACTTTCCGTTTATCTCTGCCGCTAACACACCGCAGTTGCCAAACCACAGCCGAAAGTGTAAAGTGAGTAAAATTTTTAGATATCCTGACAGGTAGTTTTATGAAAAGCAGCAGGCACAATTTTGACCAGCAGCGTCAGAAAATGGTTCAGCGTGATATTGCCGCGAGGGGAATTCGCGACCGGCGCGTTTTAGACGCTTTCAGGAAGATCCCTCGAGAAAATTTTATATCCGAACAATACCAGGCCGGCGCCTATGATGACAACCCAATACCAATCGGAATGGGCCAGACAATATCCCAACCATACATTGTTGCCCTGATGACCGAGAAATTAGCCGTTAGGCAAACCGACGAAGTCCTCGAAATCGGAACCGGCTGCGGCTATCAGACCGCGATACTGGCAAAGCTGGCCAAAAAAGTATATACAGTCGAGCGGCACAACCAATTGTCCGAACGCGCCCAAGCCGCCCTCGCAGCCATAGGAATTAAAAATGTCGAATATGCCGTCGCAGACGGAACACTCGGCTGGCCCGGCGGCGGGCAGTTCAACAGAATCATAGTTACCGCAGCGATGCTCGAAATACCCCAGCCGCTGACCGACCAACTGAAAAATGACGGCCTTATCGTCGGCCCGGTAGGCGGTAGAGATTATCAAAACCTGATACTCGGACGAAAGCAGGGCGACAGACTCATTACTTCGGACATTTGCGCGGTAAGATTTGTCCCCTTAATCGGTGAAAACGGCCATGGACAGTAAAACCGCCAAACCGCAGAATATCGAGCTTTCGATGCCCGTTCAGTACCTAAAAGGCGTAGGCCCGGCCAAGGCGAAGCTTTTTGCCGAACTCGAAGTCCACACCGTCGAAGACCTGCTGGAATACTACCCGCGCGACTGGATTTTCGCACCTAAAACTACCAAAATCGACCAAATAAAACCCGGCGTGGAGGTTACCGTGCAGGGACTGGTCGAATCAACCGACTGTATCGAGTACCGCCGCCCAGCAATGTTCGAGGTGTACCTTTCAGACGACACCGATGTTGTCCGCGTAATATGGTTCGGCGGCCAATACCTGAAAAATCAGATTGAGCCGGGACAAATGCTCATCGCATCCGGGAAAGTTACCGTCTATAAACACCAGAGACAACTGACCAACCCGAAATTCAAAATCATCGACCAGCCCGAAGCCGGCCCGGAAGAAGCCAAAGAGTATTTCAGCGGCGGAGTGTATCCTGCCAGAAAAAACCTCTCCAGCGGCCAGATAAAAAAAATAATCCGTCCCGTCGTCGAACAGACCCAATCGCTCGTTGACGATTTTTTCCCGCCGGATTACCTCAAAAAGCGAAACCTTATCCCCCGAGGCAGTGCATTTCAATGGATACACCAACCAAAAAACGAAGATCAGCTCCGCCTGGCAAAACGCCGCCTAAAATATGACGAACTGTCACTGATGCAGCTCGGCCTTGCCGCAAGAAGATACAGTGTTCGCAGTCGCGGCGCGCCGCCGATGAGTCGTGACGAAAAAATCGATACGCGAATAAGAAAACGCTTTCCCTTTCTGCTCACAGAAGACCAAAGCAGTGTCATTGACGAAATAACCGCCGATATGAGCGGCGATGTCCCTATGAATCGCCTTCTGCAGGGCGATGTCGGCTCGGGCAAGACAGTCGTGGCGCTCTACGCCGCACTGCTTGCAGTGGCGCACAAATATCAGGTCGCGATTATGGCCCCGACCGAAGTCCTCGCCGAGCAGCACTTTATCAGCATAGAACGCTATCTGCGAAAAAGCAAAGTCAGCCGAACACTCATCACCGGCGGGCTGACAGGTCTTAAAAGAAAAGCACTCCTTACCGAAATAAAACAAGGTAGAATTGACATAGTCGTCGGCACTGTCGCGCTTTTACAAAAGGATATAGAATTTAACCGGCTGGGTCTGGTGATTATCGACGAACAGCATAAATTTGGCGTAGAACAGCGCGGCAGACTTCGCAAAGACACCCAGCCGCATGTACTGGTAATGACCGCCACGCCAATCCCGCGAACCCTTGCTATGACCGCCTTTGGCGACCTTGATGTCTCAATAATACGACACAGCCCGCCCGGCAGGGGGACAGTCGTTACCCGATGGGTTGATAAAAAAGACAGAACCAAAGCATACGAATTCATCCGCCAGCGACTAAAAGCGAAAAAACAGGCCTTCTTCGTCTATCCGCGAGTAATCGCCGATGACAATGGACAAGTCCGCGCCGCCACTGACGAATGTAAGCTGCTCTCAAAAGAAATCTACCCGGAATTCAATGTCGCTCTGCTGCACGGCAAGATGACCTCGGAACAGAAGAAAACCGTTATGGACGATTTCCGCCGCGGCAAAACAGACCTGCTTGTCTCGACGGTTGTAATCGAAGTCGGCGTGGATGTCCCAAACGCCACAATAATGGTCATCGAGGGCGCCGACCGCTTCGGCCTGGCACAGCTTCACCAACTCCGCGGCAGAATAGGCCGAGGCCAGTCAAAATCATACTGCCTGCTGTTCTGCGACAACCAAAGCGAAGTCGCCGCAAACAGACTACAGGTAATGGAACGCACAAATGACGGCTTTGAAATAGCCGAATACGACCTGCGGCTGCGAGGGCCCGGTGAAATGTTCAGCACGCGACAGCACGGACTGCCCGATTTAAAAATCGCCAACATTATCGACGATTTCGAACTGCTCAATATGGCAAGAAAAGACGCCTTCCAGATAATAAACGCAGATCCGGCTCTGCGACAAACACAACACCAAAACCTGAGAAGGGCGTTAATCAAAAAATTCGGAAAAAACATCGGACTGGTCGATATAGGATAAACATCCTAAAATGGCCGGTAGGCATTTGCATAAAGGGGTCACATAAATGACTCAGTCAAACAAAAATAAACGAAATAAAACGAAAAAATTCCTAGCAGGATTTAATGTTTTTTTATCATCCTTTGCGCCTGTTCAATTGGTCGCTCTTGGCTATTTTACCTATATGGTGTGTGGCTGGATATTGCTGTCGATGCCGTTCTCACAGCAAGAATCTGTCAGCGGACTGGACACTCTCTTTATAAGCGTCTCGGCGGTATCAACAACAGGGCTTGTAACAGTCGATATGGATTCTTTTACATTTTTCGGCCAACTGGTGATACTACTGCTGATACAGCTTGGCGGAGTGGGGTATATGACGCTCGGTTCTTTTATAATACTAAGCCGGGGAAAAGACTTATCGGACCTGCGCCAAGGGGTTTCGGATTATGTTTTCAGTCTGCCGAGCAATTTCAGAATGGACAAATTCATCCGAAGCGTAATCATATTTACCGTCTGTGTAGAAGGCGCAGGATTCCTGGCACTGTATTACCTTTTTCGACAGGCCCAGGTCGAATCCACAATATGGAATGCAGCTTTCCACAGCGTCTCGGCTTTCTGTACCGCCGGATTCAGCCTTTTCAGCACCAGCTTAGAACGCTTCACCGGCAATTTCTGGATAAACGCAGTTGTCGGAATTTTGAGTTTTACAGGTTCAGTCGGATTTATCGTACTGGTAGATGTCTGGCGAAGATTTGCAGGAAAAATTAACCATATTACATTTACAAGCAAAATTATCCTCAGGATTAGTGCTATACTTCTGGTTTTCGGAGCCCTAATGCTTCTGGTTATAGAGCCGGAATTTGCTGATATGGACAATTCGGAAAGAATCCTGGCATCATTGTTCCAGTCAATGACGGCGATGACAACCGTAGGTTTTAATACTCACCCGACAGGCGCATTGGCACAATCCAGTCTGTTAATACTTACTTTTTTAATGATAATAGGTGCTTCACCTTCCGGTACCGGCGGGGGTATTAAATCGACAAGCTTCACTGCTATATGGGGAATGATTCGCAGCAGCCTAAAAGGTGAGGCTGATGTGCAATATCTTGGCAGAAAAATACCTGAAAGCAGAATAAGAACAGCTATGGCCAGCACAGGCCTTTATATGTTCTTTTTGATAGCTGGCATTTTCGCACTGACTCTTACAGAACAAGCTGCCTTTGAAGATTTGTTTTTTGAGTCGGCATCGGCAATAGGAACGGTAGGATTAAGTACGGGAGTCACCTCGGCACTTAGCTCTGTCGGTAAGATTATTGTTTGCGTTTTAATGTATGCCGGCAGAGTTGGACCACTGACATTCGCAATAGCATTTTCACTCAAAAGAGCCGTTTCAGATGAAGAAGAGGAAGATGTGGCTGTATAATTTTCTGGATTTTGACTTCTAAAACGATTAAATAGACCCCTATGCAGGCTGATTACAAAAACAAAAAACTCGAACGCCGCATCACCGTAGTCAACATACTGAACGGCCTGATTGCCGTAGCCGTCGTTGTCGCGATGTTCGGATATATGAAGCCGGCGCTGCCTTTGTGGATACTGACCCTTGGCCAGGTACTTACAATAGCAGTATTTTTGACCACAAAAACGATACGCCTTCTAAACGCCGTCAGCAAAAAAGAGTATCTCACCCTGACCTGGTACGAGATACCAATGCTGATTTTATTCCTGACAGGGCTGCTCGGCGCCGGAATATGGTTCGCCCACGAACAACCCGACCTGGGCAGACGCGTGATTATGGCCGCTTATATCTGCCTTCAGATCGTTATCAAAGGCGGCAGAACAATGGTAAACTGGGCCGCAACCGGTGGAAACCCGACAAAAGGACTCATCGGAAGCTTTGTAATACTTATACTAACCGGTGCGTTTCTGCTTACGCTGCCGCGAGCGACTGTCGCCGGCCAAATCAGCTTTATTGACGCATTGTTCACCGCGACCAGCGCAACCTGCGTAACGGGCCTGATTGTCCTCGAAACGGGAGAAGACTTCACACGAATGGGCCAAACCGTAATACTTGCCCTTATCCAGCTTGGCGGACTCGGCATAATTATGTTCGGCGGAGTAATCGCCCTGCTGCTGGGACAGGCCTTCAGCGTCCGCCAGTCGGTGGCAATGCAGGATGTTCTAAGCGCGCGGGTGGTCGGGAAAATAGGCAGACTTATTGCTTTCATTTTCATCGTTACAATCGCCCTCGAAGCTCTCGGCGCGATACTGATGTATAATATGTGGCCGCAGGCTCCGGGCTGGACCGGAAAAACCGCTGACATATGGTTTACCAGCATATTCCACTCCATAAGTGCGTTTTGCAATGCCGGATTCAGCCTGTTCCCCGACAGCCTTATAGGTTACGCCGGCCACTGGCAGGTCTATGCCGTTATGTGCTCGTTGATAGTTATTGGCGGACTTGGCTTCGGAGTCATATACAACCTCTCATACGCCTGCGCCGATCGCATCGGCAAATATATACGCTGGAGACTGTTTCACAGCCACCGTGTCGGAATGGAAAGATCGGAACGGCTATACCTTCATACAAAAGTAGTCCTCGTTACAACGATAATTCTAATAATCTTTGGAATGGCGGCTATGCTTTTGCTGGAAAATTATGCTTTAGGAGCCAGCCGACCCAAAGGCCTGCTATGGGCGTTTTTCCAGTCTGTAACAGCAAGAACCGCGGGCTTTAACACCGTCGAAATCGCCGAGCTCTCACCGGCCAGTCGGGTGCTGTTGATTATACTTATGTTCATCGGCGGCTCGCCGGCATCCGCGGCAGGCGGAATAAAAACAGCCACCTTCGCGATAGTGATTATG
>Ga0207421_10001172_pt1 | contig 34115 bp, 75 predicted proteins | sample SodLakKL_010_SED_4_FD_187542 | JGI IMG/M metagenome (GOLD analysis project Ga0207421, IMG submission 187542) | Alkaline sediment microbial communities from Lake Tanatar, Kulunda Steppe, Russia - 8KL_010_SED (SPAdes) (version 2) | ecosystem: Environmental > Aquatic > Non-marine Saline and...
ATCCCAATGCATATCTATAAAATCAAACAATTTATCTTCATCCATATTTTCATTAAAATCATCTATAAAAAAATCCCTTTTAAATTTTTCTGCTAATTTCTTAATTATAGTTAATTTTTTATCTAATTCTTCTATCAATTCTTTATTATCATAACTTTCCATATTCTTTATCATTAAGATAGATTGGTAAATAATATCTAAAAACTTACCTGTTCCTACTGCATATTTGCATGATTCAGGAATATTAATACTATTTACTTCTACCATTTTAATGTTCCCCCTTAAAATATCAAGCAATAGTATCCAAAAAATTTATCCAAAAAATTATAACAATTATTTTTATACTTAAAAGTAATGTAATTAAGCCACTCATATAACCACCCCATTCCTCATTTGACTGATTGACGTGGTTTTATCTTTTCCCATTCCAAATTTTCTTTTATAAAAACTGGAATATTATTCTTATATGTTTCACTTAATAAAAACAAAACCCAATCCCTTTCAGGCTGTTTGCTGTTTCTTCCTGTCTGTGCTCCTATAATAACCCAATCAACATAATCTAACCCATCAGGTTTTAAATATTCTGGATTCCCTAATAATGGTTCAAAACTTATAAAAATTTTCCTATTCTTAGTTTTCTTAATTTTTGCTGTTATATCAACAATTCTTTCATAAGTCATAGGGGTATCTTCTGAACAATCAGCAGTCATGCCTAAAACAGTATTTTCAGGGAAATCAAACTGTAAGTATCTTTCAGGATTTTTAGTAAGAAAATAAAATGTATGTTGTGAATATTGTTCTGTTTTACCTATAATTCTCTTTATCCATTCTTCTTGTACCCAATCCCCGAACAAATCTCCCATGCTGGATACAAAAACTGATTTATCTGTTTGGATTTTACCAGGTTCATCTAACCTTTCTTCCCAAAAAGTAGGATTAAAACCATCTTTGTAAAGATGTGTTAGTCTAGTTTCAGCCAACTTCCTAGCATAACAATATCTACAAGCATGTTTACACCCTGTAACTGGATTCCAAGTATATTCTACCCAATCAATACCTGTTGTATTCATTATGTCACTCCCAAAAATTATTTCTTTATATAAAAATATATCTTTAAGAGGGTTTTTCTGTTATCAAAAGAAACATTGTATGTAATACAATACACAAAATTCCTATTTGTAAATAACCTCTCCAGTACTGTGATACAAATTCTATATCAGCTTGTGCAAACTCACCATTAACTAATAATACCCAAAGTCCTACTGTAATAATAGTAAAGAAGGAAAGATAATACATATGAATAAAAAACATAAAAAACTTAATAATAAAAGAAGCATCATCAAATCTACGTTTCTTCTTCTTTGTTGAACTGCTAGGATAAGTTGTTGAACTTCCATAACCTGATGACCCACTACTTGTTGAAGATTTTTGTTCTTTTTTATTTAATCGTCCTAATTTCGGGTTTTCACCTTTAGTTTCCTTATATCTATTCCCCAAAAATTCTTTTTCATAAGTTGTCTTACCTACTTCTGAACCATTCCTTGTATGAGTTTTATGTTTTTCTCTGAAAAATGTTTCATCATGATGTTCTGATTTTGTCACATTACCTTCAGTATCTTTAGTTTTATAATATTTACTACCAAATAAACCTCTTTCTGTTGTTGTTTCACTTAATTTATTACCATATTTATCCCTTGTTACTCTTTTCCCTCCACGTTCTACTGTAGTTTCTGCAACTTTATTCCCATACTCATCATAAATTACTTCTACTTCTTTCCCAAATTTCTTTTCTTTTTTAGTAATATACTTATCACCCACAATAATCACCCCATCTAAAGAAAAGATATATTCCCTATATAAATAGTATCATAAATACACAATTATGTCAAATTTATATCTAAAACTTATTGCCATATTCAAAAATCTTTTCTAATTTTTCCCTAACATAATATTCCTTCTGTTTACCAAAATCAACTAAAACTGATTCTTCTTTATCAGAAGGTAAAACTCCTGTTACTTTACCTACTTTATCAGTGCCCTTAACCCTAACTTTTTCCAAAGTTATTCCTCCAAACCTGAAACATATTCTTTGACACTCCCCGCCCGTTCGTTACACTCACGAACGAAGATTCTTAACTGTTTTAAGCAGCTTCCTCAGATAATGTATCGCTGGAATACCCCGCATCATTAAAGATACTGGTATTCCAATCAGCTAAGTAACATGAGTTTGAGTCATATCTCAAACCTATGGGTGGTGTCAAATCACCTTCTAACCTAATGGATTTATCCTTTAAGGAACCATTAGTATACTTCTTAAAGATATTCATAGCTCCAACACCATCACGATGATATTTAAAATCACAATTTGAACATTTGTAATTTCTATTGCTAGGCTTATACTTACTGCTACATTTAGGGCACGTCTGAGAAGTGTAGGATTCGTCTATATATTCTACTTTAATACCTACACTATTAGCTTTATACCTTATCATGCTAATTAGTTTTTTAAATACCCAGCTATGAAGGTTTTGATTGCTTTTTTTATCAAAGTTGATATTGTCTCTAATACCCTTAATATCACCGATTACAATAGTGCCAAGTTGGCGCTTAATACAGTACCCTATCAAAAATGATGTGTATTTTTGCAACACATCATTAATTTTGTTACTGCTTTTACTAAGAAGTTTTCTTTTAGCACTATTTAATTTCTTCCATCGCTTAGAATACTTCTTGCATCGAGACATTTTATTTTGCAGTTTACCTAATTCCTTGTTTCTAAATCTAATGAATGAATTAAGTTTACCACCGTTATATATTTTACAATTACCTTTGCTATCAAATGTTGTCGTGGGATGTATTTGTCCTAAATCTACTGCAAGCACATCATCATTATTATACTCAATTTCTTTATTCTCTACATCAACAACTATATACAAGAAATATTTGTCCTGAACATTGTCATATATTAACTCAGCATATTTGGGAGATTGGTTTATATCTGGAACATCAACTATCAAAGGTTCTGTACCTCTACCATTAGACAGCCTTAGATATCCGTTTTTTAATTTAATAGCTGATTTTTTATACACTACTTTCTGAAACTTATAAGTTTTATAAGGAGGTTTAGGGTTATTATGGTTATTTAAAGCTTTGAAGTAACTATCTAAAGCAGTATAGTATTGCTCTACAGCCCCCTGTTTAGATTGAGAGTGTAAACCTATATCTTCAGCATACAATTTTATATATTTTTTCATATCGCCTTCTTTAAGCCAAAAATCTTTTCTACTTTTAATATCAAAGATAGTTGATACTACTTTAGAATATATCCGACCTGATTGTCTGCTTAACCTTCTAGCTAAATCATATTGTTGTACTGGTAGTCTATATGTTTTATTCAAACCAATACCCCCTTCCTATATTTTTAAAAACTAAAAATGTACTAATTTGTATCTCCGCCCTTTAACAAGGACGAAGTTTTAAATTAGGAAATTCTATAACATTACCAACTTCAAATTTTTCAGCTTCTTGTTTAGTACCAAAATAAAAAATCCTGCGTTCTATATCACCACTATCAATTCTTTTATATTCTAATGATTGTTCATACCAAACAGTAGAATTAAATTCTACTTTCTTCAGAGGAGTTATTTCTTTTAAAATTTCTATCTTATTATCTGGCAAATGATAACAACCTCCTTATTATTTTTGTTATGAGGAGTGATTTGAACCACCCCTCATAACAACCACCAATACCCATACAGACAGACTAAACCTTCATTACATTTGTCGCTTGTAAGCCTTTATCAGTTTCTTCAACAGTAAATTCTACTGCTGCACCATCATCCAGGTTTTTAAAACCATCTTCTTGAATTTCAGAAAAATGAACAAATACATCTTCTCCATCTTCCCTTTCAATAAAACCAAAACCCTTTTTGGTGTCAAACCATTTGACTTGACCTGTTTCAGACATTTGCTAACCTCCTTGTTTCTTATAATTCTTTGTCTAACCAACCCAACATTTTATCCTACACTAAAAGGATACAGACTATCAGGAAAAGTTTCACCATCAATAACTACAGGGTTAAAATTATGCATACCTGATTCTTCAATTTTATCTCTGAAACCTTCCCAATTGTATGCCCTTAATGTTCCTTCTTCTTCCAAAATCTGATGAACTGTATCTATGTTATTATGTACCCAGTCATAAAAATTTCTAGCTTCAGTTTCACTATCTGTTTTAATATCGACCATAGTCGGATGAATTGCTGCTTCTTCAGCCCATAACCTTATAGCTTCTTCTGGATTTCTAACAAATTCTAGGAGTGCTGTACCTCTTTGAACAGCATAACTTTCTTTTAAATTTTCTCCTGAACCTTCTGCTAAAATTTTAAGTTTCTTTTCCATTAACTTTTCAATCAAATTTCTTTCTTTCATAAATACCACCTCTATTAGAAGTTTAAAATATTAAGAATGTATATCAACTAATTTATTCATTACTTCAACTCTACGTTGAAACCGATTGATATAATTTATTATTCCATTTTCTATATCAGCTAAAACACTATCAACAGTATTACCTCTTAAAATTATCACCTCTTTATCCAAAAATTCAAGTGCTCCAGTATTAGCTAAATATGCTATTTCAATTTCCATTTCAGTAGCTTCATAATCTACTAAACCAAAAATTTGAACTTTATCTCTTTCAGATATGTCTGATGCAAATACTATAGCTCCAGCTTCATAATCCCAGAGAAAATTATAAAGACTTAAAAGATTAATAACTTCTTTTTCAAATTCATCCATAAAACTAGAGGTTCTTTCTTCTAATCTTCTTCTTTTCCTACGTTTAGGATAATATTTCAACAAAATTACCTCCTATCCTATTTTTATCTTTTTGCTCCTTTGATAAATTCTACCATACCTTCAATAACATTAAGAAAAGCTTTTAAATCATTCCCACCTAATTCTTCAGGTATCCGATGTGAAACTTCTTCAATTACTTCTAATAAATCATATACACCGTCCTGTATTTCATTTGTCACAAAATCTGTTTGTGCTTCATATATTATTTCTAATATATCTTCAAGTTTTTCATTTACCTGTTCTAAATCTTTCCCAGAAAGAACACTATCTCTCCTATATTTGTTATGAACCCAATCAGATAAACTTTCTAATTCATCTTCCAACATATTATGATAAGCTGATTCAGACAATTTTCTTTTTCTTGCTCTATTATAATTTCTTCTGTACATAAAATCAACCTCCAATCTAAAACAATCTAAAATTTACTTGACTAATTCCATAAATTTGTCTCTGTAATACCTTTCCAATTCTTCATGTACTGTACCCCATAAATCTTTTGTAAATCCTTCATATAACCTACTTTCTTCTAGTATATTCACAATATCATCTATTTCATCAAAATAACTAAAATCAGCATACTGATAAACCATATGCCTTACTTCTGTTTCTAAAACTAAACTAATAAAACTTTCAGGAATAATATTTTCCAAAACAAAAGAATCATCATCTGATTTCATTTCTATATTTAAGAAGGACTGATAAAATGTTTTTAAAGCATTTTCTTCTAATACATTAACAATATCATCTGCCACACCCCTAACCTTACCCTTTGTATAAAAATTAAATAAATCCGTTTGTATATAAAGTTCTTCCTGCAATATCATTTCTATTTCAGAATAAATCTTATCAATCACTTTTTCTCTAAATGTTTTTTCTTTATTTCCTGTAACAATTTCATACTTTTCTTCAAATTTCTGTTTCTTTTCTAGAAAAACCTTCCCAGATATTCTATTAAAAACAATATAATAATTATTAGGAATATTAAAACTATGAGAATCATTTAAACTTTCATTAAAATTCAAAACTAATTTATTGCCATCCACATTCATAAAACCTATATCATAATAACAGTATTCTGTCAAAAACTTAATGATTTCTAAATGATTATTCCCATCAAAATAAACAGCTTTATAACTGTTCTTTTCCTTCTTTTCAAAAGTATTAAACATATTAATATCCCCTTTCCTCCTTTATTATTTCCATGTTAAACTAGAACCCCTTAAAATCCAACTAAAAATTACATAGAAATAAGAACGCATCTTTATTTCCCCCTTATATTACATTTAATAAATCTGCGTTATCATATTTATTGCCCCATTTTTTCACTTCTTCAAATTCTAATACAAATTCTTTAAATGACATCACTTTACCTTCATGAATTTCCTTTAAAAGAAAACCACAATATTCTTTATCCCAAATAACCAACCACAAACTGAAATCATATTTTATATCTTTTTGTGCATTTGGATGAACAAATGGTTCTGTCTTTAATAAATCACCCTCATATATATCTTTACCCTGTTCATCCTTCAACCCCATACCAAAAACTACTTTATGATTCTTAGGTTTTATTATCGCCTTTCTATTCATATCAAAGAGTGCACCATTCTGCATTAGTACTATTCGGTTGTTTTCCCACTCTGAACTGTTTTCATTCCATACCTTAAATTTTTTCATATACATTTATTCCCCTTTTTTCAAATAACTAAAAATATAATTTAAAATCAACCATCCCTTATCTTCCTCCAATCTGTATTATCCTGATGTCTTTTTATCTTTCTTACCAATTTTAATCTTTCTCTTGGAAAAAAATAATATTCCTCATCACATCCCTCTTCTGTAATCAAAACAACAACATATTCCCCATTCCTAGTGATATATTCTACATTACCTATCCTTTCACCTGTAAAGTACTTATCTTTGACTATATCACCTTCCCTTATTTTATTAAGTTTCAAATCTTTTTCACTTACAATCTTATGAAAATATTCCCCTCTTCTTTTATAACAAGTAACAGCATATTTGTTATTATTACAATCAGTCTTATCAGCTATACCAAATATTTTTCCTTCATATTCACTATCACCATTATTAATTATTACAGAATCCCCAGGTTTGAATTTGTACATAATAAGTAGTTATCCCCCTTAACATTTTTTTGAAATCATATCTAATTATAACATAAATACACTAATCCTGTCAAACCATTTCATTCATAAATGATAGCTGGAAACATTTCTTTTTCACAGATTTCACATTTTATCTAAAAAACTCAAGAAAACTCCATCCTAGTCTTGTTTTTGATTAGGGTGGAGATGAATTGTGAATATTAAATAATTGAAACGGTTTAACTAACAAAACACAAACCTTTACGATATTTCACAAGTTCTACATCTTTAACATTAGAATTAACTGTATTGCCATCACTATCTTTCATTCTAACCCATTTACCATAGTTAAACATACCCTTAACTTCACAAACCTTACCTTCATATTTAACTAAATCTCCTGGCGATAAAAGATATTTTTGTTTTCTAACACTTCTACCATAAGTTTTGCGGTTTGTTTGCAATGACCGATTGTTTCTACGATTAATAATTGCTTTAATAGGTTTACATCTTTTTTGATTTTTACCATTTGCGATTATGAAAGCATCATTATAATGCGTTTTCTCTAAATCTTGTTCTATTCGATTCTTTTTAGTAATATGACCGAAAGTATAATCACAATCTAACTTATTAACTATTTTCCATCTGACTATATTCATAAAAGCAGTTGATTTCAATGTTTGTTTAGCTTGTTTTTGAACATTTGGATATCCAAATTCTTTAGCAGTTTGACTATCTTTTTCTTGGTTACAATTATGACAGCTAATAGTTAAATTATCCACTCTATTAGAACCACCTCTAGATTTAGGGATAATATGTTCTACCTCTAACGGGACATCTTCTTTACCGCAGTAAGCACATTGTCTATTGAATTTTTCTAGCAGATAGTTGCGAACATTATAACCTTGAAGTGTACCCTGTTGGTATTCGACGCCTTCTATTTCAGGATTCTGCATTTTTTGAGTATTGAACTGTGCAACTTCCACTATTACTTTAGAAATTGGCAATATCTCTTTTAATTTGTTAACTAATTTAATATGACTATTCATTTTGTGTTTAATACTTGGTGCTAACCAACCTTTAGGTTTAGATTTCTTTCTATTATCAAATCTTGGTTGACGATATCGAGTATTTCTATGCCTTCTGTTTCTGCGATAGTTAGCTTTTTGTTCTAACTTTTTTGGTATATCATTTCTTAACTCTAACACTCCACTAATTAATTCTTCATCTTCATTAATTACAGAAAAACCTACTTCCTTATATCCTGCATCAATACCTAAAGTTACATCTTTGGTATAAGAACTTTTCTTCTTTCTATCTAATATTTTAATAGTAAAAGGTTCTCTTTGCACTACTTCAGCTCTACCTTTAGATAAAAGCTTTCTAGCTCTAATGGATGTTGTTGGGTCTAATGCTTTACCATTTTTGTCTTGAACATAAACTTTTTTAGACATCAAAATCACTCCCAAACTATAATTTACGACCTGTAAAGGTCATCTCTGCTAATGCAGGTAAGTTCTCTTCGCTAATGTCTGTGTAGGCATAGGTTGTGGTGATGTTGCATATCTAAGGATAGCGATATGTTTCGTCCACCACAACTTCCAGAGCCTAGAACTAGAGAAGTATTCTAGGGTGTATATCAAACACTCAACACAGGACGTAGTTCATCTGCCTTCACCTTCGAGAAGACATCACTAAAGCTAATCTCCTACTCCACTACAAAGCTTTTTCAAGCTCCATCTGAATCTTTAGTTTGATTCAGGTGGAGTAGTTGACAATCAATAAACAATTCTTCTTCTAATAACATAATTATTTCATCATATATTCTATTAACAGTATTTTCTCTTTCTGACATAGAATATATTCCCCCTTCTTAACTAAATCAGTTTCACTTCGCCATCATTATCCTTAAAGACAAGAAATGTTGAATCGAAAGCTGTATATTTACCTATCTTTTTTATTATTTCTTCATCTAGTTCTATATTATCAGTATTGTAATAAAATTTAGTACCATCTATTAGTACACAAGCATATCTTCCCATATCTTCAAATTCTTTTCTTGTTATATTATATCTTTTAACATTATCAAATTTATCACTTATTCTTCTATTTAAATTCAAACTACCACACATTATACCCCACCCTTTCATACTCTTAACCTAAAATAATTTTTGTATAATATTCATAATGATTTTCTTTTAAACAAGTTAAACAATAGTTCAAATATTTACCTGTTTCTTTATTCGATGGATATTTAACAAAATTACTTCTGCTCTTTTCTTCACCACAAATACTACAAATTCTTTTTCTGAAAGACATCTAATATAATGCAACTCCTTATAAAATTAATTAATAAAAAATATTTCTGACAAAATAATTATACCATTAAAAATAAGTAATGTCAAAAAAAAACAAGTGGCTATCATGATAGCATATATTTAATTATCATGATAGCATCTATTATCTCTTTATCTTCTCTTTTATTCTCTTTTTCTCTTTTTCTCTTTTATTCTCTTTTTCTCTTATTCTCTTTTATTCTCTTTTTCTCTTATTCTCTTTTATTCTCTTTTTGCTTTTATTTGCTTGCAATGCTTTGCTTGCAAGCAATCATGATAGTAACCTGTAATTTTTCAGAATATTTACAAACCTTCCCCTTCATAGTTATAATTACCTTTCTTAACTTCTTCTGATTCTTTTTTTCTGGCTTCTTCATAATCCTTTCTTTTTTCTTCTTTTGCCTGACAATCTAGACATATCATATCAGTATTAAACCAGCTCATAGATAAACAAGCATTTGTTTTACCACACCTATCACATTTCATATCACTTAAACCCATTATTATTTCCCCCTTATTATTGATGTGCTTTTTCTTTATCAGAAGTATGAATATCAACATGGTCTGTAATTCTAGTATGGGTATTATGAATCTTTATTTTCTTTTTACTTAAATCAACTTCATAGTGATAATTGATATCACTATAAGGTTTAGTACATAACCCCCAACCAGTCATTGATGGTTCAGAATAATTTTCAATTACATATTCTAATCTATTGATTTCTTCTTCATTTCCATCTTCCCTTGCCTGTTCCAATTCCTTTTCATACTCTTTTCTTAACTTTTCTCTTCTTTTTTCTTCTGACCTAGCGAAAGCCCTGACAATTTGAGCTATAGCATATTCTGTATCATTTCCTCTTTCCCTAATAAACTTCGGTAAAACTTCTTTTAATACTGGAATGACACCTTCTGGATAACCATCAGAATGTTTGTAAATCAAAACATCATTTCCTTTAACTTCAATATGAGCTCTTGTTGACATTTGTATAACCCCCTTTTATTTTATCCTTCTTCCTTCCTTACAATAAAAGCATAACATAAAAATACCATAATGTCAAGCGGTTATACAATTTTTTTAATATGTTAGTCTAACAGGATACCCTAGATGGATACCCTGTTAGAATAGTAATTAAAAGTCAATATTACCAGATTCAGAAATTACATCCATAATAGAATACCACTTAGGGAAATGTGTTTCATACATATCATCAATTATAAAAGACATATTTCTTGCCATATCATAATTCATTTCTAACCCATCTTCACCCATAAATTTCATAAACCAGTTAGTTGATGCTGCTGCACCTAAAATTATACCTGTTTTTGTATCTCTGTTAACATCTTCCCACAAATACCCATCAACAACTTCAGCTCCCTGTACAGACTGAACCAGTAAACTTCCCAAACCAACTAGAAGAACAAAAACCAACAGAATAACTAAGGTAGTCTTAAGTTTCATCAGTTTTAGTCACTCCCCCTTTAAAGTTTTTGGATTTTATCTTACCTTCAATCTTCAATACAATAATAACATATTTTTTATTAAATGTCAAGGAAATAATTAGAATTAAACATAGTAATTAAAATTCTGAATTTTACATAAATAATTTCTGATGGCGATTATTTCGCTTAGCCATACTTTACCATTAAGAGCGTCAATAATAGCCATCATAACCTCATATAAGGGCTCAGATTTGCACAGATTGCAAATGTGCTAGCTAGTTGAAACCCATATTTAATCTAAAACTAATTCTAATTCTTGTCTTTCATTAATTATTATTTGTTCCTGTATTTTTGTTCCCTGAAAAACAGATTTACCATTTAAATATAAATGGATTCTATCAGAACTACCTACTTGAATATAGGAAACAATATCTAAACCCATTTTTTCCACTAAATAATCTATATATTCTTTTAACTTACCCTTATCCCTTATTCCTGGTTCTATTTGATGCACAACCTGAATAGTATCTTCTTCCATATTTATATCCCCCTTAATTCTTAATTTTTAAGTGATTGTATGCAGAATTAACTTATCTTCTTCTTCATTATAGGTATAACTATCAATCCTAAATGAATGATTTTCTGCTATTTTTTCAAGAAGTTCTAATATCTGTTCTTCTGTAAGTTTTTCTTCCAGTTCTAAAGTTATATCTGTAGTCTGTTTAATTATCTACACCTCCCTATCCCTTTTTATATATTACACGATGACTATCTTTATGAGGATTACCCTTAATCCAAGATAAATTGACAGAACAGTGAGGACAGGGGTCAATAAGGTAAGAAATTTTATTCCCACATTGAGGGCATTGATACAAAACAACCACTCCTTTTTGTGATTTTTGAAATATGATATTATTATTATTTATTTTCTTTGCCTACCCTTAACTTTTTTACTAACTCATCATTATATTCAATAATATGTGCATATTTTTTTAACCTTTTGTTATATACTAAATATTCATAACCTTCAATTGCATCATTATCTTCAGTAAAATGTGTTCTACTGTCTAAAACAATTGCATTTGGATTACCAAATTGACCTGCATGAAATGTACCAAACTTGTCTGTATAAAATTCACCAGGAATTTCTTCAACATAATCATTAAAAGTAAAATTTATTTTATCTAAGTTGTACAAATCCAACATAATTATCCCCCTTAATCAAATTTATCTTTCAATTTTTGAAACTTTGTCCTAATAACCTGTTCTTTTTCGGTATCAGTACTTAAATCATCCCTAACCCTCGGACTGTACTTCCTGTTTTCTTGTTTGATTTTAACCCTATCCACTTCTTTTTTGATATTCCCTAATTTTGATTTTAATTCACTAAATTTAAACTGTTCTTCATTGAAAAAATCATATTCTTCAAAAATTTCATATAAAGGTTCAAGTAGTTCATTTTCATATTTCATTCCCCTTCTGTCCTGTCTGCAGTCTTTTAATTCATTAAAAATATATAACTTTTCTTTATTACTATAATTATTTAATTCAATAAAATGCAGTATATCCTGTGTTTCTAATTCTGTTTGTTCAATATTTTCTGTATTATTTTCATATCTTCTTTGTATCATCTTTATGTTATCTAAAGTTGTAAATATATCTTCAATTAATTCTAAAATATCTTCACTATCCATAACTACCCTCCCATCGTTTGTAATTCAATTAAACCATGTTTTAATGATTTAATAACAGCATGAGTTCTATTATTAGCTTTCAACTTTCTTAATATGTTAGTTACATGTACTTTAACAGTATTTTCACTAATACAGAGGTTTTCAGAAATATCTAAGTTACTCATACCTTCTGCCATTAACCCTAAAACATCATATTCCCTTTCAGATAGAATATCTTTATCTAACACAACTAATTATCCCCCTTATTAGATAATTACCATAACCCTTCTACCCTTTTAGTATCTAAACCTTTTGAATTTTCTTCATAATAATTTCTAACAAATTTTCTGGCTTTTCTGTAATCTCTCCAAGTTTCCATTATCATACCATACCCACTAAAGTCAATTACACTAGCATGAATCTGTGAATCTATTAATTCTGATTCAGTATCTTTTCCTTTTTTATAACCATCTAAAGAATTTTTATATTTTTCATTAACCACCCATTTTCGTTTATTAAATTCTTTTAAAAAAGTATCAAAATCCCCATAATCCCATTGATTGGTAAATTCTTTTACCTGTTTTTCATGTACTTCATAAGGAATACGGGCACAAATCCAACAATTACTTAATCCTATAATAATACAAACAAAAGCTACAATTAATAATACTAAATGTATCATTAATATAACCTCCCCTTTTGACAAACTATACCCATTATACCCATTAAACCCACTTTATTATTATTTAAACTTCCTGCAATTCTAAATAACTACTGCAACAAGTGGAAAAATACTTTTCAGTACTTTTGACTAGTTTTGATTTCCTTTTTCTTTTTGCTACTAGTTCCCCACAACTAGAACAGTAAAGGTAATACTTATAATCTTCAGCAGAATCGAATTCTAAACCATGTCTTAGTGGTATTTCTAAAAACCTACAAAGTTTTCTGAAAAGACTGGTATGTCCTTCCTGTAAAATTAAGTGTAAAGCTTCATGTTTAAGAATACCAGAAACTTTATCTTCTGGTATTTCTGGATGCAATTCTATTTTAACGTCTATTAATTCATCAAAATGGTATTCTTGACAGAATCTGCCACCTGTGGTTTTTAATCTGGAATTAATTTCTAACTTAACTTTTTCTTTATATTTTTTATATGATTCTTCTTTCAAATTATTTAAAAAGTGTTGTACATCTTCTTCTACATCTTCTATAGCTTTATGCATTAAATCTTCTAACTTTTTGTGAGGTATATCCTGTACTGTTCTTGTCATTTTTATTACCCCCTTTTGATTCTTTTCCCTTCTTACATATATAGCATACCATAAAAAATGAAGAATGTCAAGTATCTACCTAAAATACTAACCAGTAAATAATATATTTTTCATTCTAAGCTGTATGTTCTAGTACTTGTTTATATTTCTTCTGTTTGCCATCAATTATAACACTAATAACTTCTAAGTAATTATTATCAGGATAATGAGCTAAGAATAACCCCTCTTTCTTATTTTTGGATATTTTTATTAATCTAAAATCCACTATATCAGCACTATTACAGGTATATTCCTGTGCTGATTCATATAAATCTGTCTGCCATTCTCTTGTAAAGTTTAATTTTTTCTTAGTATTCATTTCCCTTAATTAAACCTCCCCTTCACTTATTAATTCATTAATAATTATATCATTTTTAATATAACAGGTCAAATTAAATTATCAATTATTATAAAAAGTTATAAAATCAAATTCATCTTTTTCTAATTCTTTTCTAGCATTATCTACAATCCTAATTTCTTCCGATAACATATTACTTTCCCCCTTATAAGTTTAATTCTCCCTTCCTAGCTTTTTCACTTCTTTCATAATCGTCATAATCTTCAATATGAACCCTTTTAACTATATTCTGTTTCGTACCCCTGTATTCGTTGTGTTCCTTCAGGGTCATTCTTAGATTCAATTCTTCATTTTTTTCTAACAGTTTAAAACTTTTGGTAAACCAAACAAACAAATTCCCTTCTTTATCCTGAAACTTGTAAATGTATTTATCTATAACCCTGCCAAAATAATCTTCAGTTTTAAAATCATGTCTTCCAACAAAATTAACTGTTCTTTCTAACCTATCCCCAATATCCCCAACAAAATTACTGACAGGAATATTTTCTTCTTCTTCTTTAATATTATAAGGTTCTTCCCAATCTTCCGGTCTTTCCCATTCAACAATAACCTTATTAACAGGGTAGGCGACTATTTTACCCTGTTCATTTTCTTTATGAGTATGAGTAACTTTAACTACCTTCTGAATACCATACATATCACACTTGAAGAACCAGTTTACAGGTCTTAATCCCCTGCCACCTTTTCCACCAAAATTGAATCTTGCATCTATCTTGATGGAAAATTCATCTTCAGTAATATCAAAATCTGTTTCTTCCATTAATTTCTTTAAACTTAATGCTTCTGGATTGAAATCATTTAAAGCCTGTTGGGATTTGTATTCTTTGAAGAATTTAGCCTGTTTCAAAGACTTAAAATTACCTTCATTAAACTTCACTAAATTCATTAAACTTTTGAATAAATCTTCCCTTACAAATTCTACAGAATTCATTTTTATAACCTCCTTCCTTATTACAGCTTAATTATAACATAAAAAAGGAAGGATGTCAAGTATCTACCCTATATTTAACTGTTTTTCATTATAAATTTCTTAATTTAGTTTCTATATCGTCCAAGTCTTCTTCATATTCCTTATCATAATTCTTATTAACTTGTTCAGTATATTTATCTTTCTTTCAAATTCAAAAGGTATATCCCCCTTTCAGTTTTTACACTTAAAATTCTCTCCCGCTCTACTTAAAAGGTGTTTATATTCTGTTATATCTAATACAACTTTATTATCTAATTCTTCATAGCTTAATATTCCCTTAATTCTATGAAAACCTTTATCTTGTTGATGTCTTTTAGTATGATATTCTACCATATATTTTTTGTTTTCTTCTACCTTTCTTGACATATCATGAAACAATCTGTTTCTTAATTCTGTATGTGCTTGCCAGTCAATCATATCAGGATTAACTGCATTATCATATTCAACCTGCCCAACTACTGTTTCACTACAAATTCGTTGTTTATTATCATTATTTTCTTTATCACTATCACCATTATTATCCAGATATTCCACTTCTTTTTCTAATACATCCACATAATCACCGTCAAAGTTTACTATAAGGACTTTGTTGTGTTCTTTTTCCACTACACCAATAGAACCAGCTGGTATAACTGTTTCTTCATGACTATAAATATCTACCAAAACCTGTTCAGCTAAAAGTTTTACTCTTTTCATTGTTAAATATTCCCCCTTTAAAATTAAGCAATATATTTATCTTTTAAATCTAAAACCTTTATATGAACCCAAGTTAGTACTTTTAAATAATGGGAATTCCCTTCAAAATTAGTTTCAAAATCATCTAACTCTTTTTGTAATTCATTGTCAATTTTTTTGATAATAGAAATTATTTTACCTTTATCATTGAAAACTTCTAGATAATCTTGATAAACCATTTCTAATTCTACTCGCTCACAAGGTGATATCAGTACAATACTATCTTTTTTTATCTTGACTTTTTGACTGTTAATTCTAAAATAATCTTTAGATACCTTCAAAATATTGATAAGTTCAGCATTAATAGTATGTCTTGTCTTTGTTGTTCTACCGATTTCTTCTTCCTTTAAAAATTCCTGTACTACCATTGTAGGATTATAATATTTATCAAAAAAATCTTTTTCTTCCATTTTTTATTTCCCCCTTATTTAATTTATTATAATTATCAATTATCAGGTGAATATTTCACATAAAGATGAGTCGGGTCTCCTGGTGCTGAACTAATAATCAACTGAAATTTATCAAAAATATAATTCTGTACTTCTGTAGTTAAATAAGCTACTTCTTCCCCACCATGTTCCTGTTCTTCTGGAAAATTGATTGCATCTTCTATTTTATTTAATAATTCATCTATTTCTTCAATCTGTTTTTCTGTTGCATATTTGTCTTTTAAGTGTATTAATAAATCTTCCATCCCTTCAATTGTATCAATAGATTTCACACTGTCCTGTCTTATAGTAAATCCATTCAATTTTTCTAGTTTTTTTGTCATCATTATTATCCCCCTTTTCTTATTCTATTATAACTATATCATAAAAATGTTGAAATGTCAATACTATCAAGAAAAAATATCAATAAAAAATATGCTCTATATTAAATTATTAGTTACAACTGTATCTATTACTATATCATATACAATATCAGGTCGTAATATAATTTCTGATTGTGCAGGGTGAGGACTTTCAACTTTCCTCATATCAATTACAATATCATCTTCTCTAATACCAATAAACTTAATAACTAATGATAAAGCTACATAATCTGCTGTAAAATCTAAAGCGACTGACCTTGACTGAGTTGTAGAAATTGGATAAGAAAAGGGGTGGTCATATTGATATCTTTTCCCTTCTTCTAAATTATAATCAGCAGCACCTAAACTAGCAATGAATTCTTCTGCTTCATCATTCCTTATATTAACCCCCCTATATAAATTTGAAGGTATATCTATCCTATCAAAATTAGCATGAAACCATTTCATAGTAGACTTCCAATAACGTTGACCTGCTTTTTCACCTCTTTCAGAATGTCCACCTACACTTACATAATTATCTATAAATTTTTCTACAGTACTATCATCTACCTTAATCTTATCTTTACCAAAATCAATAACCTTATAATCACTAGCTAAATCAAACAATTTAGCTGCTACTTCCCTACTGGATGACATTTTAACTTCATTTTCTACACCTACTATATCTGGTTTTTCTAAGTCATCATATATTGTATCTGACCGATATTCCTTCAATAAATACAATTTTATAGGAGGTGAAAATTTTAGTATTATAGCCCCCTTCAGACCTGCTGTGTGCCCTCTTCTTAAATTAATATTACCTCTTCTATCAGGTATCATAAACCCTATAACTGACTGTAATTCTGAAGATTCTACCCAATTATCAGGTTTATCCCTTAATAACAAAACAACCCTTTCTGATTTCAATTCATACATATCCTTATTCCATGTATATAAATCACCATATTTATCTGTAACATTCCTTACATCATACACTTTTTCATATAAATTGTTTATTCTTAGCAAAAGAATCACCTGCCAGATTTCTAATTAATTAAACTTCTAGTTTTTGTTTTTCTTTCCATCTTTTATATGCATCTAAAGTGACAAATCTTGTAGAACCGTTCCCTTTATATTCTTCAGAAAAACTACCTGCTTCTACAGTCCATTCCCTACCATCATCAAATTTTATATTATAACTTGTAATAGAATTCCATTTTCTTACTGCAGTAACTGTACCAAAACCTGAATTGTTTTTCATATCACCATTAAAAAATATTCTATCTCCCATTTTTAAGTTATTCATCAGTATTTTCCCCCTTCTTTTCTATGATACTGACATAATCATCATTATGCTGATTTCTTGCAAGGAATGTTCTACCCTTAAATTCAAATTCAATCCATTCAAACAAACCTGGTTTGTCTATATCATCTAATACCCGACAATCAATAACTTTATCAGGTTTATCTATAGTGAGATTATACTTTTCTTCCATCTTGTTTTTAATCCAATTAGTAAATTCTAAACTGATTACTGTACCTACTTCTTTCATTGTTATGCCCCCTTCTTTTCTTGTTTTTCTTCAGAATCATAACTACCACGGAACAATAAGAAATCTTTAGTAAAGATACAGTAGGTTTTTGTTTTTTTATCTGCTATGATAAGGGCTAATTTTTTGTCTTCTATCTTCTGTTTTCTTTCTTCCCAGTCAGGAATATATCTACTAGTAATATATTCCAACATTTCTGTACTTACATTAACACCTTTTTGCCAACCGGGGTCAGAAAAAGTTCCACCATAATTACCATTACCTAAATATGGTATAACAAAATATCTGCTATTTTGTGTTAAAGAACCAGAACGAGAAAATGCATTATAGGTGTCATATTCACTAGCTTTCCTTAATCTTTCTTCTAATTCTATTGGTTTTAACATTTTATTAACCCTCCCCCTTTTTACAAACTTTATCTTTCACAATACCTTAACTTAAACCAATGGTAATCAACATTAACCCATTCTTCATTATTTTTATCTATCCATACTGTACGATTGCCTACACTCTTCAGGTTGGTTGTACCTCCTGCTTTTAGTTTTTCTGGTCTGCTTAATCTAGCTTTGTTATACTTTAATACTTCATAGACAACATTATCTTCAACAACCAATTCATTATCAGTATCATACATTTTGTTTTTATATTTTTCATATAATGACATTTCTATTCTTCCCCCTTTCTTATTACATATATAGCATAACATAAAAAATACTAAATGTCAAGTAAGAGGGTGGATTTTTATTATAAAAATATCCTATCTTTCCTTCCAACTATAGTAATCTTCCCAGTCTTCAAATGCTCCCCCGAAAGGTCCGATTTCTTCACTATTATTATGAAGCCTTCTTCTTTCTGTTTCAGATATTTCCCTAAATATTCTAGAATCAGTTTCTTTAAAACCGGTAAACCAAACAAAGTCATGATGTTCTACCTGATACCATTGGTTATCTATCTTAATCGCTATACAGTCACCTTTCAACAAATTAATATTATATTCTTCTTTAAATGTTTCTTGAACATCTTCCCACACCCAACCTTTAACTTCTGGTAATAAACCTTTAGTTATATTAACTAAATTCACTAGTTCATCCAAGAAATGTTTGTCCATTTCTTTAACTAAGACAGTACTACCAATAATATCATAATCTTCATGGTGAAAATTAACAAAAGCCTTTTCTATCTGTACTTTTTTTAACATTACTATATACCCCCTTTAGTGTATATATAGCATACCAAAAAAAGTACAAAATGTCAAGTTGTCAGGCATAAATAAACAAATTAAAATTGTTATCTTCAAAAAATAAAAACTAAATATTATTCATTAAAATTAATATCTAAACCTTTACCACTAAAAATAGCTTTAACTTCTTTGGTTTCTTCCCTATCATAAGTTAGTTCACCTAAATCTATTTCATCAACTATTGCATCCTTAAAATTCAATTCTGAATTTTTATAACCATCAACAGAATACATGAATACCCTTATCCCTAATTCTTGTTTTCTTTCCATTAAACCAATCAAAGTTTTAATCATCTTAAGTGTCAAACAAGCATTAAAAGTTAAAGTTAACCCTTCCCATATCATTTCACCATTATTATCAAGTTTCAGTTTAGGAAGTTCACATTCTTTTACCTTCAAAGCTGAAGATAAATCATTAGTTTTAATCATTTTTTGTTCATCTACTTCATATAACAATACTTCAAACCTATTTGTACGTTGAAAAATCCAGTCATCTGTGTTTAAATCCAAACCATACTTTACCACTTCATTTAACACTCCTCTTTTGTTATTTTCTTATATTTTTAAAGATAACAGTTTTATTTTTTAAATTTATCCTTTATCCTTTTTTCTAGAATGAAGTTCAGTATCCATAATCTCATAGTATGCATAAGGATTATGTTTTTCATTTTCCCAACCTGAATATCTATTAGCATAAAGATAATATAACCCTTTTCCATCAGCTACAAGTTTATCTAGACTTTCTTCTGTTAAACTTTCTTCTGTTAAACCTATGTCACTACACCATACTGACATTATAAAAAATGGTTTTAACATTTTCTGGTCTAATTTTAAATCCTTATCTATCCATATCATTTCTACATCATAGCACTCTAACCACCCCCTTATTGTTTTTATCATACTGTTTTATCTCCTTTCATTAAAACTCTCTACCATTTTCTAACCATCCATTTCTTATCATTTCATCTTCTTTAACAAAATTATCTACCTTACCCGCTCCACAATGTTTACATCTAAAATGTACTCTGTAAGTATAAAATGCTCCTCTACTGTTATGATAATTGTATTCCCATTTATGACTGCCATCTACTTCAATTTCTTTTCCGAAGAAACCAAATTCTTTTCTTTTATACCTGTTCTTAGGACATTCTCCATCAGAGTAACCTAACATAATTATAAAGCAGGTCATTAAAAAAGCTGCAAATATCGCTCCAATAACTATAATAATATCTGCTAAACTCATCCTAATTTCCCTCCCCCTTTTAATTATCTGAAAATCATATTTAAAGTACTATGTTTTCTAAATCTCTTTCCCATTCAATTTCCAATTCTTCTAAAACGGGTTCAACCTGCCATGGTTCATCAACTGTCAGTTCCATAGCCCATATTTGTGTATCAGCTACTTCTACTGCAAATTCTAGCAATGCACTGTCTTCTCTTTCTTTGAACATTGATATAACAAAATTCATTCCTCTTATAAAATAATTACCATGTACCAGTTTTTGAGCTTTAATAAAATTATCTTTTTCAGGAGTATAATTAATTCCATACCTATCTCTTACTATATCCTTAAAAGCATAAGCAAATTCTTGAAAATGACCAGTATGACGTTGTTCCAATTTTCTGGATAACTTCCTGAATTTTTTCATTGTAACTTATTCCTCCTTAACAAAAATTATTATAAATTCCTGCCATGAAAACCAGACTGTGCCACAAGTTCTGCACCATATGCTTGTACTTCATCTAAAAATTCACTTATAATATTTCTTACATCATTAGCATCCTGAATTCTTATGTCTTTTAAAGAAACAAGTGTTATTGTATCCAAATCACTGGTTGTCACCTTCATTTCAATAGTAAATACACTGCTTCTAATTGACAAGTACCCTTCTATCCAAACATCGTGCATATCATGTGAACCAAAGTCTACGTATTCACCTGTCATATGTTCTTTAATTTCAAAACCATAGTCTTCTAAATTATTAGATATTTCTGTAACTACCCTGTCAACTAAACTTTCCTGAAAATATCTGTTATTCCTCCTTTTACTTTTTCTACTTCTACTTCTGTTATTAAACCTCATTATTAACAACTCCTTTTTAAAATATTTTTGTTGTTTATTAATTTACCCCAATACTATCCACTTCATCCATTATTTCAATATTATTATCTATTAAATATTTTAATACAGTTGCTTCTTTCATTAGTTTTTTAAATTTTATGTTAATATCATACTTAGCTCTAATGATACCTAAAATATCTGAAAATTCATCATTATCCATTATTCTACCCATTCTTTCATTCAGTTCTTTCGACTTATTATTTACTTCATTATACCTTTTTTCTAATTTTCTTGTTTCTTCTTTAAATATCCTTAACCTTTCTTTTGTAGTCATTATTATTTCCTAACCAACACAGTCAAATTATACCACATAAAAATTGTAAAGTCAATTTAATTATACCCTTTTATTACTATCAAGTCAAATCATATAAATTGCAGTCTAATTTACCAAAAATTTCTTCAAATAATATATCTACAAATGAATTATTCAGTAGAGAATATTTACTCTTTTTTATTTGAAAATCCCCACTATCTGTTGAAATTTTTACATAATCACCATTTGAATAAATAGCGTTTATTTTTTTTTAATATTTAGATAAATATAATTGTCATTAATATCTTTTAATTTGATATAATTACTATAAGTTTCTATCACCATCTACCTTCCCTTTTTAAATCTTCAACTGTTTCTTTACTTATAGAATAATCACATCTTGTACAGCGATATACCAATAATTCATTATCCAACACTATCACACCGTCTTCACAGTTCATACATTTTTCTATTCTTTTGACCCACATTTTATTTCACCTTTTCCCTTTATATTTATTCTTTCCTTCACTGCCAAATAAATAGATATTGCTTCTGCTGCTACATCTAATATCTTTCTGTCATTTTCTTTTGCATATTGTCTTAGTTCCTCATAAATATCAGGATATTCTTTTTTGAAATAATTAACCCTTTCATTAGTATGTTTAAATTCAGGCGGTGGTAATTCACGGTATTTTGTTCTTTTCAATGGTTCTTGCATACTTACCATCTATAATCTCTCCTTTTTAGTTTTATCAATAAATTCCAACTATACAGTATATTCCCCAACCCTTGTATCATATATTTCAAATTCTGACTGGCAAGCATTTTCACAATGAACAGGTTCTGCTATTCTTTTATCCCTAATCTTTCTACCTATAACCCCACACTTAACAGGTTGTATATATACATCACCATATTCCCCTGTACCTGCATATCTTTCCCCATGTATTGGTGTTAATGAATGACCACAATTAGGACAAGACCCTGTATCATTTTCTAAATTAGGAATTGGTAAATAGTCTATATACTTTCTATAAGCCATTTTTTGTTCCTCCTTCTTTTTCCCTTTCTGTAATATACTTCCTAGCTTCAGTTTTAGTCAAAAAAGCCTTATCGAAATTTCTATCTTTAAAAACTTGATAAACAGTAGTTCCACCCGCATCATGAGGAAAAAAGACTGTCTTATATGTCCATATAGACATAAAATTTTACACCTCCCCCTTTTAAACTTTAACTAGTTTGATAGTTATTTCTTCTGTTCCCCTTAATTCTGTATCCCTTTCACATAAAATATTATGAATCTTAACAGGTATCTTATCATAATTTACTTCTGAAAAAACTCGCCCTGATTCTTCTTCCCCTTCTATCCAAATATCAAATTTTGGAATCAACAGTATATTCCCCCCTATATTTGTATTATTCTTCACCTTTAGCTTTTTTGATAGCGTTTTCTAAAGTAGTACGGGTGATAGATAATTCTTTTTCATCGGATGACCCCAATGTTTTAAGTGCTAATTCTGCTGCTTTCAACAACTGAGGTGCAGCTGTTATCAGTTGAGCATTAGCTTTAACTTCTTCTAAACAATGATTTCTTACTTCTAAAGCTAACTGCAAATCACTATTTGAAGTACAACCAACTGATTTCCTTAAATCAGCTATTATCATACCTCTATAATCACCCATCAAATTTGAATGCCCATAAATATCAGGACTGTATGCTCTTATAGTGTAATCACTATTTTCCATAAACTTCCACGGTCCTGGAGTATGATAATTCATATTTTCTGTTCCTCCCTTTTATTCAATAGAAATATCTATTTTCCCTTCATCAAAATTTTTCTTTATCCTAACCTTAAAATCAGGAAACCCTATCCTACATATCTCATCACCTGTAGCATCCCATCCTAGTTCCTTAAACCTGACAAATTCAGCTTCTTCATATAAATCAAAATGGGTATTATAAGCTACCCCCTTCACAAAACTTTCTAAGTCTATACCCCTCTTATCCCATACTACATTTATCCTTTTTTCTAACCTGTCAATAAACTGTTCAGGTGTCATTGTTTTTTCTCCCATTTTTTGCTTATCTCCTTCATCCTCTCACCTATAGTTTTAATATCATCTTCATCATAATCATATTCAGGAACTTCAGAATTCAACAGGAAACTTACAGTATGTTTCATATTACTTATTTCTTTTTCCAATTCTTTCAACATTTCTACCAGACCTGTTTTCTGCTCTTCAGCTGCCCACCTAGCATCATTATCAACATTGCTGTACTGTTCTTCCAAATAATCAACTACATTCAAATCATTAACCAGTTCTTTCCCCAACCTGTTAACTTCAGATTGTATTTCTTCCAGCCCTTGATGTATCTTTTGCAGTTTTTCTTCTCCCTTATGCATTTTTTACCTCCCCTTATTTGATTCATCAAAAACTGTTATTCTTGCATTATCACTTAAAATTTCAAACCGCTGTCAGTATCAATCACTTAAACTTCCCCTTCTTTGTATTTCCCATTGAGATAGTGTTTCTGATTCACTATTATCTGTTTCTAAATCAGTTACTATCATTTTTTCTATTTCATTAACTGTGAGATTCTTAATATCTGTTTCACTATCCAAAATCCGATAATGTCCTGTTATCCAGTTACCATTCAGGTTTGCACCATATTCTATATCCATTACACCTTTATAAGACCTTGATACTGTCCTATACCTTCTTGACTTAGACATATCAGTAACTATATTTTCTGTAGGAAAATTGATAGATTCGATATAAACATTAATACTAATAGAATTCACCTCCCTTAACAATAATATGATAGTTACCTGTTCTGTCTTCAACAGCCCCCTTTATCACCAAATTTGTCTTCACTTGTTTCTGTTTCATATTCTGATAAATTGTATTTATCTTTTAACTTTGCCGCTAACTGTCTGGTATCAGACAGTTCAGCCAATAAACCATCACCTATACGAATATCGAATAAAATCGGTTCATAATGTTTAAGGTTTTCCAGTTTTTCTTCCAAAAACCCTAGCTGAAGAACCCAATCAACTAGGACAGAAAAATCATCTTTCATTATATTCCCCCCTTTTCAATAAGTTCTTCTATAATTAATTGTTTGATAATAAGCACCTTAATATCATTAACTGTAAGATTCTTTATATCCCTTTCACTATCTGAAACTTGAAATATCCCTTCATAATGTCTGCCATTCAAATTCATTCTGAACTGTACCTTCATATTTGTCCTGTGTTGTCTTGTCATTTCTACCGGTCTGAATTCAGCAGCACTATCCCCCATTTCTTCTAGAATAAAATTAATCGAATTAACTTTCACTTCTAAACTAATTCGCTTCACTCCCTCCTTCTTCCTTTTTATTTTGCTGGTTTTGCTGGTACTTTTTCTAAAGAATTCCCACAATCACATTGTTTCAAATTTTCTTTGTTCATTGAATATCCCTTTCTTTTACACTTCGGACAAGTTTTCATCAACATTCTTATCAGCTCCCTTTAATTTTTTTCTTTCTAAATAGGTGTTATTATCAGTAAACTGTGATTGAAAGATACTTCATATTCAAACCCTAACCTATCTTCAATAAAAGCTCTTTTTTTCGCTTCATTAACAGAATTTACCCTGAAACCTGGTATTTCTTCCCAAATTTCTGCACTGTATTTTTCTAATAAATCTACCACATTTTCTTCTTTGTCATTTTTAACCATCTTTATCACTTCCCTATAATAAAACCTTAATATTGAAAACTAATAGTTAATATACTAAATCTATCAATTCTTCCACTTTTGTTTCAAACATATCGAAGAACATTTCCCCTTTATGGTCATAATAATTAACTACCTTCAGTTCAGGTATAACTAATGCATAACCTTTTGGTGGACTACCATCCAAACTGTAAATAATACTACCAACATTACTATAACAATCATTGTTTATATTCCTATGCAGTTTCCTGTCAGGTGTTTCCCTTTTCCCTTGATACTTTTCCATCAGTATTTTCTTAATTTCTTTTTCTGTGATAATATTTGTTTCCATTATTATCCCCCTCCTTTTGTTGTTTAAATTGTTAATTAATCAAATAACCCTTGCTTTTCCATCTGTTCCATTATCTGTTTCTTCTTTTTGTTATCTACCAAATTACTTATATCATCTAACACTTCATCATAAGCTTGATGTTTCCCCTGTTCCAAATCACCTTCCTTATCCCTATAATGTTCTTTTAATTCCAACCATTCATTGAATAGTTCCCTTATTTCTTCTTCAGTAAATTTTACTGTCATATCTTCCCTTCCTACTATATCCTGTTCATTTACCCCCTTATCTAACAGTTCATTTATGTGTTCTTCCATTTTCTTGTCTACTAAATTACCTGTAGCAGTTAATACTTCACTATAAGCTTGACATTTGCCTTGTTCAAAGTCACCCCCTTCATTTTTATAGTAATCTCTGGTATCCATCCACTTATCAAATAGCCCTGATATTTCTTCTGTGGTGAATTCCATTAGTATCTATCCCCCTTTTATTAAAAATCAAAAAATCCCTGTTCTTCTAACTTATCTTCTACTTCTTCTTTCTTCAAGATATTCTTCTGCTTCTGTTTCAGTAAATAAATTTATTTCTCTCCCATATAAACCCCCGATAAAATCTAATGACCAAACAGACCCATCAGCGATAGTGAAACCATCACCACTATTTTCTACCCCCGTTTCTTCTGTTTCATACTTTTCTATATAGGATTCAATTGTATCTAGTTCTCCTGTACTATCCTTACCGTATTTATAATTTTTGTGTTTTAACACAAATCTTAAAACTTCTGCTTTTGTTTCCCATTTCATCTTTCATATCCCCCTTTTTGTAATACTATTTATCTATCAATACAAACTTGTGCCTATTTCTGAAACCTGTTGTCCAGTAAATAAACTTACTAAATGTTTATCAAGAAGATAATCATTATCTAATGACCAAATACTGTCTTTGAAAATAGTATAAACAGTATTTTCTTCTTCATCTACTAAATTGTCTATTGGTTCAAGTTTACCTTCTTCACCTTCATAATGACTGTAACCATTTTCTTTAGCGAATTCCAGTATATCTGAAATACTATCATATAAAGGTGGTAACTTTTCTGGAGTGTATAGATTTAATTCTTTCACTTCAAGAAATTTCCCCTTACTATCCATTCTCCAGACGGCATCACCGAAGATAATATAAATATTATCATTAACTTCTTCTTCAAGATAGTTTTCAATATATTCTTCAATTGTAGGAAACCCAATATTACTTTCTTTACAGTATACAAATTCAACATTAGTATTTTCCTGTGTGTATTCTAAAGTTTCTTTTATGGTATTAAATTTCTTATTCATACCTAAATACCCCCTTTTTAAGTGTAATTATCTATACCTAATAATCTGTTCAATCTCTGCTTTTTCAGCAGGTGTCAAGTCATCAAAATTCTTGACCATTTCCACTTCTTCATTACTCAGTTTCCCCTTTTCTGCTGGTGTCAAATCTTCATATTTCATTTGTAACACCTGCCTTTTCTACCTGTTTGTAATAAACCTGTAACCCATCCAGACCCTGTGTTTCTTCAGGTAGGTATGCTACCCTTTCCTGCCACCCTTCTTCATTCAAATAATACCAATACCGACCCCAGTTCCGGTCAGACTGACTTTCAAAATGTTTATTTAACCATTCCACCTTCTTACGATTATTCCAGTATTTATTCATTATTATTGCCCCCTTTTTAGTTTTTTGTTTATTTCAAGTCTTCTTCCTTATATAAAACCAACCATTGTCTTTGCAAATAATCCCCTTCTGTTAACCAAACAGCCCCTTGATTGATTGTAAAAGTATTTTCATTCTGCCTTTCTTCTTCTATACCTTCCTGACATTCAAAGATATAATCATCAATATCAAAAATTACATTATCCTGTTCTTCCCTACAATACTTGTAACCCTTATTTTTCGCTTCCCTTAATACTTCAGTTGTAGTATCAAATTTCATCCCTGTTACCCCCTTTTTTGGTATGTGTACCTACAGTTGTTCAATCTTTTGCTCCATATCACTTATCCCATTATACAAAGTACCAGCCGGTACTTTAAGATTGGAAAAATCCATATTTTCTAAGTCAATATATCCTAGTGATGTTTCATTCCTACCACCACTGGTTCTGGTGATATACAACCTGTCCTTCCCATATTTTTCCCACCTTTTAGCTGCATATTTGTGATTGAATCTGCTGTCTTCCTTATTTACCTGAAAACATAAATATTTGACCTGTTTTATGACTTCTTTCTTCAGTTTCCTTTTATCCATTCTTATTACCCCCCTTCTGGTTACTTAATACTTATATTCTTTCACCAAATGCCAAATACTTATATGCCTTCTTGAGTGCTTCATACTTTGTCTTAATATTTCCCAAAATATCACCCCGTGTGTTGTGTATAATCCAGCTATTATTGTGGTTATAATCATATTCAATGATTATTCCCCTATCTTCAAGTTCAATAATAACTGGTTTTCTTCTGTAATTTGACCTGATATCAATCTTTTCACTATGAGCGACACTATTTTTGAAAATAGGATGCCAGTACACTTCTTCTGGATTATGAATTATTTCTGCTTCACCTTCATAAAATTCATTCATTCTATCCTTAAACATTTTAAGTGTATATTTCATTTTTATTACCCCCTTTTAATGGGTGTGTATTACTTCAGTTTCTTCTTTACCTTCAGGTGTAATAAATGTGTTAACAATATCTAAAGAACATTCTTCTTTCGGGTCAGAACAGGGTACAGTCTGTTTTTCTAACAGTACTTTTTCCCCAGTCTTTTCAGCTTCTTTTCTAACCCTTTCAAACTTTTCCTGTTGTTCCCTTTCCAATTCTTTCTGTTTTTGTTCTTCTTCTTTTTTCTTATTCTTAGCTTCTTCAACTGCTTCCCTAAAATCCTTTCTAGGATTTTTAAGTTCATTTTCTAAGTTTTTTATAAACCCTTGATGACTATTCACTATTTCTTCAACACTTTTCCTGTTATCAACAATAATATCTCTTACCCCTCCAAGTGTGAAAACATTAACCTGGAGTTGTGCTTCTTCCCTTTCCTGTTTTTCTTCCTGCCAGTCAGCCAAAAATTCTTCTAAACCTTCTGTACTTTCAATATCAATGTAATTTCTTGTATCCCCTGTTGTAAAACCTAAAATTCTTTTTCCTTTATATCTTTCTTCTTGTCCTCTGTATATTTCCTGAGATGCTACTGCCCTTTTAATATCAAATTCTGGTACAGATATCAACAAGAATGGGTCAAATAGTGAATCTTCCCCTTCAATTATTATTTTTGTTCCTCCTTCTGTTTTGGTTTCCAGTTTCATTCTTATTACCCCCTTTTAATATTAAACCTTCTTCCTTATTACATATATAGCATAACATATAATCTACAAAATGTCAAGTATCCGGGTAGTTTTTTATCCTAAACTTTCCCTGTAGAATTCCCTGAATTCCTGACCTAATTCATCAGCAGTTTTATGGCTGACTACCTTCTTATCCAAATGTTCTCTTTCTAAATGGTGATATAATTCGTGACCTAACGCGTAAAAGAATGCAGAAGGTATATCAGGATATTCTCCTTCATAAAATTCTCTATCCCTGTTCAGCCTAATCCTTATATGTTGAGGAGGAATTGTTTTCCTCCCATTACGATAATAAGTGCCAGTCCAATAATACTTTGAACGATATGTCTTCTTCACATAAATTATATCAATTGTTACTTCATCCAACAATTGTTGTACACTTACCCCTTCCAATTCCATTTCTATTTCTTCATAAAATTCTTCAAACTTCTTTTCAAGGTCAGTATAATAAGTCCTGTTTTCAATAATCATTTTTAATACCTCCAGTTATTTTGACTTCTTTCCCATTCCCACATTATAAGCATAACATAAAAAATGGAGAATGTCAAGTAGCCGGAGGGTTTCAGTCTAGCATTCTTCCCATTTCATTATCAAATTTATCCCTTCTGCTCTACTTATCACCTTCGCTACATTTAAATACCTATTTAACCATAATAATTTGTTGTTTCCAAATATATCAATATTTACAATAATTTCTTCTTTACTATCTGTATCACCTAACACATAATAATCCCTTTCTTCCATTTATATTTCCCCTTCCTTCTTATTTCTTTCTATTACATTCTTCGGTATATAGACAGTCCGAGGATAGGAATAGTCATCTACTAAACCCTTTTCTATCCTAACTTTTACCTTCACTAAAGATTTAGCGAGCAGTTTACTTGCCAAATCCATTATCACCCTGTTAAGTTCAATTTCTGGCATATCTACCACATTAAAACTATTCTTAATATGAGTTATTCCAAAATCATATAGAATTTTTTCTATGAAACCTTCAAAGGGGTCTGTAAACCCTTTCTTCAAATATTCGTGTTTCGGTATATATTCTATTACCGGACCATCACCATACGGACCCATATATTCCATACTAGTCAAATACTGGTCTGTTTCAATATTTAATGTTTTCAAAGATACATTAATCTTTTCTTCTGCTTCCCTGATTTCTTCGATATAATCATTATCTTCTTCTTGTGGTTCTGGTTTCACTTTTTCCCAAAGCCCCTGTAATAATTCACGAGGAATATCTTTCAATTCAAGTTTTTCCCCATTGATAACTAGCCCTTTTGATTCTTCATAAATATCTTGATATAACTGGTCATGCACTTCAATCTCATGACCATCAATTTCTTCTGTTCCCCTGATATTCTGCCCTATTTTTTCTAATATACTTTCTTTGATATCCATTATTCATATCCCCCTTTATTCTTTGTTTAATAACCAAACTTTTTTCTGTCTTTCTTAAATGTCTTCCAACCCTTATCAGTAAACCCGATATAATTCTTCCTTCTCGTTCCCGGACTTGAAGTGCCAGAAGAAACCCATCTTGTACTACTGGCGACTTCTGCTTCATAATCCCTTATCAAACCTGCATCCCTTAACTTGTCAAGTACTTTGTCAGTATCTTCTTCATTTAATCTATCAAGATATTCTTGAGAATCTTCACCATATTTATCTTCAATAACTTCCCAAAGTGCTCCGATGAATAATTCAACATTAGAATAAGATTTCATCTTATTCGTACCAAAACTATCTTTTTCTATTAGTGCTAATCCCAAATTCCTAAACAAAAATCTAGTAAAACTACCTTCTTCTTCATAAATTTCTACAACTCTATCTGATTTAACCATTGGTTTTAACACTATTATTCCCCCCCTTTTTTAAATTCTTTTCTATTAACTTTATCCTTCTTTCCTATTACATATACAGCATACCATAAAAAACACTAAATGTCAAGAAGGAGGGTAAAATAAAAGGAGGTATTTTCCTTATTTCACTTTATTAAATATTGTTTTTGATTCATTGCTTGCAAGCAATGTAGAGAAATTTTGTTTTTCTTGATTACTTTAACAGATTCCCAGATAATGCCCCAACATTACCTGGGAATCTGTTTCTACCTGTCTTACTTGAATGGTTTATACTATGTCTACCTGACATTTTTATATTGAACTATAAAATCATTCAGACCCATCAATTCCGCTATGCCATTAGCTAATATGTGTTCATATTTATTATTATCCCTAAATCTACCTTCTAACCTATCTGCTACCTGTTTTATCCTAATAGCTTTATCTTTATTCCCATTTTCATATTCATCTACAGACCACATAGCTAATTCAAATGCTAAATAATTGTAAAACCAAGCAAATCCCCCTATTTCTTCTTTTAATTCTCCTATTTCCAATTTATCCATTCCCCCTATTAAATAATTTGAAATATCTAACCAAACTAACTTCAAAACTGAATACCAACCAGCTAGCACATTTGCAATCTGTGCAAATCTGAGCCCTTATATGAGGTTATGATGGCTATTATTAGCGTTCATAAGGGTAAAGTATGGCTAAGCGAGATAATCGTCATCAGAAATCATCTTCAGAATATTCTATACAAAATTAACTACCAAAACTTCTCTTATCTTTAGTGGAAAACTTAAAAAGTGATGACATTGCTGTCTTGTCATCCCCCTTACTTCTAAACCTATTATAACTTCTACAGGTTTCAATCTGGATAGCAGTCAGATATTTCTTACCGTTTAGTTCAGAAATTTCTGGTCTTATTAACCTAGCTTCACCATGATATAACCTGTTCAGAGCCCATATTATACCTGTCCTGTGAGCACTAAAAAAGTTCATAGTTTCCCTAGCACTGTCAGTAGTTGTAGTTATTTCTTTTTCTGATACGTCTCTGTGCGGATGTTCACGAACTTCTAGGTCAAATATGTAATCAATATCTTGTTGCATGGAATTAACCCCTTTCTCCCTTATTTTGTTTTAAAAATATTATGTTAACTGAAAATATCTATGTATGTGCCAATTATAACAAGTTTTTATGAATATGTCAAGTTAAGCTGAAAAGTATTCTAGGACTTACTTCACTTTCCTCTCTTTCTATACTGTTAACACCTATTTCTGACAAAATACTTTCAATATCAGTCAATAACATATCTATCTTTTCTTTTTCTTCTTCACCATTACCCCCTGTCTGTGTATCCCAAGCGTCCACTAACAAAATATAAAATTTTTCTTTCATAACATCATACCCTATATTTATTTCTGCAGTATCATATTTCATAGGATTTAATTGCAATAAATCTATCAGTTTATTCTTTATCTTTTTTATTGTCTTCTTTTTATCTGTATCTAATTTATCCCGCAATGCTCTATCTATTGACACACCTTCCATTATTACACCTCTTTTATTATTCCCTTTTGCCAGTTTTCCAATTATTACCTTTTCTCTTGATTGTTTTCTAAACTTCTCTAACATTGTTCAAAGCCCTTATACATTGTGTAACTTCATTCAAATTCATATTTTCTACCCTATCCCCATTCATACCTGTCTTTTCCGCCAAATAGTATAAAATATTTCTTTTCATCAAAATACCCTCCTTTTTATTTGACAAACTTAAAAATATGTTGTATTATATAAATAAGGATATATTTTGTCTGCCTGAACAGGAGCCCCAACTTCTGTTCAGGTTTTTTTCTTCAACACTTGACAAACTTAAAAATATAGTATATTATAATAGTAATTCATTTTCCTCTTTCATATTTTTTCCACCGACTGCCTGAATAAGATATATTCTTGTTCAGGCTTTTTTTCTTCAACACTTGACAAACTTAAAAATATGTTGTATTATGTAAATATATTATATCACTTGCCTACCTGAGTGGGAACCCAAATTCCCGCTCAGGGTTTATTTTGCCCTTACATATTCTTTTGTTTATTCCTTGAGTTCATCTAATATTTGATATAACCTAGCCTTTTCTATGTTTAACATATTAGCAAATAAACTATTGTTTGAAGAAAAATTGGTTAAATTCAAAATGAAATGATTCCTTAAATCATTTGCAGTAATATCCATATCCCCCAAATAGTCTTTAATAAATAACTGTACTGTCCTATCATTTATCCTGTTACCTCTAGTACTCTGAAATAAATAATCATTTTCTGTCAAATTTTCTTCATTACAAGTAATATAATTTTCTATTTCTTCTAACAAATCTGCAGGTATCGGTAAAATCCTATCTTTCAAATAAAGTACACCCTTTTCCATACCTATATCTTTTAACTGAATACCTGTAGTTTCATTCAATTTTAATCCCAAAAATAACATAAGTTTAATAATTAGTAAATCTCTTTCCTTATTCCTCTTATCACTCCACTTAATTTTGTTTAACATTTTTTTCGTCTGACTATCTTTATATGTGTATACTTTTTCTATAATTTCCTGTTCTTCTGTTAAAGATGGTATATCAATTCCATTATTCACTTTTTCTTTAATTATATCTTCATATAAATTTTTATAATATTCTAAATCAATTCCTGCTGATTCTACCCAAAACTTCTCGCTAAAGTCAAGTTCAGGTAAATCTAATGTTGATTCTTCTTCATGTTTATATGTAATATTATATTTTGGCTGATATTTATTAATTAAATATATTTCATATATACTAGCATCTATTTCATTTAATTCTGCATAATCATAATATCTGATATCGATTCTCCATAAATTGTCCAAGTTGTTATAATTATTATAATTACTAAAATGTGTTCTTATCCCTAAATTGATATCATTAACAGTTTTCCCTATGTAGATTATTTCCTTAGCATCATTATACAATTTGTAAATATACAAGTTATACCCCTCCATTTTATTATTTTTATACATTTATATTTATTAGTCTATTCATATTTATACATAGCCAAATAACACAAAATATC
>Ga0207421_10001173_pt1 | contig 34110 bp, 35 predicted proteins | sample SodLakKL_010_SED_4_FD_187542 | JGI IMG/M metagenome (GOLD analysis project Ga0207421, IMG submission 187542) | Alkaline sediment microbial communities from Lake Tanatar, Kulunda Steppe, Russia - 8KL_010_SED (SPAdes) (version 2) | ecosystem: Environmental > Aquatic > Non-marine Saline and...
CGATTTGCAGCTTGCTACAGAATCAACCACCTGCGTTGGTCGATTCTGCCGGCACTTCCCTGTGCCATAGGGAAACGCCGATAAATCAGCGTTTCCCTATGGCAGCTACCGTGGCGAACGGCAGCGAACCATCAGAGCCGCCCCGCCGATCACGGCCCGAACGCGCTGCCGTTCCACCGACCCGTGGTTGCGCAGGGGTCATCGAACTGTCACACTCGCGCCCGAATAAGAAAAGCCAGTGTACTGGCACGGTGTTGGAGAGTACGCGTTGAAAAAGTTCAGTTCGGGTCGGCTCAAGGATTGTTCCATCTGCGTTCTCACGCTCGCATTCGTCGCGGGTGTGCCCATCATGACTTCGGTCAGCGTTCTGATGTTCTTCTAGGAAAGCGCTGAATAAAGCCATCATGGCTTTCTCAGCGCATGCTTCGCTGCAAATGTGATTTGCAGCTTGCTTCAGAATCAACCAACTGCGGGTGGGCGCCCTGCCCGCCTCCGTCCCTGAGTGCCCGCCGTCGCGTCCTCCCGACTTGCCTCGCCCGCGTCGTTCGCCGGGAGCACGGGTTTCCCCCCACCCGTCAGCCAGAGGGACCGCCCACCAGCGACAGGAGAAGTTCGCTCCCATCGGCTATAAAAGGGAGCGATGCGCCCATCCGTTCAAGCCTGGTCCATTGCAATGCGCTGGTTTCTGATGGTTCTTCTCCTGCTGGTTGTGACTCCGGGTTGCGGTGAGCAGGCCCCCGGACCCCCGATCGTTGGTCCGGTGGAGACTGGCGACCTGGATGCGATGCTGGAGCGGGGGAACCTTCGCGTGATCGTTCCGGGCACGGCCCTGGGCGAGCCATCGCTGCCGCGGCAGGGCTCGCCTGTGGCGCAGCAGCGCGAACTCGCCGAATCCTTTGCGCGCTCCCTGGGGTTGCGCATGGACCTGGTTCCGGTCTTCCGCCTGGGCGAGATGCTCCCGCTGCTCGAGGAGGGGCGGGCCGACATCGTCGCCGCGAACCTCACCGTCACGCCGGCGCGCGCGGAGCAGGTGGACTTTTCCCTGCCTGTCGACCACGTGCACGAGGTGGTGCTGGTGCGCGCCGGAAACGATGAGATCCATTCGCTCGAGGACCTGCCGGGACGGACCGTGATGGTGGACCGGGCGAGCTCGTTCTGGGACATGCTGAATGCACTGCGGGAGGAATACCCGGACATCCAGCTGCTCCCGGCACCCGATCACTTCGACGACGAGTCAATGATCGACATGCTTGCCAGAGGACAGATCGACGCGACCGTGCGCGACAGCAACATCGCCGCGATGTACCTGAGCTACCGGGACGATATTCAGGTCGCCTTTTCCGTGGAAGAGCGGCAGTCGATCGCGTGGGCGGTGCGGCCCGACACACCGGACCTGCTGGCGGCCCTGAACCGGTTTCTGACCATCGAGAAGCTGACCCGGCCGCGCGAGGCCCGGTATGTCGGTGACCTGCCCGAGCTTCAGGAACGGCGCAGGCTGCGGATCCTGCTCCCGAATACGGCGGCTTCCTATTACCTCTGGCGCGGGGAGCTGGCCGGTTTCGAATACGAATTCGCGCGGCGTTTTGCCGAAGAGCACGGCTTGCGGCTCGAAGTGGTCGTCCCGACGGAGCGGGATGTCCCGTTCGACTGGCTGGAGGAAGGACGCGCCGACGTGGCCGGCGGGTTTCTGGAACTGATCGATACGGACGCGGACGACGCCGCGATCCGTTTCACCAACCCGTGGCATCATGCGCAGCCCTATCTGGTCAGCCCGGCCGGCGCGCCGGAGATCGCCGACTGGGATGGAGTGGCCGGCAGCACGGTTGCAGCCCTTGAGAACGGCATTCTCTGGGCCGAACTGGAGACGTACGCCGACGAGCATGGCTTCGATCTGCTGCCACTGCCGGGCCTTGGCGGCGACATCGAGGACCTGGTCAACCGCCTGGTCGCGGGCGAGTTCGACCACGCGGTGGTCGAAGGGCACCTCTTGTCGATGGAGATGGCGCGCCGCGACGACCTGCAGAGGCAGTTCGAGGCGGGCTCGCCGGTGCCGCATGGCTGGGCCGTGCGTTCGACCGATACCGAGCTCCTCGAGGCGCTGAACGAGTTCTTCCGCAAGGAACACCGAAGCGCTTTCTACAACATCCTCTATCGCCGCTATTTCGAGGACGAACGCCGGATTCGGCGGCAACTCGACGAGCGGATTCACGGGGCCGGGCAGCTCTCGCCCTGGGACGACCTGGTCCGGCGTTATGCCGAGCGTCACGGTTTCGACTGGCGGCTGATCGTCGCACAGATGTACCAGGAGAGCCGCTTCGACCCCGCGGCGCGTTCCCCAATGGGGGCGGCGGGCCTGATGCAGCTGATGCCACGCACGGCGCAACAGGTCGGTGTGCAGAATCTCGACGATCCGGCCGAGAGCGTTCGAGGCGGCGTTCTCTACCTTGACTGGGTCCGGCGGCAGCTGCCCGAGGACCTGCCCGTTGCGGACCGGATCTGGTTTACGCTGGCCGCATACAATGCGGGTCTCGGGCACCTGCTGGACGCGCGCCGGCTGGCCGAGCAGAAGGGCTGGGATCCCGACCGCTGGTTCGACAACGTCGAGAATGCGATGCTGCTTCTGTCGCAACGCCCGTATTATTCGCAGGCGCGTCACGGCTATGTCCGTGGCAGCGAGCCGGTCGGGTACCTCGAAAGCATCAGCTCGAGGTTCAAGGCCTATGTGCAGCTGACCGAGGATCAGGCCGCGTTCACCGACGGGAACGAAAGGCTGGCCACGGAGCAGGAATTCGCAGAAACCGTCCGCTGAGGAGAAGGCAATGAGTTGGGTAATCGATCTGGCCGCACTCACGATGAACGATGTGGCCCAGGTGGGTGGCAAGAACGCGTCGCTGGGCGAGCTCCTGGGTAACCTCGCCGAGGCCGGTGTCCAGGTGCCCGGCGGTTTTGCGACCACGGCGGACGCCTTTCGCGCCCATCTTGCGCAGAACGGTCTGGATCAGCGGATAAAGGCCCGTCTGGACGGGCTGGATATCGACGACATCCAGGCCCTGCAGACCGCCGGTCGCGAGGTGCGGGCCTGGATCGAGGAGGCCGCGTTGCCGGAAGAACTCGAGATGATGGTGCGCGAGCACTACGCAACGCTCGGCCAGGACGCACCGGTCGCCGTGCGCTCCTCGGCGACGGCGGAGGACCTCCCGGAGGCCTCTTTCGCCGGCCAGCAGGAGACCTTCCTGAACGTGCGCGGCATCGAGGAGGTGCTGACCGCGGTGCGCCAGGTCTTTGCCAGCCTCTACAACGACCGCGCAATCGCCTACCGCGAGCACAATGGATTTGCCCACGACGAAGTCGCGCTGTCTGCGGGCGTGCAGCGCATGGTGCGCTCCGACGTCGGCTGCAGCGGCGTGATCTTCACCCTGGACACCGAGACCGGATTCCGTGATGCGGTCTTCATCACCGGCGCATGGGGTCTCGGCGAGACCGTCGTGCAGGGTGCCGTGAACCCGGACGAGTATCAGGTCTACAAACCCGGCCTGCGCGCGGGCAAGCACGCGATCATCGGGCGCACCCTCGGCAGCAAGGCAATGCGAATGGTGCTGACCGATGGCGGCGGAACCCGCATCGAGGACACGCCGGACGAACTTCGGTCGCGTTTCTGCCTCAGCGACGAGCAGGTGCATACGCTCGGCCGTTACGCAGTGGCCATCGAGGATCACTACGGGCGCCCGATGGACATCGAGTGGGCGGAGGATGGCGAAACCGGCGAACTGATGATCGTGCAGGCCCGGCCGGAGACGGTGGAGAGCCGGGCCGAGGTCGGGGTCAGCGAGACCTATCGCCTCGCCGCCCACGACAGGACACCGCTGGCCACGGGCCGCGCGATCGGCGGGCGCATCGGTTCGGGTGTTGTCCGCGTGGTGGATTCGCCGGACGCGATGCACACCGTGGAGAAAGGCGACATCCTGGTCGCCGACATGACCGACCCGGACTGGGAACCGATCATGAAACGGGCCTCGGCCATCGTGACCGACCGCGGCGGCCGGACCTGTCACGCGGCCATCATCGCGCGCGAGATGGGCATCCCGGCCGTGGTTGGCTGTGGCAATGCCACCGAGGTGCTGAGCGACGGCATGGACGCGACCGTGTCCTGCGCGGAGGGCGACGACGGCCACGTCTACGAGAGCAGGATCCCGTTCGAAGTGCAACGCACCGGCGCCCATGACCTGCCGCCGCTTCCGGTCAAGCTGATGCTGAACGTCGCCAATCCGGGACGCGCCTATACCTTCTCCCGACTGCCTCATGCCGGGATCGGGCTCGCGCGGCTGGAGTTCATCATCAACAGCCACATCGGGATTCACCCGCTGGCGCTGCTCGACTATCCGAACGTGCCGTTTGAAGTGAAGAACGAGATCGCCACGCGGATCGCCGGCTTCGACAGCCCGGTGGAATTCTTCGTGCGCAGGCTGAGCGAGGGCATCGGCACGCTGGCCGCGGCTTTTGCGCCGGAACCGGTGATCGTCCGGTTGTCCGACTTCAAGAGCAACGAATACGCGCACCTGCTCGGCGGTCGCGCCTACGAGCCGGAGGAGGAGAACCCGATGCTCGGCTTCCGCGGCGCGTCGCGTTACCTGGCGGATTCGTTCCGGCCCGCCTTCTCGCTGGAATGTCGTGCTCTCAAGCGCGTGCGCGAGGACATGGGGCTCGACAACGTCTGGGTGATGGTGCCGTTCGTGCGCACCGTGGCCGAGGCCCGCGGCGTCCTGTCGGTGCTCGAGGAGGAAGGTCTGAAGCGGGGCGAGAACGGGCTCAAGGTCGTGATGATGTGCGAGATCCCCTCCAACGCCCTGCTCGCCGACCAGTTCCTCGACCTCTTCGACGGCTTCTCGATCGGCTCGAACGATCTCACCCAGCTGACGCTGGGTCTCGACCGGGACTCCGCGCTGGTCGCGGACGGCTTCGACGAACGCGACGACGCGGTGAAGGCGCTGCTGTCCATGGCGATTCGGGCAGCCCGGCAGAAGGGACGGTACGTCGGCATCTGCGGTCAGGGCCCGTCGGACCATATGGACCTCGCCGAGTGGCTGGTGGCCGAAGGTATCGAGAGCATGTCGCTGAACCCGGATTCCCTGATCCCCACCTGGGAGCGGATCGCGGAGAAGCTCGGGCGTGGTTGAACTGACGCGACCCCAGGTCTACCTGCTCTCGGACGGGACCGGGATCACCGCGGAGACCCTGGCTCGCACCCTGCTTACCCAGTTCGAGGATCTGCAGCCGGGCTGGCACCTGCGCCCGTTCGTCCGCAGCGAGGAACACCTGGAGGACATCTACGAGCGGATCCGGAGCGGTCCGCATCCGGCACTGGTCGTCGCCACCTTTGCCAACGCCGACCTGCGTGCGCAGCTGAGGGACTGCCCGGTTCCGGTGCTGGACATCTTCTCCGACCACCTCGACCAGCTGGAAGAGGTCTTCGGGCGCAAGGCGGAGTCCGTTTCGGGACGGGCCCACGGCATCGGTGACGTGGCCCGTTACGACCGCCGCATCGAGGCGTTGAACTTCACCCTGGCACACGACGACGGGCTCGCGACCGGCGATATCGGTCACGCCGAGGTGGTCCTGATGGGCGTGTCGCGCTCGGGCAAGACGCCGACCTGCCTCTATCTGGCGATGAACTATGGCATGTTCGCCGCCAACTACCCGCTGATACCCGAGGACCTGACCGGCGAGACCCGTCTGCCCAGCACCCTGCGTGGTCTGCGCGGGCGTCTGCTGGGCCTGGTGATCTCGCCGAAGCGCCTCGCCCACATCCGGGAGTCGCGGCGCCCCGGCAGCCGCTATGCGAGCCTCGCGCAGTGCCGCCAGGAATGTCTCGCGATCGACGAATTCCTTTACCGCGAGCGCATACCCCGGCTCGAGGTCACCCATCTCTCCGTGGAAGAGATCGCGAGCCGGGTTCGCGCCCAGTTGGCGTGATCCATACGCACCCGATTGGTGCGACGAGTCGCACCATAACGGTGCAAACGGCTTGCCAAATTGATGTTGCCAGGCTCTTTGCGGGGGGGAAGACACCGTGGCCCGGTTTCTGCTTTCGCGCAGTGCATGATTCAGGCAACAACCCCCCGGAGTCCGGCCACCGTCGACGCATTCCCGTCCGGCGGGCAGCGCGGTGACGGCTGGCGAGCACGCCTGGAGCTGGGATTCGTGCCCGGGCCGGGCCGGACCGTGCTGCGGCACCGGCGTCATTACGGACCCCTGCGCGTGCAGCGCACATTTCATCCCGAGGGCGATCCCTGCCACAGCTATCTGCTGCACCCGCCCGGTGGCGTGGTCGGCGGCGACACGATCGAGATCGACGTGAGCACGGCGGCGGGTGCTCACGCACTGCTCACCACCCCTGCGGCAGGCAAGTTCTACCGCTCGGCCGGCGACACGGCTTGTCAGCGCCAGCACTTCCGTGTCGGCGATGGCGCCGCACTCGAGTGGCTGCCGGCCCTGAACATCCTCCATGCCGGGGCCCGTGCCGCGCTGCACAGCCGCTTCGACATTGCGCCGGGCGGACGGCTGCTCGCCTGGGATCTGCTGGGCCTCGGGCGGCCGGGCTCCGGCGATCACTTCGAGCGAGGCTCCTGCGACCTCGCGCTGGAGGTGGACGTTGGGGAACGCAGCCTTCTCCGTGAACGTCTGCGCCTGGAAGGAGGCGAGACCCTGCTGCAGGCCCCCTGGGGGCTGCAGGGCAGGCACTATCTGGCGACACTGATCGCCGCCCCGGGCACCAGCGCGATGCTCGACGCATTGCGCGATCAGGCGGCCGGCGAGCGCCCGGATCCGGTGATGGGCTGCACGCTGCTGCGGAGAGGGACCATCGCCGACGCGCAGGAGGGCGGCCTGCTGGTCTGCCGCTGGCTCGCACATTCCGGCGAGGCGCTCTGGGAGGCGATGATCCGGGCATGGTTCCTGCTTAGGCCCCTGGTGATGGGCCGCCCCGCATCGGCCCCGCGCATCTGGGCCACCTGAACACCGGAGTTCCGGCATGGAATTGAGTCCGAGGGAAAAAGACAAGCTGCTGCTGTTCACCGCGGCACTGCTCGCCGAACGCCGGCGCGACCGGGGGCTGAAGCTCAACTATCCCGAGGCGGTCGCGCTGATATCGGCAGCGATCCTCGAGGGTGCCCGCGACGGCCGCACGGTCGCCGAGCTGATGGCGCTCGGGGGCGAGGTACTGACCCGACACGACGTGATGGAAGGCGTGCCGGAGATGATCCCCGAGGTTCAGGTCGAGGCCACCTTTCCGGACGGCACCAAACTGGTCACGGTCCATGAGCCGATTCGCTGATCGGGGCCTGCAAGCGTACGGGGGCCGGTTCAGGCCGCTGGCCGTGTCCGCGGGACGCCGTGAATCCATCCCTGCAGGCTTGACGGCAGCATCCCTGCTGCCGACACCCGCGGACCCGGCCAGCGGCCTGACCCGTGCAAGCGGTTGGGGCCTCCATGCGGGACGGCACGATCTTGGCGGTAGGGGAGACGATGGCAATGATTCCAGGTGAGTACCTGCTCGAAGAGGGCGAGATCGAGCTGAACGAAGGGCGGCCGACGGCCACGCTGGCGGTGACGAATACCGGGGACCGTCCGGTGCAGGTCGGTTCGCACTATCACTTCCGGGAAGTGAACACGGCGCTGGACTTCGACCGTGGCGCCGCGCACGGCTTCCGGCTGGACATCCCGGCGGGTACCGCGGTGCGCTTCGAGCCGGGCCAGACGCGCACGGTGGCGCTGGTCGCCTATGCCGGCGAGCGCCAGATCTACGGCTTTCAGGGGCAGGTGATGGGCGCGCTCGACGCGGAGCCGGGACGATGAGCATCAGGATTTCGCGGGCCGCCTATGCGGACATGTACGGACCGACCGTGGGTGACCGTGTCCGGCTGGCCGATACCGAACTGTTCGTGCGGGTCGAGCAGGACCATACGATCTATGGCGACGAGGTGAAGTTCGGCGGCGGCAAGGTGATCCGCGACGGCATGGGGCAGAGCCAGCGGCTCGGCGCGCAGGTCACGGACACCGTGATCACCAACGCGCTGATCATCGACCACTGGGGCATCGTAAAGGCGGACATCGGCATCAAGGCGGGACGCATCCAGGCGATCGGGAAGGCCGGGAATCCCGATACCCAGCCCGGTGTGAACATTGTCATCGGCCCCGGCACCGAGGCTATCGCCGGCGAGGGCATGATCGTCACCGCCGGCGGCATCGACGCACACATCCATTTCATCTGCCCGCAGCAGATCGAAGAGGCGCTGACGAGCGGAGTCACCACGATGCTGGGCGGCGGCACCGGCCCCGCGACCGGCACCAACGCGACCACCTGCACGCCCGGGGTCTGGCACATCCACCGCATGCTGGAAGCCGCCGATGCGTTTCCGATGAACCTGGGTTTTCTGGCCAAGGGCAACGCGAGCCTGCCCGACGCACTGCGCGAGCAGGTCGAGGCCGGTGCGCTCGGCTTCAAGCTCCACGAGGACTGGGGAACCACGCCCGCGGCGATCGACAATTGCCTGAATGTCGCCGAAGAACACGACGTGCAGGTCGCGATCCACACCGACACCCTGAACGAGTCGGGATTCGTCGAGGACACGCTGGCCGCGATGAAGGACCGCACCATCCACACCTACCATACCGAGGGCGCCGGCGGCGGGCATGCGCCGGACATCATCAAGGCCTGCGGCCTGCCGAACGTGCTGCCCTCGTCGACGAATCCCACGCGGCCCTACACCGTCAATACCGTGGACGAGCACCTCGACATGCTGATGGTCTGCCACCATCTGGATCCGGCGATCCCCGAGGACGTGGCCTTCGCGGAATCGCGGATTCGGCGTGAGACCATCGCCGCCGAGGATATCCTGCACGACCTCGGCGCGTTCTCGATGATCGCCTCCGACTCCCAGGCCATGGGGCGGGTCGGCGAGGTGATCCTGCGCACCTGGCAGACCGCCCACAAGATGAAGGTTCAGCGCGGGACGCTTCCCGGCGATGACCCCGGTGCCGACAACCTGCGGGTGCGCCGCTACATTGCCAAGTACACGATCAATCCGGCGCTGACCCACGGTATTGCGCACGAGGTGGGCAGCATCGAGCCGGGCAAGCTCGCCGACCTCTGCCTGTGGAACCCGGCATTTTTCGGCGTGAAGCCGGCGATGATTCTGAAGGGTGGAATGATCGTCGCCGCTCCGATGGGCGATCCCAATGCATCGATCCCAACGCCCCAACCGGTCCACTACCGCCCGATGTTCGGCAGCTACGGCGGCGCGGTCGGCAGCACCGCGGTGACCTTCATGTCCGGAGCGGCACTGGCCGCCGGCGTGCCCGGACGGCTCGGGCTGAGCCATCGCCCGGTCGTGGTCAAGGGCTGCCGCTCGGTACGCAAGCAGCACATGGTCCTGAACGACTGGATGCCGCAGATGGAAGTCGATCCGGAGACCTACGCGGTGCGTGCCGACGGTGAACTGCTGACCTGCGAGCCTGCGGCCGAGGTCCCGATGGGTCAACGCTACTTCCTGTTCTGACAGCGATGCTCAGACTGGATCGCCGATGTTGCGCCCCCGCCGCCGGGACCGCGCAGGTAGCGCTCAGCCTGCCGTTCGAGACACGGCAGCGGAGCCGCTTTCGGGCGGTGCTCGACAATGGGACCGAGGTGGCGGTAATGCTGCAACGCGGCCAGATCCTGCGTCACGGCGAGTACCTGTGCGGACCCGGTTCTCCGGTGGTCCGGGTCGCGGCGGCTCCGGAGCCGGTCAGCGAGGTCCGATCGTCGGACCCGCTGCTGCTGATGCGAGCCAGCTACCATCTCGGCAACCGGCATGTGCCGCTGGAGTTGGCATCGGGCGCGCTGCGCTACCTGCACGATCATGTGCTCGACGACATGGTCCGCGGCCTCGGCCTGACCGTGACCACGGACCGGCGACCGTTCGAACCCGAGGCGGGGGCGTATGCCGGGGGCGGGCACGCACATGCGCACGAACACCGTCATCATCACCATGCGCACTGAGGCCGCGCAGCCGCACGGCGACCCGCGGACGGCACGGCGGCGCCTGTGGCAGCTGATCAGCCCGACTCTTCCGGTCGGGGCCTACAGCTATTCCACGGGTCTGGAGTACGCGGTGGAGGCGGGCTGGGTGAGCGATGCCGACGCCGCCCGGGACTGGATCGCAGCGCAGGTATTCAACCTGCACGCGCGGGTCGACCTGCCGGCGCTGATACGACTGCATGCGGCCTGGGAGGCAGGCGACATCGCGGGGGTCGAACGCTGGAACGACTGGCTTCGCGCGGCCCGCGAGACGGCGGAACTGCGTGCGGAGGACTTGAGCCAGGGCCGGGCGCTCGCCCGCCTGCTGACCGATCTCGGTCTCCCGGTTGCCGAAGGCTGGGCGCGCCGCGACGACGCCTGCTGGGCTACGCTGTTCGCACTCGCCGCGGCGGCGTGGCATATCCCGCCGGACGAGATGCTGGACGGCTACCTGTGGTCGTGGTGCGAGAACCAGGTCGCGGCGGCGGTGAAGCTGGTGCCGCTGGGCCAAACCGACGGGCAGCGCCTTCTGGCGCATCTGTCCGGTTGTCTTTCCGGGGCCGTGGACATCGCGCACGGTCTCGGGGACGCGGATCTCGGTGGCAGCCTCCCGGGCGTGACGCTGGCCTCGATGCGGCACGAAACGCAATACAGCCGATTGTTCCGAAGCTGACAGGAGAAGGTCCAGATGGCATCACAGGCGCTCAGGGTCGGGGTCGGCGGGCCGGTGGGATCGGGCAAGACCGCGCTGGTCGAGGCGCTGTGCCACAGGCTGCGCGATCGCTATCAGCTCGCGGTGGTCACCAACGACATCTACACGCGCGAGGATGCCGAATTTCTGACCCGGCGCGAGGCGCTCGATCCCGGCCGGATCATCGGGGTCGAGACCGGCGGCTGCCCGCATACCGCGATCCGCGAGGACGCATCGATGAACCTCGCCGCCGTGGATGACCTCGAACAGCGTCTCCCCGGGCTCGAACTGGTTTTCGTGGAGAGCGGCGGCGACAACCTCTCCGCCACCTTCAGCCCCGAGCTCTCCGATCTCACGCTGTACGTGATCGACGTCTGCGCCGGCGACAAGATCCCGCGCAAGGGCGGGCCCGGCATCACCCGCTCCGACCTGCTGGTGATCAACAAGATCGATCTCGCCGAGGGCGTTGGCGCCTCGCTGGAGGTGATGGAACGGGACAGCCGCCGCATGCGCGGCGAGCGCCCTTTCGTGTTCACGAATCTGCGGACCGGACAGGGGCTGGACGAAGTCGTCACCTTTCTCGAGCGCGAGGGTCTGTTCAGGTGAGCAGGTGCAGGGCTGCACGGGCGCCGGCGGAGGGAAGTGCTTGCCGGGGGTGTGTGCGCAACCTATGATCGAATGGAAGGCAGCGCGAAACGTTGTCGCATTGACTGATGCAGGTAACCGAGGGGGAAAAGCGAATGGCCAAAGAACCGAAGAAGAAGGTAACCAAGCCCGTGGCGGCGTCCGAGGCCGCACCGACGAAGAAGCCCGCGCCGGCAAGGAAGGCTCCTGCGGCAAAGTCCGCAAAGCCGGCCGGGACGTCCGCGAAGAAGCCTGCGGCGAAGCCCGCGGCTCCGCGGAAGACGGCCGCGACCGCCAAGGCCCCGGCAGCGTCGCGCACCCGCAAGGCTGCGGCGCCGACTGCGGTGAGCCCGGAACAGCGCTACCGGATGATCCAGGACGCGGCCTACTACATCGCCGAAAGGCACGGCTTCACCGGCGACAACCACGCGTTCTGGCTGCAGGCCGAGCAGGAAATCGACTCCCAGCTCGCGGCCAAGTGACGCCCGCGGCCGACCGTCACGGCCTGATTCCGACGTGACGACCGGAGCCGGGCGGCACGCGGGGCGCACTGCAAGGCCAGACTCCGCGAAACGGGCGGCGAGCCGTTGGAAACCGGCCGAGCGGCGAAAGGCCTTTCAGACGCCGAAGGGATAGGTCTCCGGGACGCGGTCGGGTTCCCAGGCGGGGGTGAGATCAAGCGGCTGCAGCGCCTGGGTGCGGTCGACGTGCACCACACCATCGAACTGCTCGGCGACGCGCGCCTGAAAGTAATGGCTCGCCATCTCGGACCGTGGCCGGTAGATCACCCCGATTGCGCGCTCGTACAGTGGCTGGCGCAGCAGCCCGTCGGCGTCGCTGCCGCGTATTGGCAGAAAGAAGTCGCCACCCACCTGATGAAAGAGCTGTTCCACGCTGCCTTCGATCGCGGGCCGCACTGCCTTCAATTCGACCGGCGCATCCCAGTCCGACGCGGCCGCGACCGTGCCCTCGAAAGTGGTGAAGCCGATCAGAACGGCATCGTTTCCGACCGATTCGCGCGTCAGCTGACCGACGTTCAGCTCGCCGCGGGCGCCCATGCTCGTGGCGCGGGCGTCGCCGATGTGTGAATTGTGCTCCCACACCACGATCCGGCCGGCTCGCCCCTGTTGGCGCAGGTGGCGGCGGAGTTCGTTCAGCGTACTGCTCATGTGCCGGTCGCGCAGATTCCAGGTATTGACGCGGCCGGTGAACATCGCGCGGTAGTACTGTTCCGCGTTGGCGACGACCTGAGCATTCTGCTCGGCGAAGAATTGCTCATCGATGGCCAGCAGACCGTCGCGCCGCAGATACTCGGTCGATCCCTGCTCGAGCTCCACCAGTTGCCGGACGGCTTCGTCACTGCAGTCCTTTCGTAGCCCCAGCCCGGCCTGGTAGCCGTAGTCCTGCGGGTTGCCCAGCGAGTGGTCGAAGCAGCCGTAGCGCGCCCGAGCGCGAGCCGCCGCCTCGGGATCGACTTCGTCGAGATAACCGATGACCGCTTCGGCCGAGCGGTAGAGGCTGTAGAGGTCCAGACCGTAGAAACCCGCGCGGTCGGTCGCTGCGCGGGGCTTGTTGAAAGCCGCCAGCCATTCCACGAAGTCCACGACGGCGGTGTTTCGCCACATCCACTGCGGGAATCGCTGGAAGTCGGCCAGCGCCTCGGTAGCGGAACCGTCGGCGCCCTGACCGCGCACGTACCGGTTGACGCGATAGGCGTCCGGCCAGTCGGCTTCGACCGCGACGGCTTCAAACCCCTTCTCTTCGATCAGTCGCCGGGTGATGTGCGCGCGGATATCGTAGAACTCGTGCGAGCCGTGGGATGCCTCTCCCAGAAGCACCAGCGACGCATCGCCGATCGTTCCGAAGACCGCGTCCAGCGACGAAGGTCCACGATCCATGTGTGTGACATGTTCGCGGAGCTCCTGGGCATCCGTTCGAAGAATGCGCGTCATGGCGACTCCTTGTGCGGGCGTGCGGACCGGGAAAGCCGCCGACGCGGGTCAGAACCTGCGGGGGAGCGAGCCACCCGAGCCACGTTCATCGGCCAAGCCGCCGGAATGCCGGGCGGCCAGAAGGCGCGGACGATGCGAAGCGACGTCAGTTGTTGGGCGCCTCGGCACTGATATCCGCCAGTGCCGAGTGCTCGTCGCGCTCGATCGCGAGATCGCCGATGGAGACGATGCCGACAACCTGCCCCTGTTCCACAACCGGAATCCGCCGTATCGCGAATTCACGCATGGCGTCGACCGCCTCCTCCGCATCCATGGAGGGCTCGAGGGTGTGCAATTCGTCGCTGCAGCAGTCTCCGACCGTGGTCAATTCCGGCGACTTTCCGTCGGCTATGACCCGTACGACGATGTCACGATCGGTGACGATGCCCAGGAGCCTGCCATCTTCCTGGACCAGGACGTCGCCCACGCCGGCGTCGCGCATGTGCTGTGCGGCTTCCTGCGTGGAGGCATTGTGATTCAGGACGATCGGGTTCGGTGTCATTGCTTCGCGTACCTGCATGTCGGTCTCCTGTCGGTTTGGAGGGATTGTTTCCGTCCCGTGCGAAATGACCGGTTTGCGGCGATCAGGCCTGCCGGAGCGATTCTTCAACGAGTGCATCGCCACCCGGCAGCCCTGCTGCGGTCGATCCTTGCCTCGTTAGCGCACGAAACGGATGTTGCTGCCTCCTGAAACCTTAGGGGAAACGGGGTGCCCGCAAACAGGGGTAGTAATACCAACGCGGGTCAGTACGCCCCGCCGGTGCAGGCGGGTGCACGGGGGTCATCCTCGGGAGCCTGTTCCAGGCCGGTCAACGGGCATCAAACGCTCAGGTGTTCCCTGACCAGCTCGTCGGTGAGGGCGTCGATCGGGCCGTGGGCGACGATGGAGCCCTTCTCCATGATGTGGAAGTCGTGGGCGACGCGGCGCGCGAAGGGGAGCTTCTGCTCAACCAGCAGCACCGACAGCCCCATCTCGTCATTGAGCTGCCGGATCACGTCGCCGATCTGACGCACGATGTTCGGCTGGATGCCCTCGCCGGGCTCGTCGAGGATCAGCAGCCGGGGGTCGAGGACCAGCGCGCGGGCGACCGCAAGCTGCTGCTGCTGCCCGCCGGACAGGTCGCCACCACGGCGCCGGCGCATCTCCTTCAGCACCGGGAAGAGCTGGTAAACCGTATCCGGGATCTGCCGCGCCCGGTCCGCACGCGAGGAGAGCGGCACCCGCAGGTTCTCCTCGACGGTGAGTTCCGGAAAGATCTCGCGGCCCTGTGGCACATAACCGATGCCACCCCGGGCGCGGGCCTCGGGCGACAGGCGGCTGATGTCGCGGTCTCCGAGCAAAATCCGGCCGGTGCGCACCGGCAGCAGCCCCATGATGCACTTGAGCAGCGTGGTCTTGCCGACGCCGTTGCGGCCCATCACGCAGGTGCAGCGGCCGGGTTCGGCCCGCAATTCCAGATCCCTCAGGATGTGGCTCTGCCGATAGTACTGGTTCAGTCCGCTGACCTGGATCATTCCTCCTCTCCGAGATAGACCTCGACGACGCGCGGGTCGGCCTGTATCTGGTTCATGCTGCCCTCGGCAAGAACCGTACCCTGGTGCAGCACCGTCACGCGGCGGGCGATCGAGCGCACGAAGGCCATGTCGTGCTCCACCACGATCACCGTGTGGTCGCCGGCCAGGGAGACCAGAAGCTCGGCGGTCCGTTCGGTCTCGTTGCCGGTCATGCCGGCAACGGGCTCGTCCACCAGCAGCACGCGCGGGTTCTGCATCAGCAGCATGCCGATCTCGAGCCACTGTTTCTGTCCGTGGGACAGGGCACCGGCGGCCCTGTGCCGCAGATCCTGCATGCCGATGGTCACCAGCACCTCGTCGATGCGCCGGGCCTGTGCGGTGTCCACCCGCGCGAACAGGGTCTTCCAGGTGCCCTTGTCCGAAGCGAGGGACAGCTCGATGTTCTCGAGCACGGTCAGGGCCTCGAAGACCGTCGGTTTCTGGAACTTGCGGCCGATCCCGCCGCGCGCGATCTGGTATTCGTCGAGGCTCAGCAGGTCGATGTCGCGCCCGAAGTAGACCGCTCCCGAGTCCGGCCGGGTCTTCCCGGTGATCACGTCCATCATCGTCGTCTTTCCCGCCCCGTTGGGGCCGATGATGCAGCGCAGCTCGCCCTCGTCGACCGCAAGGCTCAGATGGTCAAGGGCCTTGAACCCGTCGAAACTCACGCTGACGTCGTCGACGTACAGGATCACGCCATCGCGCGTGCCGCTGAAATCCGGTTCGGACTGCAGCAGCCGGAAAACCCGGTCGCGCCGGATCGGCTGGCGATACGGTGCCAGGCTCATGATTCTCCCTCCCGGCGACGGCGGAACAGCCCCACGATGCCGCGGGGCAGGAACAGCGTCACCAGAACGAACAGCGCCCCCAGCGCGAACAGCCAGAACATCGGGTAGGCGACGGTGAACCAGGTCTTCGCGCCGTTCACGGCAAAGGCGCCGACGATCGCCCCGAACAGGCTGCCGCGCCCGCCCACCGCGACCCAGAGCACGGCCTCGATGGAACGGATCGGCGAGAACTCGCCCGGGTTGATGATGCCGACCTGGGGCACGTACAACGCGCCCGCGATGCCGGCGAGAACGGCGGAGAACACGAAGACCCACAGCTTGTAGTGGTCCACCCTGTAGCCGGAAAACCGGGTGCGGTCCTCGGCATCGCGGACCGCGATCAGCACGCGGCCGAAGCGCGAGGTCACGATGTAGCGGCAGGCGAGGTACCCGAGGATCACCGCAATGCCCGAGGCCAGGAACAGCGCGACCCGCGTTTCGCGCGCCTGCACCGGGAAGCCGAGGATGTCCTTGAAGTCGGTCAGGCCATTGTTGCCGCCAAAGCCCATCTCGTTGCGGAAGAAGGCGAGCATCAATGCGAAGACCAGCGCCTGGGTGATGATCGCGAAGTACACGCCGCTCACGCGCGAGCGGAAGGCGAGCCAGCCGAAGACCAGCGCCAGCAGCCCCGGCACCAGCATCGCCATCAGCAGCGCGAACCAGAACATGTCGAAGCCGAGCCAGAACCACGGCAGTTCCTCGTAGCTGAGGAAGACCATGAAGTCCGGCAGCACCGGATGGCCGTAAACGCCCTGGTCGCCGATCTGGCGGGTCAGGTACATGCCCATCGCGTAGCCGCCCAGGCCGAAGAACGCCCCGTGGCCGAGCGAGAGAATTCCCGCGTAGCCCCAGATCAGGTCGATCGCGAGTGCCAGCAGCGCGAAGGTCAGGAACTTGCCGAGCAGTGCCACCCAGTAGCTCGACAGGTAGTAGGGCGAATCCGGCGGCACCACCAGGTTGGCGATGGGCACGGCGATCAGCATCGCCACCAGCAGCCCGAGCACGAAGGTGCCACCCCAGTCGCTGGTCAGCAGACGTCGCGTCAGCATGGCGTCAGTTCTCCGCGGCCCGGCCCTTCTTCGGGAAGAGTCCGCGGGGCCGTTTCTGGATGAACAGGATGATGAAGATCAGCACGATGATCTTCGCCAGCACCGCCCCGACGTGGGGCTCGATGAACTTGGTCATCACGCCAAGGCCCATCGCCCCGACGAAGGTGCCCCAGAGATTCCCGACGCCGCCGAAGACGACCACCATGAAGGAATCGATGATGTAGGCCTGACCCATGTTCGGGCCGACGTTGGTCAGCTGCGAGAGCGCGACGCCCGCGACGCCAGCGAGCCCGGCGCCGAGCCCGAAGGTCAGGGCATCCACCCAGCCGGTGCGCACGCCCAGCGCCCGCGCCATCGGCCGGTTCTGTGCGACCGCGCGGACCTTCAGCCCGAGGCTGGTCTTTTTCATCACCAGGATCAGCGCGACGAAGACCATGATCGCGAAGACGAAGATGTAGATGCGGCTCCAGGTCAACGACAGCACCGGGTTGATGTTCAGCGACCCGCTCAGCCATTCGGGAGAGGAGACCGGGCGGTTCAGCGGCGAGAACAGCGTACGCACCGCCTGCTGCAGGATCAGGCTGATGCCGAAGGTGGCCAGCAGCGTCTCCAGCGGCCGTCCGTAGAGGAACTGGATCACGCCCCGCTCCATCGCGATGCCGACGAGTCCGGCGACGACAAAGGCCGCCGGTATCGCCAGCAGGATGCTGGTGCTGAGCGCGCCGGGTATCAGGGTCTGGATGAACCAGGTGGTGTAGGCGCCGATCATGATCAGCTCGCCATGCGCCATGTTGATCACGCCCATCACGCCGAAGGTGATCGCCAGGCCAATTGCCGCGAGCAGCAGTACCGACCCGGCGCTCAGGCCGAAGAACAGGTCCTCGGTGAAGCGGAAGAAGCGGATCCGGGACTCTGCGTGTTCGACCGCCTCCATCGCGGCCTCGCGAACGCGTTCGTCCGGGTCTTCGGCGGCAGCGGCCGCCACGGCACGCCGGGCCTCGGGCAGCAGCGATTCCCGCAGCGTCGCAACGGCCTCGAGTCTTGCGTCCTCGTCACCGGTCTCGAGATAGGTGACGGCCAGCAGGGTCTTCAGGAGATCCCGGGCTTGCGGATCGTCCTCGGTCTCCAGCCGCTCTTCCAGAAACGGCACGAGGTCGTCATCGACGCCGTCCCGAATGAGTCGGGAAAGGGACCGGATACGACGTTCCGGACGCGCGTCGGCCACGCTCGCGACGGCCTCGAGGCTGCGCAGTGCGTTGCGCAGCGGGTTGTGCACGGGAACGCGCCGGGCGTCGGCGACGACTTCCGCGGCGACGGTCTCGCCGCTGATCGCGTCGGTCCCGGCCTCGCGATCGTCGGCGTCGCGGATTACGATGCGGGGCGGGTCGTCTCCGGTGGCGAGCAACCGGCCGTCGGCGAGCGCGGCCAGGATTTCCGGAACCCGGGGATCCCCGGCCTCGGCCAGTGCCTCGGCAACGCGGCGCCGGTCGTTGAAGTTGCCGGCGGGCAGTTCCCTGATCAGGGTATCCACCGAGGGCTGGTCGGCGGCCTCGGCCTGCGGTTCGGCAGGTCCGTGGCCCGGTGATTCTTCCGGTGCATCGGCGGCCGCTGCGGTCAGGGCGAGCAGAAGCAGGAAACCAGTCAGCAGGCTCGGGGTTCGCCGGAAACGCTGGCGCAAAGGTGACGTATCGCTGCGGATCACCGCGATCTCCGGGGCTGGTGAAGGATGCGGTTGTCGGAAAGAGGGGGGCGGCGGGTCCGCCGCCCCCGACGGCGGGTCAGTAGTTCTGGCCCGCGCACTCTTCGGTCACGGTGTTGAAGTTGCCGCACGAGATCGGGGGGGTCCAGTCGGCGATGATGTCGCGGCTGCCCTCGAGGTGCGACGACCAGGCTTCACCGGGAACCAGATCGTCCGTCTGCGAGACCACGAGGAACTGGCCGTCCTCCTGGATCTCGCCGATCAGCACCGGCTTGGTGATGTGGTGATTCACCAGCATCTCGGCGGTACCGCCGGTGAGGTTCGGGACCTGCACGCCCTTCAGGGCATCGATCACCGTGTCCACGTCCGTGGTGCCGGCTTCCTCGACCGCCTGCGTCCACATGTTGAAGCCGATGTAGTGGGCTTCCATCGGATCGTTGGTGACCCGGCTGTCATCGCCGATGAATTCGTGCCAGTTGGCGATGAAGGCCTCGTTCTCCGGCGTTTCCACGCTCATGAAGTAGTTCCAGGCCGCGAGGTGGCCCACCAGCGGCCGGGTGTCCATGCCCGAGAGTTCCTCCTCGCCCACCGAGAAGGCGATGACCGGGATGTCAATGGCCGAGACGCCCTGGTTGGCGAGCTCCCGGTAGAACGGGACGTTGGCGTCGCCATTGATGGTCGAGACCACGGCCGTCGGCTTGCCCTGCTCTCCGAAGCGCTTGATCTCGGCAACGATGCTCTGCCAGTCGGAGTGACCGAACGGCGTGTAGTTGATCATGATGTCCTCGTCGGCCACGCCGTGCGACTTCAGGAAGGCCTCGAGGATGCGGTTGGTCGTGCGCGGGTACACATAGTCGGTGCCGGCCAGCACCCAGCGCTCGATGCCGTAGTCGTTCATCAGGTATTCCACTGCGGGGATGGCCTGCTGGTTCGGCGCCGCGCCGGTGTAGAAGATGTTGCGCGAGGATTCCTCGCCCTCGTACTGCACCGGATAGAACAGGATGCCGTTCAGTTCCTCGACCACGGGCAGTACCGACTTCCGCGCGACCGAGGTCCAGACGCCGAAGATCACGTCCACCTCGTCCTGCTCGAGCAGCTGCCGGGTGCGCTCGGCGAACAGCGGCCAGTCGGAGGCCGGGTCGACGACCACGGGTTCGAGGGGACGCCCGAGCAGTCCGCCGTTGCGGTTCTGCTCCTCGACCAGCATCAGCATCGTGTCCTTCAGCGTCGTCTCGGAGATCGCCATCGTGCCCGACAGCGAGTGCAGGATGCCGACCTTGATCGGGTCTTCCGCCTGTGCCGCGCCGGCGGACAGGGCGAGGGCGAGGGCGACTCCGGGAAGACGGAGGGTCCTGAGCCAGGGGGACTGAATCATGCAGCGTTCTCCTGATGTTGGCGGTTGGTTCGGTGGTGTGCCCGGGAGTTGCGTTCCGTACACGCGCACAGGCGCTTCGGACGGTCGCGGGCAAATGGACGCTGCCCGACGGGCGGCGGCAGGTTGTTCTCGAAGGGGACGAATGCAGAAAGCGTGCCAGCCCTGTTCCAGCCGGGACGGAGCGCGGCGGCGGCGGATACAGACCGTCACCGGGGAATTGCGATGCCGCCGGATCGTGAGTGACTCGTGGGGCGGCGCCCCGTAGTGGTGCGCACGGCGGGGTCAGCGCACCGGTCTGGTGCGTCGGACGGGTCAGCGATCCCGGTTGAGGAGGTGCTCTCGGACGATGAACAGACCGGCGATGGAGCGCGCCTCGGAGCAGTCCTCGCGCAGGAGCAGAGCGGGCAGGTCGCGGATCAGCCACGGAACGACCTCGATTTCCTCGGGTTCGTCCCCGGGCACGCGTTCCTCGTAGAGGTCCTCGGCCAGCACGAGATGGGTGGTATGTGACATGTAGGCGGGCGCGAGCGAAAACGAGGTCAAACGGGTCAGGCGTCGTGCTGCGTAGCCCACCTCCTCCATGATTTCGCGGTTCGCGGCCGCGAGGAGGTCCTCGCCGGCTTCGATCCGGCCCTTCGGCAGTCCCAGCTCGTAGCGGTCGGTTCCCGCGGCGTATTCGCGGATCAGCAGCACCGTATCGGGATCGGGCATGGCTGCAATCGCCACCGCGCCGCCGCTGCTTCCGACCAGACGTTCGAACCGCGTGCGGACGCCGTTGCTGAACTCAAGGTGCAGTTCCTCGACTTCGAACAGCCGGCTGCGCGCGACGGTCCGGCGTTCATGCACCGCGGGCGGCGAACGGCGCATCGGGGTTCAGGATTCTTCGTCGTTGATCAGCCGCAGCGCGGTTTTCAGCCGGCCCTCGAAGGTCGTCTCCAGGATCACGCCGTGAGCGGACTCCGTGACCTCGAACCCCGGTTGCACGTGTGGCTCGCTCGACGCCAGCGAAAGATCAAGGTCCCCCCAGCTCACGGCGACGGTTACGCGCATCGGGAAATAGCCGTCCAGGTAGCGGCGCATGAAGGGCCCGTTTTCCAGCAGGTATTCGCCGTCACCGAGAACCTGGAGCATCCGCGAGCGCGCGTTCACACAGAGCTCCGCGTCGGGTTGCACCTGACGCAACTGGACGCTGGCACCTTCAACCCAGGTTTCCTCGATATTGCTCTGCGATTCGATCTCGATATCCCGGGTTGTGTCACCATTGTAGAGAATCTGGGCACGGCCGACGCGGTCAATGTCGTTGTGGCACTGGCGCAGCGTCACCCAGCCGTCATCCAGGCTGCTGGCCATCAGGATGATCTGGTTCTGGTGATGGTGGACCGGGTCATCCGGCGGGTCGGTCAGAAAATTCAGGTCGCCCCGATTGCTCTCGGTACGGGGTGGGTCCCAGAGACTGTCATCGTCGAACGGGTCGGTCCCGTCAGCCGTTGCCACCGACAGCGACAGCGCCACGAGGGAAGCCAGTGTCGCGCCCTGCAGAGGTCGTGCCCAGATCGTCGCCATCATCGCATCCTCAATGTTTTCCGAGTATTACGCATGGACATCGCCAGCGCGTCAAAAAATCCGGTGAAAGCCGCCTTTTCGGCGCCCCTTCCCTGGTCGGAGATCGATACGGTGCTGTTCGACATGGACGGCACCCTGCTCGACCTTCACTTCGACAACCGGTTCTGGCGTGAACTCATTCCGGAAGAATACGTCCTTCTGCACGCGCACGAACCGGAGGTGGCCCGCCAGCGGCTGTTTGCAGAGATGGAACGGATTCGCGGCCGCCTGGAGTGGTACTGCCTGGATCACTGGGTGCGTTTCACGGGTCTGGATCTCCTCGGCCTGAAGCAGCGCCTCGCCCGGTACGTCGCGTTCCAGCCGCACGCCACACAGGTGCTCGATACCCTGCGCGTGCAGGGGAAACGTCTGGTGCTCGTGACCAATGCCCACCCGGAGGTCTTCGCGTTCAAGCATGCGCGCACCCGGATCGGTGACCACCTCGACCACGTGGTCTCGGCTCACACGCTCGACTGTGCGAAGGAAGAACCCTGTTTCTGGGAGCGGCTGCAGACCATCGAACGGCATCGACCGGGGCGGACGCTGTTGGTCGACGACAATCTGGCTGCGCTGGGCACTGCGCGGGAATCGGGCGTGCGGCATCTGCGGGGCATGCGCTATCCCGATACCCGGGGCCCGGCGCTGGAGTCGGCAGAGTTCCACTTGCTGGAGAGTCTCGCGGAACTCCTGCCGGATCGCTTCTTGCATAGCTGAGGTTCGAGGGGGACGAAACGCCCGGCCGGGTTGCGAATCGGCATCACGGATGGGGTTGAACTGGAAGTCACGGCGGTTGCCCAAATCATGTGAGCATCGTTTACAGACGCGAGGTACTCATGCGCAACGCGGCATTTGCTATTGGACAGATCATTCATGTGCGCGACGTGGACATGCGAGGCGTGGTGGTGGACGTCGACGAGCACTTCGAGCCGCCGTCGGATCTATCGGAGAGCGTCCGTTCATCCCTGCCGAGTCCGGAACAGCCCTGGTACTACGTGCTGGTGGATGGTTCCGAGGACCGCATCTACGTGGCCGAGGAGAGTGTGCAGCCCGACGCCGACGACACGCCTGTCGAACATCCGGGCATCGAGCAGTTCTTCCGCAACTTCGACGACGGGCGCTACGAGCCGCAGTATCGCCTGAACTGAGACAGCCGCGAGCAGGCTCGCTCCGGCAGAAAACGTGGCATCCGTGTGTGCACCGGTTCGATGATGCACAATCGAGGCATGTCCGGAACCTTCCTGCTGTTCTGCCGCACTGACCCCCTTGCCCGGGTGCGCGGGGGCGGCAGCTCCACCTCCTGATGGATACGGGAACCCTTCTTGCCGCCTTCGCGGTCGGCGTGCTCGGTGGCGTGCACTGCCTCGGCATGTGCGGCGGCATCGTGGGAGCGATCTCGGTGAGTCACGCGGGTTCCGCGTCCGCGACCTGGCCCCGGCTGCTCGCGTACAACCTGGGGCGGATGAGCAGTTACGTGATCGCCGGTGCCCTGGCGGGATTGCTTGGCGGCGCGCTGCTTGGTGCGCTACCGCAGGGACAGCGCCTGCTGGAACTCCTCGCCGCGGTCTTCCTGGTGCTGCTGGGGCTCTATCTCGGTGGCTGGTGGCCGATTCTCGCGCGCCTCGAGCGCGTCGGGGGGCGGGTCTGGCGCCGGATCGAGCCCCTCGGCAGACACTTCATTCCTGTCCGGCACGCGGGACAGGCTTTCGTGGTCGGCGGCGTCTGGGGATGGCTGCCCTGCGGGCTGGTCTATAGCGTGCTGGTGTGGACGCTTGCGGCCGGTAGCGCGGCCGACGGTGCGCTGCTGATGGCGGCCTTTGCGCTCGGGACGCTGCCGAACCTGATGCTGATGGGCCTGTTCGCGGCACGGCTGGCGCGCTTCGTGCGCAACGATCTGATCCGGCAGGGTGCTGGCGGGTTGCTGATCGCCTACGGAGTGTGGCGCATCTTCAGCATCCTGACATGACTCGCGCCAGCGCAGGCCACACCGGTCGGTTCGCAGCCTGCGCTCAGTGGCGGTAGATGACCTGCTGGAAATTGACCGGCATCACCTCGTCGTCATCCTCGGCCGTCACCTCCAGGGTGAAATCGAGGACTTCGCCGGGGCGTACCCGAACCTCCGCCAGATGATAGTAGGCGTCGCCAGCCCGGATCTGACGGAAACGGAGGTGGCGCACCTGCCGGTTCAGGTTCATGGCCTGCCCCCTGACATTTCCGGGTACCGATTCCATCTCCTCGCTGTCGCGCTTCATGATCGCGATATTGACCAGCGCCCGGCTCCTGCTGCGCCGCAGGTCGTAGGCCCTCGCGACCTCGGGTGATAGGAAGTGCGTGCTGAGTACCGAGTAGTGCACGGTGTACCGGTCGAATTCGACCTGATTGGCGTGCACGGGGGCTGCGGTCAAGAGCAGCGCAAGCAGGCCGAGCGACGTGATCACCAACAGATTGCGCAAGCGTTCCATCCTGAAGTCTCCTGGGTGGTGCACCGTTCACTGGTGCCGAATGTCTCTTGTACGGATGCGATCGGCGATCACTCCGCTGAAAGCATCCGGGATGCGGTGCGACAGCATCCCGCACCCGGTATGCCTTGCTTCATTCTAGATCGAACGCACCAGTATCAGCAGTACGTAAAGGCCGATAAGCGCCAGCATCGGGGAGAAGTCGATCGCGCCGGTGTTCGGCAACGCCCGGCGCAGCGGCCCGAGGATCGGCCGGTTCACGTCGGCGACCAGTCGCCCGATCGGGTTGCCGGTGCGGGCCCCGCCGGCCTGAAGCCAGCTCATCACCACCTCGACCACCAGGCTGATGATGAAGATCCAGATCGTCGTGACCAGGACCTCGCGGACCGATGCGATCAGCACCGCCCCGGGAGCGATTTCGATGCCCGCGACGGTCAGCCGGAGCCAGAACTCGATGAACTTGAGCAGGATGATCAGCACCACCGCCGCGAGGTCCAGGCGGCCGACCGGCGGGATCACTCGCCGCAGGAGCTTCAGCGGGGGATTGGTGAGCTGCACGACGGCCTGGGAGATCGGGTTGAAGAAATCCGCTCGAACCAGCCCGAAGATCAAGCGAAGCAATAGCAGGATGATGTAGATCCCGAACAGCGTGCTGATCAGGAAATCGAGGATCTGGTCGAAGGGGCCTTGCATCGCTTGCTCCGCTCTACGTTGGGCCGGGCCGGACCCGGCACAGGAGATCTCTACGGTGGCCGTCCGCAGCCGGCCGGGTGCGCATTATCCACCAAGCTCGCGGCTGCGTGCAGCCGCGGCCTCCATGGCCTCGGCAACCAGCTCCGCAAAACCGGATGTCTCGAACACGCGGATTGCCCGCTCCGTGGTGCCGCCGGGCGACGTCACCCGGGCGCGCAGTTCGCCCGGATCGGTGTCGCTCTCCTGCGCCAGCCGTGTCGCACCGCCGATCGTGGCCAGCGTGAGCTGCCGGGCGGTTGCCTCGTCCAGTCCGAGCCTCTGTGCGGCGCGCGTCATCGCCTCGATCAGCAGGAAGACGTATGCGGGGCCGCTGCCGGATGTCGCGGTGACCGCGTGCATCCGCTCCTCGTCCTCAAGCCAGACAGTTGCGCCCACGGCCCCGAGCAGCCGATCCGCGGTCTTCCGGTCGGCGTCGGTCGCGAGCGGACTGGCATAAAGTCCGGTGATTCCCGCGCCAATCAGCGCCGGCGTGTTGGGCATCGCGCGCACGATCCGTGTTTGCGGCCCGAGCCAGTCACCGAGGCGTTCGGTGCCGATGCCTGCCGCGACCGAGATCACCAGCGGGTCCGCGGACGCCACCTCCGCGGTCAGGTCCAGCGCGAGCTCGGGCAGTATCTGCGGCTTGACGGCAAGCACCAGAGTCCGGACCCGACGTGCGAGCTGGCGCGGAGCGAGCAGCACCAGCCCGGGGAACCGCGCCCGTACGGCCGCCGCCCGGTCGGCGTCGGGCTCCGCGAAGCCGATGGCCTCCGGCTGGACCCCGCTGCGGACCAGACCGGCGATCAGTGCCTGTCCCATGTTTCCGGCGCCGAGGAAGCCGGCCTCGAGTCGTTCCTCGTTCATCACTGCCTCGCTTTCGGCCTTCGCGGGCCAAAGAGTGCGGTCCCGATGCGGACCAGGGTGGAGCCCTCGAGGATCGCTGCCTCGAGGTCGTCGGACATGCCCATCGACAGGGTGTCGAGTTCGAGTCCCTGCGCGTTCAGGGCATCGCGGAGCTCGCGCAGCCGTGCCAGAGGCCGCCGCTGTTCCGCCAGGCCCTGTGCGGGCGCGGGAATCGCCATCAGCCCGCGAAGCGCCAGGTTGGGGAGGCGGGCGACGGACGCGGCCAGCCTGCCGGCCTCCGGCGGCTGTACCCCGCCTTTGCCCGGTTCACCACTCAGATCGACCTGAAGGCAGACCTGCAGGGGCGCCATTGCCTCGGGCCGCTGCCGGGACAGTCGCTCGGCGATCTTCAGTCGGTCGATACCGTGCACCCAGGCGGCCCTTTCCGCAACGGGCCGGGTCTTGTTGGTCTGCAACGCCCCGATGAAGTGCCACTCGACCGGCGGGTCCAGATCCGTCAGCGCATCGTGTTTCCCGACGAATTCCTGCACGTAGTTCTCGCCGAAGCGGCGTTGCCCGAGTGCGTGCAGGGCCCGGATCTCCGCGGTACCGCGGGTCTTGCTGACTGCCAGCACCTGGACCTCGTCCCGTTCGCGGCCCGCCTGCTGGCAGGCCGAGGTAATGCGTCGTTCGACCCGCTTGCGATCGTCTTCCAGTTGCGTCATGGCGCTATGATATAGTCCGGGCGAGGAAAGTGCCGGTGCATTGACCGTAAAGGGGGGCGCTGACCACGGGCCCGAAAATTGCGGGAGGCGTCTGCAGCCGCGAGTGCAGGGCGTCGGGACGCGGGGATGCACGGAACCCCGAGGGTCCCCGGCCCGGCCAATTCGGCGCTTCGCCCGCAGCGACGGGTCGGGCAGGTCAGCGTTTCGCTAAAGCAACCGCCTGTACTGCCGACAGCATCCCTGTGGAGCGGTCGTCTGCGTAGCTCGAGTTCGGGGGACTCAATGGACATCACCCAGTTGCTTTCTTTTGCCGTGAAGAACGGCGCGTCGGACCTGCACATATCGGGCGGCATGCCGCCGATGGTACGCATCGACGGCGACATGCGCCGGGTGAATGTGCCGGTGATGGAACACAAGGAGGTGCAGGCGCTGATCTACGACATCATGAACGATCGGCAGCGCAAGGATTACGAGGAGTTTCTGGAAACCGACTTCTCCTTCGAGCTGAAGGGCCTGGCCCGGTTCCGCGTGAACGTCTTCGTGCAGGACCGGGGTGCAGCGGCGGTCTTCCGCACCATTCCCTCGAAGGTGCTGACTCTCGAGGACCTCGGCTGCCCGCGCGTGTTCGAGAAAATTTCCGACTACCCCCGCGGCATCGTGCTGGTCACCGGGCCCACCGGCTCGGGCAAGTCAACCACGCTGGCCGCGATGGTCGATCACAAGAACAAGAACGACTACGGGCACATCCTGACCATCGAGGACCCGATCGAGTTCGTGCACGAGTCCAAGAAGTGCCTGGTGAACCAGCGCGAGGTGCACCGTGATACCCACGGGTTCAGCGAGGCGCTGCGCTCGGCGCTGCGCGAGGATCCGGACACGATCCTGGTCGGCGAACTGCGTGACCTCGAGACCATCCGCCTGGCGCTGACCGCCGCGGAGACCGGTCATCTCGTGTTCGGGACGCTGCACACCAGTTCGGCGGCGAAGACCATCGACCGCGTCGTCGACGTCTTCCCGGCCGCGGAGAAGGACATGGTGCGCGCGATGCTCTCGGAATCGCTGCGCGCGGTGATCGCGCAGACGCTGCTGAAGCGGGTCGGCGGCGGACGGGTCGCGGCCCACGAGATCATGCTGGGCACGCCCGCGATCCGCAACCTGATCCGCGAGAACAAGATCGCGCAGATGTACTCCGCGATTCAGACCAGCGCGGGCATGGGCATGCAGACGCTCGACCAGTGTCTCCGGGACATGATCGCCGAGGGACTGATCACCCGCGACGACGCGAAACGTCGTGCGGTGAATCCCGATGGTCTCTGAGCGATGCATTGCCTTTTATCGGTAACGACGCGTTGAGGCGCCAAAGACAACGAGGGGGTCCGAGCCATGGATCGTGACAAGGCCATACGTTTCATGCACGACCTGCTGCGCACGATGGTGGAGCGTGGCGGGTCCGACCTGTTCATCACGGTGGGCATGCCGCCGGCGGCGAAGATCAACGGGCTCGTGCAGCCGATGACCGACCAGAGCCTGACTCCCGCACATACCCAGGTGCTGGTGCGCTCGATGATGAACGACAAGCAGTCCGCGGAATTCGATCGCAGCCACGAGTGCAACTTCGCGGTCGGACTGGAGGGCGTGTCCCGGTTCCGCGTCAGCGCCTTCATCCAGCGCGGCAATGCCGGGATGGTGCTGCGCACGATCCAGAGCAAGATCCCGAACTTCGAAGAGATCAACATGCCGCCGCAGTTGAAGGAGATCGCGATGACCCGCCGCGGACTCGTGATCTTCGTCGGCGCGACCTCGTCGGGCAAGTCGACCTCATTGGCGGCAATGATCGGTTACCGCAACCACCATTCGGCGGATCACATCATCACCATCGAGGACCCGATCGAATTCGTCCATCCGCATGACAAGAGCCTGGTCACGCAACGCGAAGTGGGCGTGGACACCGAGAGCTACGAGGTGGCGCTGAAGAACACCCTGCGCCAGGCGCCGGACGTGATTCTGATGGGCGAGATCCGCGACCGCGAGACAATGGACTACGGCGTGGCCTTCGCCGAGACCGGCCACCTGTGCCTGTCCACCCTGCACGCGAACAACACCAACCAGGCTCTCGATCGCATCATCAACTTCTTCCCCGAAGACCGGCGTCCGCAGCTGCTGATGGACCTGTCGCTGAACCTGAAGGCGGTGATCTCGCAGCGTCTGATCCGCACGCAGGACGGGCAGGGCAGGGTCCCGGCGGTCGAGATCATGATCAACACGCCGCTGATGTCGGACCTGATCCTGAAGGGGCAGGTGCACGAGATGAAGGACCTGATCAAGCGCTCCCGCGAACAGGGCATGCAGACCTTTGACCAGGCCCTGTTCGATCTCTACGAGTCCGGCAAGATCAGCTATCCGGAGGCGATCCGCAACGCGGACTCGATGAACGACCTGCGCCTGCGGATCAAGCTCGACAGCAAGCGCGCCCGCCGCGAGGAGGAACCCGACGTGATGGACGACGTGGGCGGGCTCTCGGTGTCCGAAACGGCCGACGACTTCGTCTCACGGTGACTGCGATGGCGACTGCAAGGATCGATCCCTATCTGAAGCTGATGGCGCAGAAGGGCGCATCGGATCTCTTCTTCATCACCGGCGCCCCCATCAGTATCAAGGTCGACGGCCGCGTCCAGCCGCTGTCCGGCACGTCCCTGAAGCCCGGCGAGGTCGCGGACATCGCCGGCGAGATCATGTCGCCGGAACAGAAGGCGACGATGGACCGGGACCTGTCGGCGAATTTCGGCATCTCCCGGCCCGACGTGGGCCGGTACCGGGTCAACGTCTACCACCAGCGCGGCCAGGTCGCGATGGTGATCCGCCACATCCAGCTCCGGATTCCGACCATCGAGGAGCTCGGTCTGCCGCTGGTGCTGAAGGACTTCGTCACGCAGCGCAACGGCCTGGTGCTGATCGTCGGTTCCACCGGTTCCGGCAAGTCGACCACGCTCGCGGCGATGGTCGACCACCGGGCCCGCCACGAGACCGGACACATCCTTACCGTCGAGGACCCGATCGAGTTTCTGCTGCCGCACCGGCTCTCGATCGTCGGCCAGCGCGAGGTGGGTATCGATACGCCCAGTTACGAGCTCGCACTGCAGGACGGCATGCGCGAGGCGCCCGACGTGATCATGGTCGGCGAGGTGCGGAGCCGGGAGACGATGCGTCAGGCGTTGAACTACGCGGACACCGGCCACCTGGTGCTGACCACGCTGCACGCGACCAGTTCGAACCAGGCGCTGGACCGCCTGATCCACATGTTCCCGGAGGACTTCCGCGGCCAGATCCTGACCGATCTCTCGCTGAACCTGCGCGCGATCGTCGCCCAGCGCCTGCTGCAGACACCCGACGGCAAGCGGGTTGCCGCGGTCGAGGTGCTGGTGAACACCCCGTTCGTGTCCGAGTTGATCCGCGAGGACAAGATCGGCGAGATCAAGGAGGCGATGCAGAAGGGTTCCAAGGACGGCATGCAGACCTTCGACCAGGCGCTGTACCGGCTCTACAAGGAGGGCAAGGTCGATCTCGAGGAGGCGCTTTCCAAGGCGGATTCGCGAGCGGATCTCGAATGGCGTCTGAGCTTTGGCGGCGGCGTCGGGAGCCTCGAGAGTCAGGAGGAGGAGGACTTCCGCCTGCCCGGCGAGGCGGCCGGCCGCTGAGCGGCGAGGGGTCGCCAGGGGAACGCGTCAGGCTGCCTGGAAAACCGCGGAGGCAGCGAATACCGGGCCATCGACGCAGACCCGCTTCATCGCGTTGCCCTCTGGTGTGCGCACCTCCACCGTGCACCCGGCGCAACCGCCAACCGCGCAGGCCATGTATTCCTCCAGCGAGACCTGGCACGGCAGTTCGAACTCCGCGGCCAGCGCCGCGCAGGCCTCGAGCATCGCGTGGGGGCCGCAGGCGTAGAGCTCGACCTGATCGCGCAGTTCCGCACTCAGGCCCGCCAGCCAGGGTCGCGCGAGATCGGTGACGAAGCCGATATAGGCGCCCGGGATGTCCGCGAGCGAGGTCAGCCGGCAGGCAACGCCCCAGTCCTCCAGCAGCGGCATGGTCGCGATCGCGCCGTCGGGCAGACCTGGCCAGAGGATCTCCGATGGCCTGGGCCGGAACGGGAACGGCACCTCCGACCCGAGGATCGCCCGAGTCTGCGCCGCCTGACCCTGTCGACGCAGGTGGTCGGCGAGGAAGATCATCGGCGGGATGCCGACGCCCCCTCCGAGCAGGAGGCGCAACGGCCGCTGCGGGTTCAGGGTGAAGGGATTTCCGATCGGGCCGAGCACGCTCAGGCGCATGCCCACCGGCTGCCGTGCCAGCGCCTCGGTGCCGTCGCCGACGACCTTGTACAGGAACTCGACCCATCCCGCCGCCGGATCCACCCGCTGGATGGACAGTGGCCGGCGCATCGGCAGGCGCGGGTCGCACTGCAGGTGCACGAACTGGCCCGGCTTCGCCCGGGCCGCGCACTCGGGCGCGCGCAGCTTCAGCACCCACTGGTCTCCGGCATGCGCGGAGTGCTCGATGATCTCGCAGGCGTCGTCGAGAAAGATGGTCCCGCGGTGGCTGCGGGTTGCGTCGGTGTTCATGCGCTGTCCTCGGCGGGCAGATTCCAGGCTGGCCGTCCCGCGACCCAGGTCTCGCGGACCTGGCCGGAGAACATCCAGCCGATGAAGGGGGTGTTGGCGCCGGCACTCAGCCAGCTCTCCACGGTGATTTCGTTCAGTGCCTGCGGGTCGAAGACCACGAAGTCGGCCGGGGCCCCGGGTTTGAGGCGCCCGCTGTTCAGTCCGAGGATGCCGGCGGGGCCGGCCGTGACCCGTTCCAGTGCGGCGGACAGGGGCAGCAGGCCTTCCTCGACCAGGCGCAGCGTCAGGGGCAGCAGGGTCTCCAGCCCGCTGATGCCGGGCTGGGTTTCGGCGAAGGGGCCGAGCTTGCTGTCACTCTCGTGGGGCTGGTGGTCCGAGCAGATGGCGCTGATCTCGCCACGGGCCACCGCCTCGCGCAGGCCTTCGCGGTCCCGTTGCGTGCGCAGCGGCGGCATCACGTGGCACAGCGGGTTGAAATCGGCCACGTCGATCTCGGTGAGGAAGAGCTGATGCGCGGCAACGTCCGCCGATACCGGCAGGCCGTCGGCGCGCGCCTTCGCGACCATCTGGGCGCCCCGGCGGGTCGACAGGCGGTTGACGTGCACGCGGGCGCCGGTCTGCTCGACCAGCGCCAGGATACTGCCCAGGGCCGCCGTCTCCGCTGCCTCCGGGATCCCCGCGAGGCCCAGGCGCGTGGAGACCGCGCCCTCGTGCACGCAGCCGGAGCCGGCCAGCGAGGCATCCTGTGCCGAAAGCGACACCATCAGCTCGAAGGTGGCCGCGTATTCCATCGCCCGGCGCAGCACCAGCGGGCTCGCGAGCGGGTAGCGGGCATTGCCGACCCCGACGACTCCCGCGCGCTTCAGTGCCGCCATCTCGGCCAGCTGCTCGCCGTTCAATCCGCGCGTCAGCGCGCCCACCGTGAGGACGCGGACACCGCAGCCCTGCTCCGCGCGCCGTGCGATCAGTTCCACTTCGGCTGGCGAGTCGATCGGCGGCATCGTGTCCGGGGGCACCACGAGCGTCGTAATGCCGCCGCGGGCGGCGGCCTGTGTCTCGCCCGCGATCGTCGCCTTGTGCTCCTCACCGGGCTCGCGCAGGTGCGCGGACAGGTCGATGATGCCCGGAAACAGCCAGCGCCCCGCCGCGTCGATTCTGCGGCGCGGCTCGAAGCCTTCCGGGATCGAGCCGACCGCAAGGATCTCGCTGCCCTGGATGCAGACGGGCGTGATCGCATCCAGGCCGCTGTCGGGATCGATCACCCGAGCGTTCTCGATCATGATGCTCATGCGTGGCGTACACCCATCACCATGGACATCACCGCCATGCGCACCGCGATCCCGAAGGTGACCTGCTGCAGGATCACCGATTGTGCGCCGTCCGCGACCGCCGAGTCGATCTCCACACCGCGGTTCGCCGGACCGGGGTGCATGACCAGGCAGTCGGGTTTCGCGAGGTGCAGACGCCGCTGGGTCAGGCCGAAGAGCTGGAAGTACTCGTGTTCCGAGGGCAGGTGGGCGTGTTCCATCCGCTCGCGCTGCAGCCGGAGCATGATCACCACGTCCACGTCGCGCAGACCCTGTTCCAGGTTGCGGTACACGTGGACGCCGAGATCCTCGACGTGTGCCGGGAGCAGCGAATAGGGCGCCACCACGCGCACTTCGCCCGCCTGCAGGATGTTCAGCGCGTGGATCTGCGAGCGCGCGACGCGCGAGTGCAGGATGTCCCCGACGATGGCGATCTTCAGCCGTGTGAAGTCGCCCTTGTGGCGGCGGATCGTGAACAGGTCGAGCAGGGCCTGCGTCGGATGACCGTGCCGGCCGTCGCCTGCGTTCAGTACGCTGATTCCGGGCTCCACGTGCCGGGCCATGAAATGGGCGGCCCCGCTTTGCTGGTGACGCACCACGAACATGTCCACGTTCATGGCCTCGAGGTTGCGCAGGGTGTCGAGCAGGCTCTCGCCCTTCACCGCCGAGGAGGTGCTGACGTTGATGTTGAGAACATCGGCCGACAGCCGCTTTGCCGCCAGTTCGAAGGTGGTGCGGGTGCGCGTGCTGGCCTCGAAGAAAAGGTTCACGATGGTCTTGCCGCGCAAAAGCGGTACCTTCTTCACCGCCTTCTCGTTCATGTTCGCGAAGGATTCGGCGGTGTCCAGGATCTCGTTCAGCAGATCACGGCTCAGTCCCTCGACGGTGAGCAGGTGCTGCAGCCGCCCGTCGGCGGTCAGTTGCAGGCTGTTGGGCAGGGGGCCGGCCTGGGGCAGTTGGCCGGCCGCGTGGGCCACTGCGATCAATTGCCGTCCTCCAGGAGCACCCGCTCCAGGCGCAGCGGGTCGGGCCCGCGCAGCTTCACCTGTTCGCCGGGTCCGAGATCGAGGTTGGCGCCGACAATCGCCGCCTCGACCGGCAGTTCGCGCCCATCGCGCTCGACCAGCACGGCCAGTGTCACCGAGGCCGGACGGCCGTAATCGAAGAGTTCGTTCAGTGCGGCCCGGATCGTGCGGCCGGTGAAGAGCACGTCGTCCACCAGCAGGATGTGCTCGTCGTCCAGCTCCTCCGGCAGTTCCGAAGGCCGGACCTGCGGGTGCATGCCGATGCGCGAGAAGTCGTCCCGGTAGAAACTGATGTCCAGTTTGCCCATCGGACGGGTATAGCCCAGGCGCTGGCGCAGCGCCTCGGCGATCCAGACTCCCCCGGAATGGATGCCGACCACGATCGGCTCGTCGATTCCCCGCTGCCGGAAGTGGCGCCGGGCCTGTTCGGCCATGCTGTCGAGGAGGGGTGCGATTTCAGGCATTGCGGGTGTTCTCCAGTAGCCAGCCTTCCAGGATGACCGCCGCGGCATGGGCATCAAGACCCGGGTCGTTGCCGCGGCGCTGCACGCGCTCCCGCCCCAGGTGTGAGCTCAGGCGCTCGTCGGCCCAGTATACCGCCAGGCCGTGACGCTGGCCGAGCCCTTCGCCGAAGGCGCGGATCGCCGGTCCGAGAGCGGTGGGCCGGCCGTCGTCCCGGGTCGGCCAGCCGACCACGAAGGCATCCGGCTGCCACTGGGCGACCAGTGCGTCAATGCTGCGGTCGCTGCCTGCCTGACCCGTCCGCACGGTGGCCAGACCGCGTGCACTGCCGGTGAGTTCGTCACCGATTGCGACACCGATGCGGCGTCGACCGTAGTCGAAGGCCATCAGCCGCACGTTAGCGTGAAAGTCGCGCATTGCTCCCCTCTCCCGCTTGCGGGAGAGGGGCCGGGGGTGAGGGCCGGGCCCGGCGCTG
>Ga0207421_10001174_pt1 | contig 34070 bp, 36 predicted proteins | sample SodLakKL_010_SED_4_FD_187542 | JGI IMG/M metagenome (GOLD analysis project Ga0207421, IMG submission 187542) | Alkaline sediment microbial communities from Lake Tanatar, Kulunda Steppe, Russia - 8KL_010_SED (SPAdes) (version 2) | ecosystem: Environmental > Aquatic > Non-marine Saline and...
TTCGTCGGGGCGGTCATCTTCTCGCTGCCGCTTTTAGTCGAGGACGGCGTCTTCGAGATCGCGGAGTGGTTCGTCGAGTATACGCTCGTCGGCGTGCCGGTCTTTTTCATCATGAACGTGCTGTTCGTGTTGGGAATGACCGCGGGGTTGCTGTATTATGCCGACTTCAGGCAGATCCAAGTCACGAATCCGATACTCGGATTTATCCCACGGCGCTACCTCGGCGTCCTGCTCATTTCGTTGCTGACGGCCTTCTTTATGCTCCTGATGTGGGGTCGGCTCCACGAGGAGGATCCAACCGTGCTGGAACAGGTCGGCCGCGTGACCGTGATCTGGGCAGCCGCCGCCTTCGGTGCGGCGTTAGGGGACATCCTCCCCGGTGAGTCACAGGGCGAGGATATCGGCGGATCCGCCGAGTGATCCCCAAACGGACGCGCTTATACGCCTCGGCGGGCAACCCCGGGACATGATATTTGAAGGCCTCCCGACGACCCCCCGGTCGGGGGAGTTGGTGGATAAGGCCTTTTCACGGGCCGCACGCGCGGGCCACGCGAAAAGCGGCCACGAGGCGCAGGAGTCGATGCTGCGGACCGCGGGCAACGTCCTCTCGGATAACCTGGAGAACGTCGTCGTCTCCTGGCCGGATTTCGGCTTCGACGTCGACCCCTTTTATTACGAGCTCGCGGACGCCATCGTCGACGTCGACGAGCTTCGACAGTCGCTCTCGCGGGTGATGTGGACCGCCCGGCGGATCGAGAAACTCCGTGACGATTACGCCTCGCGGCTCCGCAATTCGGACCTCGAAACGGCGACGAAACACCGAAAGCAGGCGTTCGCGCGCATGGCCGACCTGATGGACGACATCGAGGACGACCTCCTCCGGATCGGGGAGGCGCGGGACGCGCTCCGTGTCCTGCCGGACATCAACCCCGACGAGCCCGCGATTGTCGTCGCCGGCTACCCGAACGTCGGGAAATCCTCGTTCGTCAACGCGGTCACCCGCGCCTCGAACCAGATCGCCGAATATCCGTTCACGACGAAGGGGGTGCAGGTCGGCCACTTCGAGCGCGACCACATCCGCTACCAGATCGTCGACACGCCCGGGCTGCTCGACCGGCCAGCCGACGAGCGCAACGACATCGAACGGCAGGCCGTCAGCGCGCTCGAACACCTCGCGGACGTCGTCTGTTTCGTGTTGGACCCCTCCGGCGACTGCGGCTACCCGCTCGACGTGCAGTTGGCGCTTCGTGAGGAGGTTCGGACGCTCTTCGACCCGTCGATCCCGGTGCTCACCGTGGCGAACAAACACGACCGTTTCGAGGCGGTGAAAGCGGAGGCGGTCGACGCGACCATGAGCGTCACCGACGACGAGAACGTTTCGATCGTCCTCGATATGCTCATCGAGGCGATCGCGTACGAACCGGATCTCCCGACCCGGGAGCACGGCGAGAAGTGAGGAGCGAAGTCGTATCAATACCGATTTCCACCGGCCGGCCCGTGGACGGGCGCGGCCTCACGCGCGCTCGACGGTGACGAACCGCACCTCGACCGCGACCTCATGGCCCACCGTCGCCTCGATCCGTGTATCGAGTGCCGCGGCGAGGCCGTCGACCGCCGTACCGGGCGGGCCGCCGACGGTGATGATCACGCGGTCCGTCGACAACGGCGGGAGGGTTCCGGAGCGTTCGACCTGTAACTCGAGGAGTTCGAGTTGCCCGTCGGTCGCGGCGAGTTCGTCACCGACGGCGCTTCTGATCTCAGCTTCCGTCGTCGTTTCGACGTAGGTGTCGTAGGTAACCCCGCCGAGAAACATCGAGAGGATCGCGATGGCGACGACGAGCGCCGCCGCCCGTTGTAACAGCGCCGCCCGGGCCTCGTCCTCACGGAACCATCGCTGTGGACGATACCCTTCGTACCAGAGCATCAGGAGCGCCGCGAGGTTGATCGAGAGGACGTTGACCATCACGAGGACCCCGGCGCCGAGGGCGAGCCGCGGGATGCCGAAGGCGAGCCCGATGCCGACGGCAGCGGCGGGCGGGATGAGCGCTACGGCAATCATGACCCCGACGAGCGCGGCGGAGACGCCGGTCATGAGCGAGACGATTCCCGCGACGCCAGCGCCGAGCGCGACCGCAAGCGCGAGCACGTTCGGTGCCAACCGCTCGGAGACCTCGGCGAGCGCTAGCGGGTCGAGCCCGGGTGGCACGAGGTTGAGCGCCCGGAGGGCCGCGGCGAAGACGGCGGCGGAGCCGACGGCGAGACCGACCCCGAGTATCTGGAGCCGTATCCCCCGCCTGAAGAGGTCCTCGTCGTCGACGACGGTTCCGACCGCGGCGGACATCGCGGGCCCGATGAGCGGCGCGATCACCATCGAACCGACGACCGTCGCTGGCGAATCGAGCATGAGGCCGGCGGTCGCGATCACCGCCGACAGCACCGTCATCAACGCGTACGTCTCGATACCGGAGACGAGATCGACCGCCTTCGTCCGTAGCTCTTGGGTCGAAATTCGGTCCTCGCCACGTTCGGACTCCTCGGCATACTGTTCTTCGAGCGCGTCGAAATCCTGAGAGACAACCGTCTCCGCCGCGATGATGACCGTATAGGTTCGCTCGTCGATCCCCGCTTCCCTGAGCCCCTCAAGGACGGGTTCGACGGCGGCAGTCGGGAGTGGAAACATCGCGACTGCGTCGTATTCGCGGGTGCTCGTTTCGTCGGTGATCACGTAGTCGATCCCCTTCCCGTTCAACGCGTCGATGACCGCGTCCCGCTTGCCGGCGGGTATCATGACCTGTACGAGTCGCACGACTATCGGTCGATCAGCCAACGCTTATATTTCCGGGTTCATCCTGCGGACCATCCCGGCGGGTCGCCCGTCCGCCGAAACGGAACTTTAAAGCGCGAATCCCGCTCAGATGACGACACGAATGACCACGCCCCTGCTCATCGACGCGTTCCTGCTCGATTATCACCTGGGCCACGTGCTGATCTTGGCGTTCATCGCGTCCTTGCTCGGTGCCGCGCCGCTGAAGTCCCAGAAAGTGATCTCGCTCGTTGTCATGGGTTTCGGCGCGATCTTCCTTATGGCACCGTTCACCACGATGCCGCCGACATACATCCTCTTCGGGATCGGACTCGCCATCGTCGGCCCGCTGCTCTGGACGACCGCCGACTCGTAGGCTCTCCGCCCGACGGCGTCTCCTCCGCGCCCACGTGATCGCTTCCCGACCGATTCCTCGTCCGTCCCTTCGTTCGCCGTCCTCCCCGCTTTTTTCCCCCGCTACACCCTCATATCGGTGTGTACCCGGTTCGGATCCCGCTGCTTTTTGGGTCCCGGCGTCCACCGACGCACATGATCACGGTACGGGCACCCGCGACGAGCGCGAACCTCGGGAGCGGCTTCGACGTCTTCGGGGCCGCGCTCTCGCGCCCGGCCGACGTCGTCACCGTCGAGAAGGCCGAGCGGACGACGATCGAGGTGACCGGCGTCGGCGCGCAGTACATCCCGGAGGATCCCGAGAAGAACACGGTCGGCGCGGTCGTCGAGGCGCTGGATGCGCCCGCACACATCCACATTGACAAGGGCGTCCGGCCAGCGTCGGGGCTCGGATCCTCGGCCGCCAGCGCCGCGGGTGCGGCCGTCGCGCTCAACCGGCTCTACGATCGCGGCCTCTCCCGGACCGAACTCGTCCCGATCGCGGCGGAGGGCGAGGTCGTCGTCTCGGGGGTCGCCCACGCGGACAACGTCGCCCCGTCGATCCTCGGCGGGTTCACCATCACGAGCGCCCACGGCACCCGCGCGGTGAGCGCGGACGTCCCGCTCGTCGTCTGTCTCCCGGACGTGGCGGTCTCGACGCGCGACGCGCGCCGCGTCGTCCCCGAAACCGCGCCGATGGAGGCGCTCGTCGAGACCGTCGGCAACGCCGCGACGTTGACGGTCGGGATGTGTCGTTCCGACCCGGACCTCGTCGGTGAGGGGATGGACGACCCCGTCGTCACCCCCGAGCGCGCACGGCTCATCACCGGCTATGACGGCGTGCGCGAGGCCGCCTTCGAGGCGGGAGCGACCGGCGTCACCGTCAGCGGCGCTGGCCCCGCGGTCGTCGCCGCGTGCCACGACGGTGACCGCCGTCACGTCGCGGCCGCGATGGTCGAGGGCTTCGCGGACGCCGGTATCGACGCCCGCGCCTATCAGACGCGCATCGGCGAGGGGGCGACGGTGCTCCGCGGGTGAGGAAATAACAACTGACTCCGTTCCGCCCGGTTCGACCCTAGACGCCGCGGCCCTGGAGCCGCTCCTCCTCGGGGATCGAGTCGTTCGACTGTCCCTTCATTCCCTTGCCGATGCCGGTGGCGATGGCGGCGAGCTCGTCGGGGTCGTCCCAGTTGTTCACCGCCTCGACGATGGCGTTACCCATCTCGACGGGGTCCTCCGCGCCGAAGATGCCGGAGCCGACGAAGATGCCGTCACAGCCGTGATACATCATCAGCGCGGCGTCGGCGGGCGTCGCGATCCCGCCGGCGGCGAAGTTGACCACGGGAAGCCGGCCGGCATCGGCGGTCTCGTGGACCAACTCTCGCGGGGCGCCGTGTTCGCGGGCCCACTTCTCGCGCTCCTCGTAGTTGAGGCCGGTGAGCGTGCGGATCTGGTTTTTGATCGTCCGCTGGTGTTTCACCGCCTGGTTCACGTCGCCCGTCCCGGCCTCGCCCTTCGTCCGGATCATCGCCGCGCCCTCGTTGATCCGTCGCAGCGCCTCCGGCAGGTTGCGCGCGCCACAGACGAACGGCGAGGTGAACGCCCGCTTGTCGATGTGGTACTCGTCGTCGGCGGGGGTGAGCACCTCGGACTCGTCTATCATGTCGACGCCGAGCGCCTCCAGGATCTCCGCCTCCTTGCGGTGGCCGATCCGGGACTTGCCCATCACGGGGATCGAGACCTCATCGATGATCTCCGTCACGTTCGTCGGGTCGGGCATCCGCGCGACCCCGCCGCGCTTGCGGATGTCCGCCGGGACCGCTTCGAGCGCCATGACCGCGACGGCCCCGGCGTCCTCCGCGATGCGGGCCTGTTCGCGCGTCACGACGTCCATGATAACCCCCCCTTTCTGCATCCGGGCGAATCCCCGCTTTATCAGCTCGGTCCCGTGTTTGAGCTCCTCCAGATCGGTAGCCTCTGGCATGAATATTCATAAGGGCGACAGCCACTTAACGGGTCGCTTTTGCGCCGTCTCGCGTCGTCACCTCATCCGCTCGGGCAGGGTCTATGAGGACTCCTCATTGGGGAAGGGACGACCGGTCGGCGTCGTCCCATCATGCACCTCGGTTAACCCGTGCCGCTCGATCATCGCGGCCGTCGGGAGTCCGTCGGGACCCCACCCACGGGCTCGATAGTATGCGGTCAGGAGGTCCTCGAACGCCCCGGGATCGATCCGGCTTCCGGCGGCCGGCCCGTCGGCGAGCGGCTCGGTGAGCGACGCGGGGAGGCGGTCGGCCTCGCGGTCGACGCCTTCGCGGGCGTTGAACAGCCGAACGAGCGTCCAGATCCGCTCGCCACACTCGCGGAGGGCGGCTGCCGTCTCCGGGAGGTCGATTCCGGTCGCCGCGGCGAGTTCGGTCATGAACGCGGCCCCGTAGTCCGACCACAACGTCTCGCCGGCGAAGTCGTCGGCGACGAGGCTCCAGAGGACGGATCGGGCGTCCTGTGCGGCCACGACCGCCTCGACGCGGTCCTCGTCGTCCCACGCGGTGAACACCTCCGATTCGATCGGGCGTGCACGACGGTGACAGCCGCCGCGGTCGCTCGTCGCGTACGCGAGCGCCATCCCGGTCGCGACCCGCGGGTCGTACCCCGGCAGCGACATCGATTTCACCGTCGGGATGGCGTCGTAGCCGGTTCGCTCGGCGGCGGCCTCAACCCCCGCTCGCAACGACGTGATGAGGTCGTCGAGACCCGAGCCCGCATCCGCCTCGCGACCGTCCCACCCCTCGCCGGCGATGGCCGCCACGAGGTCCCGGGCCGCGTCCGGATCGCCGAACGCCGCGTCCTCGATCCGTGTGCCGCCGGGCAAGGTTCCGGTGACGTCGAGCGCCCCCGCCTCGTTCGCCCGCGCGACCCACGCGACGGCGGTTCCCGCCTCGATCACGTCGATGCCGACGCGGTCACAGAGCGCCCCGAGCGTCGCGACCGCGTCGAAATCGTCGACGCCGAGCCCCGCCCCGAGCGTCATCTGGGTCGCCCCACGCGGGACAGTTTCGCCCGCGTCCGTGTCGATACGAAACCCGCCGGGGACGGCGTCATCGGGGTGCTCCCGTCCCGATGCGGCCTCCCGGGCGGCCCCGATGCCGACCTCGTCGATCCCCTCGAAGCGGCCACCCTGCCACCCCTCGGTCGCCAACGCCCCGACCGTATCGGCGAAGTCGGCGGATTCGAGCGTCTCGGCGGCCGCCTGCCATCGCCCCACGTCGTCGGCGGCGTAGCGCTCGGTTGCGTCTTCCCGAAGTTCCGCGAGCGCCGGGGTCGGCGGTTCGGCCGGCGGCCCCCGAGCGAGGACCGCCTTGAGCCGCTTCGCGCCCATGACCGCACCCGCGCCGCCGCGCCCGGCCTGGTGCTCGCCCCCGTCGCTCGCGATGGTCGCGTATCGGACGCCGACCTCGCCGGCCGGGCCCACGCAGGCGACGGCGGCGTCCGGGTGGGCGTCCGCGGTCTCTGCGGCATCGGCCCCCCACGTCCCGGACTCGACGATCCTGGCGTTCCCTTCCGCAATCTCGATCCGAACCGGCTTCTCGGCGGTCCCGGTCACGAGCAGCCCGAGACAGTCGTCGAGGCTCCCGGCCAGCCGGGTCGCGAACTCGCCGCCGGCATACGAGTCGAGAAAGAGCCCCGTCAGCGGGGATTTCGTCACCGCGGCGTATCGTGGTTCGCCCGGCAACGATCCGGAAAGCGGCCCGACGAAGAACCCGAGCAGGTTCCCGGGACCGAGCGGGTCGACCCCGGCGGCAAGCTCCGCGTAGAGGTAGCGCGCGCCGAGCCCCTTTCCGCCGAGGTATCGCCGTCGCCAGCGGGGTGGGACGCGCTCGCGGACGACGCGGCCGGTGGCGAGGTCGGCCCGCAACACGTGGGTCCGTTCCGTCATTCGGTACCGTTCATCTTGGTCGGACCCACGTATATGCTGTCGGGTCGCCGAACGGGCCGCTCGGTCCGGGTGCAGGCCCGCGACCGATCCCGATATCCGTCGGATCACGGTCGTCCCCACCACAAACGCGAAGCCCCTGCGTGGCGATGTCCCGAGCATGACGACCGGAGCCATCGTCGCGGGGGGCCGTTCGACGCGGTTCGGGGAGGCGGACAAGTCGGTCGCACCGCTCGCCGGCGTGCCGATGATCCGCCGGGTGGCGGATCGGCTGGCGGGCATCGACGACCCGATACCGCCCGGCGCGGAGCGGGCCTCGGGCGGCGACGCCGTCGTCGACACCGTCGTGATCAACTGTCGGGCGGACCAGCGGGCGGCGATCGAGTCGGCGCTCAAGGGCTATCCGCTTCCCGTCCGCTGGGCCATCGACGAGGAGCCGGACCTCGGGCCGATGGCGGGGATCCGGAACGCCTGCCGGGCCGCCCCAAGTGAGTACGCGTTCGTCGTTGCCTGCGATATGCCCTTCGTGGATCCGTCGTTTGTCGCCACGCTCTTCGACGACGTGGTGGGTCACGACGCCGCGGTGCCCAGACTCGAGGATCGGTGGTTTCAGACGACACAGGCCGTCTATCGGGCGAGAACGATGGCGGACGCCTGCGAGCGGGCGCTCGCCCGTGGCGACCGAAAGATCCTCGACCCGCTCTCGGAACTGTCCTCCGTCGTCGTCGACGACGCGACGATCCGTCGCCGAACCGACGAGCGGACTTTCGAGAACATCAACACCGACGACGACCTCGACGCCGCCGAGGACGCCATCGAAGCGATCACCGGGTGAGCGGTGGGCGGGCCGTCGCCCGCGTGGAACCGGGACGAACACTTTTGCGACCGCTTCGTGATATACCCTCATGGATACCGAAACTGTTGCCGCGTCGGTCGAGACCCGTCGTGAGCAACTCATCGCCCTCTCCCGGGACATCTGGGAACATCCACAGACCCTCTTCGAGGAGACGTATGCGGCCGAACGGCTGATTGACGCGCTCATCGAACGGGGCTTCACGGTCGAAGTCGGCGTCGGCGGCATCGAAACCGCGTTTCTCGCGCGATACGGGGAGGGCGGCCCCGTCGTCGGGACCATGGGCGAGTACGACGCGCTGCCCGGGCTTTCCCAGCGGGCGACCGCGAACCGGGAGCCCGTCGAAGACGGCGCACCGGGTCACGGCTGCGGACACAACCTCTTCGGCGTCGGTTCCCTCGGCGGCGCGCTCGCGGCCGCGGACGCCATCGACGACGGGTTGGTGGGAACGGTCGTCTACGCCGGCACGCCCGCCGAGGAGGGCGGCTCCGGCAAGACGTACATGACCCGCGCCGGCGTCTTCGACGACGTCGACGCACTCGTCTCCTGGCACCCCGGCTGGTACAACGCACCCACGGCCGCCTCGTGTCTCTCGGTCGATAGCTTCGAGGTGACCGCACGCGGCACCTCCTCACACGCCGCGGCCGCCCCCGAGGCCGGCCGGAGCGCGCTCGATGCCATTCAACTGCTCAACACCGCAGTCGAGTATATGCGTGAACACGTTCCGGACCCCGTTCGGTTGCACTACGTCATCACCGACGGCGGTGCCGCGCCGAACGTCGTCCCGGCGGAGGCGACCGCGGAATATCTCGTCCGCGCACCGAGCCGGATACACGTTGAGACGGTAAGCGAATGGTTCCGCAGCGCCGCCCGCGGTGCGGCGCTCATGGCGGACGTCGACGTCGAGGTGACCCAGACCGGCGGCGTCTACGGCGTTCGCCCGAACGAGACGCTCGCCGCGGCGATCGGGGAGACGATGACCGACCTCGGCGGCTTCGAGGTCACCGACCGAGCGCTCGCGGCCGACCTCCATGGGACGTTTGAAAACGGCTCCGACGCGGTATCGGTGCTCCCCGCGGACGCCCGTGAGCGGGCACGTGAGGGCCCGTATTTCACCGAGCCGCTCGACGCCTTCGATGCCGGAACCACCGGCTCGTACTCGACGGACTCCGGGGACGTGAGCCAGGTCGTTCCGCTCGGTCGGATGACGACGGCGACGTTCCCGGTCGGGACGCCGTTGCACTCCTGGCAGGCGGTCGCCGCGAGCGGCTCCGTCGGCGTCGACGGGATGTGTTATGCCGCGAAGACGATCGGGGCCACGCTCGTCCGGTTGCTCTCGGACGGCGACCTGCTGGCGGCGGTCACCGAGGAGTTCGAGGAACGTGGGGGCATCGACTACGACTCGCCGATGCCCGCGGATGCCGACCCCTACGAGCTGTTCGACGTGGAGCGGCCGACGCTCGACCTCAAGGCATCCGATCGCGTCCGGGTAGTCACCGCGGACGACTGAGGACAACGGGCGACCGTCGTCGCGCCGTTATACCCGTTGTTCCCGTTGTTCCGTTATTCCCGTTTTTCACACCGTTCGCGCTCACGTACCGCCTCGACGACTGCGGCGGCGAGCGCGTCGAACTCGGCGGTTTCGGGAACCACGTCGACCTCGATCCCCTGTTCGGTCGCCGTCTCCGCCGTCGGCGGACCGATGGTGCCCACGACCGCGCGGTTCAGCCCCGCGATCGTCTCCTCCCGGATCCCTCGCTCCTCGGCCGCCTCCAGGAAGTGGACCACGGTGAGCGAGGAGGTGAACGCGACCGCATCGAGCTCGCCACGGGCGGCCATCTCGGCCGACTCGCCGCTTCCCTCGGGTCGGACGAGCCGGTAGAGAACCGTCTCGTTGAGGTCCGCGCCCGCCTCGCGAAGCCCGTCGAGGAGGACCTCGCTGCCGTGGTCCGATCGGGCGACCTCAACGCGCTCGCCGTCGACCGCGTCCGCGAGGAGTTCGACGAGCCCGGTCGAGGTGTACGCCTCCGGGATCAGGTCGACCGTCCAGCCGGCCTCGCGGGCGGTGGCCGCGGTCGCGGGCCCGATGGCGACGAGGGTCGCCTCGCCGGGCTCCCAGCCGGCTTCCGCGGCGAGTTCGACGCCCGTCTTGCTCGTCACGATCACGTACCGTCCCGGTTCAGGGGTCGCCCCCGTGGGTTCGACCGAAAGCATCGGGTCGGCGACCGCCTCCACGCCGAGCGATTCGAGACGCTCGACGGCACGCTCGATCCGTTCATCGGCGGGTCGGAAGACGGCGATACGGGGGGCTTCCTCCGGCCGCTCGGAGTCGTCCGCTCCCGCGTCCTCGTCGGTTCGGCTCATTCTTCTCCCCCCTCCTCGTCCGCGTTCATCAGGAAGTCGATCACGCGGTCGCGGGTCGCGGCCACCTCGCCGATCACCGTGATCGCCGGCGGCGAGATCCCGGTCGAATCACGCACGTCGACGATGGTCTCCAGCGTGCCGGTCGCGACGCGCATATCCGGCCACGTCGCCCGCTCGACGAGCGCCACGGGGACGTCGCCGTCGAGGCCGGCGCGCCGAAGCTCAGCGACGTATTCCGGGAGCTTCCCGACGCCCATCAGGACGACGATGGTGCCGCCCGTCGCCGCGAGCGCGTCCCACTCGACGGCCGACTCCTCCTTCGTGGGATCCTCGTGGCCGGTGACGAACGAGACCGAGGAGGCGTGGTCGCGGTGGGTGACGGGGATCCCGGCGACGGCCGGGCCGGCGATCGCGGAGGTGACGCCGGGGACGACCTCGAAGGGGATCCCGTGTGCGGCGAGATGTTCGGCCTCCTCGCCGCCGCGGCCGAAGACGAACGGGTCGCCGCCTTTTAAGCGGACGACGGTGAGCCCCTCCTCGGCGAGTTCGACGAGCCGACGGTTCGTGTACTCCTGTGGCGTCCACTCGCCGCCCGCCCGCTTGCCGACGTCCTCGCGTTTCGCCTCGGGGATCCGGCCGAGGATCTCCGGCCCGGGGAGTTTGTCGTGGAGGACCACGTCGGCCTCGTCGATCAGTCGTGCGGCCTTCACGGTCAACAGCTCCGGGTCGCCCGGGCCGGAGCCGACGAGGTAGACGGTGCCGGGCGTCTTTGGCTCTGTGGCCGCGGCATCTCGCTCCTTATCGCCGTCACTCATCGGCGTCCACCTCCTCGCGGGCGGCGGCGATCAGGTCCGCCGCGCCTCGATCGGCCAACTCGGCCGCGAACGACTCCGCCGCCTTGGCGTGGTTTCGGATCGGCAGGTCGCGGGAACCGGCCACCTCCTCGGTGCCATCGGTCGAGAGGACCCGCGCCCGGACGTGGACGTGCTCGCCCTGGACGAGCGCGGAGACGCCGATCGGCGCGATACAGCCCCCGTTGAGTTCGGCGAGAACTGTCCGTTCGACGGTGACGGCCACCCGCGTTCGGGGATGGTCGACCGCTGACCGGACCGCCTCGATCACGTCGGGGTCGGTCGCGGTGACGGCGATCGCCCCCTGACCGGCGGCCGGAACGAACTCCTCACGCGGCAGCCGGGTCGTCGCCACGGCGTCCGCGAGCCCCGATCGAAGCAACCCGGCCTCCGCAAGTACCAGCGCGTCGTACTCCACGTCGACGACCCGGCCCATCGCGGCGCGCTCCAACTCGGAGCGGTCGTCGAACCATTCCTCGACGGTTCGATCGAATCCCTCCTCGGGGATCTCGGTGTCGCCGTCTCCCTTCCCCTTTGCGTCGCCGGCATCGTTCTCTTCGGCGTCGCCGGCATCGTCTCCTTCGGCGTCGCCGGCATCGTCTCCTTCGGCGTCGCCCCCTTCCTCGGCGAGCAACCGTCGTTCGTGTTCCGCCTGGAGATGCGGCGCGAGGAGCTTTTCGAGGCGGGTGTCGACGTTGCCGCGGATCGGCTCGACGGTGAGGTCGGGACGGCTCGCTTTGATCTGTGCGGTCCGTCGCAGCGACCCCGTCCCGATCACGGCACCGGCGGGTAGTTCGTCGAGTGCGAGACCGTCCGGATGGACGAGGACGTCGCCGGCGGGCGCGCGCTCCGGAACGCCGGCGATCACGAGGCTCCCGTCGTCGATGGTTTCGGTGGGGACGTCCTTTAAGGAGTGGACGGCGAGGTCCGCGTCGCCGGCGAGGACCTCCTCGTCGAGCGCCCGAACGAACGCCCCGGTTCGCCCGAGCCGATGGATGAGTTCGTCCCGTATCTCATCGCCACGGGTCTCGACGCGGTGGATCTCGACGTCGCGCCTGCGGGTCGACAGGGCGTCGCCGACGGCCCCGGCCTGTCGAAGCGCGAGGTCCGAGCCGCGCGTGGCGAGTCTGAGCGTGTCGGTCATAGCTGAATCGAGACCCCCCGGATTCAAAAGGACACCAGTTCGTCCCTCCGAGGGTGAACCAGCGTGAGAGACGTCGGCAACGCTCACCGAACCGAAGGGGTGTTGGTTCTGGAGCACCAATTTCGCTCAATGGGAGTTCAGGAATCGTATCCGTTCGACGTCGAGGCGATCCGCGCCGACTTCCCGATCCTCGCTCGGAAGGTCGGCGGCGATCCGACGACGATCGGACAGGACGACAGCGACGACATTCCGCTCGTCTACCTCGATAACGCGGCGACGACGCACACCCCGGAGCCGGTGGTCGATTCCATCGTCGACTACTACCGCGGCTATAACGCGAACGTTCACCGAGGGATCCATCAGCTGAGCCAGGAGGCGTCCGTCGCCTACGAGGAGGCCCACGACGTCGTCGCCGACTTCATCGGCGCGGCGGGTCGCGAAGAGGTCATCTTCACAAAGAACACGACGGAGGCGATGAACCTCGTCGCGTACGCATGGGGGTTAGAGGAGCTCTCGGCGGGCGACAACGTCGTCCTCACCGAGATGGAACACCACGCCTCGCTCGTCACCTGGCAGCAGATCGGTAAGCGAACGGGCGCGGACGTCCGGTTCATCGAGGTCACCGACGAGGGGCGGCTCGACATGGACGATGCGGCCGAAAAGATCGACGACGACACCGCGATGGTCTCGGTCGTCCACGTCTCGAACACCCTCGGGACGGTGAACCCGATCCGGGAGCTCGCCGACCTCGCACATGAGCGCGACGCGCTGATCTTCGCCGACGCCGCCCAATCCGTACCGACCCGCCCGGTCGACGTGACCGACCTCGACGTCGACTTCCTCGCCTTTTCGGGGCACAAGCTGTGTGGCCCGACCGGCATCGGCGTGCTCTACGGTCGGGAGTCGATCCTGGAGTCGATGCACCCGTACCTCTACGGCGGCGAGATGATCCGCCGGGTCACCTTCGAGGACTCGACGTGGGAGGACCTCCCGTGGAAGTTCGAGGCCGGCACGCCCTCCATCGCACAGGGGATCGCGCTCGCCGCGGCGATCGAGTATCTGGAGGGCTTCGGCATGGAGGCGGTCCAGGCCCACGAGGAGCTCCTCGCGGAGTACGCCTACGACCGGCTCACGGACCTCGGCTACGTCGACATCTACGGCCCGCCGGGCGACGAGCGCGGCGGCCTCGTCGCGTTCAACGTCGAGGGGGTCCACGCACACGACCTCTCCAGCATCCTCAACGACTACGGGGTGGCCATTCGCGCCGGCGATCACTGCACCCAACCGCTCCACGAGGTCCTCGGCGTCGCCGCCTCCGCGCGCGCCTCCTTTTATATTTACAACACCACCGAGGAGGTCGACGCGCTGATCGAGGCGGTGAGCGGCGCGTACGAACTGTTCGCGTGAGCGACTCGACGTTCTGACTCACTACCACCCTCGACTTCGGTCCCACCACCGCCCGCCATTCGATCACGGCGTTCCCGATCAGTCGGTGCGTTCCCGCTTCGTGAGCTCCGGCGGCCGTTCCCCGACGTAGCGGCGCGGTGGTTCGACGTCGGGGTCGAACCCGAAGGTCTCCCCATAGAAGCCGAGTTCGGCCGCGTGCGCTCGGGCGATGTTTTCGGCGTCGCGGAAGCCGTGGCGCTCCTCAGGGAACTCGATGTACGCATACGGCGTTCGGTTCGTGACGAGCGACTCGATCATCGTTTCGGCCTGCGCCGGGGGGACGACCTCGTCTTTGCCACCCTGGAGGATCAAAAGCGGTGCGTCGATCCCCTCGGCATGGAACACCGGCGACCGGGCCGTATACACCTCCTCGGCCTCCGGAAGCGGGCCGAGAAGCCCGTCGAGGTATCGCGATTCGAACTTGTGGGTCTCCGCCGAGAGCGCGGCCAGGTCGGCGACGCCGTAGTAACTGGCCCCCGCGTCGAACGCGTCATAAAAGGCGAGCGCGGCGAGGACCGTGAACCCGCCCGCGCTCCCGCCGGAGATCGCGATCCGATCCGGATCGATGAGCCCCTCCCTGGCGGCGTGCTGGGCTCCGTTGATACAGTCAAGCACGTCGCGAACCCCCCATTCGCCGCGGAGCGCGTCCCGATATGCGCGGCCATAGCCGGTCGACCCCCGGTAGTTCACGTCGAGCACGGCGATTCCCCGGGTGGTCCAAAACGCGGTGGCGGCCGAGAGCGTCGCCTCCGATCGACTCGTCGGCCCGCCGTGCACCATCACGACCGCCGGGGGACGCTCCACCTCCGGCGGCGGCGCTTCGACGTCCGGGTTCCGTGGTGGATAGTAGTGTGCGTGTGCGACATCCTCGCTCGCGCCGACCGTATCCCCGGTTTCGAACGTGATCGCCTTCGGCCGCGGAACGTACGCGTCGTCGATCGGCTCGTCCGTCGACTCCCGAAGCCGCCGAGAGGTCCCCCGATTCGTCGCGTCCCCACGTTCGGCCGTTTCGGGCTCCCAAACGACGACCGCCGCCGGCGCGTCCGTCCGTCTGCCGATGAACACCACTCGATCGCCCGCCGACCTGATCGACGCGGGGCGGATCGAGGTGTAGCCCAACCCGGGGTCGCTCAGGGTCCCCGCGTCGGGGTCGAGCACTCGAACGCTCGGCTCACCCGCCTCGGTCGCCAGCGTAACGATCCGTCCATCCTCGAGGAACGCGTACGTTGAGGGGCCGAGACGCCATTGTGGGACGCCGAACTCCACCCTCGCCTCATACAGGTTCCTCCCCTTTCCCGGTCCGTCCTCGCTTGCTTCGTCGGTATCGAACCGATAGAGGTTCCACCACCCCGTGCGGTCGGAGACGGCGTGCAGCGTTCCATCAGGGGACCACTTCGGGCTACAGATCGACTCGGTCGGGCCACCCGCGATGACCCGTTCGTCGCCGACGGCGCTTCCGGAGTCGACGTCGACGACGACGAGTTCCGTCCCATCCCACGGCATGTTAGGGTGGTCCCATCGGAGGTACGCCACCCGTCCGCCGTCCGGGGATGGCCGCGGGGCCGCGTAAAAGTCGGCCCCGCTCGCGACGACGGTGGGTTCGGTCCCGCCGTCATCCCCGTTGCGGCTCGTCGAGATCCACACCAGTTCGTTGACCGGTTCGTCGGCCGCGTCGTCCCCGACGTGTCGTTCCCTGACCGCGTACACCGCGGCAGCTTCGGGATCGGCTGTCATGTCGGCGTACCGGTACGCCAGCGGTTCGGGCGGGTCCGGCGTGATCACCGTTCCCTCGACCGGAAGGGTCATTGAGCGATCCCCACCCGTGTCGTCGAGGTCGAACCGATACAGCCTCCCGTCGTCCATCCGCGAGGCGATCAATACGCCGTTATCGACGCAAAGATCCCCACCGCCGTATTGGTAGACGAGCGTCCGGACGTCGAACTCGGCCGGTGTCACCTCCTCGACCCGGTCGGCTCCGGGCTTTCTTTCCGGGCCGGCCGCGTCCGCCGTGAGCGGACGCCGACAGACGACGCTGCGGCCACCCTCAGAGGGGCGTCGTTCGAGCCAGTAGGCGTACACACCGTCGACGTGGACCGTCTCGAACGCCCGCCCGTCCGCCGCGACGTCCGCGGGATCGATCGGCGAGGGCCACTCTCCGTAAGGCGTTGTCATATCGACCCCTCGTTTCAGCGGCAGCATAAGGCTATGTCAGTCGGTGATATGCTCGCTGGTGCGGAGCGGTGGCGGCCCCACACGCCCGTCCCGACGGAACGCTTTTGCTACCCAGAACGCTATCTTGACCCAACATGGGATTAGGCTCGGATATGTACAGACAGCAGATCCTCGATCACTACAAGAACCCGCGAAACTACGGGGAACTCGAGGATCCGGATTTCACCCACGTCGGCGAGAACCCCTCCTGTGGCGACACTATCCGCGTCGACGTCGCCCTGGCCGACGACGGGGAGACGATCGAGGCGGTTCGGTTCACCGGCGACGGCTGTGCCATCTCGATGGCCTCCACGAGCATGCTCTCGGAGCGGCTTCGGGGGATGACCATCGAGGAGCTTCACGAACTCGAAACCGACGACATCACGGAGATGCTCGGCGTCGATATCTCCCCGATGCGGGTGAAGTGTGCGGTGCTCGGCCGGCAGGTAACTCAGGACGGCGCGAAGATTCACCGCGGCGAACTCGACGTCGACCGTACGAGGACCGAGGACTGAGTTCGACCCCCTTCATCGATCGCTTATACACCCCGCCGCAAGCCCGCGGGACTTTTCGGTCCGTACCGCGTGTACCCGCCCATGAGCGAGGGGTTCGATAAGGAGGCCGAACGCGAAAAGCTCCGCAAGAAGTTCGCAAAGGACGACGAGAAACGCGAACACACGAAGCGCATGTCCGAGCTGCTTTTAAAAGGCGCGACAATGACCAACCGCCACTGTGAGACGTGTGGCGACCCGATCTTCCGGCACGACGACCGGGAGTTCTGTCCGAGCTGTTCCGCCACGACCAACGGGGCTGACGGGGGACAGGCGGCCACAGGGGTCGAGGACCCCGCCGCTGTCGACCCTCAGAACGACCCCGTCGACGGTCCAACCGGATCCACCGACGCCAATGACGCACACGGGGTGCCCGATGCGGGCGACGGGGGACCGGTCGAGACCGCGAGCCGGGACGTACATCCTCGGGCCGGAGCCGAGCGATCGGCGGCCCCAGCCGCCCGTCCCGGGGGACCCGTCGAGTCGGACCGTGACGAGGTTGCTGCCGACATCGCCGCTGCCCGGGCGTCGCTCGCACGCACCCTTTCTCGATTCGCCCAGGAGGCGGAGCAAACAGACGATCCCCGGCGGGCACGCGACCATCTGCAGGCGGCACGGGAGGCGGCCGAGGCGCTCCGCGCGTTGGAGTAAGCGACCGGCGGATGCCCGCCCGACCGCCGCCACCGATCTCGTATACAGGCTGAGTCCCCGTTCGTCACGCCCGTCGGCCCGTATATAAACGGCCCCGGACTCACTCGTATGGACTGGCGACGACCTCGCGGATCCGGTCCGCCGTGACCGCGCCGACGCCGTCGACCTGAAGCAATTCCTCACGCTCCGCGGTCATCACCGCCTCCACGCTGCCGAGGTGTTCCAACAGCGCCCGGGCGGTGATCGGGCCGATGTCGGCGATGCTCGAGACGACGTACTCCTGTTGTTCCGCGCGCGTCTTCGTCGTCTTCTCGCCGTGGAGGCTCACCGTCCGGTCCCGGGTCTCCTGTTCGCGACGGGCGATCGTCGCGAGCAGCGCCGTCGTATCGGCCTCGCCCTCGGTCCGAAGGACGCTCACGCCGAAATCGACCGCGAGCGCCGAGAGCGCCCCGCGGATCGCGTTCGGGTCGATGTCGCGCTGGCCGTAGAGGTTCTCGCCCTCGACGATCACGATGGGGCGTGCATACGCCCGCGAGAGCTCGCCGACCTGTTCGAAGAGCGAGCGGTCCGAATCGAGCATCGAGTCGACGAAGTCGGCCGCCGACTTCCGCTCGACGGCGACGCGGTCCGAGAGGACGTAATCGCCGACCGCCAGCGTCTCCAGCCGGGTGAACAGGCCGTCGCGTTTCGAGAGGTCCTTCGCGATCGAGGAGTCGAGTTCACGCTGGTCGATGACGATCTCGACGCCCTCGTCGACGCCCGCGGTCGCGACGATGCCGTCGCCGCCGTCGCCGGTGTCGTCCCCGTCGTCCCCGTCGCCGATGTCGTCCCCGTCGTCCCCGTCGCCGATGTCGTCCCCGTCGCCGTCGGCGTCGGAATCATCGTTCCCCGTGGCTTCGGCGTCCTCGCCGTCTTCGCTTCCGTTCCGGACCTCGGCTGCGAAATCCGTGAGCGCGGGGTCCTCGGAGTCGTCCGCGACCGCATCGGTCGCTCCCGACCCGCTCTCGGCGACCCCCTCGCTCGTCCCATCGGCCTCGCTCGCGAACGCGTCGAGCCCCGCCTGCCCGTCGTCGGTGACACGCGATTCGATCTCGTCGGTCGCCGCCTTCAGGTCCGAAAGCTCCGACTCCATTCGCTTCTCGCGGCGTCTGGAGATCCAGAAGAACGCCTCATCGCGAGTGTCCTTCGCCATCAACACGACGACCTCGCCGCTCGCCTGCCGGCCGGTCCGACCCTTCCGCTGGATCGACCGGATCGCTGTCGGGACGGGTTCATAAAAACAGACGAGGTCGACCTCCGGCACGTCCAGCCCCTCCTCGGCGACGCTCGTCGACACGAGTACCTCGAACTCGCCCGCCCTGAAGGCGTCGAGTGCCGCCTGTTGTTGCTTCTGGGTCATCCCGTCGGAGCCCTCCTTGTCGCCCTGGCCGACGAACTTGCGGACGTCGAAGCTCGGTTCGAGGAACTCGACGAGCGCCTCCGCCGTATCCCGCGATTCCGTGAAGAGGATGGCCCGCTCGCCGCCGTTGATCCCGAGCGTCTCCGCGAGCAGGATGCGGGCCTGCGAGAACTTCGGGTGGAGCCCGTCGAAGGACTCGGCCTCACGCATCGCCCGCCTGACGGCCGGGTCCGCGATCATCCGCTGGCTCGCCTTCGAAGCCCCCGAGGAGCGTGCCGCGTTACGCTGGCGTTCGAAATACCGCCTGACCGACTTGACCGACTGCGTCTCCACCAGCTCGACGGCTCGCCGGAGCTTCATCACCTCGGCGTGGACGGACATTCCCTTGTAGCCGTCCGAGTTGTCCGCGTCCATCATCTTCCGGAGGGTCCCGCGCATCTTGTTGAGGTCGCGCTGGGAGAGGTCCGGGTTCGTCGAGTTCGTCACGCCGAGCGATTTCAGGGTCTCCAAGCGGTCCGCTATCACCTCGTTCAACGCGTCGCGGATCGCGAGCACCTCCGCGGGCAACTCGACTTCGATCCACCGAACGTCGGTGTCGTGGGTGTACTCCGAAACGTCGGCGTCGCCCTCGGTCATCACCTCGACGTTGTAGAGCCCGAGGTTCGCACAGACCGTCTCGATCTCCTCGGTGTCGCCGCCGGGCGAGGCGGACATCCCCGTGACGAGCGGGTCGGCGGCGTCCGCGTGGTACCGCTCGGCGATGTAGACGTAGGCGTACTCGCCGGTCGCGCGGTGGCACTCGTCGAAGGTGAGGTGGGTGACGTCGCGTAAGGAGATCCGGTTCCCGACGAGGTCGTTCTCGACGACCTGCGGCGTCGCGATCACGATCCGTGCGTCCGCCCAGAGCGCGGCGCGGTCGTCGGGTTTCACGTCTCCAGTGAAGACGACGATCTCCTCGTCGGGGATCGTGAGCGCCTCGCGGTAGAAGTCGGCGTGCTGCTGGACGAGCGGTTTCGTCGGCGCTAAAAACAGCGCCTTGCCGCCCGCCGCGTGGAGCCGCTCGGCGGTGACGAGCAGGCTGACCGTGGTCTTCCCGAGGCCGGTCGGGAGACAGACGAGGGTGTGTGCGTTTCGGGCGGCATCGGCGAGCTGGAGCTGGTAGCGCCGTCGCTGGAGGAAGTCGTCGACGAGCAGCGGGTGGTCGATGCCGGCGGCCTCGGTCGCCATCGGCGGCTCTTGGCCGGCTTCGGCCTAAAGGCTTCGCGAAGCGCGGTGAAAGTTATCCCTCGCCGTCCGCGCGCTCCCGGAGGTCATCCGGGACGCGCTCGTCGGTCAACTCCGCCCACTCGACGAGTCGGTTTCCGGATGTCGTGTGTGTGCTCATCATGCGCCACGTCTCCTTCATGAATCTTAACGTTTTCTCCGATTCCCACCGGATCGAAGGGGGTCATCACCGGTCTGCGACCGATCATCCCCTCGTCGACGACCCGAACACGGTCCGTTTTTAGGCCCGACGCCCGTCGGGCCGGCATGGATACCCTCGAGGCGTTTCTGGCCGGCGACCGGCTTGACGACGTCGTACTCTTCATCAGCGATGCGTATCTGGAGGACGACTCGCGGCTCCGATCGGTTGGAACCGAGACCGACGGGGGCGTTCGGCTCGTCCTCGACGGCGAGAAAGGGCGATCGGCGTTTCAGGCCGGCACCGGCATGGACGCGATGGCGTTCGCAAAGGAGGCGATGGGCAACGACGGCTCGATCGCGCGGACGCTCGATGGCGGCGAGTGCCCGTTCGCCGATGCGGAGCCCGAGACGGACCACACCGTCCGGTTCGTTTTCGCCTTCGCTGAAGCGCAGAACGAGGAGGTCGGCGGCATCTACGCCGAGGGCGACGTCGTCCACGCCTACGCACACTGTGCGTGCGGCGAGAGCTATTCGGATCGGTGGGTCGTCGGCGAGCGGGCGTGAGTCTACACTGGATCGCGCCTGTATCGCCTATTTAAATAGAACCACGAATCCGACGGTTATTGAACGAGCACGATGGGATTCGAACCCACGACCATCGGATTAGAAGTCCGACGCTCTATCCTGGCTGAGCTACGTGCCCTCGTGAACCGAAAAGCGACCGTCGCTTAAAAACGACCGTGATTCGCGCCTCGACCGCTTATAAACCACCGCGACGGACGCCGGCCCAACAGCAGACCTAAGTCCGTCACGGGGGTAGCCGCGGGTGATGAACGTCTACGGAACCGTCGGCCTCCCCGGCAGCGGCAAGGGGGAGGCGGCGAACGTGGCCGAGGCGGCCGGCGTCCCCGTCGTCGTCATGGGCGACGTGATCCGCGAGGAGTGCCGACGACGCGGGCTTGACCCGGCCGAACACCACGGCCGCATCGCGGGCGTCCTCCGCGAGGAGGAGGGCGACGACGCAATTGCAGCGCGAACCCTCCCGCGCATCCGCGAGGCGGCCGCCGAAAGCGACGCCGACGCCGTCCTCGTCGACGGCCTGCGCTCGACCGTCGAGCTGGCGCGCTTCCGGGAGGCCTTCGGCGACGACTTCACGCTCGTGGCGATCCACGCGCCGTTCGACCTCCGCGCCGAGCGCCTCGGCGACCGCGGCCGCGACGCCTCAGATTCGAACCTCGAAGCGCTCCGCGAGCGCGACGCCCGCGAACTCGATCTGGGCCTCGGCGAGACGCTCGACCGCGCCGACGTCGAGATCGAAAACATCGTCACGCTCGCCGAGTTCCGCGCGCGGATCTACGAGCTGCTCGGTGTCGATCCGGAGGATGCAACAGGGGCGGCAGACACCGGAGGTGAATCGGCGTGATCTACAGCGTCGACGTGCGGATCGAGACGCCCGTCCGCGACACGGAGGTGACCGACCGGGTGATCGACGCCGTGCGGAACGTGTTCGCGGACGCCGAACTGGTCCACGAGGACGGCCGGCTCATCGCGGAGACCCACACCCTCGACGACTTTTCCGACGTGCTTCACGAACAGGAGATCCTCGACACCGCCCGGGGCGTGTTTCGGGAGAACGCCACCGACGAGGGCTTTCATTTCTCGTTGAAAAAGCAGGCGGCCTTCGAGGGGACGGTCAACTTCGCGGTCGGCGAGCCCGACGAACTCGGCGACATCGAGGTGACCGTCCGGGTTCGCCAGCCGTCGGTCGCCGAGTTCATCGACTACGTCGCCCCCGAGACGGACGAGGGCCAGCCGATCGACCCCGTTCGTGAGTACGGCGACCGATTCGATCCGTCCGACTACTGATCTCCGCGGGCGGTGGCGGCTCCCCCGACCGACGCCATTTAGATGACAGCCCCTGAATCGGGGTACATGGAGCCGGTCGACGACTGGCGGGCGGCGATCCGGAACGCCGGTGAGCTCACCGGGCCGATAGCCGCCGGCATCGTCGAGGCTCACGGGGACCGTGGCAGTCGAGCGCTGGAGGCGGTCGCCGAGGAACGGGTCAAACGCTACCGAGATTTCACCGTCGTCGTCGGCCATGACGACGAGTACGTCGTCGAGGCGGGCCGCTGTACCTGTGCGGACGCGACCTACAACCTCGATCCGGAGAACCCCGAGGAGCGCTGCTGGCACGCGATCGCCGTCGACGTCGCGGAGGCGCTCGGGGTGGTCGATCACCACGACATGTGGTATTCGGAGGTCCGCGAGTTCCTCTGAACGGACGAGTCACTCCCCGATCGCCGGATCCACGGCGTCGCATGCGGGCACGCAGGCCGGAAACGTTTAGAACGCCCCCCGGCTATCGGTGTCCATGGCGGACTGTCCACTCGCCGACGAATGCCCCAGTTTCGATGAGCGGATCACGGGGATGGGGTGTCAACACTACGGCAACAAGGGCGGGGCCGAATGGTGTAACCACTACGATATGCCGATCTACGAGCTGAAGGCCCAGCCCGTCCAGCCCGGCGAGGAGGTCGTCGTCGAGGTCGACGACATGCACGAAAGCGGTGCCGGCGTCGGGCGAACCGAGGACGGCTTCATCATCCTCGTCGACGGGCTTCTCCCCCCGGCACGCGCCCGCGTCTCGATCGACCGGGTAAAATCGAACCATGCGACCGCAAAGGAGATCGTCGAACGGCTCCCGGAGGAGGACGAAGGCGACGAGGACGGCGAGGAACGCACCGACGACGAAGCCGACACCGGTCGTGACCGGCCACGGCGAACGGACCGTGAACGGCTCGGTTCCCGCGAGAACTTCTGGGGAAAATAGCTCCGGACGCCCCCGACGATTCCCTTTTTGAGGCCCTCCCGGTTCCCCGCTCCTTTTGACCCCGCACCGCCTTCGTTCGCGTATGGATGCAGACGATGCCGGTCCGGCGGGCGCGGACGTTGCCCCCGACGACGCCGACCTCGAGGGGATCGATCCCGAGGCCGTCTTGACACGGGTGGGGTTCGATCCGGAGACGAACGTCCTCACGCGCCGGCAGGCGGAGGTGCTTGCGCTTCGCGAACGAGGGCTCAAGCAGGCGGATATCGCCGACTATCTCGGGACCTCCCGGGCGAACGTCTCAAGCGTCGAGGCGAGCGCCCGCGCCAACGTCGAGCGCGCACGGGAGACGATCGCCTTCGCGGAGGCGCTCTCCGCGCCGGTCCACGTCGAGATAGCCGCCGGAACCGACCTCTATGACGCGCCCCGACGGGTCTATGACGCCTGCGACGAGGCGGGCGTGAAGGTGAACCAGACCGCGCCGGACCTGATGAAGACCATCGGCGATCGCGCGGGCGACGCGGTTCACGGCCGCGAGGTCAGACATCGGCTGTTCGTCACCGTCGCGGACGACGGGGCGCTTCGCGTCAGGAAGCCGTGAGCGACGAGCGCCGGTTGCGACTCGCGGTAACGACGAGCGCCGAGACGCTCGAACGGCTCCGCGAGCCGCTCGCGACCCGCGGGATCGACGCTCGACATCTCCCCGCGAAGGGCCGGTCGATCCCCGTCTCCGCGGAGGTCGCTGGAGATCCGATCGCCCCGGTCGACGACTTGGCCGCCGGTTTCGACGTGGGCTTCGTCTATCCGACCCGGCTGATGGAAGGCGGCGCGCTCGACGCCCGTCTCGGTATCCCGTGGGTGAACGGCCGCGACAGCGTGGTCACCTCCCGGAACAAGGCCGGAGTCTTGGCGACGCTCCACGACGCCGGAATTCCGGTCCCGCGGACGACGATGATCTCCAACCCGGTCGACGGCGAAACCCTCTCGGCGGCGCTCGAACCGTTCTCGTTTCCGGTCGTCGTGAAGCCGAACTCGGCGACCCGCGGGGTCGGCGTCGCGAAGGCCGCCGATCTCGACTCGTTGTTCGGCGTCGTCGATTACCTGAACCTCGTGCACGACTACCGCGCGACCGGCGACAAGTCGTATCTCATCCAGGAGTATCTCCCGGACGCGACCGACTACCGGGTCATGGTCATCGACGGCGAGTATGCTGGCGCGGTCGAGCGTCGGCTCCCGCCCGACGCGCTCGCATCCGGGCGCTGGAAGCACAACGTCCATCGCGGCGCGGTCGCCAGGGGCGTCGACCTCGGACCCGAGGCCCGCGCGCTCGCGGAGCGGACCGCTCAGGTACTCGGTATCGATTGGCTCGGCGTGGATCTGCTCGCGGTCGGCGGGGGCAAGGCCGAAAGCGACGGTGTGGAGGCCGACGATGGGGCGGGTGACGGGACGCGAGACGCCGACGGTGTTCGCTTCCTCGTCAACGAGACGAACGCCCGCCCGACCGTCGATACCGCGACGAAATACGAACCGGACTTCTATGACCGCCTCGCGGCGCTGATTCGACGGACGGCCGCGGGCGGCTGATCGGGACCGGACGCGCCGGCCCGTCGAACGGGTCGTTCGGTTCGCCACCCCTCCACCACGGCTACGCCTCTGTTATCTGGGGATTGGGAGCCCGCTCGCCGGCCCGTATCGTCGTCCCCAACCAGTTCTCCTCGGGTGGGAGCGGACAGGAGAACGTCTCGCTGTACGCACAGAAGGGGTTGTACGCGAGGTTGAAATCGATCGGGGCGACCTCGCCGTCGGCCAGTTGGCGTGCCGGCTCCAACTCCATGTATCGCCCCTTTTCGTAGCTCTCCTGTCCGGTCGTCTTGTCGCGGAAGGGGACGAAAAGCGGGCCGTCGTCCCCCTCCTGACGGTAGCCTGCGAGGGTGTGTTCCTCGGAGTCGACATCGAAGGTGAACGTCACCTGTCGGAGGTAGCGAACCGGATTCCCGGCCGTCGTTTCCATCTCGACGGGATCCGGCTCGTCGTGAACCGTCACGGTCGCGTCGACCCGGTATGCGGGATCAGGCTCGAAGTATCGGAGGCCGTCGAACGCCTCGCGACGCGCCGGTGGGATCGGCGACTGCGGATGGTCGGCGAAGAACTCATCCTTCTCGCGGCGGTTCGCCCGAAGCTCGTCGACGTACTCGCTGGTCACGGCCGATCTGGACGATCCAGCGGCTTCAGTGGCCCGATCCCGGCTCGCTACAGCGCGCGGAGGTCGGCGAGGCAGTCGTCGAGGTCGCGCGTGGAGGTCGCAAGCGAGAAGCCGTCGACGCGGGCGAGCGCCCCCGCGTGCTCCCAGAGGTCGTCCGCGTCGATTCCGTGGAGGATGACCGCGTTCGGGGTCGGGCTGACGACACGCATCGCCACGAGCGGCGACTCCCCGCGAGTGACCTGGGTGAACACGAGTGCGCGGTTCGTCGATTGGCCGTAGAGCCGGTAGAACTCCTCGCTCGAGAGGCGAGTGATCGCCTGGATGGAGTCGATGACGGTGTGACCGTTGACGTGGTCGTGATCGCCACGGACGATCTCCGTCGCGCCCATGGCCTCGTAGAACCAATCAAGCGGGATGGCCGTGGTGTACTCCTGGAGGTCGTGGACGATGTCGTTTTCGAACCCCGCGGTGAGCACCCGCGCGAACTGGCGAAGCCGGCTCCCACCGCGGCGCTCGTCGATGTCGAGCAGCGCCTCGACGGTCCGACGAACGACGCCGATGCCGGGGCTCTCCCGGCGACCGCTCTCGTAATCGGAGACGACCGAGGAGGAGACGTCGAGTTGTTCTGCGAGTTCCGTCTGGGAGACGTCGAAGTCGGTCCGCCACTTTCGGAGGGTCGCGCCGGGATCGTCGCTGAGCGTGATCTCGCCGGCGATGCGGCGGGAAAGCTCCTCGCGTGCGGTCTCGCTCATCGCCAGTACCCACGATCGAGCGTTGCAAAAGGCTGTCGAACGACGGGTTCGTCACTCAACGTACAACGAGTAGACGATGACGGCGAACCCGAGCGCCGTGAGCGCGCTATCGATGGCGATCCCGACCGCGAGGTCCGCTCCGATGAACTGGTGGGAGACGCCCCCGATCGCCGCCCCGACGGTGACGATCCCGAAGCCGATCCCGAGCGCCCGAAGCGATCGATTACCGGTTCGACGGTATGCCCGGAGCGCGTAGTAGGTAATACTCCCACCCAAAAGCAGGATGGCGGTCTTTGCGACGATGATTGCGAGTTCGACGTGCATAGCTATGTCTCCTCCCGAAGCTCGGACCACAGTTCGGCCAGCCGCGCGTCGCGCGTCCGGTCCGGACGGCTGAACGCGACGGCGAGGTCGCGTTCAGGCTCCGTCTCGACGGTGACGGTTATCGACTCGAAGCCGACCGCATATCGCGTCGTGTGCTGTCCGTCGCGGCGGATCTCCGTCGACTCCTCCAACAGGGAGGCGTCGGCGAGCTTCTCGAGTTTTCGATAGGTCGTCGAGAGGGGCACCTCACACTCCTCGGAGAGCTCGCTCGCCGTCTTCGGCTCGGAGAGCGCCCGGATGAACCGCTGGGCGGCGTCGTCCGCCAGCGCATCCAGCACCGCCTCCGTCGACGGCGGATCCTCGTCACGCGACGGGTCCCGCACCATGGGCACCGGTTCCGGCCGGGTGCTCTTAAAGGATCGAATTTCGTCCCCGCGCACCGTTTCGGCCGCGAAACCCGCCGGGCATACCCGCCGAGACGCTTCAGTCCGGATCCGCTTCCGCGCCCGACAGCTCGGCGTACACCGGCCAGGAGGCGTCGCCGTCGGGCGGGGCCGTCTCCTCGCCGTCGATGACGACCCCCTCTCCACGCTCGACGGTTCCGACCACGGCCGCCGGCGTCCCCCGCGCCCGGAGCGCGTCGACAACCCGCTCCGCGTCGCCCGGCGCGACGGACGCGAGCAGCGTCCCGGACGTTGTCGCACGCCACGGATCCATCCCGAGGGTCCGACAGACGGGCTCGACGCCATCGGCGACGGGGACGGCGTCGCGGTCGACCTCGAACCGAACGCCGCTCGCGCCCGCGGTCTCGTGGAACGCCCCGAGCAGCCCCCCCTCGGTCGCGTCGTGCATCGCGTGAACCTCGCCCGCGTCCGCCGCGGCGAGCGCGTCCTCGACCAACCGAACGTCATCGAGCCGCTCGGCCGCGACGGCGACGATCCCCGGGTCGAGTTCGGCGAGCGCTTCCGGGAAGAGCGAGGCGAAAAGCCCCGTCGCCTCCACCGCCGGCCCCCGTGTGACGACGATCCGGTCGCCGGGTTGCGCGCCGTCGGGGCGAACGATCCGGTCGGGGTCGCCGATCCCGAGGACGGTCGCCGCGCCGACCCACGGGAGCGTCGCGGCGGGATACCGGGCGGTGTGGCCAGTCGTGACCGCGATCCCCAGTCGCTCACACTCCTCGCTTATCGCCCGCCAGAGGGTCGCAAAGTCGTCGTCCGCGAACGTCGTCGGCAGCGCGAAGGCGATCGAGAGGTGTGAGGGGGCGATCCCCGAGACGGCGACGTCCGAGAGGGCGATGTGGAGCGCGAACCGCCCCGCCCGTTCGAACCCGAGCGCGGGAAGCACCGAGATGGGGTCCGTCGCGAGCACGATCGCCGGCGGCGTTTCGCCGTCACCCTGCCCGGCGCTCGGCGCTACCACCCCGAAATCACAGCCGTGGGCGGGCCCGAGCGTCACGTCGGCGCGGTCGGCACCCAGGTTGGGTCGGATCCGCTCCTCGAAAAATCGCCGTCCGATCTTGCCGTCGCTCATGACACTGGGTTCTGCCGACCGGAGAAAACGGTTCGGTTCGGAAAGCGATTCAGGGGCGAAACGATCCCCTCAGTCGTCGTCTTCGAGCGCTTGGGCGATCCGCTGGAGCTGTCGGGTCGCATCCCGGACCTCATCGCGGAGCTGTCGCACCTCGCGAACGAGCTCCTCGTTGCCCGCGTCGCCGCCGCGCTCCTCGCGTGCACCCGGACCGCCGCCCATTCCCGGCGGGCCGCCGCCCATGCCGCCGGGACCGCCACCGCCCATCATCCCGGACATCATCTGTGCGAAGGGGTTGCCCCCGCCCATCCCCGGGCCGCCGCCCATGCCGCCGGGGCCGCCGCCCATCATCTCCTCGGGATCGGGACGGTCGCCCTCCTCCCGTTCCTTCTCGCGTCGCTTGCGGATCTCCTCGACGCGCTCGCGGAAGGATTTCTCCTCATCGCCGTCGCCGGCGCTTCCGTCGTCGCCCCCGCCGTCGTTCTCAACGTCCGAGCCCGCCGGTTCGTCGTCCGTTGCGTCCTGTGCGTCCGCAGCCGGATCGTCGTCGTTCGCCATGGCTGGGCTTCGACGGGCCGGCCGAAAAGGGTTGTCGCTCTCGGCCACGGCGGCGTGGTACGGACGTCGATGCGGATGCCGACCCGACTCAATCGTGTCCGGAGACCCGAACCGGCTCGTAGGGCTCCTCTAGCCACTCCATGTCGGAGTTCGAGAGGTCGATGTCGAGCGCCTCGACGGCGTCCTCCAAGTGTTCGACGCTGGAGGTCCCGACGATCGGCGTGTCGACCCACTCCTTATGAAGGAGCCAGGCGAGCGCGATCTGTGCCATCTTCACGCCCTTCTCCTCGGCCAGTTCCTCGACGCGGGCGTTGATCTCGGGGCCACCGCCTTCGCGATAGGGGTGCTCGTACATCCGCTTCTCCGTCCGGCCGCGGAGCGTCGAATCGACCGCCTCGTCGGGCCGGGTGAGATAGCCGCGGGCCAGCGGGCTCCACGGCATCACGCCGATCCCCTCTTTTTCACAGAGTGGGAGCATCTCGCGCTCCTCCTCGCGATAGACGAGGTTGTAGTGGTTCTGCATCGAGACGAATCGGTCGGTCCCCAGCCGGTCGCTCGCGTGGAGCGCCCCGGCGAACTCGTGGGCCCACATCGAGGACGCGCCGAGATATCGAACCTGCCCGCGTCGGACGAAGTCGTCGAGGACGCCGAGCGCCTCCTCGATCGGCGTCCCGTGGTCGAGCCGGTGGATCTGATAGAGGTCGATCGTCTCCATGCCGAGCCGGTCGAGGCTGTGTTCGAGCTCCTGTTCGAGCGCCTTTCGGGAGAGTCCGCCGGAGTTCGGGTTCGACTCGTCCATCTGAAAGTAGCCCTTCGTCGCGACGACCGCCTCCTCGCGGTGGCCCTCAAGTGCCTTCCCGAGAACGCGCTCGGACTCGCCGTTCGAGTACATATTGGCCGTATCGAAGAAGTTGATCCCGAGTTCCAAGGCCCGCTCGACGAGTTCGATCCCCTCCTCCTCGCCGAGAACCCACTCCCGCCAGTCGGGGTCGCCGAAGCTCATACAGCCGAGACAGATGCGCGAGACGGTCATACCGGTGGACCCGAGCGTCGTGTACTCCATGGGAGCTACTCCACACGGACCGTCAAAAAGATGGGCTCGACAGGCGGGCGCGTCGGGGAGCCGTCACCCCGCCCGCAACGTCCGCCGCTCACTCGCTTTTAAACGAGGCGGTGTAGACGAGGAACGCGCCGGTGAGCAGCACGAACGAGAGGAACGTGACGAGCGCGAGGACGTTCGCGACCGGGTCGAGTGGGTTCAAAAACTCCTGTCCGGTCGTATCGAGCACCAAGACCGCGAGGAGGGCGGCGATCAGGCCGAGCAGCCAGTTCGTGAGCAGGTCATCCATACCCCTTCCCTCACCCGGATCGGTTAAAAAGCCCGTGGGGAGACGACCCCGTCCACCCCCGGGGTTATGTCGCTGGCGACCTTCCTTCAGGTGTGAGCGACGACGTCACCGTCTGGCTGCTCGGCGACCAGCTTAACCCGACCCTCGACGTGCTCGCCGACGCCGACCGTCTCCTGTTGATCGAAGCACACGGCTTCGCCGACCGCCGGCCCTACCACACCCACAAGCTGACGCTCGTCTTCTCCGCGATGCGCCACTTCCGCGACGACCTCCAGGAGCGCGGTCACGACGTCACCTACCTCCAGGGAGAGTCCTTCGGCGACGCGCTTGCGGCGTTTCTCGCCGATCACCCGGAGACGACCCTCCGACTCATGCGCCCCGCGAGCCACGGTGCGGCCGACCGACTGGCCGAACTGGTCGCCGAACACGGCAGCCACCTCGACCTCGTCGAGAACGAGTGTTTCCTCACGACGCCCGCCGACTGGCGCGAGTGGACCGGCGAGCACGAACCGGGCCGCACCTACCGACAGGAACACTGGTACCGCCATGTCCGCCGGGAGACGGGGATACTGATGGACGGCGACGAACCGATCGGCGGCGAGTGGAACTACGACGACTACAACCAGGAAACGCCGCCGGACGGCTGGTCCCCGCCGGCCGCGCCCGCCTTCGAGCCGGACGCGCTCACCCGCGAGACACACGCGTGGGTGACCGAACGGTTCGATACGTGGGGCACCGACGACCTCGACGGCTTCGCGTGGCCGGTGACGCGCGCGGAGGCACTCCGCGCGCTTGAGGAGTTCATCGAGCGACGGCTCCCCGCGTTCGGCCGGTATCAGGACGCGCTCGTCGCCGGCGAACCGTTCCTCGCCCACTCGCTGTGCTCGCCGGCGATCAACCTCGGGCTGCTCCATCCGCAGGAGGCGATCGAGGCCGTCGAGGCCGCCTACGCGGAGCGTGGCGCGGAGCCGGGGGCGTTCGACCCCGCGGGCGACGGCGTCGGGGCGGGTGGAATCGGCGCGGGTGGAACCGGTGATACGACCGCGACGACGCTCGCGGCGTTTGGGGACGATGAGCCACCCGAAGATACCGACACCACGCTCCCGCCGGTCCCGCTCAACGCCGCGGAGGGCTTCATCAGGCAGGTCCTCGGCTGGCGGGAGTTCATGCGACACGTCTACCGGGAGACGATGCCCGAGTTGGCGGGGGCGAACCAACTCGACCAGCCGCGGGACCTTCCGCCGGCGTACTGGGACGGCGAGACGGAGATGACCTGTCTCTCGGAGGCCGTCGGGCACGTCCGCGAGTACGGCTACGCCCACCACATCGAGCGGCTGATGGTGCTCTCGAACTTCGCGCTGCTATACGGGGCCGACCCGGCGGAGCTGAACGAGTGGTTCCACCTCGGCTTCGTCGACGCCTATCACTGGGTGACGACGCCGAACGTCGTCGCGATGGGCTCGTTCGGCACCGACGCCCTCTCCTCGAAGCCGTACGCCTCCTCGGGCAACTACGTGAACCGGATGAGCGACTACTGCGCCTCCTGTCCGTACACGGTCTCGCGGACGGCCGGCGAGGGGGCCTGCCCGTTCAACGCGCTCTACTGGGACTTTTTAAAAGAGAACGAGGAGTTCCTCCGTGGGACGGGCCGGATGGGGTTGATGTACAGCCACGTCGACCGCAAGGACGACGAGGAGTGGGAGGCGATCCGCGAGCGCGCCGCGACCGTCCGGGAGCGGGCGGCCGCGGGCGAGTTATAAGCGCAAGCCGTCCTGTCCGACCGGGATCACTTCATCCCGAACATTCGCATCGTCGAGTCGGCGACGCCCTTCGCGATGAGCGCCAGCCCGGCGAGGAGGATCATCACGCCCGCGCCGACGACCGGGTCGTAGACCGTGAGGAGCGCCACGGCGAGGAAGACGACGAGCACGCCGAGGATCCCTTCGAGCCCGAGGGTTTCACGCATACCCTGACGCTCGCCACGACGGTACCTAAAAACCCCGTTCCCGACTGGAGGGTGGTGTTTTTATTTCCCCACCCACGTATCGGCGCGTACGCATGAGTGACGGAGACGGTCGACGTGACCTCCGGATGCCCGAGGGCGACGAGGTGTTCGCCGAGGTCGTGGAGATGCTCGGGGCGAACCGCGTTAGGGTCCGCTGTGCGGACGGCACGGAGCGAACCGCCCGGATCCCCGGCCGGATGCAAAAACGGGTCTGGATCCGCGAGGACGACATCGTCCTCGTCGACCCGTGGGACTGGCAGGACGAGAAGGCCGACATCGAATGGCGATATGAAAAAAGCGAGGCTGACCAGCTCCGCGAGGAAGGCCACCTGTAGCTGCTGACCCCTGAGGAGGTCGGCATCGCTGTTTCCACCCTCTAGCCCGCCCCTCGGCGGAAAATTTATGCCAGTTGTCACGATGTATTTAGTATGACACCACATAACGTGTCACGACGCGGCGTGTTGCAAGGGCTCGTGGGCGCTGGCGTCACCCTCTCGTTTGCGGGACTCGCGAGCGCGGACGAGGATGGAACGGTCCAGTATCTCGTCGTTGGCGGCGATGGGATCGCTCGACGGGTGGAGGATGCGGGATACGAGGTCCGACAGGAACTCGCGGATGGCGGGGTCCTCATCGTCTATGCCCCGCCCGGTGCCGCGGACGAGATCGGTGGGATCAGTGGCGTGCAACACGCGGAGCGTGATCTGCAGTTTACGCTGGAGCGGCCGGAAGCGGAAGTATCGAAAGAGGAGACTGACGAGGAGGTCGAGGCACCCACGCTGTATGATGACTTCCTCTGGGACAAGCAGGTGACGGAGTCGCTGGAGGCGAACCAGGTCGCGACCGGCGACGGCTCGAAGATCGCGATCATCGATACCGGGATCTCCTATGAGCATCCCGACCTACTTCCGAACTTGCAGAAAGAGGATGGTCGTCGGTTTAAAAACGGGTTCATCGATTCTGGCGAGGAGGACGATATCGTGGTTGGGCGGCCGCTTGAGGAGGATGATGATGAGGATGACCTCGCTTTCGACATCGATTTCGTCACCCAACATGCCGCGGCAGACGTCGAGGGCCACGGTACACACGTCGGCGGAATTGCAGCTGCATCCGCGGACGAAGGATTCGAAGGAACCGGAGTTCTCGGGACGGCCCCGGACGCGGACCTCGTCTCATTCCGGGTATTCTGGTGGATCGAAGATGACGACGCCCCTGAAGGGTGGGCTCCGACCACGACGACCGGTGACGTCCTCGCGGCGATCGACTACGCGGCAGAGAAGGGCTATGACGCCGCGAACCTGAGCCTCGGGACGGCTCCCCTCCCGCCGGAAACCAACAGCGAACCGTTCGTGAGGGCGTACAAACGGGTGGTGGAGTCGGCGGTCCAGCGTGGAACAGTCGTGTGTGCGAGCGCCGGTAATGCCGAGACGGATCTCCAGCGTGGCGGCCTGTTCAGCCTCCCGAACAGCATCCGAGGCGCGGTGAGTGTCAGCGCCACGGCCCCGAACGACGAACTGTCGTTCTACTCGAACTTCGGGACGAGCGAGATCGACGTCGGTGCTCCCGGTGGTGGTTATGAAACCGTGGAGAAGACGAACATTGATGATCCCGAGGATGTCGAGTGGCCCTTCCCGCTCAACCTTGTCTTCTCGACCACCGATCCCCTCGTTGAGGGCGCTCCCTACGGCTGGAAGGCCGGTACGTCGATGGCCGCGCCGCAGGTCGCCGGCCTCGTCGCGCTCGTACGGGAACTCGATCCGGATGCGAGTGCTCGACAGGTCGAAAACGCGATCAAACAGGGCGCAGAGGGGGCGAACGGACGAAGTAGCGAGGAGCTCGGTGCCGGCCGGATCAACGCGCTGAACACCGCCGAATCGCTGGTGGATGGCGGAAACGGTAACAGCGGCGATAACGGTAACGGCGGAAACAACTGAGCATCGCCGCGCTCAGGGCGCCTTCCGCCCGCCCTCACTCGATCCGTTCGGCGACACCGACGAGCGTCGCCCCCGCGGTGACGGTCGATTCGCGGGCGACCGAGTAGACGATCCCGTCGCGGTCGGCGGTCGCGGTCTGCAGGACCTCGAACGTGGTCGGGTCGTACACCTCCCCGAGCCGGTCGCCCTCGGCGACCTCGTCGCCGATCTGCAGGCCGTCGGCGACCGAAAACAGCCCGGAGTCGGCCGCCCGCACGCGCCCGAGGTGGTTGCGCGCGAGTGTCCCATTCCACGGGGCGGGGTCGCCCTCAAATAGCCCCGTCTCGCGGAGGACACCGACCATTCCGTCCACGCCGACTTCGACGGCCGCCGGGACGATCTCACGGCTGTGGGCGAGTTCGGGCGTGATCGTGGGGATCCCTTCGCGGGTGGCGGCGACGCGGAACTTCCCGCCGAAGCCGCGCTCGGCCCACTCCACGTCCGCGTCGTCGCCCGCGGCCTCCGCGAGCAGGAGGTCGGTGCCGAACGCCTCCGCGAGCGCCCGACAGTCCTCGTCGCCGCGCATGTAGACGGTGTGGGTGAGCATC